>Ga0307507_10002746_pt1 | contig 36021 bp, 8 predicted proteins | sample 7_EM_MG_FD_207223 | JGI IMG/M metagenome (GOLD analysis project Ga0307507, IMG submission 207223) | Populus trichocarpa ectomycorrhiza microbial communities from riparian zone in the Pacific Northwest, United States - 7_EM | ecosystem: Host-associated > Plants > Roots > Unclassified | place...
ATATCTTCCCTACTTTGGGGTTATTGGTTCCTTCTCCTATAGGGCACCCTAGGGTCCCTCTATAGTTTGTTTAGGCGTGTCTTAATATACTTTATAACGTTAGAGTTACGTTCCTTTTACACCCTTTGCATTACATCGGCTTTAATATATAGTTATAGGGGGGGAATATTGGCTTCCTTCTCAAGTAGTACTATGGCCGTTCGCTTATACCCGCCTGTTATACTCCTAAGGCAGGCTGTTTAGACCTTTTGGAGTGGTTTAAGGAGTGATTTAGGGGGGCCTTTCTTGGTTTCTCTAGTGGCCCAAATGCTAGATCTATACGTTATGGTTGGCCGGACAACTGCTATATATAGTAGGCGTGACCTCTGGAAGCATGGACCCCATATAGAATTAACGATCCTGGACATGGCGATATACTGTGCTTAGCCCTTACGGGCCGCTTGCGCCGCATGTGCGCTCCACCGGAGCTTGCTGTCTACCCACACTCCTAATACCCTTAGGCCTTGAACCGGTTGACCCCCAAAGCCTTGGATATGGATTTTATGCTAAAGATCTGCAGATTGGTTACATTTTCTTGTGAAATGGATTAGCTGGTATTTCTCTGGTGAAGAGTAGGGTAATTAGGCAAGGCCGTTTCTTCCTCTACCGTGAAATATACCAGCTATGCTAGCAACTATTATATTAGAACGGAAGCGGTTATTACTTAGCTATTAACTCTTATTAGTATTTTACTAAATAGCATAGGTAAAATACCTTTGTGTAATCTAGCGCAATAAAATTGTAATTAGTTAGTAGTTCTATAATTAGTTTAGGCGCATTATTAAACCCTAGCCTATACACCTCCCTTATAACTATATAAGCCTTCGTAATTGCGTGGTTCCTAAAGTTCCCTATTACGTTAAATAGCTGTATATAATATTAAGATTGTTAGTGGATAATTTAATATAATATTTCCAGTATATAAATACCTTACGAGCGGACACCAGGTCAGGAATACGATTAGCTTTTTTTTACACTACTTTTAGCTGCTTTAAAATAGCTTCTAACTATACTTTTTTTATTATATCCTTAATAAGGCCTGGAAAGCGGTTGAACTACAGGTCAATAAGATGCCCGTTATAAGTCCTAAAGTCAGTTACCAGCCTTGCTAGTAAAATAGACCTATAAAGCGCAAATATAGGCTTATGTCTCTTAGGTGGGTTTTCTTTTATATATTGCTATTGTAATATCTAGAGGTACTCTTCTCTTGCCCATATTATGGCAGTTAGGTTAAAATCGTCTTTATAGTCTAACTCGTCCTTACTTTCCCTAGTGCTATTTAGGTCCCCTTTAGATCGAACACTAGATTGGTATACTCTATATTAGAGGGAGGTTACTTGTTTTATGGACGAAGCTATATTAGGGTTTAGGCGAACACGGCTTACTAAAGAGAATATAAAGCCAAATGTTGGTTGTTTACGCAATAAGGTACGGATTAGGCGCGTAGGAGAGTATTTTAAACTAGCACGCAATTTTTTACGCAGTGAGGTACGGATTGGGCGCATAGGAGAGTATTTTAAACTAGCACGCAATTGTTTATACAGTAAGGTACGGATTAGGCGCGTAAAAAAGTATTTTAAACCAACACGCAATTGTTAAGAGCCGGAGGTATATTATAAAGATACTACTTTTTATAGTAGTGGGCGGTTATATAGCAAAGAAAATATTCTATTTACTAGGGCTCGCCAAGTGCCAAATAGTAGAGGAGACTATTAAGTATTGCAGTTAGACTCCAGTTATATATAAAGGTATAACCTATCTTAACCAAAAGATTAGGACTTTGTGTCTTTAACTAAGCTGGTTCTACTGCCAGATTATTAACAGATTTAGTAGATTTATTAATATTTAGTCACTATTGTTTTATAAAAGAAGCAGGTATAGACTTGTAGTCACTATCCTTATTATTAGAGATTACCCTTTTTGGCTAGAGGCGGCTATATACATTCTATATATTATCAGCCAGCTTAATATATTATATACAATATTAATAGGGTCTATTGCATACCTACTCCTCTCTATACCTAGATATAACTAGACTAGAGTCGCTATTCTTATTATTAGATAATACCCTTTTTAGCTGGAGGCGGCCATGTACATTCTATACATTGTCAGCCAGCTTAATATATTATATTCGACGTTAATAGGGTCTATTGCGTGCCTGCTCCTCTTCGTGCCTAGATATAACTAGACCAGAGTTATAATATTGCTTGTTTTAGCTAGGTTCTATGTGCTCATTCTAGCTAGGTTCTATATACTCATTCTAGCTAGGTTCTATATGCTTATTCTCTATTAGCGCGTTCTTCCTTCTATTAGCTAGGACGTAGGCAACTCCTAGTAGTAGGCTAGGTAAAGACGTAAGGTTAATTATACTAATTATCCTCGTTTCCTTATCCTATGTTAACTTAAAGTAGGGTTCTTGCTACTAGTTTAAGTGTTTAATAACGCGTTTTTATATTTACCTACTATAGTAACACTCCTATATTTGCCTAGTTAGCAGAAGGTACAGCTTATAGCTAAAATAGGTTACCTTTAGCTGTTTCTATAATGTTTAGAGCGTATATAGATTAACAACTTAAAAGAATATATACTAGTATGGTATATATTGGACTAATAGCAGTATTAGTAGGAGTATTATTGCTATGGTGCTTGCAAATGACTTAAATAGGGGTGCATTTATTGTGATTAGCTGCTAGTTCTAACTAGTTATAGTTAAGCCGCAACCGCGACCTATTAACTCGCGTTAAGTTAGTAGTTAAGAAAACATTATTATATAGTTAAAGATTGTCTAATACTATTTGCTATTATACGCGAAACTATTTTATTTTATTAGCATATCCCTTAGCAGATACGGTATGTGTATATAAAAGGTTAAACGTTAATCCCGGCAACAAAAGTAGTAGGCTGGTAAGGCTTGTGTCTAAATTTAATAGGGAGGTACCTTATTAAACTACTTTACTTACCTAGGGCGCTAGCTTTTAGATCCTATACCTTATTCTAGTCCATTTATACTAGGTTTAACACCCATCTTGCGCTTAAAGCAAAGCTTATCCACCTTATCTATACAGCTCGCCAGTGTAGATAATGCTAGGGTAGGCATAGGCGGTATATAGGACAGTAATAACACTTCTATATAGTTATATTACCATATTCTACACCCTTATATAACACCTAGTATTTCTACCGTAAATATCCAACGTTATTCTTCCGTGTCGTTAACCCTGCCAGCCTATAGTAAGCCTAACCTATCCCCTATATATGTATCGCAACAGCAATTGAATTTAGTAGAATGGCAAGGAAAGCGCAAGCATAGATATAAGGATTGGGTGTTAGATACTAAGAGCGAGCCAGGGACGGTATTAATATATATTACCCCAATAAGTTTACTAGAAAGAATGGGTATAAACCTTAGGCTTTATTATCCAATCCCCTTAGGCGTTTTAAGAATGCTGGATAAGTTACAAGAATATCCTAGGTTACATTATTCTAAGACTCCCTCGCCTAATAGTACGCTAAAGGGCTCTAATATTAAGCCGTCTACCTTTATATGTGGTAATCTATTAAACTAGTAAGTATTCCGAATAAAGCAGTGGCTTTAAGGCGTATAATCTATACTATGGTTATAGTTGCCTTCGCCTTTTCTATTACGGGTTAAGGCGTAGAGTAAGGGCTCTTTTTTAACTAGGAGAGGTTTTTTGGGACAGCTATAGGTTAAGTATCGCCTTGGTATTAACCCATTTACTAGTTCTACCTATTTTTATATATATAGAGTGCGAGTTATCTAGTAAAGGCAAGGGTGCGGAAATAGAGGGTAAGTAATTATATTGTTCTTGGCTGGCAGCGTAGACTATAAATATGAGTTAGTAACACTAAATTAACTTTAAGCAGTAACCTACTTATTCTTCTTTATTCTATTATAAATAAAAACCTATCTATTTCTTATAGAAACATATCCTTAACTACACTACGCCATTTCTCTTCGTTTATAAGCTGAATTTGTCCTCTGGCTATCTTGTTGCCAATATAGTAGCAAAGCGTTTTACTTTTAGGGTTAAAGTTAATATCCTGGCCTAGTATGTCTATAAATATATTAAAGCTTAGATTATTAATGTATATATCTAGGGCGTTATTCTTGCCAGTCGCTAGCTTTTAGGTAGGGATAATTATTAGCTTTTTATTAGCTGCCTACTGGATTAGTATTATTATTGTTTTATATAACCTTAATGTTCCCTCCTGCCTTATTGCCTTTAGTATGCCGGCCGGTAGATAATACGCAATGGCGGAGTATGGGAGTACTTGGTTGCCTATTATAATTTGCCTAGTAGGAGCCATTTTGTTTATTTAATATATCGCGTTATAGCTGCAGCGCTAGGCAAGTTGTTTAATATATTTAGTATATAGGTTCTTAGGTAAACCTAGAAACATAAATAGAAATTTATTAGAGATTTTGTTTAATATTTGCCGTATTTATACCTTACTTATAAGGGAGCGTAGTGGCTGTCTGAGGAGCCTATACGTCAATATTTTAATTTCAACATCATAGTAAATTGTATTATATTATTTATTTGTAACCCTAAGATCTCGCTTAAGAGTGTCTTTGGTGTTATAGCTTAGGTCTATTATTAGTGCCATAATTCTAGAAGCGTTGGGGAAGGTGCGGTAGGAAAGATATCTTAATTACGCACCAAGACCAATGTATAGGATTATGTAGACAGGTAACTATATTATTTAGTTATATATAAAATAATTGGTTAAATATCTTATAAGAAATAAATAAGCGTATTAGCAAACACTTCTTTACCTACTATACTACCTAGACTTACAAGCCTCCTCCTATCTATTTTATATCTCCTATATCTTAATAAGCTCGATTCAGCACCTAGATTTGTCAATACTTTATATATATATATTTTATCTCTATTGTATTATACTACGTACAATACTGCGTATGCAGCCTCTAGGCTATAGCGCTATAGTTCTATATATATAAATCCCTTCTAGGCAGCTTAATATGTACTAGTAACTATATTTGTTAATACTTTAAAACGCCTAGTTAGCCCTTAACTGGTGGAGCCTAGTTAGTACAATTAGAGGTTTTAACCTCCGCTAAAATACTTAATATCCCTAATAAGGGCCAGAATATTATTAGCGAAAACGGAGATATTCTACTACAAGTTAATAAGATCTTAGGTCCGTCTAGCTTAATAAAGAAATATCTAAGCTCTTAGTATAATCTTTTAAGAGAAGATATAATTAAACTATTAAGAGAGGTAGTGGGTTAAATTAAAGCAAACCCTTTTAGTTTACCAGAATCTGGATATAGTAATGGAATCGGTATATATAAATAGGTAAGTATACTATAATTCCAAAGCAGTTATCCTCTAATATCTGCAAGGTCTATATTAGCTTAGTAATATTTTTACCTTAAGGGCTGGTAATCCGCGTGGCGTTCTTACTTAGGAGAGTAGGGAAGATAATCTATTAGGATTAGTTAAAAAGACTAGTCGCTAGGTCTCTAGTTACTTTAACTCCTAAGACTAACAATTTTTAAACGGAATATATACTCGCAACAGCGGCGGTAAGACTATTGGCTGTATTAGAACAGAATCCTTTAAAGGTTAACTTATTCTTTAAGACCTAAAGAGATTGAGATTGACTTATCCATATTATAGACAATAGTTAAGGAACGAACTAGATTTTACAAAGTCAGTCACTATACTATATTGGCATTATAAAAGCTAATAAGAGAGCTGTAAGTGTGCGATATTTTCTAAATAAGAAGATATCTAACTATTAATAGATTCCCGTTATCAGAACACCTTGTTTAAGTTTAATAGAATATTAAAGCACCATAATATGTTATAAATAAACCTTATACAGATTTTAGCTTAATTATAGCTATTAAGGATGCTTTCTTATTTAAAAATGTTTACATTCTTAAAGACTGGCCAGATATAACTACTATAGGGCTTAAAGCCACTATACTAAAATAAGTTCTTATAAAGCGTCTTACAATAATCCAAGGACCTCTAGGCACTAAAAAAACGTGGCTTTAAAGGCGTTGCTTAGCAATATAATAATAGGAGATCCCCCTATTATTGTTATATGTTATATAAACTATATGCTAGACCAGTTATCTGGGCATATTGCTTAAAGTAACCATCTTAATACTATCGCTTATACGGACAGACGATATTACACTATATTAGGCGCCAGGGCCGTAGGGGTAGAAAGAAGAGGAAGTATTAGGGCTCCCTCTTTTTATATCTTATATTTTATTTTTTTATATTGTCTTATATTGTCCTGCCATTATCCTGCTATTATATTATATTGTCCTATATTATCCTGGCATTGTCCTGCTATTATATTATATTGTCTTGGTATTGTCCTAGCATTATATTATATTGTCCTATTATTGTCCTGGCATTGTTCTGGCATTGTATTATATTATCCTGTTATTATTTTGCCATTGTGTTATATTGTCCTGTTATTGTCTTATATTGTCCTGTTATTATCTTATATTGTCCTATCATTGTCTTATATTGTCCTGCCATTGTCTCGGTACTGCTATATACTTTTTGCCATTTACTAAGATTGTAGTTATGGGTATTTATTGGCCAGGATCTAGGTAGTAACTCTTAGTAGTAATTTTACTACCCAAATCTCTTACCAAGTTTTATTCTACTAGTATAAAATCAGTAGCTTGGAGCTTGTTTTTAGTGTTATAGATCTAGATTTTAGAGCTATAGATTAATTAATTAGCATAGAGCCGTTGTATTATAGTAAAGCTATGTCTAAGCAATTATATCGTGATCCTTGACATAGTGTTATATATAGAAATATTTAATTGTAAAATTTAGGAAGGTATTTATATTTTAATTAAATTCATAAGACTATAACTAAGGGCCTTTATAGTATAGTGGTATGGTAAGTTCTATAATTGCCTTAATTTAGGGTTGCTTAGTCACTGCAGGAAAGTTATAATGCTTAGTGTAGTGTTAAACTTAAAGTGCCTCTGCTACCGTAGTAATAGACATTCTAAATTTCTAATAACCAAGATTTTGGATTAAGGCTTGGTTAAATCTAAAATTAAGTTAATTATTCTATAGGGCTCCAAATAAGGCTTAGAATTTAACTTTGCACAATATATAGTTAATTTTGGTAAGCGATTAAATAAATACCTCTCCTATTAGGCCTTTATTACTTAGAAGTTGTGCCTTATAGCTATAGAGCTAATTCCGCCGTCCACCTTTATAGCCACGATTGAACTAAGATCTATACAAGGCTTATTTATAATATATTATAGTACTTTAATATTCTATTGGACCTAAATAAGGTATTCCGATAATAGAAATCTATTAATAGTTAAATACCTTCCTATTTAGAAAATATTACACACTTACAGTTCTCTTATCAGCTTTTGTAATGCTAACATAGTATAGCAACTGGCTTCGTCGTGCCTCGCTATATTAGTATACTAAGTACAGACCCCACGCGGAAGGAGTACTATCGCAATCACAAAAGTTAGAATAAGGGCGTTATAAAATACGTACAGCTGTGATTGCAGCAGCGTCGCGATTAGGGTGGGCAGAGACGCTATATTATAAGGAGTTGTCAATCGGGCGCATATACAAAGCTTTAAATTTAATTTGGAGTTTAAAGGAGCTTTAAACTCCTAAAGTCACAACTAAATATTTTCTATAGGGATCTATCCCTAAGGATCTAGTTTAATCATAAGGTTTAAGAAGGGGTTATAATTTAGTTAAATCCATAAGATTATATTCCAAAGTCCTTATGGTATAGTGGTATAGTACATTCTACCCTTTACTATTTAGAGCTAGCCTAACGTAATTAAAACTCAATGTGGAAGAGCTAATATACTAAGTATATAGTGCTGAGATTTCGTTAAATATATAACTTTAGGTGTTATAAGACACATAAAAATACAAGCTTAATTTAGAGCCTTGCTAACACTTAATTTAATAGAAAACAACCTTCTTTTTTAATATTTTTAATACGCAATAAGTGAGAATTAAACCCGCTACCCCTAGGAGTCGCACTCGCAATATCCAATTGCCCAATCTGGCTAGGAGGCTCGGCGGCGATGCAATAGGGCTCGATGACGTAATAAGGCTCGACGGCGATGCAATAAGACTTAACGACGCAATGAGGCTCGGCGACGTAATAAGACTTAACAACGCAATAAGACTTGACAACGCAATGAGGCTTGGCGACGTAATGAGACTCGACGATACAATAAGGCTTAGCAACGTGATAAGGCTTAATGGCAATGCAATAAGACTTAATAATGTAATAAGGCTCGGCAACATAATGAGGCTTAATAGTAATGTAATGAGACTTAATAATATAATAAGTCTTAGCGACATAATGGGGCTCAGGGCTGGGCAATAAGGGGAAGACTTAAGGTTACTTAATTACTCTAATGCCTAACAGTGAAATCTAATGGTATAGTACTGCTATTGACGTGTTCTAATACGGATAGGCCATATAAAGGTTTTGTCCGTAATATATCTAATATATCCTAAAAGTCTGCCTTTTGCTTATCTTTAAGGTCAAATTTCTGGCCTATAATGAATTAAATGTTATAGTCCGTAGGAACATAACAAATAATAGTATATTTTGCCCTATTGTTCTTAAAACTATTAGATACAAAGTAGTAGGTAGTCTATTAACCTATATCTATTAGTGCCGGCTAATTAAGTGCGCTTAAAACATACTAATATTAATAATAGCTCTTTCATTTTATAGCATAACGGGCTTAATAGCAATAGGGTTTTGGTCTTTATTATTAAACACATTTATCTAATAGAGCTAGGTTTGTTAATTATTCCAGTACAGCATTATGTTATAGGTTAATTTGATATCTTATACCTATTAGAAAAAGATAGGAGGTAGATTAAATAGAATAATTAAGGTACGCTTTTCTTCGCCATTAGGGATTTTGTATATACACTGCAACTATGCAATCAGCAGACAAAAGCGGTAGTTGTAAACGTCAGTTTATCTATTCTAATGCCGTCTTGCTTCTTGTGACAATTCGAGATATAGAGGGAGTTGGATATTAATTTCCCTATATAGCAGATTTAGGACGAACCGAACGGGCCTAGTATAAGCTGTTATATAGTCCTTATTTACATTATAGACGTCTTATTATATATAAAGCCGGAATCTAAAGAGTCTGTATAGAGGATAGTACATTCAGGATACCTAATCTATAAAGAGTAACGCTTTTTAGGAAAGTGGATTTAACAAACTCTTTTAGTTATAGGAGGATCCTCTTATATACCAATTAGGCTTTTAGAATAATAAAGATAGCATATATACACAGTCTATTAGTAGAGAGGATATACCTTAATAGGAATTGTTAATGTATATTAGGAACAAGAGTTAGTAGGGTTATAAGCTAGATTACTTAACAGGTGTCATAGTAGTTAATAGCTGGAGTAATATTAATCTAGACCAAATTCAAACTTTCTAAGGTTTAGTTACACGGTGGTTAATATTAAGATAATATATTACAAAATATTAAACAGTTGCATATTGTCTATATATATATACATTATACTAAGACATATTCTTATTACAGGTAATTGCTGCTCTAACTATACCAGCTACGCTATTTCTATTACATTATTATCAGCCTGCTGAGTAGGTTGAGCTTTAAACACCTTATAGAACTTATTAATTATCATCCTTTTAGTTATTATACGCCTTACTAACATAACTATATTAATCGGGTTCCACTTATCTATACTATATATTATTAACGCAGTAACTACTAGCGCTAGCTATCCAGATCTAGTAGCTTAGCCAAACACTTACACCTCTACATCTACTATTATTACCAGTTTAAGCAGATAGACTCTATGCATAGAGACTAAATTTAGACACTCTCCTCTAACCCTTTAGTTAATAATAAGAAACTAGACTATATTATTCTAGTAAGGACCGCCTATTAGAATATAAAACGCTTTGCAAATATCCTCCTAGTCTTTTAGGGATATCCTAGACTCCATCTAGTAAATAGTTAAATATTTAGACTAGCCAAGCCTTTTATAGAAATACTATATTATATTATTAGTAACAGTTTACCACCAGTCTAATAGCTAACTTATAAGACGTAATAGCGTATATGCCGCTAGTTCATAACTGCTAAACAGTAGTCTCTCATTAGGATTCCTTTTAAGTACTTTATCAACATATTTTATAATTCCCTTTAGTTTCCCAGAGTTAGCAATTATGCTCTAATTCTTCCAAAGCGGATTCTTATTTAAAGGTTTATCCTATTTTTCGCTGTAAAACTCGTTAACTATCTACCTTAGCTTTATTCTAACTTTTTTCTTATCCTTCCACTATATATCCTGCCACTTATCTCCTATCTTAGCCAGGCCTGGAAAGATGGCAATTTTTTTTAATAAGCGACCGGCTCCCTCCAGAAATTAATCTATATTAAAGACAGGTTCTTCTCCTTTTCTTCCTTTAGCTTTCCAGTGTCTAAAAGCTTTATTTAGCTGTTTAAAAGCTTTTAGGGATGCTCCACACCAGAGCTTCTTAATATACGGCTTGAATATTAAATCATTCATTATATAGCAGTCTTAGTAGACGACCAGTGGTAGCTTATTAATCACCCTCCCATTAAACCATCGGTCTTCCCCCATCCTATATATAATCAAGATCTTTACAATTAAAGAGGAGCATTCTTTAAAGCCTATAATAACCTTGTTCGGAAGAGAAGAGCGATTAGCTACTCCTAGCTTTTTATATTTAATTAATGCTTCAATATTGCAACTATTAATTAATTTTGTATTTGGGTGATCCGCCTAATTAGGGGCCCTAAAAATTTCCAAGGCAGGAATTAGACTCATAAAACCTTTGCTAGTTAGTATACCAGAAGTAAACACTACTAAAGGTCAAGAGGTATAGTAGGCTATTTTACCATTGCCATCCTTATAGGATAGGCCCGGGCGTTAGAAGCAAGGAAATACTACTTAATCATTATACACTTGTTTGGCCATTTTTATTAGATAACCTGTCTCTAACCTATCTATATAGAACTCGTCAGCAAGAATCCCACTAACGATATAACAAGGACTACCATCTCCATAGAGATTAAAAATAGTCTTATACTATTCCTAAGCGGTCCAAGTTATTGCCCAAGTTTACAATATCATAATTATAAGATACAAAGCCGATCTTAGGTCTATTTTCCACCAAACCTTTTTACCTTCTCCTTCGCATTTTATAGGTTCAAGAATATCTTTATCTTTATCTATAAAATTATACTTCTTCGTACTGGACCTAATAAAAGCCAAATAGTGTATACAAACTTATAGTTTGCCTCTAGGAATACAATCATTTAGTTCTAAGGTTTCAAACCATAATTTAACATCTTTAACCACTTAGGGCAGTAGATTCTGTCTAGTAATATATATAGTTAGTCCTACTAGCCAGTAAAGGAATTTTCTAGTAATACTTCCCTCAACACAACAGCACTGTGGCATGCCATCTATTTAACTCGGGCATCGGGCGTTAGGGGGCTGCGGGTATTCGTCCATACTAGGGGCAAAGTAGAGACTTTTATCTCTACCTTCTTGATTTTCCTAATTAAGCCAGTCAAGGTTGATCTTAGTTATTAACACGCTAGTGTACCAGATTAAGAGCATTTAAAGTATTTTACCTAAACCCATTATATCCGCAAGAAAGGTCCCACCTAGGGCTATACAATTGCAAAGAGCATGGGTAACACCAAGCAGCTAATATATCCACATAGCTTTACCCTTTTTTATGCTATATAAGTGGAAGGTTGCGTCTTAAAGAGTATTATAAATAGTTAACGGAAACAAGAGAAACTATAGCGCCTTTACCTATAATACTGGGTTAATGTGTGCTTTTTATATATCCTTTAGGTAATCAACTTCCTAATTAACCTTCTTAATTCTATCCTTGTGCTTATCTTCTAGTTCCTTATTAGTTGAAATAGGGTTAATTAAGGCGTTAAAATAGCGGCGCTCCTATATACAATTAAGATTAATTTCCCCAATACAAATTAGGTTAGGGTCATTATTTATATCCTTAAACAATATATTAATAAACATTTCACGATTAGACTTTGGCCATTTATTATACCATCCTTTTATCTCATCCCATAGCATTGTCTTAAATGTTTACACTTTGTCCAGATCTACGCCTTTTAAGAGCTCTAATTTATCTAGCAGGGGCTAGTCTTTACTACCACAGGTCTAGCTACAAGCAGTTTTGATTATAGCCGGCCGTACAGCTAATAATACACCAGCAGGCATAGGTGGCGGTGACTTTAGGGTTAATATAAGCTTTAGATTTAACTGCTTAAATATAGGTGGTATAGACTCTAGAATTAACTACTCATAACTACTTTAACCTGGGGTAGGTATACCTATTCTTCTCCTAGTCGGTACCGGTCGTGCAATATTAGGGTCAGAGTCAGACTTAGAATTACTCTTATTAAATCTTATACCTATAAACGTACATTAGACAACTCTATACAATATTATACAATCTTATATAAGTTATAAAGTCTCTTATACTTTATAATCCAATTAGGATTTTTAACTCCAATTATAATTATATCAAGTCCAGCCTTCTTCGCAGAAAGCACCGTAAATGCCAGGTTCATATAGTTGAGAATTAGTATACCAGTAGTTAGATCTACTATAGCCTAGCCATCCCTATATTCATCCGCTAAGAAGTTTATACTTATCACAGCCTACAGCTTGTCATATCCACAATAATATACATTAACTTTCTCTGGAGAATCGGATAATAAATGCTTATATTTAGTTTTTAATGCAAATCCGTATAGAATGGGGGCCCCATTTAATAGCGTTTTATCTAGGTAACTGTACACAGCAAAGCTCATTTTATAGAATGGTATAGGTGTGGTATTTGGCTATTATGGGACTTTAATAGACAGACCACTAAGCACCTAGGCAGCCTTGGAGGTTGCCCTTAATCTAAATAAGTTGACAAACTACTCTCTAGAAGACAAGGCGCCATACTTTAGAATATTATCAGCCATTATAACCTCCACGCCTCCATATCTGTTGGTTATTACGTGTCGCTATATAGACTTTTTAGCGGCGATAGCAAAAGCTTCAAACTCTAATAGCAGATCGGATCTCTTAAACACGTACCTATACTCGGTGTCAAGAAGGTCAAAGACTATACGCTTAACTCTATTTTGCACAGGCCTAGACACTAGCAACCTACCACTAAACGCTTTATTAATTTCGCTAGCACAGTATTAGAGGATCTCTTTATATATTTTTTCATTAATCGCGAGTCCTTGCTACAGCTTTAGACTACTTATTTACAATAAGTTCTTATTAGTCGCAGTGGTTAAGTACCAACTAGAGTCTAAATATAGCGCTGCCATTGTAGTTAAGGACCCTATATATTCATAAGCGGGTAAAAGCTTTATATAGAATAGTATAGAGTGACTTATAAAGACAGTAGAGCGGATAATGTATCAAATAATTAGAAATAATCCAACAAGACAATCCTAACAGTTATAATAAGAAGGTATACCAATGGTATTAACTTAAAACAATAGCGGATTCTAACAAGAGCGATATGAGAGCGATATAAGAAATAGAATAGAATACAAATCTTAATACAAAAAGTAGGATAAGATGTAAGCTTTAATATAGGCAGTAGAACGAAATGCGAGACTTAAAGTAAGAAATGGAACAAAAGGTACATAGCGAGATAAGATATAAGATTTGCGCTACTAACCAAGTAAATAAAATTGCAAGATATAAATAGCAAGGCATATAAAAACAAGTATAATCCGCAGTAGAAGCCTCAGAACGTCAGTTGTTATATACATTATATAGAAAGCCAAAGAGTTATAAACAGGGTAATGGATGTCCTAATAGGTACACTTAAGCAACTAGACTAGATATATAATAATAAGAGAGCTAATAATTCTATTCTTCGTATTATAACTAGTCAGTAAAGCAGCTCTAGAGAGGTAAGGGAATAAGTTTAGGACAATCTAAGATATTAAAAAATGTCCAAGATTGTACAAAAAAGTGAAATATAATATAGCATTTTATTCCACAAGTGCAAGGTAAGGTAAAATGCATAATAGAGAGAGGCAGGGGGATAATCCAAGACATTATAAAAGGTCCAAGATTATATAAAAAAAAGTGAAATATAATATGGTATTTTATCCCATAAGTGCAAGATAAGGTAAAGTGTATAGTAGAGAGAGGTAGGGGATAATCTAAGACATTATAGAAAGTCTAAGATTGTACGAAATAAAGTGAAATACAATATGGTATTTTATCCCATAAACGCAAGATAAGGCTTTAGGATACCCTTTTACCTAAAATACAACCCATTTTTAAGCTATATCACTAACAAAGCAACTTTTTTTTAGGTAAGCTATTATATCTACTACATAGGCAACCTAAAACTAGTATCCTAGATCCCACTTATAGCTACTACACTTTATATTAAAGATATTTACTAGACTTATTTATATATAGGTCCCGTAGTCCAAATTACATATCAAGCCATCTATAACACAGCTATTGTCACTCTAGCCCTATAACACCGTGCTCTTATTCACGTGCCTTTTTCTTCTATTTCCTACTATTATTTGCTTAATCTTTTAAACTTCTATAGCCGCCTAAACCAATACTACAGCCTCTTTGTCTTTAAAAATATAGCTATATTAAGCTTGCCTTAGCCTTAATTTCTCCAAATATATACTGCCTAGAAATGTATCCCGCCTTATATAACTACTATAAGCTCTACCTACAATATAGCGTCTAGTGCCCTAGCGCAGAGCGGGCTCTCTTAAAAGCCGCATTATAATGCCTTCTAGAGACTAGACACCTAAAGCTTCTTTAGCCGCTATAAATAAGGGAGATGCTAATACGCAGATTAACAGTGGTATACTAGGTAAAGATGGCCCTAATCTTCACAAGCTAAGGTAGGATATTAAGGTCAAGCTAGCTAATTTATAGGCTGACCTAAATAACCTATTCTTTTCTGGCAAATTATTTAAAGAGCTCTAACTGTATTTTAGCTCTCCACACCCTAGTAGTATATAGGCTCGTACTAACATATCTATTTAACAGAAAACCGGAGATGTTAAAAGGAATTCTAGAAATAAACTTTCAAAAGCCGTTAAAGACAAGCAGTTAGCCTATAAGACACAGGCTTTCTATTTAGTTACTTTATAGGCTTTAAATTATCTATATTATTGCTAATACCTATTAGCAAGGCCTAGCCCTTTGGCGTTACCCTAACAACAAATATAAGACTTCCGGGCGGCAGCTTAAGTTAGACATTAGTTAGAACTCTATATACCTAAGACCGGATATTATAGTTCCAAATACTAACCCATTTAGTTATCTTAACTTAACTAGCACTACCCTTAATCTTCCCTTTTTTTTTTACTACGGCTTATATAGAAACAACGAAATCCGTAGGTCCAGATAGCTAATATTATTGGGCTCTGTAATATTGGTGGTAAATAATATCTTCACCATAGCTATAGTCCTATAGCCATTACCTAAGAATACTATATATTATTATTTAGACGGATAAAGGTTTTTTAGGTACTATCAAGTCTTTAATTTACAGTATCCAGTTCCACTACTTTGGACTCTTTAAGTCCTTAAACTTAGTATTAAGCTTAGTATTAAGCTAGTCACACTTACGCTTTAGCGTATAGTTTAGCTGCCTTAGACTCTTTTAAGTCCTTAAACTCGGTATTAAGCTAGTTATACTTGCGCTTTAGCGTCCATTCTAACTACCTTAGACTCTTTTAAGTCCTTAAACTCGGTATTAAGCTGGTTATACTTATGCTTCAGCATCCAGTTTAGCTGCCTTGGACTCTTTTAAGTCCTTAAATTCGGTATTAGGCTAGTTATACTTATACTTTAGCATAACTAGTTCTGGTAAGAAAATAAAAGGTATACTCTTAGCAGCCATAAAGCCAAGCCACTTACATAGATTAAATACTGGCAATTAACCGTTAGTACTATAATACGCACTCTTTATACCTAGAAATAATACCATATTGTTTAATATACAATTAGTGACAATATAGCGGAGCTGTCTATGGTGTTCTTATACCCCCAAGAGTTACAGCGGCCTTTATCAACACCTATAGTACTATAAAAGGCGGCTACCTAGCCACCAATACGTCTATAAAAAAGCACGTAAAGAGAGATACAATACTCGCATATTTATTGCGGCCTAACTGCTTATAATTCGTAATTAATTCCACCACTCTTACTGGTTAGATAACGCGCGATCGCAACCGGATAATATAAACACAGATACTAACAAGTACACTCTAGTAGCGGTAGAATATAAGCAGAATGCCTATCTAGTGCCTCTATGCGGTATACCATATCAGAAAAGCGTTATATCGTTATTATCATCACTTAAAGTAGAGACATTTAAAGCAACTAAGAATATAAAGGCGGGTAAACCAATTTTATACAAGACTAATAATAATATATAGTAAGTTAGCCAGACAATTTTAGATATTACTATATTATAACATAATAATAGCTAAAGTATACTATATAATCCTTTTCGTTTGGAGTTTAATTACGCCTTTTTAATATAGCTGCACCGCATTTGCTGTATAAAGGGAGACGTTAATACACTGCTTAAAGATACCTACCTTAGCCCACTTTATGGCCTGCTTAGCTTCTAATCTGCAAATTAATAGGAAAAACTAATTACTGCTATTCTATTTGGTATACAAGACAAACAATAGCTCCAATTAGAGTATAAGGTGGAATCAAACGTTAAAGGCTCTAAGTAGAGGGAATACTATATTCTTTACTAAGATATTATAAATATAATTGCCTTTCTAATTAGCTATTGACCCTTTAAAGATACACTAGCATATACACCAAAGAGACTCTACAATGCCGAAAACCACCAAGTCTATAACGAGCTATACAGCGGTAACTAGTAGTAGGAGACACAAGGCAAGCTTCCTAGCGGTACTATAGTAGTTCCTATACTTATAGCAGTCGATAAGACCCAGCTAACAATACACTATAGTAACAAATCGGCCTGGCCCGTATATCTTACCATTAGTAATCTTGACCAATAAGTTTAGCGCCAATAGATATCCCCCGCAAATATCCTTATTAGCTTTATGCCAGTTATTAAAGAAAAGGATAACAATATAAAAAGTAAAGCATATTATAAGGCAATAAGAACTATACTTAAATATAAGTCCTACTTTAGTATTCTAACGCTATATCCCATTAACTAAAATATAATAGCAATTAAGCATCTTATAGAAAGCAGCGTAGACCTTTAATATACGGATAATTTTGTACGACAATGTTATCCAATCATATATAGAATAATGGCAGACTATAAAGAACAAGTGCTGCTTACAGGTGTTAAAAGCTAATAGCACTGCATTATATACCAGGTCCCCCCTCTAAAGCATAAGAACTTAACCGAGAAATAATACCCGCTACGCACCTATAAGGAGACAAGAAGACAGATTAAATGCTAGTAACTAGAGAACATTCTTCCATTTTTAAACAACTAGGTATACCCAGTAGAATATTTTACGTGGCACCATCGCCTATTTAACATCCATAAGGGCATAATAGTAGATATTCTATATCAGCTTCTAAAGGGTATTATTATACAACTTATTAAATAGGTATAGAAACTAGTAGGCAATGTCATCTAGCTAAAAAAAAAAGAGAAGAGGGATAAAGACAACCACAACAAATATATCTATAGAGGCTCAGCTTAATTAGCGTTTTAAACAAGTCCCAGCTTTTATAGGGCTAAAACGGTTTAATAATCTATCATTTAGTAAAGTTACTTAATAGATAGGTGATAAACAAAAAGCTATAGTTCGTTAACTTATTACTATACTAGCCCCACTGCTGTCATCTAGGGAACTATATGCTATGCATTTTACAAGAGCCGTATATAACTTCATTATTATAGCTTAGTATCGCATCCATAACGAGGAGACACTATAATATATACACCACACCCTATATTAAATTAATATGCTTAAAGGCATATTTTAAAGTTTCCGTCTAAAGGCAAAGGATTCTAATATAGGCCATTTTAATATACCAAAATTCCATGCCCTTATACATTTTAAGGAAAATATCCGCCTATACGGATGCGCAGATGGGTACTACACTGGCGCAAATAGTAAAGCTAGACACCATTATATTGTTAAGGCGTTTTATAACTTAATAAATAAATAGGATTCGCTATCTCAAATCTACTCTTATAATTTAAGACGGGTAGTAGTACTAGCAATGGAAGACGAAATAGCTTTTATAAATAGTAATTCTGTACTACAGTCTTTCTAGTGTCTAAAGGTGCAGGTTACTTAACCAACACAATATTTAGCAGTTGCAAAGCTTCGGTGGCCTTTAGAAGATATAAATAGGGCAACAGATCTTGTCTAAAGGCGTCTTAGGTTAAAGACGTGGCTTTATATATCTTATATAGCAAACTACTATAAAATCCCAGGGTTTCTAGACGGCATTGCGGTATTTATCTAAAAGTATAGGCAAAAGCTATAAGGCGAACATGCCTAGAACTCCAATATAGACTAGAAAGAGAAGGACCCCTTATAGGTTAAGCGCCTACTTATTAAAATACATCCATCTATCCGCTATTAGAAATAAGACGGAAAAAATATAACCAACCTTAAGGGCCAAATTAGTAAGGTAGTACGTTATATACTAAATTAGTAATATTCTAACCAGTGGAGGCGTGATTACGTATAGGTCTAAGAGTATATAGATAACAGCGACCGTATTAAAAAAGGCCGCACGCTATTAGGTAGAAGACTTATAGGCCAGCTTTAGCTAATTATTACTATTCTAGATATTAAAAGGTTAGATAAGTACGGTATATACATGCAGTATACTAGAGCTATAGTAGAGCTGCTTTAGCCATTAAATTATAGACTGCCGCATCCAACACACGGCATAGTTAAGGTGAAAAGGTAGCCGCGCTTAAGCGTAAATACTAGGCAAGTACTTAAAGGTGGTTGCTTTTATTTAATGCCATCTATTTTATAAAGCGCGCATGTTATTCTAGCCGCTACTTTTTATCCAGATTTGTACTATGTTAATAATTATATTAATTAGGACCAATATAATACTCTATACTTGGACAACTTTCTTAAAGAAGGAACTCGCATCGCGTTATTATATAGAAGCCAGGATAAATAGTAAAAGCAGCTAAGCTAGCATAGAACCTATATAAGACTATATAGGACTATATAAGATTGTATAAGATTGTATAAAATTGTATAAGATTGTATAAGATTGTATAAAATTATTTTAATCCTAATATATATTATAAGCTAGCATACTATAGGCTAAGAAAACAGTAAAAATTTATTTGCGCAATTGGTATACAACTTTAAAATAATATATTATATTACCTTAATTGCATATTAAGGAATGTGCAGTTAGCTTTTAAAGTTGTTAAGTTAGTTAACTGCGTGTTATTTAAATTTTAAGTTGGTTAATTGCATATCAAGGAATATACAGTTAGCTTTTAAAGTTGTTAAGTAGGTTAACTGCGTGTTATTTAACTTTTAAATATATTAAGTTAGTCAATTGCGTGTTAAGTTAGTTAAGTTACATATCAAGTTGGTCAATTGCGTGTCAAGTTGGTCAATTGCGTGTCGAGTTGGTCAAATTGCATGTCAATTACGCGAAACGCGAAAAACAAAGTCTACTTAAATCTTATCCTGCGAATATTTTCCCGATGAATAGGAGGGCTCTAGTATCCGCTAAAGACTAGTAATATTTCTTTCTAGCCTATAAACCCTTAGACAAATTATATAATCTATTCTAGGAAGCCCTTTGCCCTAAGGATATATAGGAGACACTTATAGGGCACGTTATTGTAGGCGCCACTAATATCTAGGCTAAGCATTAATACTACAAAGTCCCTTTACATTACCCATGCAGATTTAATAGTAGCAGTAAGTAGCGTAAGTGCTAATAGTATTAAGCGGTTCTTTCTTACCCCCATTTGGCTTTATAGTAGTAGGGCATATTCCTCAGCTATATCTGCCATATGGTCCGCTATTACCCTTTTTAAGATCTTATTAAGGGTGTTTTTTAAGGTAATAGGGCAGTAGCTTCCTGGGACTAAGTAATCTACTTTACCTTCTTTTTATAGGACCACCATTGTTATAGATCTTCTAAGTTATAAGTAGTAGCCTATAATAAAGCATACTCTAGCTATATCTATAAGCTAGGGTGCTATAAGTAGTCCATAGGTCTTTAAGGCCTTATTTAGAATCCCATCTGGTCCTAGTACTATATTATTTAAAAGGCGGCTAATAGTTCTGGCTATTTCCTCTGTTGTTATATTACTGTTAACCCGTAGGTAAGTTACCAGTATTTTACCTATAATATTACTAAGGTCTGCTAGAGCTGGTTAGGGAAAGAACCTTTCTATAAGGATCTTTGCCTTCTTATTATTGTTATTAGTGGCCTATAATTCCCCTACTCTTTATAGGGGTGGTAGGTATAGGTCTTCTACTAGGCGCCCTACCTTTTTTTTTACCCATTTTATTATAGCCTAAAGGCCTTTATTATAGGGGAGGCTTAGGTTAGAAGTGTGCTTATTTATAAACCGTCTCTAGTTATTCCTTGCTTCTTTTTTTAGGGTATTCTTTAACTAGTTTCTTATATCTTTATATTGTCTCTTATCTTTAGGGTTATAGCTGCTTATATATTTCCTTCTTGCTTGTTGTTGGCTAGCAATAAGAACTGTGTATTATATGGACTATATATATCGCGCGTAGGGGCCCGGTTGTGAGACTGGGTAGTGCTCTTCCAGCCCATTTTTAATTGCTGCCTAGATCCTTTCTAGTCTACAGTTAATTTCCTTAGGGGTGGCTAATAAGCCTTACTTATTTAGTATTAGGTGGATTTCTTCTAGGTCTTAAAGTTGTTGTTTAACTATATTAAGGAAATTGTCTATCTTAAGCTTCCTTATTACGTATCTTTTGCTATTTAGTTGTGCTTTAATATCCAGATCTAGCTATATCTAAATAGGGATATAGTCTAAAGCAAGTGCCCATTCTTCTTTAAGGTTACACCTTTTAAGTCTTTAGTATAGGCCTTTGTCCATAAATATAAGGTTAATTATACTTCTGGCGGTGCCTTATTACTATATAGTTGCTCCTAGGGGGGTGACTAGCTTAAGGCCCTAGATATCTATAGCTCTTAGTAAGCACTCTGCCTATTGTTTAGCAGTAACATAGATACCCCCCTACTATAGGTAGTGGAGGTTTATATCTCCTAGTAGAATAGACTCTATGCCTTTGGTTTCTAGTAAGCTTATTACTAATATAATATTCTCTATTTACGGGACCCCTTTAACCCTAGGGTTATACATATTAATAATTTATACCGGTCCCCTATATATCTAGATTGTTATAACTGTAATATCTAGGTTAACTGCCTACTATAACCATAAGGACAGGCTAATAGCCTTACTAATTATAAAGCACACACATATAGCTGCTTTTGGTTTATATAGGAGCTAGAATCCTTAGGGGCAGTATATTGATTATATATAGGTATTGTAGTACAGTTCTTATATAGCAAGAATATGGTGTTTTTCTGGGTCTAGACTGTCTAGTAGGGGCCTTATAAGACGGTGGTTTATGTTACCACAGTTATATTATATAATGGATAGGTAGTGGACCCCTAGTAAGGGTCCTTCATCTCTCCTTTATTCCTCACTTCTTCTATTTCTACTTTCTCTAGGATATTTAGAACTTCTGTCTCTTATATCTACACCTTAGTCCCTACTCATTTTGTATAGAGCTTTCCGTTCCTATATCTTATATTCCTATTAACGCTTCTATGTCTAAATCTATTATTGTCTCCAGTTCTTCCCTTATTCTTACTAGTTGGCTATATGCCCTTTATAAGTCGGCTGTAAATATTATATTTACCACATTAAGTCTAATTCTTAATTGTCCTGGTTTTAAGCTTACTATAGCTGTCCATAAGGGTCTACCTATAGGGCATCCTCTCCCTTGTGTCCCCTATAACCCTTATATCCCTATTTGGTCTGGTAATATCACATAGCATCACTTCTGGCCTGTTAAGGCTTAGGACAGCTGGTCTAGCCCCCTAGTATTAAAGGTAGAAAACGCTAGAAAGGCACCTACGTCCCACTAGCTTATTACCTATTATTTCCATTTATATAACCTAGCGTGCAGTTATTCCCGCAGCTATTAAGCCCTTGCCTTCCGTCTCCTATATTTAATATAGTTTTCTCTCTCCTACGCCTTATATGTGCTTTAGTGGCAGTTTACGCATTTTATTTAGTCTTAATTTAAGCAGTGTCTTATATTATAGGGGCCTGTATAGTGACCGCAGCACACCTATACTGCGCATGTGGATTGGGTGTGTCCCCATTATACGCAGCAATAGCATCATTCTAGGCGTAGTCTGTGGCTATAGAGCCTTGTGTTATATATAAGGCCATTTATAATTATTCCTTTTTGGATAAGAAGTTTTTGCATTCCTGGTGTATATGTGCTAATAATAAGGGAGCTATATATTTATCTGGCGTCTCCCTAGCGAGTCTCTAGCAACCCTTATATCCTCTCATTGTTCTTATTATATGCTTAGTTTACATTTTCCTAACAAAGCTATTGGATTTGGGTGATCTCAAGTCCTGGTATAAGGCGTTCCATTTGTCTTACTATCTCCTATATAATTGCTGTGTTGTTTACCTAACGTCCCTTTTCTACCCTAAGGCTTATGGGAACCGCTAGGACTTTAACTGGGTAATCCTTATAGAGTACTTTTATACCAATACGTTCTCCTAGCCTATCCCCTACCCTTATAGCTTGTTCCTTTACCTATTAATCCTTTAGGGTAACTCTAATATCTCCACTCCTAAGGTGTTAGACTGTAACAGTGTTATAGACCTCTTTACAAATCTCTATAAGGACTTCTATTTCTAATTATCCCCTAAGCCCCTCTACTTTTTCTATATTTAGTTATATTATAATTATATACCCAGTTGTTGTCTTAAGGGGGGTGGGTTCCCTATGCTATAAAAGCATAGCTATAGCAGCCTAGGTGCGGTTCGCCAGTAAGGGGGGGTTTTGTTTGTTTTTAATTTTGCTTAGCCATTGGAGGATTTAATTAAGGGTTTGCTAGAGGGGCGCCTAAGGTTTACTAGACTGGCGGAGCCATTCTACTAGCTGTATTAGATCGTTATAGCTAATAATTACTCCCCCGAAATTCTAGATACTAAACGTATCTAATAGGCTTTATATTTTGTTAGATGCCTTCTTAATAAAGGTGTTTCCGCTTTATGGTATAGTATTTACCCGTCTTTATTGTGGAGGGCTATTACTAGGCATGGTTCTGGCGGTCGCGCACAAGTGCGAACCACCGTCGTTCAACATGTGCCTCCCCTACGATGCATGCATCTTAGGGGGATTCTCTGGGTGATTTTCAGGGTTCTTTTGGTTGGTTTTGGTCTTTTTGGGCCAGGTGTAGCAAGAGCTCCAATTTCTAGCTAGATATAAGAAATCTAAACACGAAATGACCTGCCAGACGGCTTAAGCTTAATAATTAATATAGAATATTAAGCCTCCTTTTAGCTTTTTAATAAATAGTACAGGTAAGGCAAATAGAGATTAACTAGGGCAAATAAATTCTTTTTCTAGATACTTGTTAAGGTATTATTGTATTATAAGCAGTTCTTCTTATAACATACTATATAGCGAACTAAACTTTAGTGTTATACTAGGCTTAAGTTCTATCTTAAAATTATGCTTCTCTTAATGCGGGGCTAGTTAGTTTATAAATTGTTTTTTAAACTTATTAATTAGGTTGTAGTACTCTTTAAGTATAAAAGATTAAGGATTAGGATACTATTTTGGTTCTAGTGCTTTCTTAATATCTTTTATAGTTATAGTAAAGATTTTATAATCTTGTCTTTTTACTAATAAAATAAAAGGCGCGGCCTATATTATATAAATTTTAAGAGGTTTTAACATAACATCTTTGCATTCTTTACTATAATTAGCAGTTATAGATTTATTATATTAGTTTAAGGTTTATAGCAAGGGTAATTTATATTATATTGAATTCAAATAGTTATATATATGTTTATAGGGCAAATGGTTTTTTAAGTAATAACTTTAGTAGTAGGTTATACGGAACTTTAGTATTTCTTTAACCCAGCTAATTAAGGGGTTGTATTGTTTTAGCTATTTATATCTAAGTATAACTTTGTATTGCTTTAAGGGTGCAATAAATAGGGAAATGTATTTAAGGTATTTACCTATTCGCATTTTTACTAAAGCGTAGTGCATTATTTCGCTATATATTAAAGGTTTGCCATTAAAGCCTTATAGGCCTTAGGGCTCGTTAAGTTTCTTTAAATTTAGGTGTTAAGTTTTTATATAGTTTATATTAATAAAGCCCATACTAGTGGCTCCGCTGTCTATAAGGATTTATACTTCCTTCTATTTTTTAAGTGTTTAAATTTTGCTAAGTATATTAAGGGAATTATGTTGTATATTAGCGCTAGAAGAGCCTAGACACTTATACTCTTCCACTTTTTATCCTAAGGCATAACTTGGCCTTAGGACGATTTGTTTTCCAAGTTAACTAAAGGTAAGGTGCTTTATGGCGTCTGAGTACGATTTGTAGATTGGGTATAATTTAAGGAACAAGTACGGCTTAAAGAATGGGTATAATTTAAGAATTGGGTACGACTTAAGGATTAGGAGGAATTATAGCGGACTTTTTTAAAAGGGTGAGTTTGGCAATGCTTTTAGATGTATCCTTTTTTACCGCATCTAAAGTATTCTCCATTTGTAGCTTAAGTTCTTTATTTGTTGGTTCCTAAGGGTGTATAGAATTGAGCGGCATTGAGGTCCATAGGGTTGTACGTAGGGCTTTTAGGTTTTGGAGACGGATCGCGCTTTAGAGTGTATACCGGTTTTATAGAGTCTTAAATATAAGGTATAGTTAACTTTAAAGAATAAGTCTATTTATTGTATTAAAGGTCCTTATTAATTTGTTAATATATTATAGCAAATTTGGATAGGTTTTTTAGCAGTTCCCTACCTACTAACTGGGCTCTAATTTTATCCAAAATAGCTTGTTAAAGGGCAGCGACTCTAGCCGCTTTATTTTAATCTAGCTCGCTAATAAGACCTAAAAATTCTGAAAAGAAGCTGGTGAAGTCTTGGTTCCGTTATTATAGGTTTTTAAGTTTAGTAACAGCTATATGTTCGCGGCTGGTGTTATTATACGTTTGTTCTAGCAGAGAGATAAAGGTTTTAAAATTAATAAAGGTGCCATTACGGAAGAATGGATCTATAGTATATGCAGCATCTTTACTTAAATAAGACATTCCGTAGCTAACCTTGCTAGCTTTAGTAGGATATTAGTTGTAGTTTATTAAGAGTTTAAAATAGAGCTTGATTACAAAGGGATATAGGTTATTTTAATTTCCATTAAATATTGGAGGATTAGGGAGCTTTTTAGATTTTATAGCAGGTATTAGATTTGTTATAGGTATGGGTTAAGTTACTATTACTAGTTTAATATTCGCGTTTAAGGGGCTAGGCTCGGATACCGTTATGTTAATTTTGTTTATAGGTGGTGTTGGGGTCTCTAATATAAGTGCTTAGACGTTACGGAGTTCTTCACGGAGTGTTTCCATTAATTGTTAATACTAGGCTTCTAGTGCAGCCCGCTACTAAGCTAAGGTATCTATAAAGGCCTCTTGCATTATAGTTAACTGTTCTTTAACTAGGGTTATAATGCTTATAGTTAACACGTGGGATTTAAGGTCATTTGCCATTTTAATAGTAGTTATATAGATATAACGTAATATAAGAGCGCGAAGAGACTTTGGGGAAGATTTAAAGGAATAATATAAATTCTATCTAAACCTAAGGGTATATAGCTCTTATAGAGAATAAGATATTGCGTAAGGAAGAGAAAGGAATATAGGAAACATATAACTAAATATTTAAGGTCTTAGCAGTAGACGCATAGGCACAAGCCCACGCGGATTTTAATAGGTTTTAACCAAATTCTATTACGTTAGTGGAATTTAGTGGAATTTAATTAAGTTGGCGGAATTTGGCAGAATTTAATTAACTTGGTAGAATTTGGCAGAATTTAATTAAAGCATTGGAATTTATCTATTAAGTGTTTCATCAAGACATTCCTACTATAACTGGGCTAGTCCCGTTACAGATGCCTATAATAGGGCCCTAAGACCAAATACCTTTTCTAGAGAAAAATATGTAGGATAAGAGTCCCAAACCTATAGTAACTACTTACCCTAATCTAACTACCGCATTGTAATAATCTAAACAACCACTAAACCCTCTAATATTTACTAGCAAATAATAAAAACTCTAATTATTTCTAAGTTAGCTTAAAAATAAGCTAACTAGTAATGCTAACTGCTACCTAACTAAAGCTAACTAACTTTGCTACGCCCTAAGTTAACTAGAAGGAGATGCAGCTAACCTTAAACCCCTTTAACCGAACTTAGTATAAAATCTAATTATACTACTTAAAGCCATATATAGTAACCTAAACCACTAAGCTACTACTTAGAGGAAGATAAACTATATAACTTAAGGAATAAAAAGCTTTCTAGTATACTTCTCTAAATTTAACTGTTATGTAAAGGAAATAGGCTGGAATAACTCCATACTAGTTAATAGCCTTATTAAGTCCCTAAGCCCTAAACTAAAATCCTCTCTAATAGGTATAGACCTACTAAAACCCTTAACGCCTATATAAACGTTATTAATAAATGGTATAATAATATACTACGCCTAATACTAAAGTCCACTTCTTAATATAATATAGCAACTCCGTAAATATCCATTAAGTTATTATCTTAGCCTAAGCACCCTAATGCCATAGATATTAATATAGGGACCCTAGGATACGCTCTACTAGGGTCCCCTAAATAAGAATAATGCATTAAGCTAGACCTTTACTTTAAATGCGGAAGTAAGGATTATATCTTAAGATACTACTCCATCCCTATGCCCTAATATAATTTATAAACGGCAGTACTAACAACCGCTTACTATATTAATCCTCTAGTTACTATCCCTAATCTTTACCTAGTTCTAGCCCTATATTTAGTAAGCACTACTTATAAGGATAAAGTTATAACTAATGTTCTATAGGAACCCCTTCCCACTTACTACTAAAAGGTATATTTTAGAGTTAAGTTATTTTTTGGGATAGCTATATTATAGGATCTTATTAAATGCATTAGATATTATAAACCCTAACTCTTAGGATTATAGTATAACTATTAACTACTGTCTTTAGTAGAAAGGTTAATAGGCTAATAATTAAGTCTTAATTAATATAGGTGCTAGCGGTATAGAATTTATTAATAAGATCTTTATATAAGACAATAGGTTTACCCTAATACCCCTTAACTAGTATATTAATATATTTAGATTTAATAGCAAACATACTATCTTAGGCTATATTACTTATATAGTGGCCCTAAGACTCTAATACCTAAACCATAAAGAATTAATTAAGCTCTTTATAACTGCCTTAGGTTACTATCGGTATACTCGCTTTATTAACATACACGAATATCACTGTATTACAATACGTATGCGGTGTTGAAGTTGGTAGTTATTAATTCTAGAAGTAAGGGGTTGCTCTAAGGTCAGATTAGCTAGTCTCGCTTCGTGGTTTTATAACCACGTTACGTAATTAACGTTCTAACACTAGAGCAACTCTAAAAAGAAGGCTAATCTACACTCTAAAGTTAAGTCTACTTCTAGACTATTTGTAGCGTATACGCAATAGCTTCCACGCTCCTTTTATAGGTCCGTAATTATATAACCTATATTATGGCCCATATAAATGCCTCTAAATCAAAGCTTATAGATTGCTATATTATAAGGACACTAAGCTAAGGAGAAGAAGAAGAATTATTAGGGGTAGCAGGTTAATATATCGCAAGGGCCGCTAAGGCGCTAGTAGTAAGCAAGCCAATAGCAATTTTCTATCCTAGGGATGGAAAATCCTAATTAGCTAGTTAAATTTAGGGTCCGCACCATTATAATTAGTTATATAACGCTAAGCCAAATCTAAGTTTATTTGTTTAACCTATCCTATAACTTATAGGTTAATTTGGTTTGTATTAATAAGCTATTAAAGAGCCGCACAGGGTTTTCCCTTTGTTATGGCGTTAGTAGGGTTGGCCTCTCTATTAATCTATTTCATCTCTATAATCTATCTCTGTTTATAGGCTTACCAGAGGCACATTATATTAATTATTAGGCGTTTTTCTTGGGTAGTTCTAAGTTGTACTAGATAGTTATATAAGGACTTAGAGTTAGTACAAAGCATAAGTAGGAGGTTGATTTATAGGATTTTATCTACTATAGACTTAATTATAACACCAATGTTAAAGCCATGGGCTATACTGTAGAGTTTAGAAGCTAGTACACTCTAAGTAACTCTCTTATACTTAACTAAGCTCCAATAAACAATATTGGCCTTCTTTATAGCATTAGCTAGTATAATAATATAGCCAATCTGCGAAGAGAGGTCCTTATTATTAGTAAACAATGTGTCCGTAAATACCAATAGCTATAGGGTTTTAATATTTAACTTAACAAACTTAAGGCCTCTATTAGCGTTCTTAATTTACCAGTTTAGATACTTATTTAACTATTTTATGTCTTCCTTATTAGGGTTAATCACCTAGGTGGTAAAGAATAAATTAAATAAGGCTTTTAGCTGGCAAACTAAAGCGATATATACACCTCTAGCACGTTAAGTAATATACTAGTCCTTTAGGGTTAAGGTTCTTATAGCTCCTCTTAATCCCATACTTATGGCAAGTTTAGTACTAATTATACTAAGGTTTATATATTATCGTTCCTAAGTAAGTATAATGCTCCTATTAGTTAGTAGCTAAATAACTCCACTATTAAACTTAATAGGCGTATTAATGGTAAGTTATTCCCATTCCTTAGCTATAAACTTAGCCTTATATAGCTTATTTTACTCTACGTTTATAAAGGTCTTATCTACTAGGAATAGAGTATTATTAGTTTATAGGCCTATAATACTAAAGGGCTTGTTGCTCTGTAGGAGATAAGGGTTATATATAGGCTGGTCCATATATAACTGTTAGATATAATGCAAGTAATATATCTTAAATTAGTAGTTACCGGCTTCTAGTACTCTATAGAGTAGTTTTACAACCTTTAAAACGGAGGCCTTGTTAATCCCAAGTTACTTAATTAGCTTATATAAAGGTCGTACATAGAACTCTTAATTTAGTATAGTGGTTAATTATACATAGGCCTATAAAATATCTTAGAGGTAAAGTCATGCCTATAGAAGCTTTATAGCGGCAATATAGAGAATTAGTTATTAGCTAACTTGTTAAATAGTTAGTAATTAGGTAAGAACCAGTTCCTTTTCTAAGTTATTATAAGCTTATATAACTAGTTAGGATTTCTTAAAGGCTTTATTAGTTCCCTTATTCTTAATCTTATTAACAAATTACAAATTAAAGAGTTATATACCTTATGGTATATCCGTAAGTCTTACAATCTTAAAAACTCCCTTCTTAAGTAGGCTAGTAAGCTCCCTCTATTAGAAGGCACTAAATTAAGTACTAAATTAACTGTTATCCTATAGGTAGATGGTAATATTAGTCATAGCCATAAGTAGAGGGTATTTGCAAGGGTGTCCTCTACCTTATTTTAGGGGTTATTACTAAGCTTTAATAGGTTTCTCTAAGACAGTCTTAGGAAGGACTGACCTAAATAGAGGCTTAGGTGGCAATTTTGGTCTAATAATTTACTCCTACAATTTGGTTGCTTAAAGGTAGAGTTTTATAACTATAGATTAAAAGGCTATAGGTCTACTAGACAGCTTAACAGTATATATTTTACCCTTAATAGTAAGTAAGGTAAATGGCCTATCCTAATAGCCGCTTTGGCTAGTATTTCCTTCTCTCTAAACTAAGACAGGCGAATTTGGTGGGAGATTATAAATCATATTAGCATTAGGTCCGTTTTGCATATTTAGCGTATTAGCAATCTATTGTTTAGCTTATAGCTTCTATATCTCTACTATAGCCCTTTTAATTACAGTAGCGCGTTATATAACCATAGGGGATAGTGCATTGGATTTAACTATTTGGGGGTAGGCTCTAAAGACTAGAAGTATAGGAACTAGTCCTTTAGGGCTAGCTAAATTATTAATTACTTTAAACGCTATTTAGAGTCCTATCTCCTTGTTAATTTTAGGGATTTTAGTTATAATAATCTGGTAGGCTTGCCGTAATAGACTATAGTAGCGCTTTACTATTCTAATAGAGTTATATGCTTTAACCAGTACTCTCTTTATACTAATTCCTATAATAGTGGCGTATTACTTAAATTCCTTACTAATAAAGTTCTTTCTAGCGTTATAGGTAATTAGGTCTAGTGGCCCTAGGTAAATATTAATCTAATATATCTATAAAACGTCCTATATATATTTAGCGCTAATATCTTATAGCTATCTACCGGCTTAGAATTACGTTCCTTTATTAATAATATATAGGAGGGGTAATCCGCTAATGTATATAATATTAATAATGATATTATAGTTAAAATTAACGTTGTCTTATAGGGTAAAGCAAAATTTGCCTAGTAATTTACTAAACTTCTAATAGTAGTGGCAGAACTTGGTTAGTTACTTAATAGCCATTCTATTAGTTTTATAGCCAGCATAGTAGAGTAGCTTTTGCAATTTCTTAACTAAGGGATGTCTAAATTAACAATATAGGCGCCGTAGCTCTACATTTATTAAGTAGCAGGGGTTCGCGTTAAAGGATTTAAATAAATATAACTATAGTAATAAGCTCTATAGGAGAAATGGGTGGCCAAACTATTACACTACTAGCACTTTTTTAGTGTAAGTAATAACAACGTTTTTAAGGTTGTTATAGTAAATTTAGAGTTTATCTATATCCGCTAAATAGAGCAAGAAGGGGGTATCTGTATAGATAATATAAAACTGTATCTTGCCTATAGGGGTAACAACATCTGTAGTTCTAATAAAGGTAGTAATTCTAATACTAAACTGCACGTTAACTTGTCCTTTGGTTAAGGTGTTAAGTCTTATAGATTAGTCCACGTTCTATAGTGCCTGGAATTGTCTATAACTGGCCATAGACTTTTTTAACGTACTAGTATTAATCATAATTTCTATAAATACTATGGAAGTATAGCGTAAAGCGGCGGTTGTTGTGTTGTAGTTAAATAGGTTAGTTTCTATAGTAGGTTCCATAGAGGTTGCAGTAAGTAAGTAAGTATAAGCCTTGTTGGCTAGTTCTATACTTATAGAGGTTGCTTTGTTTAGAGTAAGAGTCCTAAATAATGTAAGGTAGTAGCTGTTAGGGTCTTCTAATTCTTCCTTACTGTTGTTGTTATTAGTGTTTTTATTAGTGTCTGTGTCTAGCACAAGAGCTTTAAAGGTCTTATTACACTTATTATTGTCATCTCCTTTATAGTAGATAGTATATTGTCTAAAGCATTCTTTAAAGTTACTATTATGGCCCTTATTATTATTAAAACGTCTTTTATTGTCGGAATGTTAGTTATGTAACGTGGTTACGAGACCACGAAGCGAGGCTAGCTAACCTGTCCTTGGAGCAACCCCTTACTTCTAGACAATCAATAACTACTAACTTTAATACCGCATACGTATCGCATATAGTAATATTCGTGCACGTTGATAAAGTAAGTATACTGACACTAATCAGTAGATGTATAGATTAGGAAATATGCAATAAGCTAGAGCTTAAGAACTGTACTGGAAATAGTACATAGATCGCCTAGCCTTATTTATTTTAGTTAAAGAAGAAAGCTATATCACCCTCAAAGCTCGAGACCATATATTAGCTTAACTGCTAACGCGTTAGATCGCCTAGAGAATTATATCTTTACTTGGAGAAGATTATAACCTCCCTTAAGCTTAAGAGAATTTGTACTAGCCTTACAGCCAATACAATAGATCGCTGAGAGAATTGCAGTCTTGCTAAGAATACTTTATAGGCCCAACGGCTGTAAAGGACGTACATACCTAAACACCCTTACCTCAATACCCTTACCTTGACGACCTCAACCTTAACTTTAACCTTAACCTTGAACTATAATATACATAAGGACTAGTACACTGCTTTGTATAATAAGATGGATCCTAAATAGAAGGAGAGAATTGCCAGACATAGTTATAGGATTGATGTAGCAACTGCCTTAAAGGAAGACCTGGAAGAATATATGGAAACGAAAATCTATAAGTATACATATAAGAACTTTACGGATTATATACTATGGTCACTATTCCAAGAAGAATTTGAAGGCTTTACTATTAAGGACTTTAGAAAGATACACTCTGTTACTAAAGTAAAGCTCTGTACTTACCTACTCTAAAGAAAAGTATATGTTGCTACACACAGCAACAGATACCCACTTTATAAGGTTCTGTATAATGTCCTTACAGAAGAGGAACTTTATAAATGGACAGATGAGGAAATCATAGGAGCTCTTAAGGAAGTCAGCCCTATAATTACAGTGGTACTATAAGAACAACTTAACTTGACATAAACAGCTCTAATATCAAATTAAGCTATAACCCTGTTAGTTATAGCCTCTTTAGTTCCTATAATCCCCCCCTATAGCCTACTACCTTCCCATACAGTGCTGACGCCTGTAAACCATTAACTACCTCTACTACCTCTAACGCCTGTAATCCAGCCTATAGCTATAGCTACAACACCTAGAACGCAAATACCTACCCCTATAATACCCTAATTAGCTGTTGTATCTATACCCTAGTAAACTGCACTAACCGCTACCTAATAGTAAGCCGCACCTACCTCTACCCAAGATTAACTACTTACTCTCCTTACTCAACTCCTACAGACGCAGAATTAGCAATTATTGCCTGCGGTAACTGCCTCTACCCTCCCTCCAGTAACCGCTTCTGCCCTACCTAGTCCCCCTCCTGCCCAGTATCTTTACCCTAGTACTACTAATACCGACCCTACTATACACCTGCCTATATACAGTAAAGAGGCAGCCACTATTACCAAGATCTATACAAACAACCAGAAGTGCAATGGAGTGAGTAATAGCTTTAACTTTAAGTTAACTATCTTCTATAATATCTGTAAGAGAGCTAGTCTACCTCCTAAAGGCTATATAACTGTATTCCTAACCATGCTAAAGGGACTTACTTAGGATTACTACTATAATAGCAGCCTTTTAACTAGATTATTTACTAAGGCATGTAACTATATATATTACTTCTTTAAAGGACCAGAGTACTATTAGAGAAACCTTACTAAATAGAACGCTATTAACTTCTAAGGAATTATTAATAAGAACCCTAATAAGCAAATCTATTAGAGTTTCCAACTACTCCTTAATAAGCTCTTAAAACATCGCTATAGATTACACCTAGAGTTCCGTATAGACCTCTTCCTTATAAATAAGCTAGTTACTGCTTGCTAAGGAGTACCAGTATACCGTATTGCCATTTCCAACCCTTCTAAAGACCTCTCCTAGTTAATTAGCAAGTTATAATCTTCTGTAGTTATATAGGAGAAGGAATACCCCTCCTAGGCCTTAATAAGACCGTTTTAAGCAGCCTACTTTATAGATTATATATACCGCCGTGATATCCGTAACAACTATAACCGAACCCGCTCCTATAGATAAAATACCGTTAGGTCCTTAAAGGCCAAGTGCTATATTTGCCAAAAGGTGAGCTGCCGCTTATGGAAATATACAAAGGAGGAGTGGAACCGTTCTAGAAATAAGTATAAAAGATGTTTTAACAATAACAAGGGCCACAATAGTAACTTTAAAGAACGCTTTAGACAATATACTATCTACTATAAAGGAGACAATAATAATAAGTGCAATAAGACTTTTAAAGCTCTTGTGCTAGACACAGATACTAATAATAACACTAATAATAACAACAGTAAGGAAGAACTAGAAGACCCTAACGGCTACTACCTTATATCATTTAGGACTCTTACTATAGATAAAGCAACCTCTATAAGCGTAGAACTAGCCAATAAGGCTTATGCTTACTTACTTACTATAACCTCCACGGAACCTACTATAGAAACTGACCCGTTTAACTATAACACAACAACCGCCGCTTTACACTATACTTCTATAGTATTTATAGGAATTATAATTGATACTAGTACGTTAAAGAAGTCTATGGCCAGTTATAGACAATTCTAGGCACTATAGAACGCGGACTAATCTATAAGACTTAATACCTCAACTAAAGGACAAGTTAACGTGCAGTTTGGTATTAGAATTGCTACCTCCATTAGAACTGCGGATGTTGTTACCCCTATAGGTAAGATATAGTTTTATATTGTCTATATAGATACCCCCTTCTTACTCTGTTTAGTGGATATAGATAGACTCTAAATCTACTATAACAACCTTAAAAACGTTATTATTACTTACACTAAAAGAGTGCCAGTAGTGTAATAGTTTGGCTACCTATTTCTCCTATGGAGCTTATTACTATAGTTATATTTATTTAAATCCTTTAACGCAAACCCCTGCTACTTAATAGATATAGAGCTACGGCGCCTATATTACCAATTTAGACACCCCTTAGTTAAGAAACTGTAAAAGCTACTCTATTATACTAGCTATAAAACTAATAGAATAGCCATTAAGTAACTAACCAAGTTCTACCACCACTATTAAAAGTTTAGTAAATTACTAGGCAGATTCCGCTTTACCCTATAAAATAATATTAATTTTAACTATAATATTATTATTAACATTATATATATTAGCAGATTACCCCTCCTATATATTATTAATAAAGGAACGCAATTCTAAGCTGGTAGATGGCTATAAGATATTAGCGCTAAACATATATAGGACGTTCTACGGATGTGCTAGATTAATATCTACCTAGGGCTATTAGACCTAATTACCTATAATGCTAAAAAGAACTTTGTTAGCAAGGAATTTAAGCAATATGCTATTATTATGGGAATTAGTATAAAGGGAGTACCGGTTAAAGCACATAACTCTATTAGAATAGTAGAGCGCTACCATAATCTATTACAGCAAGCCTATTAGATTATTATAACTAAAATACCTAAAATTAATAAGGAGATGGGACTCTAAATAGCGTTTAAAGTAATTAACGATTTAGCTAGCCCTAAAGGACTAGTTCCTATACTTCTAGTTTTTAGAGCCTACCCCTAAATGGTTAAATCTAATGCACTATCCCCTACGGTTATATAACGCGCTACCGCAATTAAAAAGGCTATAGTAGAGATACAGAAGCTATAAGCTAAATAATAGATTACTAATACGCTAAATATATAAAACAGACCTAATGCTAATACGATTTATAATCTCCCACTAAATTCGCCTGTTTTAGTCTAGAGAGAAGGAAACACTAGCTAAAGCAGCTATTAGAATAGGCCATTTACCTTACTTACTATTAAGGGTAAAACATATACTGTTAAGCTGTCTAGCGGACCTATAGCCTTTTAATCTACGGTTATAAAACCCTACCTTTAAGTAACTGAATTATAGGAGCAAATTATTGGACTAGAATTGCTACCTAAACCTCTACTTAGGTTAGCCCTTTCTAAGACTATCTTAGAGAGACCTATTAAAGCTTAGTAATAACCCCTAAAACAAGGCAGAGGACGCCCTCACAAATACCCTCTACTTATAGCTATAACTAATATTACTATCTACCTACAGGATGACAGTTAATTTAGTACTTAATTTAGCGCCTCCTAATAGAAGGAGCTTACTAGTCTACTTAAGAAGGGAGTTTTTAAGATTGTAAGATTTAT
>Ga0307507_10002747_pt1 | contig 36019 bp, 45 predicted proteins | sample 7_EM_MG_FD_207223 | JGI IMG/M metagenome (GOLD analysis project Ga0307507, IMG submission 207223) | Populus trichocarpa ectomycorrhiza microbial communities from riparian zone in the Pacific Northwest, United States - 7_EM | ecosystem: Host-associated > Plants > Roots > Unclassified | place...
GGAAGGGGGCTCTGGAGGGGGGTGGGGATGGGACTGTGGGCGAAGAGGGGAGGTAGTACGAGCTGAATTTTCGTAGCTTGGGTAGAAGTAACCAAATTTGGGTGGGTTAGTGGGGGGTGGCTATATTGTGTGGGAGAGGGGTAGAATGTGTGGGCGTAGGAATGAAGGGGACGTATTCCTGAAAGAAAGAAAAAAGACCAAAATAATCCTGTCTGGTGGGCATTATTTCCTGTGAGGTTGCTCAGGGCCCCACGGATGGGATGGGTTGGTCTCTGTTGCTAGGCTGGTTTTGCGATTTTTTCTTCTTAATCCTTGGGGGTGGCTTCATAGTGATGCGCGTAGTATCACTCGCTGTCGCACTGCTACATGCAGCATCTCCATGTATCAACCAGCCATTCGATATGCCTAGTATACAGTGAGCGTTTACTCCTCTTGTTACCATGAGAACTGGGGTACAACTACTAGTGCACCTTCCAGGGTTGAAGCCGGGTCAGCAAACAAGGATAAAATTATTAAATTCCGGGGTACTATGTATGTGATCGAGGCATGCGAGACCCCACAGACACAGCATTCGCCTTTATTACGATACCTACTTTATTATGCAAGCCCAATTGCCGTCTACTCAATAACCATAGACCTATAAAATCACAGAAAACACAGAACCAGCCCTTTCCACTCCCTTTACCAGTTCACTGTAGTACGATTAAATACTAAGTCCTCTAACGAATAAGAACAGAAAAAACAAGGTGGAAAAGCAAATAAGATCTCGGTATCCGACTGGAATCCAGCATCTCTTCAACTACGGGAAGCATTTCAAGGTTCGACTGCACCCCTAGCCCTTGTCTGGATGCTGGCTCCTAAGGCGACATTGCGGGGATATGAGCTACGTGATTGATATCACAGTTGGCCGGAGAGGTGAGCGGATGAAGACTCACTCCAAGGCAAGGAGGAGCAATTAAGAACTCTGACTATCAAACTTTCCCCACTGCCCGTTTCTCCGGCCCTTCCTCCCTTTCCTCCCTTTTCTTCCTTCCCCTGAACCATCGCTAAACAGACTCCACCCCATAAGAGGGCTCGTTTGATAACTCGACAGAGGCTAAAATACACCAAAATTGCGGGCTTTCGAGCCATCCATCCTATTTCCATAGATATCTTGAAAATTCAGCTTTGAGCCCCCCGGGAACCGAATAAGATAGGAGGGGAGGGAGGGAGGGAGGGAGGGAGGGAGGAAGCTAGTTAAAGGGGTTTTCTTCTTTTATGATGAAGCATATGATAAACTTTCCTGTTAGGCTGGGGGGTTTTCCTTTCACCACAGGGTCCGCATTGAGATCTTGATTTTGATATTACAGATTGGGAGGAGCTTTTTGAATTGAGGAATTATCGTTTATATACTTACTATGTTTGGGGGGAGGGGGGTAAGTTTCTTTCTTTTGTTGGGTTTTTCTATGTAGGTCGTACCTTAGGATGCATGCTAGGGTTTTCATGTATTGAGCATTATACAGATAAATCTATGGATTTAACAAAAAAATAAAATAAAATAAAATAAAAAATTGAAACTCAGCTTTAGAAATTTTCTGAAAATATTTACCATGTCTGAAGTATAATGCATATTTATTTTAGGCTTTTGTCTGGAGTTTTTACGGAGCTGTGGGCACATGAACTACAATAGGTAAGGTGTTTTGCAATGTATACAATAATAATAATAATAATAATAATAATATCAGATTCTTTCCTATCATATAAAAATATTAGTCTTAGCAGATACCACGAGGGAAAGGACATTCCACCCTCACTGCCAGCAGTTTTTTAAAAAGTCTCCGGAACCTAAAACTCGTGGCGGGGGCAATGTCGGTTGGTGTGTAATGTTGGAAAGAGAGTGCGTATAGGGACAAGAATTAACATTTGACCTCACTCTGGATATTCGAGTCTGTACCGAGTGCTGAAGCATATTCCCCTGCGTATCTGAGTTCCCGACATAACCCCCGAACCGACATAGCCCCCGCCGTGAAGAGATTACAGTAATTCCCACAAAATCTAGCGCGAATACCGGAGTAGCGCCATCACTTACTTGCATTCCATTCCGCAGACTTTAAAAGACTGCTAGTGCTCTAGGAGAAAGGAAGGAAAAAAATCCCATCCGCGGATGCCAATATACGGTAGCAAATTACTTTTTTGAATTTTTCCTATTGGTTTCCGCCAATGGGATGGGTGGCTGGGCAACGATACGGTACGATAGTCCCAATGGGGTGTTTTGGCCTCTGTCTGGTTACTAAACGACCCCTATTGCCCCGGCAACCCGAGTGATGGTCCGTGCAGTCGACCGCAGCCGGACGCACTGGTCCTGGGTTTCCCTTTTTTTTTCTTATTTATTGTAGTGACCAATTCTATTCGCCCACACAGTCGACTGCCCAAAGACGAAACATTCTCGTCTTTTTGTCGTCTTGACCTTAGCTTAGGACGAACTAGACGACTGGGAGCGCTGGGCCGGATTCAACCCTCAAGCGCACGCTCTGCTCGCCATTCACAGTCTCAACGTTTCCAGAGCCCTATTGTGTTCGCTCCCCACATCAAATTCCCTGCACCGCTATAAAAAGACCTGCTATCATCCTCACCCTCCTTGCTTCCAATCGCATCCGCAACTTTCGACAAGAATTTATCTCCTCAACCAAAGGGAGAAAAAAGATAAAAATAAAATAAAAACAAAACACCAATACTCCCGATCCCTCGGGCAGGCAACCAGCTACGATGGAGACCGATTCCTCCAGCACCGCCGCCCCCGAGGACAACACCGAAACCCCTGCCCCCAGGACGGGGGCAGGCTGGTTAGACCAGATCACTGAAACCATAGGGGCCCTCCACGACCGCTTCGGGATGATAGCAGACAGCCTGCTTATCATCTCCGATACCCTCTCCAAGCTCAATGAGCCAAGCAAGGAGAGTGAGCCAGAAAAGGAGAATCAGAATACCACCCACAAAGCTACGGAAGCTCCACGCACAATGACTCCCTATCTGACCACCCAGGGTCCACGGCGCCAGGGCGCGCGTCTTGTCGGGTCTGCACGGAACGGTCAGCTTTCGGGAGGGGCTCGGGTGGAGGTGGAAGAAGAGAGTCAGGAAATTACTACCGCTACTACTGCGTCGACACAGACACAGACCGAAACTCAGATTCCAGCCCCACCTGTGGCCCATCCCATGTCCCTACCTATCACACCTACACCTGCACCTTCCAAAGAAAGCCAAGGTCGGAAGGCGCGACACATTTCTTTCTTGGAATTGAAGTGGGGAGCCGGTTGGGAAAAGACGATCGACTCGCAGAGCGACCATCCGTCCCTCTTGTCGGAACACTATCTGGGAAATATGGTAAAGCTCGCGAGCAACGGTATGACATTGTTGGACGCGAAACGGATTTTGCGCCATGTAATAAAGATGCGAATTTCGCGCCCCCGGAAGGGTGTTCGTACGCGAGAAATCGTTATGGCTGGCGATATCCAGAAAGTGGTTTCCGCTATCGCGGCGGTTTCCCATTCCCACAATACCCAACCCGAACCATTTACGACAGCGCAGCTTATCGCCTTCCTTGGTACCACTGGGAGAGCGTACCAACCCACACCATCAATTACACGAGAGGCTCCTCCCCCCTCCCAGGTTGCCCCCAGTCAGCGTGCGACCTTTCTTACTCGGGACATGCAGGAGACCGGGGAACTTGCTGCTACCTCTCCAGTTGCGGGGGAGGAGGAGGAGGAGGAGGAGGAGGAGACTGTTGCGGGGGGTCAGATCACTGCCACCAGGGCCAAGTCCCCAGCTCTAAGGCCCAGGGCCGGAGCGGGGGTCACCAAGAAGACTGGTACAAGTGTCCAGGTTGTGGTCAAGGCCAGGGCTCGGGTGGTGGAGGATAAGAATATTACTACCACCACAACTCAAACCGGGACTCAAACCCCAGTTCTCCGGTCAGTTCATAACACATCCCTGGGACACCCGAAAATCGCAACAAACTCCACGCCCTCGCCCATCACGTGCATGAGGCCCACCACCACTGATAAAGCTGCGAAAGTCCCACGCACAAACACCCCTCGAAAGAAACTGCAAGGTCCGGGGAGCCAGAGCTTGCGTATTACCGATTCGGCGCAGATGTCCATGCAGGATAAACTCGCTGCGGACGGGAGACAAGTTGCGGCCGCTTCGGTTACAAAGAAGAAGGAGAAAGAGCAGACTAGTTCAGAGGCCGAAGTCGAGGTTAAAGTAGAGGTGAAGGAGGAAGTGAAAAAGGAGGAATCCATCGAGCCTGTCATCAAAGCCAAACCGCCAATTCTGAAGCCGAGGGCCGGAGCAAGGATTTCAAAGAGGAGCGGTAGCGGTAGCGGTGGTCGCAGCCCCACAGGGGGGAGGTGGAGGGAAGGCGGTCCAACAAATGGAAGAAGAAAAACATGGGATAGTAGAACCTAATGTACTTGTATAATTATGTATTTTTAAAAAAACACCAACTTAAATGAACATCCCTATTGCTTCCCTCCCTCCCCCCTCTTTTTTTCTTTCTTTTCTTTCTTTTTTTTCTTTTCAAAAAACAAGAACTCGGTATGTATAACGGTAAAAAGTACCCGTTCTGTTAGATACTGGTACTATATCATGGGTTGTTCACCGAAGCATGGTTGCTTAGTCATTGAGTTATCTTAGCTGTCATTGGTTGCTTTTCTTCTCTCTGAACAAAACCAATAAATAAAACAGGTCTTATCATAACACAAACTCTTATTAAAATTTGACCTTTTCATTTCATTTTCTCTCTTGTTCTCTCTCACCTTCAGTATGGTAACTTAAAGCTCTTCCCGTACTGTACTTTCTGTATAGTATCATACCCAACTACCGTAGCGGCTGTGCAAACACTTCATTCATTCATTCATCCCGCCCACCGCTTACCGTATCGCGTTCTACTCGTCACCAATCATTTCTAACAATTGTTTCAGAGCCCTAGAATACTCGAGTGAGATCTTGTGAATTTTCTTTTTTCTTTATCCAAGTTGGACCATTACTGCATAATATTATAATATCTATGATACCTGCCTGCCAGTTACTAGCAGTACTCAAAGCACAATCATGAATGCCTTCCTTCCCTGGGGAGTGAACTTACGAGAACGCGCAAAAAAAACAAAAAAACACTTCCGCATTCTCTCGTGATATATCTACTATTTCACATGCATTCCAACTTAGATCGCGCAACTGGGAGATGTTTTTTTTTCTTCTTCTTTTCTTTTTGGTTAAATTCTTCGATTGTTTAAGGGTACCGTACTTGTACAACCATTGTATAGAAACGCTACTGTAGGTTATGACATGAAAACTCGACACAGCCGAGCGATGGATGGCCAAGCATGTATGCTGGATTGCGAAGACGGACAAGTTGGTCCAGCCGATAGGGCAAACGTAAACTTGACTTACTCTAAAGTATTAGGGAAAACTGCTAAGCATATCTAAGTAATACAAGAAGGTATGAATATCGTATGACCGATAATAAATTTATCTATTCACTCGTAAGGAAAAAATGGCATGGGCAATTATCACATTCGATAACGCATCTTCGCCCACCCATTTCGCAGGAAAAAACAAAAGAAATACAGACAGCTTTTATCAATACCCCTCCACACCTATCAAGTGAGCATAGCCTGCAACTCCCCCTCACCCAGATGCTTCTCAATTCCCACAACCAGCAAATGTGCCGCAGTCTCTACCCCCTCATCCTCATCCTCCATAAGTTCCGCAATGACTGGTACACTCTCTGGCAAAAAGTTCAACCACTCCTCCCCAGCCCGTACGTAAATATCCTTCAACGCCTCGGCAGCCGCAATTCTAACCATTGCATTCTCGGCTTTCATTTGCTCCAGCACCTTGCCGTTAATCACCTTTGCGTGCTCTTCGGAGCCCTGTGTCACACCGACTAGTTCTGTTAGGGCGGGATATACATAGTCGCGTACAACGGGGGCGGAGGTGGAGGCACGGGCTAGTTGCGTGGTGAGGACGGGAGCGATCTTGCTGAAAGTTGTGGGTGACTGCCAGAAGTCGTGGTCGTCGGATTTAAAGGCTACGCGCAGGGCTTTTAGGGCAGCTTTCCAGAGGGGAAGGTGGGTGGCGAAGATGGTGTCGTTAGTGAGGATGTCGACGGCGTTATCAAGGGCGAAGCCGAAGTAGCTTGTGAAGATTGACTGTGGTTGTGGTTAGTTATCGGGGCGGTTTAATGTTTTTTTTTGTTTTGTTTTGAGGGGGGGAGGATGCATAACTTGCCTCTAAATCGTTGCCAAGTAGGTATAAGAAGTTCCAGAGCGCGATGCATCGGTTGATGCTAGTGGCCGACCCTTTGCTAAAGTCCTCTGTGGCCCACTCGATGATTCGGAGGAACATGGGCTTGAAGTTGCTGTGATTGAGTCGGTATACGAACCTGAGGATAACCTTGAGAGCCTGGCCCTCTAGCTCCTGGATTTTCTCTTCTTCGATATCCACGGTCTCGCCAAGATCGAGGAGTCTTCTACGAAGATCGAGGAGCAGTAGCACGAGGTTGAGAAGAGGCTTCAAGCTGTCTGTTGTTCGGAATAGCCTCTTTGTAGCCTTTGAGCGCTTCTCGTCCCCTTTAGATGAGGTCTCCATTTCTTCGAGGGTTGTCAGCGCCTCTTCAATTGCCTATATAAAGAGAGTTAGTAGAATATTCTACCCTAGCTGATAAATAGGCATACCACTTCTCCCCCTTCAATAGCCTCATCCCATGTCGCAGCATAAGCACGAAGTATAGCATCTAATTGCATTCTTCGACTAATAGTCTTCAAAAAACCAACTCTGATACCAACCTGGTCCTCATCCTCCATGACAGCTGCAGAAGAATACATCAATTTCATAATCTTCTCCAGCCAACTCGTCATAAAGCCGGGAATATTCTTAACCAACTCCTCCAAGAATGCAATCACATAGTCATGCAAGACTTCATGCTCAGTCCCACCGCGCAAGCTCTCCTTTAAGAGCTCTAAACTGCGGGGAACCGCCTTTGGTAGTATTGGGATAAGGTGCACCTTGAACTTGGCTGCCAGGTTGGTGAGGCACACCAAGGATACGGCCTGCGTCGAGTCTTCGGAGCTGTGCAGTCCTCCGTGACCAACAACCGCATCGGCAACATTCGCGACGATGGGGGCCATTTCAGATTGACAATGTTTGATCATACTAGTGATGCATGCGATAGCATCAATGCTCAGCTTGTCAGGATCATGAGCGGAAATCAGAGTACTTATTTTAGGTGCGAAGCCGACAATGGCCTTTGCAGAGGCGCTATCGATTCTGTGTACATTGGTAAGGCGATCCCTGAATGTCTTCAGCGCACCACCACGGAAGTTAGATTCGGGATTGAAGATAAGATGTTCAACGACGGAGATAAATCGGGGTATGTGTAGGTCGTAAAGTAGACCGCTAAGGACGCGGGATGCCGCCTCGTACACGCCGCTGTCAGGACCCCACTCTAGAGGGCCAAGGACTCTCTCTAGCGCCTCGGAGAATTTCTTGTTGCGAGTGTCACCGCCGTCGTCCACCTTGGCAATATAATCCTGGAGCTTCTTGTTTCCAATAGCGATGAAGAGTAAGTTGAGCAATCTCTCCGCGAGTTGGCGTCTATTATTCTTGGGGACCTCGAATAGGTGTTTCGACAACCCATGCTTCTTATGCCGAAGAACTTCCATAACTAGATCCAAGTAACGAATAACAGTCTCAAGCTGAACATCGATGTCAAAATTTTCCACAATCATCTTACAGGCCGAGGTAACAACCGCTTCTTCGCCAGTCGGATGCTCAGCATCGGTAGATAGATACTTTTCACCCAACTTGGCGATGACAGCAAAGAGAAATTCTTCTGCGCCCAATGTCTTTGTTAATGTAACAAACAGGCGCACTCTACGGTGTGAGGGAATATGGGAGTAGCTCGCCACAAAAGTATTTACCAACTCTGCTGTCACAACGATTTGATTGCCTTCTTGCGATCGAAGAGACTTTACTAGAGGCGGTATGATTCGTTTTATGGTTTGCTCAATAACAAACGCCGAGTATTCGTCGTCCCTTCGGAGGGTATTTGCGCCCATAAAGGTAAAGATTGGCATGACGCTGTGCTGTACTCTCTCTGGAACTACATCTGCTAGATTTGCCAATAGGAGGATTGCCCTATTCTGAACTTGGGGGGCCGTTGCTGCACGGATACATTCAACAAGGACATCTGGTCTTACGCTGTCGTCGATATCGGAGCCACCGGAGCGCTAGAGAAAAATCATTAGCTTCAAAAATTAATACCAGGAAAAGAGTTAATTGCAAATAATACCTGAGCACTTGTTACAATTGAGCTCATGCAGTCAAGCAGGACTTGATTCAAATATGCCATCCCTGAAAAGTGGAAACTCGCCAGATCCGCCAGAATACCAAAGAGAGACTTCAAGAGACTGCTATGCCTCTCAGCGCCCTGTGTATGCAAGAGATCTGCCACAACTGTAGCCCTTCTACGCGCGGCTTCTAGTTCCTCAGCCTTGGCCCCGTTGCCCATTTCATCGGTCCCTGTTTTTCTCCTTTTATTGGGCCCAACAGAGGTGCGGGATAGAGATACCTGGAGCTGAGTTCGGGCTTTATCGAAGAACCGCTGAAAGGCAGCCGTAGGAATCCTCAACTTTTCCAGAACATCGACACCAGAGAAATTTTGTGTCACATCCAACTCGATTTCAAGCAGTTCAGTAGCAAGCTCAATTTGGACATCTGATTCAATTGCGCTCCATATGCTCCTGATGCGATCAGCCGCAGCACCAAGGAGAGAGTGACTAACATCTTTTGTCAAGATATCGATCAGGATCTTAGGCTCGTCGGCATTCGCCACCTGAACCATTTGCTTCTCAATAGCCACGATATCCAAGCGCTCCGTCTGACATTGCTTGATTCGCTCGTTGTAATCCTCGACAGATAGCCAGTCAGTTAGCGCAGGAAGCAAATTTTTAGTTCGGATATCCGCAGCAAAGTTTATCTTGTTAATTTGGGAAAGGAGCCGGTATCTAATCTCTAACCCCGGGGCGTTGACCACATGACTGCTGAGAAACACAAAAATGCTTCTCTTGAGCGAGCCCCTGAGGCTAGAATCAGTGCCTTCGCCAATGCCCACAGCTGCAGCCAACATATTGCCAACATACTCTGGGTCTTCAATGCATCCAAAAAGGCCATTGGCAGTAATCCGCTCCATTAGTTTGATAACTTGATCCAACTCTAGCCATTTTACCTCATCGCTGTCCTTCCCTTCGCCATAGATGGTATCAAGACCCCAGTACTGCGCGGCTTCAGAGGAACGCTTCCTCTTTTTCTTTGACGGCTTATCTCCCAACACAGGTTTCTGCAACCCCTTGTAATGCTCGAAAAGCACTTGAGTCAAGTCAACAGCATCGCTGCGAACCCTTCGGTTTGGATCCGCAAGCGCAATCAAGATATGGGGAAGGGCTGCTTGGTAGTCGATGCTCACTGACTTGGAAGCCTGCTTCTGTATGATCTTTGCGCACACTCTCAATGCGGAGGACCGCACAGCTACAGGATACTTGTGCGAAGTCCAGCATTCAATTAGAAACGAAATCTGGAGGGGATTACTGGGCGGCAAGCCCTTAAATAATGGCAGTTTGATGAATTTTTCTTGCCTCTTGGACAAGACTGCCGCTGCGAAGAAACGAAGGAGGTCTTGAAAGAGCGCCTTAGCCTTGACTGCTAGGATTGTTTTTTCATCGGTATCATTCGGTATGGTAGAAATAATATCTTCAAGCGTTTGAGCTTGGACAGGTGCTTCTTTGATTGCCTTCTTTGCTGGTCCAGAGACAGCAGCAGGTAGCGGACGAATCACAGTTTGTAATCGCATTTCGAGATCATCGACATCGACTGCATCATCAGCCATAACTTGGGCGAGAACCTTTCCAACCCTTCCTCCACGTGCCGGACCAGCCCAATTCACCAAAGCCTCAGCGAGTAATTCTCTGGTCCCATCGGCGCTTTCTTCACCTATGGCTGCGCTACCTACTCTCTGAGCAGCTTCGATAAGCTTTTTGGTTACCAACAACCGTTGGTGTGATTCCATATTTGCTCGCTCTAGGAGTGAGATAACGGTTCTGAGTCCCTTGGTGTCGTACGCTTCCCCCAATCTTTTAAGGATGCCCAAACAGAGCGCAACCGCTAGCCTATCCACTCTGTACTTTGACTGCATGGATAGGAAAGCCTTGTTCAATTTCTTATTTCCAAACTCCGGCACATCGAGCTTCAACAGGGCACTGATAACCTCATCTGGTAACTCTACGTCATCCTTAAACCGCGATTGCGCTATATAAGCCACACAAATCAATCCAGTCTTACATGATCCAACAGTCCAATGGTTTACAATTGACTTTATGATTGCAGTCAGGACAGTATCTGTTAGGCTCAACTTCGTAACGAGAACGATAGTGAGCATATGGCAACCTGTCTCCAGCTCGGAGGAAGATCTAGCCGAAAATGCCTGGTCTAGAAGAGGGAGTGTAGAAGTGAGAATATTCTCCGCCGTTGGCACATTCTTCGCCCTGCCTGATTTATTGGATGAAATTGAATCGCACATCAACGAAACCGACGCCGTAATTGCCACTGAGAAAAATGATACCAATTGGTGGCTGTCCCGTTTTGCGGAGACCGCGTTAGTTGTATAGTCGCATAGGAGCGTAAGCAAGTCCCTATGGTGAGAAAGTGCGTGGGTGATAACATGCTTCGGAACCGGCGATGGCTTCCTGAGGTAGGGCGTGAGGAAAACAAATTCCCTGGGTAGATCCTTCTGGCGAAGGATAGAGAGCATAGTCTTGAACAAAGTTGGGTGGTCATGGTATGGCAAGAAGCACAAAATTAGAGACGCGGCATTCTGGTCTTGAACTCTGTAGAATTCTACTTGTCAGTATAACTGCTATGAATGAAGAAGTCGCAAGAGGGACGAAAAGCTACCTAAACTGTCTAACCAACCACTCAAGAGCCCTCAGCGCAGGTTGCAAGAGCATTCGCCCACAAAGTAACTGTAGAAAACCATCGATGCTTTTGCTAAGAGATTCCGCTGATGCTTGCGGCAAAACAAACCTATCAACATTCTTGGAGTGCTCGCTAAACAGACCCTTCTCGTAAAGTAGAAATCTCTTATCTAGTTGACATAACTCTCGGAATCCTTCAATTGCAATGGAGAAAATGGTATCTGTGTCTTGGGCAGCAGCGACAGATGGCGGGAAAAGCAGAGAAATGGAGTGAATCGACCTGAGCTTTTGGGTATTGAGTGTATTTGTTGAAGTCGCCGCAATCGCCGACAACTGGGCTGCCAAATTGGAAGCCATAGCTGCGGTAGCGGAAAGCGTTGAGCGAAATTGTGAGAGATGAGATGCTTTTTTTTCTTCTCTAGTGGGAGGAAGTAAAAATTTGCCAAGATTTCATTTCTAGAGGCTCGAATGCAAAAAGCAGAGCAGCGATCCGCGTGGGGTAGTGTAGGTTACCCGGCCAAACTGAAAACCCGCAAGGACGATCATTCACTCCCAGGCAGGCTATGCCAGTATGATACACAAAGCCAATGATAATCCACCCTGCAAATTTTCCCAAATGTCAACTCCAATTGTATCGAATTTCCCTCTCCAACAGATAATAAAATTTTATGCTATCCTCCAATACAAAAAAACCACCCGCCAGTACCCCCCTATCAGTAAAATATACAATGGCCTTAAAGCGATCTTGGTTCTTCGATAACTATCATAAGAATCCAACGATGGTATAATACTTTTAGAAATGAGAAGTTGTAGAGAGATGGAAAAAAAACATGGAAAAAAAGCAACCACCTTTCCATGCAAAGCCTCGTGAAAGGGAGAACAATTAAGAAAAAAATATAAACCAATCCAACGAGAGATAAAAGCTGGGATAAGAAAAAACTCCAAGAGATGACCGAAAAGAGAGTCATAATAGAGAAAACCCCGCTACATACTTTCCCCTTTTCCTCCGTACAAGTATCGTGTCCTTTGACAGAAACGAACAAAGGTACCCAACAAGACGTAAAAACAACTACACAGACCATATTTCCCTCAACCTGCCAGTCTCGATTACTCGGGTAATTTGATGTTATCTACGTGCTCCCCTGGACAATCCCATCTGACTTCTAGCTGCCCCTGCAGCTCCGCCAGTAGTACGCATCGGACCTTTGACAGGCGGTGCTCCCATTCCCGTCCCAGCAGCCGGCTTCTTCAATCCGCTATTTGCGGCACCACCACCGAGCATCACATTTGCCGCAGCAGGGCCAGCACCACTCAGCACTTTCTTTTCCTGGCGGGGAACTGGTGGCTTTTTGGCAGCATTTTGTGGCTGTGGTCCCTCATCTCTTCCCCTCTTCCTGCTCATGGTAGTAGTCGTTGCAATTTTGGAACCGTAGCCACCGAGCCTACTGCTTGGCCTGTCGTATGGGATTCTACTGCCAGGTCTACTCTCGCACCGGTCGCGGCCATCAAATGTTGAGCGAGAGGCAACGCTGTTCGTAGGACTGGAAGGTAGGGGCACATGTGCAGCGGCCTCCGGCTCCGTTTTCCCAGATCCAGTGGCAAACTGGCAGCAAACTCCGAATTTCTTCTCAACCTCCAGAAAATGCCACGTCTCTTCAGCAGCAATCCTTGCACGGCGTTCGCCTTCTAGATTGACTATCGACTTTTGAAGTTGGACCGAAGTGACCTCCAAATCCTCTCGCAGTCGAGCTATCTGAGCCTGAAGAGCCACTATTGTTGACGACATCTCAGCAATTTCGGCATCTGGCGTAATCAATTTCTGAGTTCCCAGCCTAGCAGACTCAGGAGGAGGGGGAGCAGAGTTCGAGCGGCGTGTGCGGAATCGGCGCGCTGGGGAAGACTGGATATCTAATTGAGCCTTTGGAGACCCAAGAGTAGCCTTGGTTTGGTCCTTTGGTTTAACATCTTGCATTTGGTGATGTTCGTCTTTGTGAGTGGAATTCACATTTTGCTGTTTACCCTCGGTTTTTTGCCCAACCTCGGCATGCTCCTCAACAGTTTCCTCGATCGCAGGAGGAGGTAAATAGCCCTTCAATGATTCCAAGTCAATAGCACTGAACTCCCTGAACTCGATCGTCTCCCTTCTTCTCCGCTCTTGTCTTCTCTCCTCCGCAGTCACCTTTGGAATCTTGGTGGGAGTATCGTTGGCTACCCCCTCAAAAAGCCCAACAAATGACCTGACTGGCGATCTCGAGCTGCCACGCGAGACACTGCGCCTTTTTCTGACGGTTGAGGGGGGGAGCTTAGTAGGCGAGCGACGCTTTTTAACAGTAGCTTGAAGGTCGCTGGAAGCCGCCAAAGAAGACTTCATTTTCTTCTCTGGTGAGAAATCGACAAATTCGCCCATATCCTGCGTTTGGGAAAACAGCATTTCTTCAAGTTGTCGAATCTTCGCCTCCTTCTCCCGCAATTGAGTGCTTAAAAGGCCATTATCAACCGAGAGCTGATAAGGATTGACTCCTGGAGTGTTATTCATACTGTTCAACTTCTGGGGAGAAGCAGCCGAGAGACAAGGAAAGGGAGCCGTGTTTTCTTCTGCAAACATTGAGGGGAGAGCATTAGGATTCATAAACGAAGTTGCATTAGCCTCAAAAGAGCTAATAGTCCTTTCGTATGCACTCTTTCCACGGGGAGTCTTCCCCACTGTTCGGCTGGGGGAGATACGACCGGCTGTACGACGAGATTGAGTCGAAAAGGGTTGAGAGTGAAGCCGTGGCTGAACAGGAGTGGTGAGATTGAGCGCTATGGTCCGGTCGAAACTCTCGTAATTGTCGTTATCAAACTCCTCTCCTTCAGAGGTAAATTGGGCCAAATCAGAGCTTGACTCGGTTCCAGAGATATCGGAAGTAACCATCTCATCCCGATTCCTTCGCCTGGCCTCTGTCTTCGGGGCGGCACCAGGATGATATTTTCCGCCCCTTCGACTGGGTCTTCCCATAGGGGTTGCCATATCGTTAGGAGTTAAAACGTGAAAGGGGAGCAATCCCGGTGTAGGCGTGTTCAAATTCTGGAAGAGGTTGTTAGGGTCGTGATGGAATAGATTCGCACGGATTGTTTGAGGGGTGGATTCATCATCCGTCATTAAAGAACGATTGTCTGGGGTAGCAGCATAAGTTGCAGGTGAATTGAAGTAGTTTGTATTATCCCCTGCAGGAAGAGGAACCGATTGAGGAGAGGTCATGATGTGGTGATGGTGTGTGGAGCGTGGAGGAAAGATGTAGGGAGCCTTTCAGAAAGAGGCTGTAAAGACAATACTACCAAGGTAATAAGGTAATAGTGGAGAGAGACCCTCGAAGGTTGTTTTGAAACTCTCAAAGGAGAAAGCGTTTTACGAAACGCAAAGAGAAGAAATATTCAGTATGATAGGGATGGTGAAGGGGAGTGAGTGAGTGGGGAGAGGGCTTGTAGTGTGTAGGGAGGGAGAGGGAAGCAGAGGGATAAAGACAGACAGGCGTTGTTTTGTGTGTGTTGACCCAACTTTCTTTTCGTTGTGAGGCGAGGGCTGAGGATGGTCACTATGGCAACGGCAGGTATTTTGTTTATGCACAATATTACCTGTACCGCACTTCTATTTCAAAAGGCCTTTTCCCATATTCTCTGCCAATTGCTACAATGAATTATAGCTTCTTCCAACCGTTGATAGAACATGGTGCATCTAGTGACCTAAATTCCCTCCACTTACAAAGAAAAGAGCCCCACCCATTTAGAGAGGGAGAGCATGTGAGGGCAAAAGCTGCGTTTTCCTGGTTATTCTTCGTGTTTAGTCCTTGCTTTGCCCTGCCTCCCCCGTAACTCTGGAATTCGAGGGCCTCTCTACTGGTACGGTACCTACGACGCATAAACAGATACCCGAACATACTTGCCGGTATACAACCACAGCCAAAAAAAGAGGCAGGAGAGAGGTCATTTCCCTTCATATCGCTCTCTTATAATACCTACGCCTCCACCTCATTCAAGCGCTCGCCTCTCGATTCTTGACCCTGCCTTCTCCTTGTCACACATCCAACCTCCTTCCCTCTCCCTCCCTTCGTCTTCCCTTCACTCTCACCTCTCACAATCCCTCCACCCCCCCCCCCGTCCCTCCATTCCTAGAGCTATTCTTCCATTCCCATTTTCATCCGAACACGAATTCAACACGTGCCAAGACTTTCATATTTCCTTTACACTCTTTTCTCTCTCTCCAGACTACCGTACCGTAACATCTCTCCCTCTCGCGCTCTCTCTCTCTCTCTCTCTCTCTTCCCTCTTGTAAGTGTGATTACAACTACCCCCCCACCCCCTTCCCTCTTTTCCTTTAACTGTTGTCTTGGAGTATATTGGAGGCTTATTCTTCGGCACACGTCAGTCTCTTCAATTCTTTTCCACGGTCTTTTCAAGTGAAAGAAGGAGCCCAGCAAAGTCTTACTTTTCGACGTGACTTGCAGGGTTATGTATTAGGACATCTAACACGCTCCTGCCCTTTTCTCTTCTCCTTTTCTGTTCGACCCGCCTGCTCCTCGTCAAACGTTCCCAGGGGGGACTATACCGAGTACCTTCGCCTGACAACCTGCCTCGACATTTTCAACGAGGCCGGTCCAACACAACTTTCAACCTTTATACACCTCCACCACCGCTATCCTCTTCAACATCACTCAACCTTGTCATATCACATACACTCACTCGTTGTGGGAGACAGGCACCGACAGAGCCTAGTCTTACCACCCTTTCTTTAAACTTACAAGTTTAAAGAAATGTCGCCAACTAAATCTCGTCCCACTATTGCCAGACGTACTGTTCCTGCTAATCCTAGTTCGTCCGCTTCGTCTATACCGAGGCGTGTCAAACAGACCACTAGCGCAACAAAGTTGCGGAAGCCAAACGCAGACCTCGCCTCGAAGACCTCTACCAAAAAAGTATCTTCCTTTTTGAAAGATGAATCTGTGAATGTCTCTCCGCCAAAGCCACTCTCGTATACCTCTGGTGCCAATAAGGAAAATGTCCCCGTTACTATCTCGCAGGGAAGGATCACTTATGTCGGGACCTCACCTTCGAGACAACCAAGTAAGTTATATTTGTTTCGATCGACGCCTCTGCCATGATACGTTCTCAGCACCTCGCATGCCCAAGAACCCATTCAAGTGTTGCCATGTCAATATGTTGAACCCAATTCTTTCCTTTTTCTCTCTCTCTCTGCTTGTTTTCGCCTTGTATGATTTTTTTCTTTTCTTTTCTACGCCGTGAAACATAAAGTTGACGCACTTGACTCCAGCTGGCGTATCCAAGCTCCCCAAATCATCTCTTGCTGCTCTAAAGAAAAAGGCCAAAGGACGCATCCCTCTCCGCGAGCTAAGCGAGCAAGAAGTGTTCGAACGCGATGAGGCGGTCCTCGGTGACCTTCGTCGTAGAAGATCCGGGGAACACGGGGCGTTCGAAATCGACTCAGTTCTCGCGAATCCCCAGGCATCTGCCAATGAAAATGGTCGTGCAACTTCCGTCTCGTCGTCTACACATGGCTCCACCTCGTCTCAGTCCACCGCGGCAACCGAAGTTGATGGCGAGGATGATGATGATGATAATAATAATGGGAAAATCCGTGTCCTTAAGAGGAGCGATTCTGAGGAAGAATTGCGTGCGAAGATCAATGCGATCCTCGAGAACACTGCGTCTGCAAAACCAAGTGCTAACAACAAGCTCGCCAAACGCAAAGGCCTACTAACTAAGGCTACACGTCTATCCCCCATGAAAGCATCCCACCCCGCCGTCCGTCAGTCCCCGTCCCCGAAAAAGGCATATCACTCCGAAGCGGCCTCGTCCTCTCCTAGCGTTGCCTACTCCTGTGGTTCACCCTTCTCTTCTCCCCTGAAAGCCTCGACTCTTCCCGAGTCTCCCCTCCGCATCTTGCACTCCCCCTCGCCAATTGTTAAGCCCGCCCCTGTTAGAACAGGCCTGGGAAATAAGGCCATCAACACGATTCTTCAGGACAAGTCCGTAGCAGACAAGGGAAAGAAGGTCATCATCACAAGCGGCAACGCTAACCAACCCTTGAAGAAGAAGACTATCGCGAAAAAGGCGGGGAGCAGCAGTCTCCGTAGGGCCGCAGGCTCCATTCGCTCTGCCTCCACCATCTCTTCCGTCAGTTCTAGACTAGACGAAATGCGCAAGATGCGGTAATGCGCAATGCGAAGAAAACAACAGGAGGGACAGGGACGTGTCATGGGGTCTATATAATGTCAACGTTTCTATATCACGACTTTGTCTTATTTCTCGCTTCCCTCTTCCCTTGTAACAGCGGATTCAACGGAGTTTGATTTTAACTTGCGCGTTTTGAGTTCTTATTCCCTTTTTCTTTCACACCCTTATATATCACCCCCCTCCCCCTTCCTCACCAATCATCTACTCCCCCCCCACGCTCTGCCCCTATTTCAACCTTGTGCGCGAGTTGTCTTTTTTTGTTTAAAAAAAGCAATTTTTATGATTGATTGATTGTAGCTTTGTTTCGAGTTAGTATACAGTAGGTTGGCCGGTGGGGTTTGTTGTATAGTGTGAATGCAAAATGAACCGGACTGGACTGGAATGTGTCGTTTGTGGAATGTGTTTAGCGAATTGAGCTTTTTATGATAAATTACGTGAGGTTTTTCATTCTATTTTCCACCTTTTTCTATTCTACTTAATTTTGCCTCGGTTATGGGTGAATCGTGGGATGTCTAGGAGAGGTCTAGATGGTTATTGGGAGGCGGCAAGGACAACCCGGTCAGGTTACGGGACAGGCCGAACCACAGCGGAGATTGGGGTCTCCACTCCACTCTAACAGAACCTAGCGGTTGTTAATAACATCATAAACGAAAAATAAAATATATATCACCTCAATCCTACCAAGAAAGAGAATACCAGACCGGGAGCCCCTATTTTTGACTCACATCCCGCCCCGTCCCGTAACTCGATGGGGGGTACTAGTGCTGTATCAACGGTTGAGACAGCGAGTGATTATCCGTGATCGGTCATGGATCGTCACTCGTGGGTTCTCCCCTGTACAGTACTGTACGGTACAGTGGGGGGGGGTCTTCGATTTTACCATTTTTTCACTTTTTTTCTTTCTTTCTTTCTCCAACGGAGCGGATGAAAAAAATTGTACTATCATAATATTATTATCTGTTTCGAGCAACTTGGCTACTTTTTAATTTTTTTAATACTTTTCCAGATTACTCTGGAACCTACTGTATCATATCATAGGAAGGCATGAATAACTACTTCGTCCCAATTCGGCGGAAAAAATAAAAAATAAAAAAAACCAAAAGGTTATCCTACGGTATATACGAGTATCATAGGAGGCTTTAGAGTAGTCCTTTTTTCTCCCCTTTACGCTCTATTCTCGGTAAGCCCACTGGATCTTGCCGGACTATAAAAAATTAAAAAAAAACCCTATTTTGGTCGATTTTGGCCTCTGCCTCTCTACTAAACAGCCCATATTGTCACCTGTCATCTAACATTAGGGGTATACCGAGTAGGGGTGGGTAATGACGAGATGAGGTCAATGTGTATTCACAAAAGTCAAGTATATATCATACATAGGCTGTCCCATGGGTTATATTTATTTGTTCTATTCCCCTAGGGTCCAAGTTAGTTCACGGTTCTGAGAACATTTAATCAATTCAATTTTTGGTCTACTCGTACAGAATAACATCATACGCCCAGCGCTACTGTACGGCCATAATCCCCCCCCCCCCCCCCGAACTACCAAAAGAGTAACAATTTTTCTTGCCATAAATAATACCTCTAACCAATCAGCCAACCCATCAACTTTTACATCCAACTTTATGCTCCTTCCAATCTGCCTTCTGACATGCGCCCGAGCAGTATTCTACCTTCTTACACCTCCCACACCTCATTAGATTCTCCGTCTTCAGGCAGACTCTGCATTTTCCTGCCATCTCCTCCTCCAGCCTTTCCTTCTCCTCCTCTTCTTCCTTCGCCCTCCTCGCTTTCTCCGCTTCCTCCTCCTGTGTAATCTCAGCGTACATCCCCTTCAACGCCTTGATCCTCTCGTACCCCACCGGCTCCAAATATGACACTGGCTGGATCGGGGAGATTGCTGCGCGGGTAACATAAGGGGCTAATCCCCTCCACTCCCGCTTCCCTAGAAAGTCTACGGAGGGATTACCAGGGGCACAACTGCATAATGGTGAACGGTGAAAGTCCTTGGTGAGTGGTATTCCACCCCTTTTGAAGGTACAGTTTTCCCTGTGCTCCCAGTTTCTGCAGCGCTCAACGAACGCCGGAAGAAGATCGCACCAGGCTGTCACTTCGTCTGTGGAGGTGGCCATAGCGGAGATACCCGAGTGGGACATGTTCCGAAGGGCCACCTCGACAGCTAGTTCGCTAGCTGGGGTGATCGGGAGGATGCATGCATCCATGACGAGAGTGTGAGAACCAAGGTCGAGGCGGAGGTCTGTTGGGAAGATCAATACGAGGACCTTCCCAATGGGAGATTTCAAACCGAGAATCATTTGTCGCGAGGTGCCGTAGACACCAGCATATTGGCCGAGGAGATGCTCGATGGATTCCTTAATGTCTACGACCCAGTCCTCACCTGCGTGTTCATCTTTTTGGCGGATTATGGATTCCCGGTCGGAGAACATCATGCTCAGGTGGTTCGTGATCCAGAAGAGGGCGGGAGGACTTCGAAGGTCGAGTTGTGGGAGGATATCGAGGTTTAGGTAGTGGATGTTCCAGTTTGCCGGGCGGCCGTTTACGAGATTTACCGGGAATTTCTTGTGAGAGAAACCGCCTGGGGTGAGGGGGTAGTAGGCGGGGACTGAGACCTGTTTTTTTTTTTAAAGGAAGGTAGAGTTAGCATGGGGGGTCTTGTTGCATTTGATATTGAGGGGGCTTACTTCGATATAAGATGATGTTCTCGCAATTTTTGTCTTTGCTTGGGCAACATCGACGGGAAATGGGAACGCCATCGTTTGCCTGAGCCCACCAAACTGAACTTGGAGTGTGCAAGGCGATGACTGAACTACTGTGACCTCCGCGCCACTAGACAGTTTGTCCTTTGCAATCTTCACTAAGAGATCTCCTCTGATTGTGAGGCTGGCGATTTTCTGGCAGGATTCGTCAAGCTTCACCTGGACAGGGCTTATCTCGACGGATCTGAGCGGCGACGGAACAAATGTATCCCTTTCGAAAGACAATGTTCGAACTTTTTCCATTTCAGAGTGAAGATATGGACGTGTCCTTGTTACGATCACATTTTTTGAAATGAGGTTTGTCTCGCTTAGGCGCATCATCTGTCCGAGCCTTAGCAGGAGTGCCAAAGCTCCTGTGGTTCTAGGCGACATAGGCATTGCTCCAAAAGCAACAATTGTGTCGTCTGGGTGTGTTATCAAGGTCCATGATGGGACCCAGAAAGACACAACGAGTGGAGAGGTTCCGTGCCATCCGTCGGGTGACTCGTCAATGACAACTTTATCTCCCTCTCTCCTAACCTTTCCAAACACTGGATGGAAGCAACTATAGTAGTTCTGGCCACCTCTATTCCATGTCTCGCAGTGCAAGAAAGGATTACCGGCACCCCCTCCGGTCTCGATGAGTGGCTTGAGAGCGCCTCGAGACACAGTCAGGACAATACAGACCACCGGAGGAACGTCCTTCCAATCTTTAAATACTCCCACATTGGCCTGGGCATCAGGATGCGCTTGTCTGTAATTACCAAGGAAATCAAAAGTGTGGAGACCCATAACGTGCAGTTGGGCAGCCAACTCCTGGTAATTACTTTTCCCTAGCGATAGGTTCGTATCACCCACAACCAGTTCATTAAACTGCTTCATAAAATCGTCCCAATCCGTCTTGACACGGTCCTTCACGAGCTTTAGTAGAAGAACCAGCGTCCCACGGGTGTAATGTATCAGGTCGATATCCCTCATATGCTCGTCCGGCTTAAACATCTTTTGATAAATACCAAAGACGAAATGAGCCAGTTGTGTCGATTCATACTCCAAAATCTTCGTTTGTATCCCATCGACCTTGACCGATAGCGGATCACTAAGGGAGGCTAGCTTCCAGGTTATTCTCTCCCCGAAGGTGCCGTCACAACCGCCCTTGGGGTCTCCCACGAGGGTTAGAAGAACCGCGTGGGTGCTTGAACGACTATTGACGTGCATCAGATACGATATCGGTGCTAAATCGAAGAGTAGCGAAATCGCTGGTATATCACCACATATCCGGTCGGATAATGCGTTGATTGGAGTGTCTCCTGGGCGGAATTTTGTTTCACTGTATACGCATGACAATGGCGATCTTATGAGAAGCGGTGTGGTTATGAGGAGGAGGTTGATGAGCCCGAGATTGTCAGCAAGATTCGAGGTGTCGATAGCGTTGAACATCACTGGAGCCTTATTCTCCGAGTCCTCATTATAGTCTCCGCCGTCAAGACATAAAAGAGAAGTCGTCCATGGTGCTACGTAATATCCCGTATCTATCGATTTCTGAACCCGGCAGTAGTTCAAGGCCTTGCAAAACGACATGGCATCCCCATTGAAGAATCGTATCGTTAACTTATTTTTCTTGTTTGTGAGTGCATCTTTAAAGGACTTCACCCATTCAAAGAACTCCCGCTTCGCTACTTTCACAACATGACTAGGTTCAACCTTCTTCTTGTACACTTTGGGCGCGGACTTGAGGCCACAAAAAGCCGGGCCGGTATGGATACTCAGAAGTGGGTCGGAACGAAAATACAACGCCAAAATCTTTCCAGAGAAAGAATGAGAAAGCGTAGGGTTCGGAATTGTGGCAGTAGCAATAACCTTCGGGTCCATCGAGTAGGTCCCCTTTGTCCAATAGTGGCGCAGGAGGGATTGGGTACTCTCCACAGCCTCCATCGTGAGTGGCCCAGAAGCGAGAGTGGATGATATGTCGTGCTTAGGAACTTTCAGTACAGTGCCATTCAAGGCTTTGGTGAATTTTTCGTCGTACTCCTTCTTCTCGCGACCCACTAACTTTGCATTTTTTATGTAGGTCTGCCACTGCGCACGGAGCTTGGAGAGAGTCCGTTTGTCGCACATTCGCATAAATGATCCATAGCGGCTGTTATTCCAGCTGCTAATGCTCACGGAAACACTAACCAGCTTCTCACACTGATCCAAGAGAGCAGAGAGAGATTCCCGATCCAGTTTGATGTGATAAAATATATTCCACAACTTCTCGTTCCTCGCTTCAGATTTATTCCCCTCGTAAATCAATGCCAGTAGTATAACGTTTCGAGCTGAACATCACCCAATCAGAACCCATTCCCATCAAACTTTTAAGAGGGACCCTCACCTAGAACCCCCGGCTCAATATCACAACAAGTAAAATCGTAATCAAAGTCCACTACCGATCCCCGTTACTGTAAGCATCCAAATTCCATGACCGAAAGATAGGCGGAAGGCGACGGATAATCCCACTTTTAGCACACTGAACCGAAAATAAAATACTCCTCGGATCCCCACATCCCAATGACAAGACCCTCGCCGGCTCCTCCGGTGGAAGGTCTTGTGTCAAACATGATGCAACTGTACCCCCAATGGCATAGAAGGGCGGCTCTGGGCAGAAGATAGTTTTATGCGACATCGTAGATTCTTCTCCCACGCCTTTGCAGCAGAAGCCTTGATGGTTGTTTCGTCAATGGTGATAAAGCGAGAGGGATGATGAGGGGGGGTGAGGGGTATGGGTATCGTAGAAAGAGGGACGGATGGGGGGATAGGAAAGAAACAAATTGCGGGGAGCGAAACAGCTCAAGAAATCGGTATATCACAATCCGGGTTGAGTAAGGCAAATCCCCGAGGCGGATTGAGAGAAAATTAGGCTGCCAATAGACTTAAGCATGGTATATACCAGCGCATACACTGCCTGCATCAGACGGGTATTGATAAGGGTATGTATGGGGATTTGGGGAGGAAAGCAATTCATTATAGTGCACTCTTGGCTTGGTTTGCTGGCTGGTTGCACATCTGTTTCTCCAGTAGAATTTTTGCTGCAAGTTGCCGGTTTTGCGTGTTACTATAGCTTTTGAGATTAGATCATAAACTGTCATAGGCTGTCCGCCCAATATCTGTTGAAAGTGACTAGCTTTTGACAAGTGAATGTTTCCAAGGCATATTCCGAGGCCAACCGCTCCCAATGGTGTGACATGAGCGGCCAATATCACCCAAACATCCTGGGAGGGAAGCTTAATATACTGTACATCTCTGTCATATCATCAGATATCACTCGCTGTAGATTGTTTTTCGTGCGGCGCAAATTCTGCTCGGGCGGATTGAGCTGTAATGTCTAGCAGCACTATTTTCATTGTTCGTGACTCGATAAGTTAATTGTGTCACAGCTTTTATGCACACCGATCCCCTTCCGTCTATATCCCTGTCGTGTAGCAGCTAAGCCATCACAGCCGCAAGTCCTACTGCGCGGTGGACAGTGGCATCACGCTGGTCGCAATCCCATACCGGCGGTCAATACCCTCCGTACCGCGATAATCTCAACCGTGCAGATGTCTGCAGCGTAAACCCTATTATCGGTGAAGGCGAAAGGGCGGGCCTCCGACCCATAATAACAAATATCGAGTGATACAAAGTGATCCTACGCCGGGCTCTGGAATGAATGTGGAATTTTTGCGCGTAGCCAAGCGAGGGTTGAAGTTTGGACAAAGGTAAGCATCTAAAAGTGGAGTCTCTAGTACGCGCTTTTAGAATATAGCACTACACCGGTAGAGTGTCTAAGCTTGTTTATATCGACGGGCGGAGGGAAATACCGAGCCCTGTGTACTCTGGCCTTCCATTTCACCGTGAGCCCGTAAAAACTAGCTGCTCCTACCAACAATACAATACCGGTACTATGATATAACAAAAACGCATATCTATGTCACTTATGCACTTGTAAGGAGATGGAATTTGAAGAGGCCGAAAGAGAGGAAAAAAAAAAAGAAGCCTCCAGTCCCAAGTATCCCATCCTTGCACTAATGAATAAACATAAGCATACACCCCGATCATCAAACTCATCACGATATTTCGCTTTAGCCAAAGCAAGAGGTATAAACAGAATAATGTAGGAGATAAGTAAAAGAAACAATATCTCCGGGCCAAAGGAATAAAAGCCTCAACACGCTCACAGCACATTAGGCTAAAAATCCACCCTTCCCCTCACAAAAAAAGATACACCACAAACCAAATCAAAGCCAAACTGGCGCCTTGACAAGGATAAGCTTCCCACGGACCTCACAGGCCATGAAACCAGCCAATCGGACTCTATCGCCGTCTTTAGGTGCGGCAGGGTCTTGGGCGGGTTGGGGCTGCTGCTGCTGGGCGAGCGGTGCCTGGCTTCCAGAATTGCCGTTCTGCTGCTGACCCTGCGGGCCTTGTTGCCCGGTCGAGGACGAAGAAAGATTCAGGTTCGTAGGCTGGTGAGTGGATCCTTGGAGCGCTTTCTTGACTCTGTTGAAGCCCGCAAGCTTCTTTCCAGCACCTTCCTTATTCTGCATTGCTCCCGATGGAGGCGGTAATGCCCCGATACCAGCTTTGCCTGCAGGCAAAGGCTTGTCATCTTTGGCTGGCGCCGGGGGCGGCAGCGGTGATGTCTCACCACTCTCCATGATGTGGCTTTGCTGGTTTGTGTCCAACGACAATTTCTCTCCCTCTCCCTCTGGCCCCCTAGTAGGGGTTACAAGAGGTGGTAATCCAACCTCCCCTCTCATAAACTTGCTATCGAACCGTTCACCTGGAAGAGGGTACCATACTCTCACATCTCTAGACTCCAGAGGAAGATTGGCGCCAAGGCCCACGGTAATGTCGACAATCATCTGGATGCCTCCCAACAGTCCAGGGGGGGAAGGGTCATGAAGATGCATCTGTAAGCTATCAACTAGCTGCTTTACAAGATGTTCCGACAAACGCTGTCGGTACTCCATCGCATGGGGGCCATGTATGCTATCTCGTAGCCCGTCAAGTGTCGTAAGTCTCCAATTGCAGACTTTAGCGCTAAGGGCATCGTCATCCTCAATTGACTGTGGTGGCGGAGCATTCTTTCTAATACCGTGCTCAATCGTCTTAAGAGAGGTACTTAGGTTAATATCTAGCGCGGGATGAAAGAACTTCTCCAGGATTTCATCAACAACCCATCTAGAGATACAAGCTCTACCAACAACTGTCATTTCTCGACCCCCCTTAACTTCTGCACCGGAATTTATAACACCTCCAAGCCAGGAGGGAATTGCCTTCCAAGACTGTCGAATCTCGAAGGCCACATTCTTAATCGCACCGTCAAGGCGATCGAACCGATTGGCGTATTCATTATCGTCAAGGGAGGTGCGGGACTGGGAAATACGTTGATGTGCAAGAGTGTTCTGTAGACGCTCGATTTCAGCCTTGCTATCGAAATATAGATTTTTAACCTTGCGGTATTTGGCCGCTATATGCAAATTACCCTATTAGCATATTTCCTTTATCAGACCCCCGGAAATTCCCATTTTCACCAATTGATTTTACGCGGCAAGAGTAAGTTGTCGGGAGCTTCCCAGGTGCATGTGATGGAGGCAAACCTACTCAAAGTCTCATGATCCTGCATTAACTGCTGGACATTGATAGCTTCTGGAGCTGACCCGGCTCGTGACTCGGCTCTATTTTCAGGTGTCATCCTCCCAATCGGCTGTCCTTCATACTTAGCCGGGTCATAGACTGGGGGTTGATTCCCCCCAGTGCCGCCTGCAGCTTGAGTTTGATAATCTTGCTGGTTGGGATTACCCCTCCCGCTTGAAGCGTAAACATTCATTTGAGATAACGTAGATCCTTCACGAGATGGCCCAATTTGGTTAGACTGTTCCATAGATCGGCGGGGTTGGTTATGAGCCTGATTGGCCATTTTGTGATTACCTTGTGGTTGCTGTTGCTGCTGCTGAAGTTGAACCTGAAGATTAGCAGGATTTTGAAAGCTATCCTGACGCTGTGGGTGCGGAGGTTGAGAGTACTGCTGTTGAGTTGGGTCGGTATCTGCACGTCTAACCGAGTAATGTTCTCCTTCACTCTCTTGCGGAGGAGCTAGCATAGACTGGGGTCTGCCCGGAGAAAGAGGGGGTGGGCCGGGGGAATGCGGTGATTGTTGCAGATAAGGATCTAAATGATCAGATTCAGTTTGTTGCTGCTGCTGCTGCGGAAAAGATGGTGGAGTAGACTGGTGTTTGTTACGGGATAGTCGTCGGGATAGACCTGTGTCGGTGCTGTAAGCGTCTGGTTGCGGGGAGAGAGGTGGGGCAGGGGGTTGGATTTGACGGTCCCGGTCGTAGTAAGACGCAGAAACACCGGAAGGAAAGGAATTGGTACCGGCGGGCAAGCGACTTCCGTGATTGGAACCTCCGGAAATATTACTGTTACCGCCGGTGTTGCTATTTTCAAGAGGTTTTCGAGAGGAAGGATTATAAGAGGACAACGAAGAAGAAGAGGAGGGGTTGTTGGCTTCCTGTTGTTCAGCCGCAGATCTATTATCTGAAGGGACAAGCTGGACGGTGGCGCCTCCGTGGCTTGAGAGGCGACCCGAAGAAGAATAGCTCTGCGGGAGAGGTCCAGAGATGATAGGGCGAGGAGAAGCAGAGGAAGGAGGAGGAGTGGGAGTAGCAGAATTGCGATTATGCTTAGAAGATAGGAAAGATGGAAGGGTGGGCATAATGGCGGGAGGCTAGCGAAGTGATTCTGAGGCTGGAGGGAGGGGTGAGGTTGGCGCAAAGGGGGCAAGAAGCGGCGGGGAACAAGGAAAACCACACACGCAGAGTGTGGTGGGATTCCTCTGGTCAGGCGGGCAGGCTTCACCGACAAAAGGGCAGCAGTGAACGGGTCGCTGAACAGGCAGCGCACAGGGAGCGAGCAAGCAAGCGAGCAATGAAGCGAGCAGACAATTGATCAAGCCAAAGAATGAACAGTACCCGTGCCGTACCGTATGCTACTGTAGAGCTATGTGCCGTATAGCACCGAATGTAACTGAACTCGGCGAGACGAAGGGGGGGGGGATAATGTGAAGGAGTGGGATAGAGCAAAAGGATGCACAAGCGGTATGTGCTGGGAATCTCCCTGGAGTCTATGCACTCGGTACGTGTCAGAAAGAGACTGGGCCTCGATCGAACTACTAGTATACGAGATGCTTTCGAGGGGAGGTTTGGGAGAAGAAAATAGGTGAGTGGGCGAGGGTGTGTAGATGAACTTGACGGGAGCGTAGAAGGTGAAGAAAAAATGGTTTAAGGAACCTTCACCTTTACAGAAGTGAGAAATGGGCGCCAGCTCTGCTCCCTCCCTCCTTCCCTCCCTCCTTTCCTTCCTTCCTTCCTTCTTTTCTACATCTTACCGTTCTGAGGGTTGTGGCTCCGTTTTGCTTGCCCCCGATGCTTGGGTGCTCCTTCCCACGATATGTACGGCACGCAGGCTGCTGTGCTCAACCCAACAAGCTTCTCTGCATCGCATTCAAAGTACCGGTAATATCATAACATCCATCCCCAGTTGGCAGCCCTCCAATGCCGTACTGTGATCCCAACTTTTCCCCCCCCACCCATCCATCTACTGTACCCTCAATTAATTTCCACTACTCTCAAACACGGTACAGTATGCTGCCGGTCCTCCAACATAATTCAGTCTAGCAGAGTAATAACTTTTGTTCCTTGTAAAAAGCTTTTCGGCCATGTCACCAATCACCTTATCAGAGACAGCCCTTACTCCACCGGCCCACAGCTTACCACCACCACCACCACCACCACCACTGCTAACCTGAATCAAAAAGCCACTTATTTGCAGTCCTCTTTCCCCATTCTCTTATTTCAATTGCTTGCCGCGGTACCGTATCTCAAGTGGCCTCCATATCATCTTCGGCTGAAGATGCCCCTCCCTCCTCTTGGGTCTCAGCCTTAGCCTTGGCTTTAAACAAGACTACTGTACGAGATTCTAAATATAACAAATTGGGGCGGTGTCAGTGTGCAACCCCGCTATCCTGACTCCACTGCATTTCGCAAGGTCATTTCGAACGAGCTGATCGGTTTTAGATGCGCAACATAAGGAATCCTCAAGCCCGAAACCACCTCCGGAGAAATCGTGGGAAAAAATGGAGGTTCCAGCAACAGCAGAGCCTCATGACTTACTGGTATCTGCTCTGCAATGGTGTGTCCCCATCATCTATCACTCGCTAACGCGAGGCTAAGAAAGCTTGAGAAAGAAGCACGAGAGACCTACCTGTTTTGGCGGTGCCGAATCGAAATTACAGCACTCGAGCAGTTGGGTAGAATTCCAGATGCCATCCTTTTTTGCCCTGCAGATCCCTAGGTGCTTTCCCCCCTCTTGGGAAAATGTGAAGAGGGATTGACTTTGATGAGGAACCTCGGAAGAAGGCTTAAACCTAGTGCACAATTTTACCCTACTAGGAAATCCCGTGGCTGGCCCAGCGACAAAAAGTAGTTACCGGTAGGTCGCGACCGACACAAGCCATGTCAACTTCCGCTGTGATACGGGATCCCACGTTGCACACGAGCTGATTGGATGCACATTGTAACGAGAAACCCTTTTCCACACCATACATTTTCGTGCAAACCTTTTGGATACTGTGATACCGGTACTACTACCGGTAGTAGCTCACAGCGAAGCGAGAACATCGCGAGGCGAGAACGCCCATAGAACTCTTATAGGACAGGGATTATTTGTATGGGTATTCTCGCTATACAGCGGGCTCGCTTTAACCTTGTTTTCATTCTAGGCGATGCGGGGGATTCTGGGGGTTTTGAGGGGAAATTCATAAAGCAAGCTGAGCACCCACAGAAGTTTATAATCCCAGCCCTTTCCCCTCTTTCCAAAACAAATTAAGCAACACTTGGAGTGGAGTGATGTTTTAATAGTGAAGCCTTCGGATTATAAGGAATTACTTGGAAATAGCTATCCCTTTTTCAAGTAGATTATTTTAATTTTTTTCTTCCCAGAGCCCCCCATTGCCAAAGAGTTAAGAAATTCTTTAACACGATATGCAATGGTGTAGTTCCCGAGAGGCTTGCAAGGGAATGCATGGTAACTTTATGTACTAAAAAGGTTCGCCCCGTGGTCGGTAAATTCTCTTGCTTATTAACACGACTTTCCAAGCTTCATTAAAAAAGTTAAATGAGCGTTAGTAAGAATTAGATTCGTATTTAGTCGTTCTACCGTACTCGACGCGCTTTAGTGGAGTAAGCTTTGCAGATGGAGAAGCACAAGTTAGGTTGGATTAGTATTGTTTCAAAAGCCACTAGCCGCTGGGTTTCCTGCAGTGCTATTGTTTCAGGGGACCATTGAGGGAAGTCCTGATCCCGGAAACAATGCCAGTTCTGCACTACCGTATAAAAAGTCCTATATCGAGTGACATATAGTGAATGACGTGAGCATAGTGCTAGCTCTGTACCAGTGCATCAGAGGCAATGAGCGTATCAGATCCGGGGTATGATACGATACAAACATGTTGTCAGGTTAGGTGAGGATCATGCCATTAATGAAATAAAGGATATCGGTCCTTTTTTCAGTTCAAATGGTAGGCAGATCCGAGTGCCAGTATCTATGGTGCCTTAAAACGTAGCCTCAAACCGTAATCCCCTGAAAGTCAACTCTGCCACGCGAATGCTCTATTAAAAACCACAAATGATATCTAGATAGCTAGGAGAAAAGGTAAAAAATACACTATACTATACAGAAAATTCTAGCCTCCAAAGAAATTGACCCAACTCCAAACACCGTATCGACAATACACGCAGCACATAAAATTACACGATCTGACAATACCAGTGCTCCAATTAGCAACTCCTTTTATAACCCATAGTGCTCGGGGCAGTAGTCGCTGCCGATTTCCTCGTCGTGGCCCAGTGTGGCCCTCATAATGATTCCTGATCTTCTGAACTCTTGTTCCAACCTGAGTGATGCTGGCAAACCCAGACCGCCCCCATTTCCTACCACACTTTCCCTCCTGACGCCCATATCGTGACTTGGCCTAGGTGCGGGGGTGATTCGAACCTCATAGCTTGAGTTTCTACTCTGGTCTCTGCTATGATCTCCGCTGTAGTCTCCACTAGGCCCCCGACTCCAATCCATACTTGCATTCCGGCTAGTTTCAGCACTCGAGTGGGGCTCGGTCTTTGGAGCTGAAAGTTTTCCGGGGTTCTGAGATGGGGCCATAAGTAGGGTCAACAATTGACGCCTAGTGTGCTCTTCGTCTGGGATCAGGTCAGGGTTCTCCAGTTCCTCTCGGAGGACGCAGACATTTCGATCTCGTTGGCGAATTAGGTCAATCCTTCGTTGTCCCGTCAATGCGGCCGCTCCGTAGAATCTTGGATTTGTCAGTAGGTAACTCTCGATATGAATAGCAGGTAATTACAAGATGAACACTCCACTCAGAGTGACTCCTGATATAGCTGTTCCGCTCCATTTCTCTTCCCCAGGATCGTATTTCTTGCCATAAACATTGAATAGTGTACTAAGCATCCCTAACGCTGACCCAGTAAGTCCTGGTCTTTTGAATAAAAAAATAAAAAAATAATTAGTGACCCATAAAACGTAGTTTGGGGGGGACAATATACAAAAATATGGCCTCTACTTGGAACAATATGTTCTTGAAGGTATAGCACAACATTCCAGTAGTTATGTACCCGGTTAATAGCAATGCTACTGCAGATGCCCTCAATATCTTGGAATCAACCCTGAACTTCGATTCGTCATCATCAAACGCTGAGGGAAGCACCACAAATCTTTACACAATCAGTCTAGAGAACAATTCGTGATTGGCCAAGGGGAGGGGGGCAAACCCAGCAAGCATCATCCAGTTCGCACACGAGGCAATGAGTTTCCACCCCCAATGTATAGCATCTAATTCCCTGTACAGTTCATCAAGATGCTGGTGCCGAATCGGTTTCTCGAACGTAGTAGATGAGGTCTTCAGCTTCATGGTATCTATCCACACTGCACAGCGCTTCCTTTAGGTCCCTTCCGTCCCCTACTCCACACGATCTTATAGATGTACCGGTATCCAACTAATGGAGAAGCTCGCTGGTCCCGGGCGCTTGTGTCTGTTTGGGCAGTGATCTATAACGGATAAGTTTTATACTTAAGGAGAGAACGAAGCCTTGCTTCCTAGAATTACGGAGAGTATCTGGAATGCATCGGGGTGCGCGAGGAAGGTCCCTGAGGATGGGGAAGCGAAACCTTAAGAGTATTCGCATATGAGGGGTTGGGGGGTAGAGGAGGCTTGTTAGTAGGCGCCGCATTGATTTTCTCGAATTCCATGAAACGGTACTTATCCTTGCTCGTCCGCAGGCTTACAAATGTACCGCTTTTATAAACTGAAGCCGGCATCATAAATGGATTACTGAGTATTGTGGTGGCACAGCGCCATAACACTCGTAGAAACTTCTTACCGCACTCCCATAACAGTGCCACTTTAGTATTGAGGGTAAGCGCTCCGATGGAGCCGTGGGTGCTGGACGTGTGGTCACAGTGGTCTCGAGTGAGGCGCCGTGAGAAAAAGTTACATGTCACGTGCAGATTTCCGGTAAAGGGCGAAATTTAACTATGTATTTCGAGAATCACTGGGGAAATTAGGCGCCTTACTGCGCGGCAGGTTTTTGTAAAGGCACATATTATCATACTTGGGGAGGTTGGCCAAAGTCTAAGGGCATGACATTGTTTTTTCTCTATGACTTGTGGCTCAGGGCCAAGGATAGGTCGCGGGTTCGGAGGGCTGAGCTGATCTGATAATCAGGGTACAACCCTTATCTTTCATTCTAGGCAGCAGTCCCCGTCCGAACTTCAACACAGCAACACCCACAAACACTCCCTATCGTGAAATTGGTCCTGTTTTGTAACAAGCTCCGACGGCCTATAACGACAGCAACAACCATCCCACCACCGGTGACCGACACTTATCGATCCCAGGGAATCCTCATATCGACCACCCACCATGTAAGTTCTCCTCGGCTGGAATTCGATTCTCCACCCTTAAACCCCGAATGGGGGAGCAGTCCATCTAGTGGGGGCAAAATCCTATGTTCAATTTTGAATATCTGATTTTGGCCCCTGCTGCCGGAGCTCGTGGATACGGTTTGGATATCGAGTAGGACGCTGATTAGGCCTTTCTGGTTCTAGGTCGCTCGTGAGTGGTGAAAAATCGAACTTCCAGTTTATCGTAGGTTGCCTCTTTACCTGATTTTTTTTCTTTTCGGAAGTTGGATGACTCTTCTCTCTGCTGGTTGCTATCTGGGGCCTTTTTGTGGTGACGGCATTATCGGAGGGCATAATTTGGGGAATTATGGAGATTGGGAATAGCAACTGGCAGGAGATACCGGACGGGAATACGGTCATATGGCTGGTAATACATTGAGTTCATGGTACTGATGGGTTGCTGTCTCCAGTTGCGTCTCCTCAACACCAATGTCGACGGCAAGCAGAAGGTCATGTATGCCTTAACCAAGATCAAGGGTGTTGGAAGGCGTTATTCCAACTTGGTCTGCAAGAAGGCTGATGTCGACTTGAACAAGCGGTACGTTACGCTTCAAGATTTGCTACCGCAATTCTGCATTTGACGTTGCTAATCTATGTCTTTAGAGCTGGTGAACTTACTACCGAAGAGCTTGAGCGTATCGTCACTATCATCCAAAACCCTACCCAATATAAGATCCCCACCTGGTTCCTCAATCGCCAACGTGATATTGTCGACGGAAAGGACTCTCAGATTCTTGCCAACGCCCTCGACAACAAGCTCCGTGAGGATTTGGAGAGACTCAAGAAAATCCGTGCTCACAGGGGTCTCAGACATTACTGGGGTCTCCGCGTCAGAGGACAGCACTCCAAGACTACTGGTAAGAATTTTATTGCGAAAATGGGGTTACCCACTACTTTTGTTACTGACATACTATTTAGGCCGTCGTGGACGAACTGTCGGTGTGTCGAAGAAGAAGGGTTAAACCATTTTCTTTTCTTTGGGGATCCTTTTCGTCTGGGACGGGGTGCATTATTACTACTACTGTTCATCAACTTTTCGTACGGGTGGTAATGTGCAGGGAGTCGAAAATAAAATAAAAAAGCTTTTCGTCAGCTGTCTCGACATTCATGTTTGGAATGATATTTCAAACGGCTGGGTGGGGTCTTTTCTTGCTGTACAAAGTTATTCATTTTTTTCTTCTGGCCGCGCTTCTGAAATTCTCTGATGCTGTGCTGCCGTAAAAACTGGAATAATTGGACCTCGCGCCAGAGCGTCCAGAATACCCTCCTTTGGGCTACAAGGAGAAATGCACCGAAAAACCTGTCCTTCAACCCTCCACTGAGACAAGAAAAAAAAGAGGAATACGTCTGACCTTCCTTGAAAAGGCAACATAAATGTTCAAGGGATCCTTTGCGGTACTCTGTTGACCTATGAAGCTATCGCCCATAAATCACCATGCTTTGAATAATGTAATCCATACTGTACCGGTAGTTACTCTAGCCACTTGTAACAATCTATGGGTTGACAGGTACTGTAATAAAGTACCGGTATTCTTAGGCCCCTAACAGCCAAGAGCAAGGTGTAGCACAAGATCGGAAATATGCTTCTCGAAGATCAAGGAACTCTGGTGGCTTGGAGTCCTGATTTTTATTGCAGGTCTCTGAATAAGTCTTGGCATTCTGACGCAGATTCCATAGACGCTGCCCCACCTTTTTCTTTCTTTCCTGTTTCTCTTTCTCTCCTGTACCAACGCCGTTATATTATCCACTTCAGAATTTGCTCACCATGCCTATTAACCAGGTATGTATTGAACGACCCTATTATTTAGACTGCAAGAGTTAACAAGCTCGCAAAGCCTTCGAACCAGATTAAGCTCACCAACGTCGCGATCGTTAGGTTGAAGAAAGGTAATCCTGTTGTCTAAACAAATCAGCACGCATACTTACAAACGATGTGCCAGGCAAGAAGCGTTTTGAGCTAGCATGTTACAAGAACAAGGTCCTAGAATACCGTTCTGGAGTGTATTATCCCCTTTCGTCTCGCTAGACCCTGTAATTAACAAGTCCAAGTGAGACCGATCTGGACGAAGTTCTCCAAATCCATCAAGTCTTCACCAACGTCTCCAAAGGCGCCGTAGCACCTCATGCCGACCTTCAAAAATGCTTCGGGCCAAAATCCACTACCCAGTCCATAATCCTGGAAATACTCCAAAAGGGCGAACTTCAAGTCGGCGAAAAAGAGCGCAACGCAAAACTCGAACAAACACACACCGAAGTAATCTCAATTGTGGCGTCTAAATGCGTTGACCCAGTTTCTAAACTTGTCTATACTCCTACCATGATCGAGAAAGCTCTTGCAGAGCTGTCTGCCAAGAAGAGGGAGGAAGGCGAAGAAGATATACCAAGGTGGAGTGGTGTTACGGATAAGAAGAGTTCTAAAGCTCAGGCTTTGGAAGCTATTAAGGCCTTGGTGCACCACCAACCTATCGCCATTGCACGGGCCAGGATGAGGTTGAGAGTTGTTGCGCCAAAGAGGGTCAAGGAGAAGGTCATGGAGTTCATTGAGCAGGTTGAGGATGAAGGGTATGATGGTGGTAATTGGGAGTGCACTGCCTTTGTTGAACCTGGAAAGTACAAGAGCGTCACGGATCTGGTTGCATCAGAGACTAAGGGGAAGGGAAGGGTGGAGGTCCTAGACACTGCAGTGAGTACTCCCTTGTTCAGTGAGCTGTTCTGGACTAGGAGCTAATGTGCCTTGCAGGTTGTGTCTGAGGGTGATAATAGTTAGACTGTTTAGGGGAAAAGGGACAGAGAGGGTGGCAAAAATTGAGCATTACATCGTACAATTGGGATACCGGCATGGTGGCTACGGAGTTGGAGCTTTATCTTTTATTCGGAGGCGTACCAGAGTAATGATTGCTCTGGGAGCTCCTGCGTGTTGAGCCTTGGTTAAGTTATTCCATAAACGTTAGGTTTATGCGGAATAAATTCTAATCATCAACATCGTGCCTAAGCTGTCCTTTGATGGTAATTTGCGTGGTAGTGGCGATACTGTGGGGTTGGTGTCTGTGATAGCATGGGATAGTACGATACTTTAGTCCCTGGTTGCTTAGGCTTAAGGTTGGTGAGTATCTTTGCAAAGAATCCTTTTCCAAAGCCGCTCATGATTTTTGACAACTATTTTTATTTTTATCAACACAGTCTAGAGACAGCGGCTGGAATCATATTACAAGTACTTGTATTGTAGTACAGTAGGCCATTTGATAAAGATGTGCAACATCTTCAATTCTGACTCCAATGACAAAAAGAAACATGCTGTATGATCCTAGATGAAAATAGAAACCATAGACTGGTTCTAATTTACAATTTAAATAACTTTTTTCGGGAGGAAGTCATAGTATGATATGTGCTCTTGGGGAAAGGTTATTCCTGATTTAAGGTCAACTTGGCCGCGAGGGTGGGATTTTACTGTCCCGAATCGTTCCTGGCTTTTGGCGGCGGCGGGCCTTTCGGATACGGTATTACACCAGCAACTGGGAAATATGCCGGAGAATTTGCTTTACTATTAGCCCATCATAATAAACAAATGAGCTGTTAGATTTTTGTTTATAGTCTAAGAAGATTTCTGTGTGTTGGTCTGACTTCACTCAATAGTGGTGTTTTGGGTGGTAAGTTGTGCTAAGAATTCAAAGGAAATTATTAACACCTTTGCTTTGGGTTCCGGTTTGTGTGATTTTTTGGAATCATTTGGGTTATTTAGAGAGCAAAGAGAGTAAAGAGACTGCTGCGAGTATTTTCCAGGCCAATGCTATCTGAAAGGTTGGTTGCCAAGTGCCTGGCATTGAAATGGTATCGTAGTCCACTGTACCGTTGTCGGGCTCCTACACTACTGCCCTTTAGTTGGATGGTGGGATGAGCGTGCCGGATCCGACCTCGCTGGTGTCACGGTGACCTTCTACTAAACCGGACGATAAACTGGTAGGGAGTTGACTTGGT
>Ga0307507_10002748_pt1 | contig 36015 bp, 36 predicted proteins | sample 7_EM_MG_FD_207223 | JGI IMG/M metagenome (GOLD analysis project Ga0307507, IMG submission 207223) | Populus trichocarpa ectomycorrhiza microbial communities from riparian zone in the Pacific Northwest, United States - 7_EM | ecosystem: Host-associated > Plants > Roots > Unclassified | place...
TTAATATGTTTGTTACTTGGCATTGATGGTGAGCACAGCGACATAAACTAGACCTTTTTGTATTGGTTAGAGCTAGCGGGGGGGGGATTTTCTTGGTAATGAGTACTTCTTTATATAGGTTATATATCTAGATAACAGCAGGGTGTGCTGATGCAATAACTGGATTAAGAACGACGCGTATATGGTGAAACAGAATTGTGATCGCAGAACCCATGGAACCCAGAGAGCCTCAGAGCCCAGGCTGCGCGAAACTGGTAACAACAGGGTGGACGGAAGGCGGACCAGGGAAGAGCTGGTCCACCGTTAGCCTACGACAGAAGAACCAGTAGAGGGCAAGGCAGAACCGGGACAATCAGGATCGTGGCAAGGCAAATCGAGAGGCAGACCGCAGGTAAACAGGATGGCTAGGAGATTGTGAACAAGAACCAGGGTGGCACGCAACGCGTAAAGAAGGGTTTGAGGAACACGGGGAGGAGAAGCGAAAGGATCACGTTACACAGGGGGGGGGGAAGCAAGAAACAGAAGGTGATTGAAATCAAAAACGCATAAACTGGGGGACGTGGGCGATAGACCAGGATGGTTTAGGGCTGAGAAAGGCAGAGGTCCGGGAGTAGAAGGAGTATGTGAGTGAGGTGCAAGATAGAATAGAAGCGGCAAAGCAAGGATATAGGATAGCCGGGACAAGGGAAGGGTGGCCCATGGTTCGCTGGGACGAGGGAAGTGTGGACCAGATATCGCTGGGATGGGGGAAGTGTGGACCAGGACCGCGGACCCAGGGTCCGAGTAAAACGGCGGGACCTCGGTGCTGGGTGGTAGACCAAGGGGTTCAAGGAGACCAAGGGTAGCCAGGTGACTTCAGGAGCAGCGAAAACATCTTGCTGATAGAGAGGGCAGCGTGTGAAGGAGGAAATCGAATGCGCACGATATCTGATCGGGGCGACTCGTGAGGGTGCCGTCAGGCTACGTCTAGAGCCCGAAAAGCCTCTCCTCCTGCGATAGCTCATCTTTCTCCATAGCAATAATGACATTCTAGCGTGGCCCCTTGCAAACCATGGCCAAGATCCCCTCGATCTCTCAGTCGTCGAGTCAGCATGCAAGAATAGAGAGGATAGAGCCAAGACGCCCGAGCCTGCCAAAGTGAGATACCTGTTTCTCAATGGGAATGTTTGGGAAGATGCCGTGAGAATCATGCAAGCGAATGCGGATGAGGATGAGGATGAGTATGAGGATGAGGATCAGGATCAGGATGAGGATGAGGATGAGGATGAGGAGGAGGAGGAGGAGGAATGGCTAGAGGCCGAGAGCGAGGGGGAACCGCAGGCGCCTCCTGACGGGGGGGCGATTGTTTTGGACAATATAAGTATCGACACCTGATGTTAACATGAAGATCAAAACACGATGGCTAATTGGCGACGTAGGACAAGGAATTGGGAACCCCAGGCCCCTCGAGATGATGGAGAGCTACCCCACGAGAAATAGAGGACCCCCCGAGTGATAATCCGTTGACTCCGCTCTCGTGGGAGTCGGCCTCTAGGCCTTCTGCGCCATCTATGCAAAGGAAACTCCAAGACATCCGGGAGGTTCGATTGGAGATGCCCTGGATGGTAGACTACATTACAGATTCCGGGCTGCCAGCTGTGCTATGTTCGGCATTCGATGGTGCCAAGGCCAGCCGTCCTTCTAGCCTACACGGATTCTGTGACGAAGGTTCAGTGTCCCCCGCCGTTGCTCCGATTGATACGTAGGTTCACACAACTCCAGTGAGAGCGACTGAACAAGCAGCTCACACAAATGAACCGGCAGCCACGCTACGAGCAGAACATGATCGTGCCCAGGACAGCCCTCCTACCAGCCTGCCCGTAATCCGCGACCAACGTCCAGCTTCCCCCGCCGTTACTCCGATTGATGCACAGGTTCACACAACTTCAGTGAAAGCGACAGAACAAGCAGCTCGCACAACTGAACTGCCGGCCACCCCGCTCCCAGCCCGAGACAACCAGGAGCCCCCGTGACACCCCCGGCGCCCAGGGCTTCTTCAACGTCCAGTTTTAGTAGTGCCCCAAACAACACCAAATCACCATTGCCCCAACCGCGCTGTTCAACAAGACGCGGGGCTGGAAGAAAATAATTTGGGATTTCCTAGTTTCTCGGGTATTGTTTTCTCTGTTTCTTTTTTTCCCTAGATCTTATTTCGCTTTAGTCATAATTCTCAGTTTGTGGCTTGTTAGATGGTATGTGATAGTAAACATATCATTGAGCGCCCTTGCGTCAGCTTCTCGTATCCTGTATTGCTAGTCCTTACGCCTCCTTGTCTTAAGATACGAAGTTTTTTTTCCTGGATCAAGCACGCCGGGCATTCTCTCCTTAACTGGGCTGGCGTGGGCGGGCTACACGAGTCAAACACATGAGCGCATGGCGTGAATACAGAATTCTAGACGTTTAGTGGTATTGATTCGACCTTAGGGGATGAGGTTTGATAATCCTAATCTACTTTAGCCGTGGCGAGTGTCTTGCTACAATTAGTGTCGCTAACGGGTACTCGTTGTGGGTAGATTTTGCTTAGCCTCCTACATTACCGATGGCAATCTCGCCGAACCTTTTCAACTAGAGTCGGGACGACCATGATACCTGCGGACGTCAAGATTCTGATCATCATGTTGAACAAGCTGAAAACCCCTTTTAACAGTCGACAATTGTCTTTCAATACCGAGTGAGAGTGTGTGATTCTCCCAACCCCCCCCATAAGAGCTAGTAGCATATAAGACCTGACGTGTCCATTGAACATAAGCACAGATTCCTCATCTTCGCGACACGAGAGATACATTCACTTGGTTTACGTCCTAATTCCTATTTTCCCTAATGTTGATCAACCATTCAGCATTCCACCATGTCTAGACAACCGAAAGCCAATTCACGCAGCCACCCAACCTGCCGAGTAGGAAATCTGAACGGACATAGACCCAAAGTTGTAACAGATGGCATACGATCGGCGAGATCGAGGTCTGGAACGCACCACAACCAATCTGGCAGTAGGCCGAGCAGACTGCCGAGTGAGCAGCCATCGCGCCCTACACCACCAAAGGGATCAGGAGTACTCGAAGGAGCACCCAAGTGCACCTGAGAATGACGATACAGAGCACAAAGTATACGGATATTGAGACGGAACCTGGCGCACAAGTACCAACGGAAACATTTCGTCTAAGCGATGATACCAGTGATAAGTACGAAGACTCTCGCGGATCGGATCAGACTGAATCGGACACTGAGCTAGACGCGGAAGACGATAATATCCCAGATGCTACTGGAGCAGGACTGGGTCACCTGTCACGAACAGCGGACGAACAAACAAACAATCAGGTATCGACGGTGCGAGTTTCAACCACCACGGATCACAGGAGGCAGCACTCGTTAGGCGGACGCCAGCAGCTGGAGGATGTATCACACCCGGTAGAGTGTATACTCCGCCAGGGCTCCCGTGATCCAGTGTAGCCCGATATTGATCCCCACTGGCCACACACAGTGCCACTACGTCTCGAGTCAGAAGTTCCCGTCCCGCCGGCCAATCGAGTACGCCACGGTCTGAGGACATCTGGCCGGGTACCCAGTCACGGCGAAATACAACGAGAGGAGTATTGCCGGCTGTAGTAACGCGGGCCAACACTCGCATTCTCTGGTACCCTGTTTGTTGACCCACTCCCAAGCCCAATTACTTTGACGTCTGAGGTACACGGTGCTTGGCTTAAGGCACTTGATTATATAGCTGATGCAGGAAATATGGAAGCGTCGGAGGAAAGCATAAAGATAGTATGTGAACATAGATACACAGGGATGACGCCCTCCTGAAGCCGGGTATACTACTAATTCTGAAAGATATGCAATAGACACTCTGGGGTAAGATCCCAGTTGGTTTCCCACGTTAATGATGAGATTGGAAAATTTTACGATCGCCCGGAAGATCCGATGGCGATTGCGCGCAGGGTGGACTACCTGCTGGAACTGGATAGTTTTATGTGCTCCCCAAACGGATATGAGGTTGGTGCGCCTTACTTGGACGACTTTCTTCTAATGACTGACAGGTATTACATTCGGCTTAGAAATTGACATTTCGATTTGGAGCGCCCCAGATTCCCGAGGCCATATGGGGTAACTACTTCACAGGCAGGAAAATATGTGGGATTGTCGAACCCGATTTTCTTGGGCGTATCAACAGCACCATGATTTGCTTAACGTGTGCAATCCTCTGTCATACCCTACGAGCATGGCCAACAGGATAATATAAGGAATAAGTCGAGTTCAAGCCTGACGCGGTAGGAGGTAAGCCAGAACCCGAACCCACGTCATATTCTCCAGAACGCTAACATGCTCCGAACCACTAAAGACCTTTTTGCCCAGCAAACTCAGACGTGGGCCGATTGCCCAGACTGGGTAGAGGTGATAATTCTGGACAAGATTCGCGGGACCATCGGGGCAAAGATGGAGAAGGAGCACGGCGTGCAACAATACCGCCGTGAAGGGTATACCGACGATTGGGCAGCGGTAGCCGCTGAGCTGCAGAGTCAGGCATCCAGCCAGACTAGGCGACAGCCAGCCCACCAAAGCCAAACTCCCGGCGATTGGGTTGTAGTAGCCGCCGAGCTGCAGAGTCAACCCTCCAGTCAGGCTACCCAATAGCCAGCCCACCGAATTCCAACTCCGAGCCGCCCGCGCATTGGGACCCATGTGGGGGAGCAGGATAGTCAAAACGATTTGCAGGACACTGATTTGTATTTTCATTTCCTCCAGAAATCCGCTGCCCGGGTTCTCGGATATCTCCATTCTTCTCTGACGAGCGCAGATGGTTCACGGGAGGTGACCAGGGAACCATAGTTGGACAGGACTGTGAGTCCTACTCTATCGCGACGCCTCTCGCTGAGCCTTGACGGAAGAGAGCCAGCAGAACAGGAGACATGTGATAGTGAGTGGGGGGATGTTGACCCGGGGCGCAATGGGAGCGTTGGTGAGGGTAATTGAGAAATGATGTGTCGAATATGTCGCCTATGTATCGAGTAGCTTAACTAATTAAATCTATTTGTTTGATGGCGATCTGTTGATATGAGAATGTAAAGTGTAATCTGGGGGTTCGGAGTACAAGTAGTAGAATCAATGAAAGGGACACGCCACAGGGGCGTCTGGGCGATCTTATAGTAAATGTCACGGAGGACGTCGGAAAGAAGGGGATAGAGCGTGCGCAAGATCGGGATTGTGTCAGGCAGAGTTGAGATAGTTCCCCACACATCTGGGAGTTATCATGAGGGCATCTAGATATTATGTAGGAGCGTACAGATAGAATAGACAAAGTCGGGCTACGATCAGGACACACAGCACGTAGACAGGGTGAAATCAGGATAATGGTGCTCCGGCAGAGACTGTCTGGAGGTAGAAGCCAAAGGAGGGAGATACCAGGACTAGAGAGCACAGGATCATGGGATCCTGATGTGAGGCGTCAGAACGAGGGAACCCCAGGGGCGGAAGATAAAGATCGGACGTCAGGACAGAAGACACCAGGATCAATGGTGATCTGGATGGAGCGGTGGATCATCAAGCGTCGCCCTGGTGCAGCAACCGAGAATCAGAGGGGTTCAGGACTCAAGAGCCGAGGACCAGGCGCAGTCAGGGCGCAGAGAACGTAGGGTCCGTGCCAGGATGGCGTCATGGCGTAGCACGTCAGATGACGCAAAATCAGGACGCAACGTCAGATCGACGTTGCGTCCTGATTCGCGATTGACGTTATGTGAGCTAGGTGCACCAGACGCATGGGGCGCCCATGGCGCAGAGTATTATTTTTGCTGATGTGTAGGGGAGATGGTTTGTGGCCGAAATCCCATATCCCGAGATCGCCCTTATATAGGCATTCTTCCCTCAACCCTAACCTTGTGTAACTCATACTCTATGTCACGTGACCTACGACATATAGAGAGTCATAGTATGGAATCCATCAGCTCACTCCCATGAGTCCATTGTCTAATATACCTTAATCTATCAAAATAATCAAAACTACTTATCTGCTCTAATGCGGTCACCTGTGTGAAATCTATGAATCATAACTATCAGTCATTTGTGAAATACATAAACCACATAACCACAAACGTCGGTCATATTACTAAATAACCAATAACAATAAACCAATAACCGGCTATTCTGTCATCATGTGAAAACCTATGAGTTAATTGATCTTATAGTGTCAACAATAATACACCTATGATCAACAACTATTAGTTATGTACAATCCGCCTTGCTTCGTCACTGTTTGTGTCAAGCTGCAATAATATAAAACAAGCTACATTTTAAAGAATAGAGAGGTTAATTAGAGGAAGAGGTGGAATTGTTTGGCGATCCGGGATATTTTTCCTGAAGTTTCCTTGTGAACTCAATTTTATGGAGTATATTTGGGGTCAGCAAAGCACTAACGTCATTTATCTAGTACCCGCTCGGTACCGGGATGCTGCTTACCATGGTAACTACTGGAAAATCAAATCTCTATTTCATTATCTACATAAATAGTGCTAATCTTATGTTACAAACTAGTTCAAATGTACTTTTAAATATGGAGAATCTGAATCGGAAGTTCTTATTTAATAATAATCAAAAACACTGCTTGTATACTACATTTATTGCAAATTAGATCAAATAGCATCTCTCCCTTATCACTGTAGTTAAGAAAGTTGAAACTAACTGTAACAATACTGCTTTAAGCATATAATAAGATCGTTAGGTCTTATATATGATGAATAAACTGCTTTGGTATTTATTTGTAGCTATTCTGGGAGGTATCATAGCAACAGAACACATGAAAGCTAAATATGTATTTTAGGAAGTAGATCATAAGATATTTATGGATGAGGTTTATCTAAAGGTTTAATACTTTGTCATTTCCATTAATCTAATAATAGAACATATCATGTAAACCTTCGAGGCAGTTGGTGAAGTCTTGCAAATTTTATTCACCAGTTATTAGAAAGTAATTTAAAGAGAAATAATACTCTCAATCCTCAACCATGTAGGCTACACATGCAGGGTAAGTCTAAAAGCTATTTCCTATACTCTAGGCATATCGTAAAATCTATTGAATGAGTTTTGATTGGGTTGGTGTATTTGGATTTAGAGATTTTAAACTTGAAGTTCAGAGACACTGAATTTTGTCTCTGATTTTCAGTTTTCAAGAGTTCAAGTCTAAAATCTTTACATCAAAATGTGCAACCCCAACCAAAACTCATTCAGCAGGTTTTACTATATGACTAGAGCATAGGAAACAGCTTTTAGCCTTATTCTGAATGTGTAGCCTACATGGTTGAGGGTGGAAAGTATTATTTCTCTTTAAATTACTTTCTAATAACTGGTGAATAAAATTTGCAAGACTTCACCAACTGCCTTGAAAGTTCATAGAGTCTCTTCCATTATCATCTTAAAGGATAGTACAAAGTATTAAACCTTTACATAAACCTCGTAGGTATATATCTTCTAATCCAGTTTCTAAGATCCATATTTAGCTTCCCTCTTTTGTGTAGTCAAGATACCTCTCCGAAGAGCTTCAAATAACGACCAAAGCAGTTCATTCATCATATACAAGACCTATGGGATCTTACCATATGCTTAAATTATTATTGGTACAGTTGGTTTCAACTTTCTTAATTGCTATCATAAGCAAGATGCTATTTGATCTAATTTGAAATAAATTCAGTATACAAGAATTTTTTCTTATTATTAAATAAGAACTTTAGATTTAGATTCTCCATATTTAAAAGTACTTTGTAACAAATTTTTAACGTTATATTTCCACTATTTATGTAGATAATAAAATATAGATTTGATTTTCCTGTGGTTGCCATGGTGAGCCACATCCCTGTACCGAGCGGTTACTAGGCAAATGACGTTATATTCATTGAAGATGTAGATACAATATTTGAGTATTGTACAAAATGGTGCTAGAATGGTTGAATTCTGTCAAGCCAGTATTGATTTGGAAGTTTTGGATACGTACTCAGAGAATAAGGAGAGCATACTGTGAAGATATTGCTTATAGTAGTTTAGACTTCAAAGAGACAGTTACAAAGATATATAAGCACCTGTAAGAGTTAGATTTGATGATAAATGTGCTTGAAGAGATGTTATCTACATTACCCACCAGGATTTTCCTTTATCAATTGCATAGCATGAGAGGAAACACCTATTCTCTGAATTTTTTCCTCTCAAGTGTACCACCTCTACTGGGACATTGTATGCAGCGTACCACTTTTTTATGCCAGGACCTTGTAACACCAACGACGTAGCGCTCGGTCCATTCGAGTTTCGACGCTAGGCCTACAATAGACCCTGCTACCCTATCACCCACGCCGCGGGGTTGGAGTTGCGCTTCTCTCCGTGCGCTATTCGAGTACTAGTGCTAAAAAAATGGCAGGTAGCAATTCGAGAGTAGGGTTTTCTAAGGTTGTATTATACTTGAGTACATTAATTTTGGGTCTATTTCGGAATTTTGGACTGAATTGTGTTAGTCTATTCATGGACATAGAAGGGGACCAGGATCCTTTTGCTACCTGATCGGACTGGGTAATTTCCAGAGGAAGAAACAAGGGCTTCCCGCACCAATCCCTGTTTGTAACATACAGCGCCCATAAGTGAAAGGGTACAATGGATAACATGCAGTCAGAGTTAATAGGAAAAATGGGCGATAGAAAAGAATGTAGTAGATGAAGTGCTTGCGAATGAGGTTGAAAAAAGGATGGCAGAGATAGCGTCTAACTAGCAATTTTGATGGGCTCCACAAAAGGTGGCAGGGCTATTTCATATGAAACCCAATTAGTATCTCGTTTGACCACCCAGCTGAGAGATTCAGTTCATTCCAGGCAGTCTCAAGATCAATCTCAAGAACTGTGTTGTTCTGAGAGCTCTTCCTTACGGTATGAAAAGGAACGACATTTCCGGCAATAGTCACGAGGAATTTGGTGATATCTTTGGATGTAAGGTCAGAAATGTAGAAACCTGGGGAATTGCACATAATTAATGGGAAGCATCAAGTATCATGCGGCGGGGGTAGAATACCAAGGGTACCCAGAGCTTTCAGAGTGATAGTTACCGCGACATGTGGTGTTTCTGTATTTATTGATTGGTGTATGAGTGCAGATATTCCTGACATTGCCGAGATAATACCAAGGACCCCGAAAGTGAAATGCCCTGCTGATTTAGGATACGTGATTTCGACCACCGGGACGGCTGTGAAGAGCTCCCAACCGTACTGAGGTAATATTATGGGCATAAGAGAGCCAGTTCCTGGCTTGACTACTGTGGCCTCTCCTGAGGTATGAGCTCGGATAACGTAATTATGCTCGGACGATATACCGGGAAAGTCATCCACGAGGAGAAGTTCCGAGTTCTGACTTTCCGATATGTTGAATATAGCAAGTAAAGAGCTGCCCCCGCGTCCCCCGGAAAAGTTACCAACTTTCAAAAGACGATTGCCGTTGTAAGCAACAAATGGATCGGTAGGAAGGGCAATACAGCTTGGGCGAAGTGCAACGGTATAGCCTTCGGGTGAATAGGCACCAATTTGCTTGATGAGACTGGTATCATGCTGACCGGGGGTATCGGTAATATAGATAGGGCCGCCAGAGATGCATCTTGCAGCAGCATGGAATCCTGCATAGGTGGGAAGGGCTGACTGGAACATGTCCCAATCGGGCAAACAATTCAGATTTGATGAATATATGTTATTCATCGAGTTGGCGAACACATGCCAAACATGTGAACTTGGGACATCGGGGAAGAAGTCTGCGAGAAATTTGATTAGAAATACGAATACGTGAGAAGAGCTGGGAGGTGGAAAGCCATACCATCGGAGTTTCTGAAGAGAACTCGTGATGCATCATGGGGGAGCAAAGTCCGAAAGAATATGTAGGGAATGTGTGCCATGCCTGTAGATAGAGTGTTAGTGGGTGAAACCTTGGGGGAGAGGTCGTCTCACAGTAAATCACTCGTCGAGAGAAGTATTTGAGACTATTTATTTTAAATGCCTCCTGGTATGCTGGGGTTAAAGACCGACGTATGGTGGCGTCGTCAAAGTCATCAATCCCATATTGCGCATCACATTTTATGGAGTCGATGCCGTTTTTTGAGAGAAAGCTGTGAGCACCGAGTTAGCAAGGGAGGCGTGAGCGAGACTCCGGTACTTAGTCACCTGTAGAAATCGTTGTACATTCGAGAAACATCCGAGGCATCCACAACACAGATGTCTTTACCATTGAGCCATTTAACGTTAATACATTTGTAGTTGGTATATATCCATCCGCTAGGAGCAATCCCGTCCCAATATCCAAGCTAAGGGAGAGTTACCATGAGCGATCAGGTGGCATGAGTTATGGGAACGTACTAAAGAATGCCAAACAGCTATGTGCCTGATGTTCTTGAATCGCCTGCGAATTTCGGAAGTCGTATGCCCTAGTCCCCGTGGAAAATTTGAATTCGCTTCGAATCTATCCCAGCGGCTGCCATCGCACTGAGAACAAGAGTTGTGTTAAGTAATCGAGGGGGGGGGGAGGAGGGTATGTGAGAACTTACTAGTGACTGCCAATTATCATCGATGATGAGGGCAGTAACTGTAGAAAAGAGTATTAGCATTTGGTGTAAGGAGATACATGCTCTTGCTGACCATATATTCCATTATCGGCAAGGTCTTGGAGAGCAGAAAGTATTCTTTCTTCAGAAAGCTCTCGACCCAATCCATTCCAAGTACAGTAGGCAAGGCCATCATACCTGAAGCCTTTTAGAAGTGCACTACTACAGACTATTTAATTTAGTGATCGCTTACCAGGTTTCATACCAGGACGGGACAGGTGCGGGGCCATTAATAGAACTTGACAGTAGGGTCAGGGACCGAATCAGTTCACGAGCTCTATAAAAAGCAGCGTTGACGGTTTCCTGGTACTTCCACCCAGTTGCGATAATCACCCGATGGTGTTGGGAATTACCGGCGTCATTCCTAGTCTTTAGGAGGATCTTTCCGCCCTCCGAGCGAATATATGTGGTGCAATGGTTGATTCCGGAGACCCCAAGAACTGCGACGTGCCTGCCATCGGAACGTAGATATCCTATGAGAAGACCATCAAGATCGATTGAGAAGTGAGAGCTGCCTTGGCGAGGTCCCATCCATGGAGAACTCAATTTAACCTAAAGGGTCAGAGCCTTGTACTGTGTGCTGGAGGTGGGGCTCACTAATGCGTAATAAAGTTCTAAGCCCATGGGAATCCCTAGGGCGATCGTACTTGATCCGTTGGCGATAGGAGGTGCCGGGGCCGTAACATCAAAGAGATCAACTTCGGGCACCTGGCTTGTCACGGACCTTGCTTCGAGGTTGGAGTCCGAATCGTGAAATAGGCTTTCAAATGTAGGCAGGCCGAGGGAAGGGTCAAGGAAGATAACTCGACCATCACCAAGACCATTCTGCTCCTTGCTCCAGATCCATGGCGCGTGCTCTTCCAGCAGAGGCTTGAGGCGAAGAGTAAATTGGATGGGGTTTGTGTTCTGGTGAGTCAGGTGTAGGGAATAATGTCTCCGGGTGATATTGGGGGCGGTAGTCGTGGATAAGATTGGCTATCATGAACTGGATTAGTTTGGACAAGGCGTGCATCGTGATCGTCATACCGATTTCAAGCTATCAGTGGGAGAGAAGTCTGCAGATTGCCATGGGCCCTCTGATTCCTGATACCAGAGCTGAACAATCCAACCACTTTCATCGTAGCGATTACCTTTGGATGTTTCTAAGACCGCGACAAAATCGATCTGCACGAGAATTTAGAAACTCTAGATATTTTTGGGTATAAAGTAATGGCTATTGTCTGAGGTGGCTATGTACTTTATTCTTTGTATGACTTTGCACAGTTGTTGTACCCAATGTAGGGGAAAGGATAGCATTTAAGTCTATCATGCCAACGAATAATTAGTACGTAGGAAGGCGGAGGGGGGGACCAAACATACACATGGTGCGGTATACGGGTCACAGGAGGGGCGGGAAACTGATGTGCTAGTGGCCCTATTCAGTGGATTCGAGAGAGTGATGTTGTCCTGCTTAGTGTGGAACTCGATTGACCGGACAGGACGAGGGGGGATAAAGGATAGGAGAAAAGTAAGGAAATCTCTAAGTGTAAATTTTGGATGAACAATGGGGAGCGGAAATTGATCGCTAATTAACCCCGCATCCTGTGTCACCAAATCGGTGTCACGGTTATTAAATCCCCCAGATGAATTGTTACTTGTACGACTGTAGCTTCCATCCCTTCGTTCATGTCCGAGTTTCACGCGCACTTAGGACTAGATCGACAATAGGCTAATCAGATAGTATGTTAGCATAAGTACAAGTACTGTAACCAAACATCACAATGCAACGTCTGCCTACCTACACCCAACTCAACAAATGACTACCAAAATCACAACCAAAAGAATATTTAAAAATCAAATACTATGAATTTATAATCCTAATTGATACATTGTGTGTCATCCATCTGCTTTATTGAGATATTTTTGGTGTAGCAAAGGCATGGCGGATCTGGAAGTGAGGTGGGAGGGGTTGAGATATAAAGTGGCGGAATATAGCGGCACCGGGTGTCAGTTAGTGATGGTAACGTGCATATGTGGTGAACACTTGTGACGACCTCTAAAGCTCGATTGATCATGGGCTAATTCAGAGTTAACTATTTTGGATGCTTTAAATTTCCTGAGAGGCAAAGATACAAGTGTTGGGGGTAGCCCATATGGTAGCCAGTATACCAGACGAGGCATGAGTCTTTAGAGTAAATAGAGATTTGTCTAGAAAGGTTCATTTGTTGTAATCAGTGATTAGTTGAAGAGGTAGAGGGGTAAAAAGTAGAAGTAAAAATGATAAGAATAGTTTTCTAAGATTGTAATATTTTATATTGATAAGATCTCTTTTCTGGTTGTGAGACAGTAGCTATATTCTAATAACAAGTATATATACTAAGGTCGATCATGTTAGGAGGATCAGCTGTAAAGGATAAGAGGGGCAAGTTACCCTACCTATGCGCACTCAACCTCCTAAAGTCAGCAGCAACACCCCCCTGCAGGCACGAGGTTGGGATGGAACATCAATATACATTGTTGGTGTAATTGCGTCCCCTCACTAAAACACACAAGCAAGATGACCCATTTTGTAAGACTGGATATATAGTGGCTCTCCATCTGACAGGTTCCTATTTGCCGGGTATATGGGAGGGGACCTGAGAGCATCTTATGCAAGTGGAAGCAGCCAAATGGGATGAGGTTGGATAGAGTTTCTGCCACTCTAAGAACAAGCATCAAAAGGTAGTTCGTAAGTAACAGGACATATCTAATACTAGTTAGGCTTCAGTGGACTGGGAAGTCATCGAGACTGAGTTGGAAAGTACTAGACTTAGTAAGGCAGGTAGGGGGACTCTGAACTTGAAAGAACGGATCGGTTAGAGATTGATAACTATAATCATAACTATTGGTTTGATTCATAGGCAGAGTTGTCTACTGCGGCAGTAGCTGAGATAAATGAGCTATAACCGTAGTCCAAATCACAATTGAGTCAACAAAAAGAAGAGTGGTCATCGTTTGCCCAGCAGGTAATCTTTGATGTACGAATAGATGAGGATTATTCGTAAAACAATTCGCAGTCTAAAAATGCTAGTAATGAACACTAGAGTACGTTTGCACATCATATTAGTATAAATGTTCTTACGTGTCAATCTGTTGCAATGAGAAAGACAAGTATTCAGGGTGCAAGAGGTGCAAACTTCATTGCGGATAGGTAAGAAGTAAGAGAGATACTTGGTTATTTGGAATAGTCATGTAGCCGGTGATGTCATGAGAGGAGTAATATTCTAATAACAATCGAATATACTAGGTCCAGTTGCTTTGCACCTTGGAGAATAGGTCTAGGGAGTCGAAAGTAGATAAATCAGAGGGTAGAAGTAAAGTTATAAGATTTTGTTTTAAGGTGAATATATTGTTAAGGTCTCTTCTCCATTGCTTTATGACCTTCTAACTACTCAGACACTTGCCCTCTTCTTATACCCCTACCCGGAGTATATCGTACACCCATAGCTTTTAAGTACTTCCTGTACAATTGTGAATACTCATGAATGTGTGAACACCATTTGACCCTGGAATCTCGAATACCACTTTTGGCTTTAATCATTGCTAAGTTAATTGCGTCCAATTACTTGCTTTAGATCTTTAAGGCGTATGAATTAACCTGTATAAGCAGCCTGGCTCGCGATCATTGCAGTTGTTCCCTGAGCTAATAGTGTGATCAACATTTCTCATGCTGGGTAATCATATTCTTATGTTCTACATATCAGACTACATTGTCGGTTGGCTTAACTTTGAAGCGCTATAACTTCTTATCCAACCGTTCAAACTTCAATGTATGACTTCTTACCAATAGAGAATTATTTGGTCTAGAGTAGTCAGTGAAAGCCCCGCCGTGGCATTGCTTGTGCCGATACGTGGAGAGTTATTTACAATCCGAGCATAGTGATAAGAACTATGGTAGGTATATGGGTCGAACATGTGATCTCTGGTAAAAGGTTGAAGACTATTCCGATTGGGTGCAATGTATATAGTGTTAAAAGTAGTGTGTTCTTGACTGGCGTCTCTGGTGACGGAAGGCACCTTTCTAGATGATGATTGGTGACGGACCGTTCGAACGTCAGGGCTGGAGAGGCGTTTGCAAGGTCTTTTTTGGAGGTTCGTTGATGAAGGTAGGGTCACTTGACACTCTTATGCTTCCTGGAGCTCTTTGCCAAACACGAGCTCCCTTCTTCTAACTTTCATCTCAAATACTTTGGCATCTAACGATCATCCATGCTACTTCCTTTATAAGCTCTGTATGGTAGGGGGAAAAACTCAAGGTTTGACTTGTCCACTTGGGGGAATCTTTCCCATACTACTTATCCAAGTTCGGTACCGGCATCCCCAGGTTTTCCCGATGGAATTTGTCCACCTCCTGCCAGGTGTTTTCCAACCCCTCCAATGGTTCCCAGGTGTTTTCATCTTCTGAGCATCCTGTCCATTTTACAAAATATCAGAGTTCTTTGAACTCCTTGTGCACCATTCTAACATTTCTCATGTAGGTGATTATTGCACTTTTCATGATTTATCAACGACCCACTCTATGTCACCTGTGACATCTTCAGGATCTCGTGAGGCCTGCTTTCAGTTAGAGCTGTCGGAGACTTTATAGCATTCCAGGAGCGAGAATTGAAATACTGAGAAGATATTCCAGCAGGGTGTGATGTTGAGTTTGAACACCCTGTTGTTCCTTTTTTCTAATAGTTTAAAAGAGGCATATAATTGTAGGGTCAGCTTTTTGATCGGTTGTTAGATCGGAATGATTGTTGGGTTCAGCATTACCAAGTGGCCGATCTTGATATCTGGTTGCGCTGTTGCTCGCTGGTCGTTGTATTTCTTCATTGTATCTAATGTTAGTTCAAGAGTCTTCCTTGCCTTCTCTTATAGCATCTGCATCAAGTGCAGTTATATTGTCACTCCCAGAATTTGAGCGTCTCGTTCATTGTTCTATTTTCTCTGCGGGTGAAATCCGTAGTTGGCAAAGGAGAGAGTCAACTGGTGTGTACTAGCTTTGGAATTGTTGTAGGGGTACTCGGCTAATGGTAGCAACTGGTGTAACCACCTCCTGGGGGGATGGCGAGAAATGATGGAGTAATGATATGATCTCTATACCCCAGGCCAGTATCTAACGAGACCAAGTACTCAAGGCTTAGAGTAAATTGTTGTAACAAACTTCTTACTATATCGCAACTACCAAGTAGTTCCTAATAACTAAGTAAGTTTGATCTGGATTCTCGAAGCGAACTGAAGAAGAAAAAGTTCAACCAAGTATATTGAAAACTATGTCCGTTGAAGTCGGCCTTCTCTAAGTCCGGAGAACAGCAGGTCTTAAATACACTTCTCAGGATAACCGGAGCCTTGTAAACAATAACTATAAAGACTCCTAAACGGTAGCTTTGAAACATTACATAAACTTATCAAGTATCAAAAATCATAAGTTGACAAAATACATAAAAGATGTTGAGTATCAAATGATACTCAAAAGCAAACATAAATTATGATGACTGTCAAACTTAATCATAAAACATACTGACTATCGACTGATACTCAAAAACAAACATAAAACCTTATGAGTATCAAACTCAATAATAAAACATACAGAGTATGAAATAATACTCGAAATCAAACGAGTAACCTGTAGCGGTTACAACTCGCATCAATCATTCTAATGGTAGTTGATGAAGTTGCGAAGATAATCTGCCGGTACTTGGTTGGTTCTTTCAGTTTCTCCATCAGTTGATGGGTGGTATGCTGTTGACTACCTCCTTTTAATGCATAGTAATTTGCATAAGGACTTGTAAAATTCGCTAGAAACCTTGCCCTTGATGTACGAAACAATTTCGGAGGGGAGTCCATGAAGTTCCTATACTTCCTTAAGGAAGGTGTCCGCAATATCTTTTGGGGTCGGGTCACTCGGTAGGCGGAGACAGTGTGCCATTTTTATAAAACAGACTACTACTACCATAATCTGCGTGTTAGGTATGCCAAGAATGCCAACCCATAAAGCTCACACACATACCCCTGCTACCAATCAGTCAAGAACAAACAAAAGATACATCTCGGTCTAGCTTAAGATGATAGTCACGTGCCTCCGACTATAGGGTCACGTGTTCGATTCAAAGCCGCGTCATAGTTATTATTAGTTAAAATATAATTATACGACAAGTCATAACTGACGGCGATAATACCGCAAAGGCGTTTGAGAGATTTAAGTCTGTGTTCTCATTTTAGGATGCCCATAGGGTAGGGACAAGAGTTCTCTAAGATAACGAACGGAATCAGAATAAACACTTAAGTAAAAATATCGTAGGATGATACCAGGAGACACATAGTGGAGACCTCCGGGCCCGCTCAGAACCAGTCAGTACGAACATAAGATCATGAGCACAGATGGCTATTCTATCAGGAAAATGTCGGAGCGTGGTCCAAGGTGGTCCTGAACGCTCCTGGTCCAGCAAGGGGGGTTATGGTCCCCGTGGTCCACCTGGTCCACTCCGATCCATTCTGATCCACACTTTTTGAAATTTTACCGAAAATGTGGACCAGGGTGGATCAGGGTGGACCAGGAGGACCAGGGGGACCATAACCCCACTTGGTGGACAAGGACTGGTTTTTACATTTTGCTGATGTCGAGCGATTGCTACCATAAGTCAGTTCGGAAACCTGATGCGCTGACGATGACAGACTCTCGGGCATTGAATTGTCTGACGTCTTAGAAGTTGGCCGCTTCATATACGGGTCGGTGAAGAGATATTATTATGTTGGCATTAGTCGGCTACGTGTACTCTAGACTGACCTATTATTCACGGGACTGACACACCCTCACGATAATATGGTAGTCTAGGTATTCATAATATGAGTATGGAGTCAAACAGTTGTCAGGGTCAAGAGGTGTTCGCACTTACAAGTTTGGAGAACTTTGTTTGGTCAATACTTAGTTAGTATGGTGGGGACATGTAGCCCGTAAACACTCAGACGCGGAATATAAATATCGAAGTGCCTCCCTCCTTAAACAGAATCATCCAGTACCGGAGAAGAGATCTTATTAATATAATAAGTTAAAAACTATTATTTCCTGACTTTATCTTTACACTACGCGAGTAACTTAGTTACACTTTACCACGAGTCTTCCTAGACAAGATTCTTCATCCACAGAACCACTCGAGCATAAGGCCTAGTCCGGTATCATAAGTTACCTTACCAGCTACCCCTAATACTATATTGATAGTTCTCCTTGTTACCAAGGCTCACTAGAGATCAATAAAGCTGTCACGACAAAGTATATAAACAAAAATATAGAGCAGACAGTTAGGCAAGACCTCTTCGCAAATCGAATTCTACGAAGATATCTCGAACCACTATCGCGTAGCGATCATCCCCTATACTCACCTGTCATACCCGACGAGGTTGCCATCGACCAAGAACTAGACGAAATCCAGATTTACTGGATTCCACACTATCTCCCTTACTATATAGACAACGGTCTTATAGCACCAACCTCCACAGAATTCATTCAGGCATTTCTTGAAATATACCAAGACACTGAAGAAGACGCAGACCAAGAGTGGAACACCCCTACCCACCTTCGAAAACCCAATATCACTACAAAATTCCCGCAATTTGGACATATAGGCGAACCAATTGTCAATACTAAGACAATGCAACTCTACCGCTGCCGGTGAAATAGGTAGACAAACGAAGACAAGCTGGAAACTATTTCTTTCGTGAAAGATACCTTTCACACCCTTGAAGACGATGAGTGGAATTACGAAATGTACGAGCAAGACATCCTCGCGTTCGATATCCCAAAAAATATCAACTCAAAAAACATACGCAATGTCTCTTTTTCCCTGAATCACCAGTGAAGATCCGATGGACGTATCCGCCGGCCAACCAGGAGACCCGTTGGAAGACATTACTGAGGTCTCAGTAATGTCTAGCAATGAGGGACCAATCCATTCGGACAAACTACCAAGGAGGACTGGGTCCCCATATCCACCGGGATCACTACGAGAGATTAGTGCGAGAATTGAAGATTCTGGATCCGGCAGACGACAAGGATCACCAAAGCCAAGAGACGATAATGCCTTCCTAAAAGCCCTAGCGGCAAGAGCAGGACTGGCGATTAGACACGTCAACGGGAAAATAGCAACAAAGCAAGTAAGACTTGAGGATTTGGACGAACGAGTACAAGGGCTCGTACACGAAATCCAGGACACCCGGCAAGAGGTCGAGGACGGCAAAAAACCCGATCCAGAAAGACTAATCGCATTTGAGGGAATAATCATTGTGGTCGAAAACGCTATACAGACCCGACAGGAGGAAATAACCTGGCTAGCCCTTGAGCTAGGTCATGCGAGGAAGCACCAGCAAGAGGCAAATGAACGACAAAGTCGTCACCAAGTAGTAAGTTCCCAACTACATGCTAATATAATGGGACAGGATGAGGCCTTAGCAAATAGGGCCAATGGCCTAGAGCAAGAAGTAATCAAATTGAGGGCTCAATACGCGGCAGAGGTCGCCACCCTTCAGGGAGTCATTAACAGACACGCTGAAACTTAAGAACAAGTAACAGAAGAGTTATCCGCTCAGATGACTATTATAATGCAAGAATTGGCCAGCTTCCAACCAACCCCAACCACTACTACCCCAGCTCCACCGCCAACACAGGCTCCTGCCGCCCCACAAGTCGCTACGAACCCTGATCGAGTACCAAGATGGGCACAAGAAAGACGGGAGCACAATGCAAGAGAACAAGGCAGGCAAGACAAAGGGAAATGGCGGGAAGGAGAACCAGGAAGGTCGTGGAACCAAGGAGGTGGAAACCAAGGCCCCCCTCCCGCTCCACAAGGCAATGACACAGATCTCAGCCACGATGGATCAGACCAGGGTGGTGGAGGAGGAGGAGGAGGAGTGGGTAACCCAGGCTGGCGGCCAGACAGAGGGGACCCAATCGACCCACAAGTCGCGATGATGGCTCAAGCGAGAGGAATAGCAATTGCACGCAGTGGTAAACGAGAGGCTGACGCCCCACTCCCGTTCAAAAACTGAAAGGACCAAAACGTCGAACTCTTGTTACTTCAATGCGAGGACTATTTTAAAAGAAACCCCACCCAGTGGAGATCAGATCAGGATCGGATCAAAAATGAGCTGGGAAGAATGGAAGGAGAAGACGTGTCAGCATTTGCATTTACCTATCAAAATAAGAGAACTGGAGAATTAGGCCATCTGAAGATCGAAGGTTACGAATTTTGGGAGGCGTTCAGAGGACAGTGCATCCTTCAATTTGCACTCACACATGAGGGAGAAAGATCCCTAGCATTAATGACAAAAGTTACCTATAAAAGTGACATCGACCGCTACCTCCTCGAAATGGAAAACCACAACACCCATGTGGGAATGAGTGGAGTCGCATGGCGACAAATGGTAGAACGGCATATCCCGAAAGACGCACGGTGCCAACTATCAACCGAGGAGTACGCAATAGATAGTGCCTGGATTATAGCACTAAGAACAGTCTGCAGGCGGGAAGAGAGTTTGATGGAACAACTCCCCTTACAGCACGGTGGCCCTAGTAGTTCCCGAAACGACTCAGGAGGAAAAAGAAAAAGAGAAGAAAAGGCAGTCACTAAGCCTAGAAAACAAAGAAAGCAATACTCTGCCGAAGAAAAAGCGGGCGACAAAATAAAAATGGAAGCCGAAAGGAATGAAAAGGGCCCAGCACCAGGGCAGGGAAAAGTAGAACATACAGATTGGAATAAAGCCCACGAAGGGATTAAGGACCAAGTAGTCCAAGATCGGAAAAGGGCACAACAGTGTACCCATTGTGGAATGAGTAACCACAAATGGGCAAACTGTAGGAAGACAATCCAAGTATCGACGATTGGTACGGAACATAGGAAACAGTTTGGTCAAAGACCACGGCACCCTACTTCCCGGCAATGGAAAGCCGGCCCAATAGCCCCTCTCGACGACCCCAAACCTCGACCGTGACCAGACAAAGGTCACCAGAAGGGATATCCCGTGTCAATCAAATTGAGAGACACTTGGCATGGGATTTTAGCGACATGGAGTTCACATGAGTTACTCCCGGCACTGATGGCGACGGCACTCGGGTACTCAGAGGAGGCCCTCCCTCCGAAATCAAAATCAAAAAATGAGAGACTACGACAAGCAGATCGGACGTCACCCTGAAGGCAAAAGAGAACAAAGCGGAGCATACTGGGAAAAGTATCATCTGGTACCCAGATGAAGAAAAGAGTTAGGATGGCAATAAGCAAAAGAAACTTAGTATGACCAGTGTGAGACGCGGACTCCAAGGAAAGGTGCATACTAGCGACGGCTAGGTGAACAAGGAATGGCTCCTCGAGAGCAGGCCCCGGGAATCTTATACCCAGACCGAGGACGTGAGTGATAGGACACGTACGTCGAAGTACCTTTATGCTATCCAACCAATACACGGTCCGGCTGAAGGATAAATTTGAGTCCCCGGATCTGGCTTAGAATCCCTTTATACCTGAACTATCCCTCTAGAAACCATACTAGCAGCTAGTTGGACAAGTAGTACACTAGAGGTTATGGGAATTCCTCGGCAGGAAGTAAAGACCGCTAGTAGTGGGGTGCCCGATAGCCAAATGAGAAGACGTTTTTAGTTTGCCTGAGAAGACCTCAAGGGTCTAAACTAGGCGGGCGTAGTGACAAATCCCTGTTACCTACACCCAAAACACGATAAATGATAAACGAAAACGCAAAGACACACTGCCTTTTGGCAAACGACTCAGGACTCAGGTCCCAAAACCTTCCCACTACGAATGCCCGGAAGGGCCAACATTTATTGAAGCAGCCTTAGAGCGAATACGGATCCGAGTACTGCTTGACTCAGGATCAAACATCTTTTTGATCCATAAAGACTTAGTAAAACACTTCGACATACCTTACGACACTTGCCACAAAGCACGAAACCTCCTAGCTTTTGACCGCGAAATTAAGTCATCAGGAGGAAAACACTTCACACATGTCATCCTTCTCGAACTTGGAAATAATGGTCACCGCACAAGCATTTGGTGTGAGGTAGCCGCAGGAGGAAAATACGACCTTATCATTCCTTTCGGATGGTGGCACAAGGAACACCGTATAGCTAATATCGACGAACCCTAAAAATGGACATTCACTGAACGAGTCTGTCTGGGACACGTAGAAGATGAAGGAGTAGGAGGAATGTTTGAATGAGATGAGACAGTGGCTTTTGATGAAGAAGCTCAGTACGTGGGCAGGATATGTCGACAAGAGGACCCAAACCAAGTATTGTGGGACAAGATATTATAATACTACGAGGATTATCACAAACTATTTCTCACAGCAACAGCAGAGAAATTAGCAGAGCGAAGAACGTTCGATCATGCAATAGACCTCAAACCAGGTGCCGAACCCACCTGGGGACTAATCTACGCAACGTCGGTATACCAACTAGATACACGGGACAAATATCTAAAAGGAATGCTGAAACAAGGAAAGATTGTCCACAGTCAATCACCCGAAGGGGCGCCAATCCAGGTCGTCCCAAAACCAGATGCAAAGTTACGACTATGCGTTGACTACCGACACCTCAATAAGCTCACGATTCTAAACAAGTCCCCACTACCATTAATGGGGGAGCTAAAAGATCGTGTAGCAGGAGCAAAAATATTTACCAAGTTGGACTTGAAAGACGGATACCACCTGTTAAGAATACGGGAAGGAGACGAATTGAAAACTGCATTCAGAACCCGATAAGGTCACTTCGAGTACAAGGTCATGTCATTCCGACTTGTCAACGCCCCTGCCACATTCCAAGCAATGATGAACAAAATCCTACGAGAATTTCTCGATCACGGAGTAGTTGTCTACCTAGACGATATCCTGATATACTCGTAAAATAAGGAGGAACATATTGAACAGGTCAAAAAAGTCCTGGCAAAGCTGGAAGAAGACCAACTGGCAGTATCGGTAACCAAATCAGTTTTCCATGTCAAATCTTTAGAGTTCTTAGGATACATAGGAGAACTCGACGGAGTCACAATGAGGGAGAGAAAAGTTGAATCAGTAATGAACTGGAGAGCCTTACGATCGGTAAAGGAAGTAAAAATCTTTATAGGTTTCGCAAATATCTACCGACGGTTCATCAAAGACTTTTCCAAAATATGCACGCCCATAACAGAGATAGTGAAAGGAGACCAAGCCAAGTTCCACTGGGGCCCTAAGTTGGACCTGGCGTTCACGGAACTAAAAAAACGATTCGTTACGGCCCCTATATTGGAACACTTCTATCCCGACAGATAAACAGTGGTAGAAACAGAGGCAGGCGATTTTGCACTGGGATGCGTGCTATCGCAATTTAAGGATAAAAGGCTACATCCAGTAGCGTTCCGCTCAAGCAAGCTAAACCCTGCGGAAAGGAACTACGAGATTCACGACAAGGAATTACTCGCCATACTGGAAGCTTTTAAGGAATGGAACTACTACCGGGTAGGATCAGATAAACCCGTGACGGTATAAACCGACCACCAAAACCTACAGAATTTCCTCACGACAAAAGTCCGGAATCAGGGGCAAATTAGGTGGACACAGAGATTGGCAGATTACAACTTTAGGATAGTAGACCGCCCGGGGAAAAGAGAAGGAAAACCAGATGCATTGAGCCGACGGCCGGAGTACCATCGTGAGGAGGGAGCTAAGCATAGCGAACAGTCGATATTGAAACCTGAAAACTTCCAAATATCACTCATCCACAAAGATGACGCGGACGAAGGTTACATCTAAGAACCTGAAACCACTATGAGAAACGGAATTAGGGTTAAGCGACAGTCAAGCAAAGCTATACTACCAACCAAAGGATAAAGGCTAGCAGCAGGACACGACATCTACGCAATAAGTGAGTTCACTATTCTAGCACAAGGACAGGTCCTAGCAGAAACAGGAATAGCTATTGGTCTACCGAAAGGAACGTATGCCCGGATTGCCCCACAAAGTGGCCTAGCAAGCAACAAAGGCATAGCAATCAACCGAGGCGTCATCGACGCAGACTACACTGGTGGAATAAGGGTTATTATGATTAACCACGGCAAAGCTGATTGCAGAATCCAGGAAGGGGACCGAATCGCTCAACTAATCATTGAAAAAATCAACACATCCGACATAATGGAAGTGGACCAGGTCGAGTTAACGGAACGAGTGGACAGTGGATTTGGGAGCACACACATGTCTCCAAAACGCACGATATCGGTCACCAACACCCAGCCTATGATATCCTTTTTGCAAGCCAACTCCAGGAACAACCAATACTTTGACAGCGAAGATATCGGCAACCATCCGAGGCTGAGATAAGGGTATGTAAACTTCACGTTCTACCCAGCGAAATGAGTTGTGATATGGACGCCAAGTTTTTGGAAGAATTCCAGGAGTCGTTATGCAAGTCACTAGGGATAAGACGAAAGATGTCTACTGCAGACCACCCCCAAACAGATGGACAGACGGAAAGAACCAACCAAACGCTGGAAGGATACCTACGTAATTTCGTCAATTACGGCCAGAACGACTGGTATCAACTACTACCAATAGCCGAACACGCGTACAATAACTTCACCACCAACGGACATGGAATGTCACCGTTCTACGCCAACTACGAGTTTCACAGACAGACAGAGTGGATGAACAAACGAGAAGGTCAAAACCCGGGAGCAGGACTATACGCCCATTGGATGCAGGTAACTCACCAACATGCCAGAAAAGCACTAGAACAAACTCGAGAAGAAATGAATAAATAGTACGATCGGAAAGCCCGTCAACAACCGGACATTAAGGTCTGAGATTTGGTAATGTTAAATGCCAAAAATAGCCGCACCAAATGACCGACGAAAAAATTAAGTCCAAGAATACACGGGCCATTCAAAGTATTAGAAGTCAAGAAAGGAGAGCGGGCTTTCAACTAGAAATATCGCCGCGGTGGAAAGTCCACCCAATACTTCATGTTTCGTTACTTGAACCTTACTGTGCATCAGCGCGGGAAGAAAGAGAACAACCTCCACGAGTTGCGGGAGATATCAAAGGAGACCTCGAATAGGAGGTAGAAAGGGTCGTGAAGAGTGAAGTGATCACGTACACGAGGAAGGTTGGAAGAGCTAACAAAGAGTTCAAGGAACTTCGTTACTTCATTAAATGGAAAGGTTGCGCAGAGGACGAGAACACCTGGGAACCACCGGAAGGGCTAGGGAACGCTCAGGAGCTAGTAGAGGAGTTCAACAGACAAAATCCGGAAATGCCCAGACTGGTGGCGGTCGAATGAAGGGGAAAGGTTTTCCTCATGTGGCCAAGGAAAGGCATGAGGCTTTTCACCCTACTACTTGGAGTTCGAAAAGGATAGTAAAATTGTGTATTCCTGGACGAAACGTAGGAGGAGGGAGCTCGTGTTAGGCATGCCAAGAATGGCGATCTCGGAAGCATACGCACAGACCCCTGCCTACCAATGAGTCAAGAACAAACAAAGATACATCTCGTTCTAGCTTAAGATAATAGTGATGTGCGTCCGACAATAAGGTCACGTGTTCGATTCAGAGCCGTGTCATAACTGACGGCGATAATAGCGCAAAGTTGTCTGAGAGATTTAAGTGTGTGTTCCCATTTTAGGATGCCCATAGGGTAGGCACGAGGGTTCTCTAAGTTGATGGACGGTGTCACAAACAGTGACTAGGCAAGGCAGACTCTCACATGACTAATAGTTATTAGTCATCGGTTTGTTATCGTGCACGCTATGAGATTAGTTGACTCATAGGGTTTCACATGACGACGCAATTGCGTGTTATTGATTTATTGTTATTGGTTGATATGTGACATGAGGCACGATTGTGGTCATGTGGTTTATGTATTTCACACATGAGTCATAGTTATGAGTCATGGGTTTCACGCATGTAACCCCTTTAGGGCACATAACTTGTTTTATAAGTTTTGATTGGTTGCGAGATAAGGCGCAGCTGACTCGGATAGGTCAGCTGATGGATTTCACACTATGACTCATTAGGTGTCATAAGTCGCATCACGCGAGAGTATGAGTCACGCAGGGTTAGGGTTGAGGGAAGAAGCCCGATATAAGGGCACGCTCATGACATGGGATTTGGGTTCTTCACGCAACCATCTAAGTTCTTTCATACACTATACTTTCGAATCTAAGAACATTTATCAACTATATCTCCACGCCCCGAGACCCGACGGTCTCATATGAGTCTAGTGATCGACGTTGCTATATAGGAGTCAATGGACTTAGCTATCGCAACAGCTATCGGGCTAAGAAGAAGTGATCGTTAGGAGACTATCGGTCACCGGCTGCAAGTATCACAGTGAGAGGAAGAGAAGATGGTAACATTTGGTTGCGTCAAGCAGCAGCACCTAACAAACTGACAAAACGGAGACAAACAACGAAAACGACATCGATCCCCTAGCGGAAAATCTCGACCTTTCATCACTAGGAGAAGGACTTGAAAGAGCCTTAACGGAAGAGAGGGCACCGAGCCCCACAACACCAGAGCCACTATCACCAAGCGGATCAGAAGAAACAGAAGAACAAGGAAGGACACGACGGAACACGATGGCCGCTACAACAGAACAAGGAGGAGCGACCTCCTCGGAAACAACCCCGATCCTGAACCCAGAGCAGATGAGACAAATCATTGCATCCCCAAGCGGAGGAACCAGCAAGCCCAAGCCCAAGGAACCAGGAGTTTGCAGAGGAGAACGACACAAACTACGATGATGGTTAGCCCAACTCATAGTATACTACAGGATGGTAGGATGGCAAAACGGACATGATGAGGAAAAAATCGTCTATCCAACGAGCCTCCTAAGGGATGACGCGGGACGTGGATCACACCTTACACAGAAGAAAGAATCACCCCAACATGGAACAATTGGGCAGGATTCAAGGCAGAATTCCAAAGACAATTTGGCGTAATCGACGCCAAGGGAGAGGCAAGGATCAGGCTAAAGAACATGAAACAAGGCAAACGATCGGTCACGGAATACTGGAATGAATTCCGCCTTGTGGCTAGCGAAGCTGAATTGGACAACTCAACTGCAGGAGAACTACTTCTAGGAGGAATGATCACAGAATTGAAAAACGCATGGGGAGCTACTAGCGAAGAATACGAGGACCTCGAAGCACGAGCCGAATGGGCAATCCGCAAGGAAACCAAGCTGGCGATGGTCAGACATTTGCAAGAATCGCCATCAGCAAAAAACATCCAAGGGGAGACCACCACACCAGGAAACCCAGAGGGGACATATCGACCCACAATCAATGGCAATCAAAATTACGGCGACCCCATGGAACTGGAGGCGACCCGAAGACAACCAAGTTTCAATATCTGGAGGAAAGAATTCCAAAGGAGGATACGACAACAACTATGTCTCAAATGCGCACAACCTGGACACTTGGCCAGGAGCTGCCCGAAAAAAGATGGACCCAAACCATTCAACCCACAAGCCACGGGTTGGCAGCCCACAGAGAAAGTCACCCCTTGGCAAACCAAGCCTAAGATTAGGGAAATCGAGGTCGAACAGGAGCCAAAACAGTCGGGAAACGACAAATGTCCCAGTAAGAGATGGTCTGAGAGACAGACCCGACCGGAAACCAATAATCATGGGAAACTACTACATGGCACTCAACTACACAGAAACACTCGATACCGACAAAGACCATTTTATGGTCAAAGTACAGCTACACGGCGAAAATGAGTTAGTCACTATCAACGCCATGATTCGCTAAGGAGCAACAGCAGACTTCATTGACCGCGAAGTCTGCAACAAACACGGGATCAAGATGATCCAAGCAAAAAGGCCAAGGGCGATTGACCTGGCAGACAGAAAACCAAGCGCTATGGGACCTATTACCCATATGACGAAAGTACCTATGGACATTAGTAGCCATAGGGAATTGGCAACTTTCCAAGTGGCAAATCTCCAAAACCATGAGGTCATCCTCGGGATGCCATGGTTAAGAGAACAAAATCCGATGATCGATTGGAACGACAAAAGGATCACATTCAAAAGTGAACGATGTACGACTTGGTGTCTCAAAAGTTCACCCGTTGCCTATGCGATACCCGAAGAAAAACCCCTGGAAGAGAATCTCATCACCAGATTCTCCAAGGTCCAGGCCAAGAATGGCCCGACGGCCAATGACCAGAGCGTCAGAGTTAAGAAGCTATCCGGTGAGGCCAGAAGGCCTATGAAGGGAACAGCAAGAGCGGCAGGACACGACCTGTAGGCAATTGAAGGAACCGACGTTCCTCTCAGAGGGCAAGCAATTGTTGGGACAGAGATAGCCATTGGATTACCTCACAACACCTATGGACGAATTGCACTACGAGGCAGTCTAGCAGTCAAACACCGACTGACGACAAATGCAGGTGTGATGGACTCCGACTACAGAGGAGAAGTGAAGGTGGTGCTAGTCAACCTAGGAGAGCAACCATAGCAAGTGGAAAAAGGAGACCGGATCGCACAACTGATTATCGAAAATATTAACAACAAGGAACTACAAGAAGTAACCCCGTTGGACGATACCGAGGGAGGAGATCAAGGATTCGGGTGCTCCAACAGCACCATGGACCAAGAGGTCAAGGGCCTGAAGGCCAAAGCAAAGACGGAAATCAACGAGATATCGGCAAGAGCTTTCGGACAGTTCTACCGAACCGGAGAGACAACTGGCATCCTAAGATGGGATAAAGTCCCTAACGAAATTCATTTGGAAGCTATCAACATTAGCACCGAACTGGCGATAAAAACCAAGAAAAACAACGAAGACCAGGACATAAGGGACAGGGTCCCCCGAGAATATCACCACCTGTGGGAGGTCTTCGAAAAAGGAGAAACGACGACGGGTACCACCTCACCGGCCAGGTATTGACCGGGGAATCGACCTGGAAGAGGGAGGAACATTGCCCATCAAAAAGATATACCCCCTCACTTACGACCAACTGGAAGAGCTCCCTTGATATATCAAACAAAACGCCGACCGCAGGGGGATTCGAAGGATGAAGTCAGGAAGGGCTTCACCAATCATGTTGGTCAAGAAAAAGGACGGCAAACTCAGACTATGTGCCGACTACCGAGCACTCAACGAAGATACCAAGAAGGATTGACATCCACTACCACTCATCAGCGAAGCCCTAGACAGACTAGGGGGAGGCAAATACTTCACCAAGCTGGATATTAAGGACGCCTACCACAACATTCGAATCAGAGAAAGAGACGAATGGAAGACAACCTTTTGGACAAAACTAGGGACTTACGAATACTGAGTCATGCCATTTGGACTATGGAACGCACCTGCGGCGTTCCAACGATGGATCAATAAGGTCCTTATGGAACACATCGATATGTGTTGCATCGTCTATCTGGATGACGTACTCATATATTCGAACACCCTACAATAACACCGAAAAGACGTCAGCAATATCCTAGAGGCAATACGAAAATCTGGAATGAAGGTCAAATCGTCCAAATGCGAATTGCACCAAAACGAGACAGAATACCTAGGATTTATCATTGGGCAAGAAGGGGGCAAGACCGACCCAGTTAAGACACAAGCCATCTGGGACTGGACAACGCACAAGAAAATCAAGGACATCCAATGCTTCTTGGGATGGTGCAACTTTTACGGAAGATTTATACAAGGCTTCAGCAGGACGGCCAGACCACTATATGCAAAAACAAAGAAGGAATACATTGGCAACTGGGAATGGGGAGACAAAGAACAGCAAGCTTTCGACGAATTAAGGACAAAACTTACCACGGCACCAGTACTGGTCTCCTTCGACCCCCTCGCACCAACCAAGATCGAAATAGATGTCTGAAAATACGTCTGCTCCGGTATACTGTCACAACAATACCAGGACGGAAAATGCAGACCAGTGGTGTAACAATCCAAGACAATGTTGGAAGCCGAATGCAACTACGACATACACGATAAGGAACTAATGGGAATAGTTCAGGCATTCCACAAATGGAAAAGATACCATAGAGGATATCCGAAACTAATACGGGTCCTCACAGACCACAAGAACCTAGTCACCTTCATGACAACGAAGGAACTAAACGAACGACAAGCACGATAGATGCAAGAATTAAGTCAATACAACTTCAAAATTGAATACAGACCCGGAAAGGAGGGAGGAAAACCAGAGTCCCTCACGAGGAGAGAAGGAGACCTACCCACGGCAGGAGATGAGAGACTCACTCGAAATGTGGGAATCTTACTACACAAAGAACAATACTGAGATATCCGGGAGGCCCAAGAAATCAAGCTCGACATATTGGAAGCGACCGAATTTCGAGACAAGAACGAAGGAGAGATACAGAAGGCAAGCAAAGTCGACGACGAAATCCAAGGCATCAAAAGAAACTTGGACAAGGGAATGAAAGAGATGAAAGAAATAGCGTTGGGGCTATGCCAATGGAAGGACAGCCTCTTAAGGTATCAAGGAAAGATTTGGATACCGAACGAAGAAGGGATACGAACCACTCTTATCACCAAACACCACGAAACCCCACAAGCGGGATACGGTGGAATGGCAAAAACTACCGAACTCATCAACCGACGATATTATTGGCCAAAGATAAGACAAGATATCAAACCATTGAAAAAAGAAAGTTGCGACACCTGTCAAAGAATCAAGGTGGTCCGACATGCACCCTACGGACCCCTGCGGCGAAACAAGATCCCCGATGGACCATGGAAATCAATCGCTATGGACTTCATCACGGACCTGCCGAAATCAGGGGGATATGCCACCATACTGATGGTCATCGATCGGCTAAACAAAATGAGCCATTTCATTCCATGCTAGAAGGACCTAGATGCACGGCAGTTCGCCAATCTTTTCATGAGAGAAATAGTCAGGCTACAGGGACTACCACATGATATCATCACCGACAGGGGGACACTATTGACCTCAGACCTATGGAAGGAAACCACGGGAAAACTAGGAATCGAACGAAGACTCAGCACGGCTTTCCATCCAGTAACAGACGGACAGACCAAACGGATCAATGCCATATTGGAAGAATACCTCCGAGCATACATCAACTATCAACAAGACGATTGGTGTGGCTACCTACCACTTGCTGAATTTGCATACAACAACGGATATCAAGGAGGTATCAAGAACACACCATTTTTTGCAAATTACGGAATCAACCCCGAATAGGGGATGATCGGTCATCTGAGCCAAGGAAAGCAAACGAAACCACAAAAAATGAGTCAGTTACATGAATCATTAAAAAAGCGAGATGGTGGCCGCCCAATTACAGCAAAAAGAATAATATGATCTACACAGAAAGCATGATCCAAACCTACAATCAGGAGATATGGTCTGGTTGTGCCACGGATTATCAAGACCACGAGACCATCGAAGAAACTGGACTACAAGAAAATTGGACCATTCAACATCTTGGCCAAGATTGGGACAAGCGCATATAAGCTGGCCTTACGACCCTCCATGGCCATACACAACACATTCCACATCTCCCTCCTCGAACCTTACCAAGACAACCGATTCCCCTCACAGATCAAAGAACCCACTCCTCCTATTCACATAGAAGGAGAAGACGAATACGAACTCGACGAAATCATCCACTCTTGACTCCACTACAACAAGCTCCAATACCGAGCCAAATGGAAAGGCTACTCACCAGAACACGATAAAGTCTGGTACCACGGGAAAACTTCAACAATGCAGAACACACAGTCTAACGATTCGACCGGCGCTACCCAAGAAAGCCCGGAGTGGATACACGTCACGATCAACGGATCGTCCTCCCCAGCTCCCCTCGTCGTCAAACAAGAACGACACGCTCGCACCCCAGAGAGCGACGGATAGCGTATCGCCCGCAACGCTACTCCCACTAGCCCAGAATACTCGGGCTGACCAAGAAAACAGGTGGTGCATGCCTCCATGAACTGGACGGACTGCACAAACGATGGATGCCAAATCCATCCATGCGAAGAACAAGGGTGAGGCTGGTACCCACAATTCACCAGGAGATCGAGGAAAGCAAGTGTCGCCCACGACCACGACTGGCGACAAGAGATTGAAGCGAACCCAGGAGAGGACTGGGTCCCACAAGAACCTCGTCGAAGGAGAGCCAGAAGGGCTCACCACGAAATCAGGAGCTGGGAGCATTGTTTCAACGACAATTGCAACGAACACCGATGGGAAAATGAGGACGCCGGCTATTACCCCCGACAAATAGGAGAAAAAGGAGAACGGTCAAAGAATGAAAGAAGGGAGCACAAGAAAAGAAGAGCCGTGAGGAGACGGCTGGGGGGAGAAGGGAGCAAAAAATCCATTCTGGACATTGGAGCTCTGGAGAGGACAATCTCGGCCCTCCAAAGCCAACTCGATCGCGCGGCCCAAATCATTGTGGCAAAGGACAACGACCTCGAACGACTCGATAAGGAGAAGGAAAAGCTACAACAAGCCTACAATCGAGTCAAACAGAGAATGCGCCAGATCGGAGCCCCGCTCTGGAAAGAAGGGGTTGAGCATCGTGGGACCGATGCAAGAGGGGGAAGGGAGCTAATGTCACAAACGGTGACTAGGCAAGGCAGACTCTCACATGACTAATAGTTATTAGTCATCCGTTTGTTATCTTTCACGCTATGAGATCAATTGACTCATAGGGTTTCAAAAGAGGACGCAATAGCGTGTCATTGGTTTATTTTTATTGGTTGATATTTGACAGGACGCACGATTGTGGTCATGTGGTTTATGTATTTCGCATATGACTCATAGTTATGAGTCATGGGTTTCACGCATGTGACCCCGTTATGGCACATGACTTGTTTTATAGGTTTTGATTGGTTACGAGATAAGGCGCAGCTGACTCGGCCGGCTCAGCTGATGGATTTCACACTATGACTCATTATGAGTCATGAGTTGCGTGACGCGAGAGTATGAGTGACGCAGGGTTAGGGTTGAGGGAACAACCCCTATATAAGGGGACCCTGGGGACATGGGATTTGGGTGGGCCAGGCTCCTAGCCTCCCACGTACCCTCATACATGGTCGACTGGGTATCCTCTTTCCTCTCGGAAAGAACCTGCACCCTAGTCTTCCAAGGCTCCCCCAATACTTCCTCACCGGTCTCCGTAGGCACCCCCCAAGGATCCCCTATATCACGCCTCTTCTTCCTTCTTTACGTTGCCCCCCTTCACATGTCGATACCCAAAGGCCTTATGGTCTCCTATGTCGACGATATCTCCATCACAGTGGCCTCCCCGTCCTATAGGGGAAACATACACCGCTTTCAAAGACCATTTACTACCATATCCGCAAGGGGCCGAGACCTAGGCATTTCCTTCTCGGTCCCCAAAACAGAACTCATCCACTGGCGGACCCCAAGCCAGAGAGCCCCGCGATCAAGGGCCCCCATCTTACTGGAGGGCCACCTCTTCCACCCCTCCGAGGTCGTCAGGTGGCTAGGCTACTGGTTCACCCCCACCCTCTCCCCCACGCACCACTTCAGACACAGGCTCTCGCTAGCCCAGGCTGTCTTCTCTTTCGTCAGGCGTCTCTCCTCCCCAGGAGCAGGCGTGAGACCCTTCCTATGTCACCGCATCGCCACCGGTCTTCTCTGCCCGATACTCACGTACGGCGCCGACCTCTTCACCCCGACCTATATCGCACTCAGAGCCATGAACGGTTTCTGGCGCAGAGTCCAAAGATGGACAACCAATAGCTTCTTGTCTACCCCCACCTCCATCCTGGCCCGCGAGGCCTGCCTTCCCCCGATTGTCTCGTACTGCAGGTACCGAAGACGACTGACCGCCCTCAGGGTGGCCTGCGCCCCCCCTTACGCGAACCCAGCGGCGGCAAGACTCCCGCCATCGTTCCCCTCCCTCTCCTCCTTTAGTGCCCAGGGCTCGTCCAGGCACCTCACAAAAGGCCTCTGTTCAGTTTACCTCCCCCTCGACTGGCGTACCAAGGTCCCTTCCCCTCCCATAAGGAAGCACCTCCGGGTAGACGCCCTCGCACACCTCACCTTAACGCTACAGGAAGGCCTCACGCGCTTTCCCCTCGTCCTGCACACCCACCCCCCACCAGAAACGAATATCCCCCCACCGGACCTCATGAGAAGGACCTACCGGGCGCTACGGGCCCGTGCTAGGCACATGCTCCTCAAAGACTGGGCTGAAGACGACCCCACACCCCCCTACTATAACTACCCCCCCTCCCTCGCCCCCCACCCCTTCATGGGCCTGCGAAGGTTTGTGGCGGGAAGGATCCACCAAATGCGGGCGGGAAAAAGCTACCTGGCCGCCCACCCATCCTGGTCCGACGAGGACCCCGACCTCACCTGTCCACGGTGCAAAATCGAACCCGAAACGTTCCAGCACGCCGTCCTTTCCTGCCCTGCTCGGTCATGGGACAGAGATCTCCTACTGAAAGAAGTCTCCTCCCTGGATCAGAACTCCAGCTTATGGACCAATCCCCACCTACTCCAGGCCCTTGGCGAGTACATCACTACCACGAAGACCGCCTTCCCCCCAGACACGATCCCCGAACACCTTTTTCCCCCATCACCTTAGACCCCCTGCCCCCAGAGTTATAACCGACTACCCCTGTGAGGTTTTCTTTTGTGTTTTCCTACGAACGGGCTTAGATTTGGTAGCTAGCTTTGATTTTCCACACAAGTAATTTCCTTGCAAAAAACATAAAGGCGAGAGGTAGTCTGCCCTGTTAAAAAGTTTTTCCCTATATTTATGTTTTGTTCGAAGAAACGACAAGCCGAGTGGTTTTAGGCTAAAAGGTTTCAGTCGCCGAGGTGGATAGGACAAGTGGTTTCTTTTGTTGTTTGTTTTGATTTATGGGTTTTGTTCTTTCCATAGCTGGCGCTGCACGAAGCTTCTTGTACCTTAAAACAATGAACGCATGATAAAAAAAAAAATGAAAAAAAAAATGAATAAAAAAAGACATGGGATTTGGGTTCTTAACGCAACCATCTAAGTTCTTTCATACACTATACTTTCAATCTAAAAACCTTTATCAACTGTATCTCTACGCACAAAGACCCGACGGTCTTATATGAGCCTAGCGATCGACGTTGGTACAGAGGAGTCAGCGGACTTAGCTATCGCAACCGCTATCGGGCTAAGAAGAAGTGATCGTTAGGATACTATCGGTTACCTGCTGCAAGTATCTGTTACAATCCTCTCCTCCTGGGGCGATACTTGCAGCAGGTAACCGATAGTCTCCTGACGATCGCTTCTCTTGGCCCAATAGCTGTTGCGATAGCTAACTCCGTTGACTCCTATCTAGCAACGTCGATCGCTAGGCTCCTATAAGACAGTCGTGTCTTATTTCCCGAAAGCGTGATAGATAAAGATATTTGTATTGGAAGTAAATAGCATGAAAGAACTTAGATGGTTGCGTAAAGAACCCGAATCTCCTGTCCCGAGGGTGCCCTTATATAGGGGCTCTTCCCTCAACCCTAGCCCTGCGCGACTCATCCTCTCGCGTCACGCGACTCATGACTCCTAATGAGTCATAGTGTGAAATCCATCAGCTGACTCGTTTGAGTCAGCTGCGCCCTATCTCGCAACCAATCAAAACTCATAAAACAAGTCATGTGCCCTAACGGGGTTTCATGTGCAAAACCCATGACTCGTAAATATGAGTCATGTGCGAAATACATAAACCACATGACCACAATCGTGCGTCATGTCAAAACCACATGACCACAATCCTGCGTCATGTCAAATATCAACCAATAACAATAAACCAATGACACGCTATTGCGTCGTCCTGTGAAAAGCCTATGAGTCAACTGATCTCATCGTGTGAAAAATAACAAACCGATGACTAATAACTATTAGTCATGTGAGAGTCTGCCTTGCTTAGTCACCGTTTGTGATATTAGCTCCCTTCCCCCTCTTGCATCGGTCCCACGATGCTAAACTCCCTCCTTCCACAGCATACCTCCGATTTGGCGCATCCTCTGTTTGCATCGGTTGTATGCTTGCTGGAGTTTCTCTTTCTCCTTGTCGAGTCGTTCGAGATTGTTGTCTTTTGCCACAATGATTTGGGCAGGGCGATCGAGCTGGCTTCGGAGGTCCGAGATTTTTTCTTCCAGGGTTTCCATGGTTGTTTCGCTCATTTCTCCCTCCAGCCGTGTCCTCACAGCTTTTCTCTTCTTCTGCTCCCTTTTGTCGTTTTTCGACAGTTCCCCTTTTTCTCCCACTTGTCTGGGGTAGTATCCGGCGTCCACCTTTTCCCAACGGTGTTCCTTGCAGTTGTCCTTGAAACAATGCTCCCAGCTCGTGAGGTCTCCGTGGGGCCTTCGAGCC
>Ga0307507_10002749_pt1 | contig 36001 bp, 40 predicted proteins | sample 7_EM_MG_FD_207223 | JGI IMG/M metagenome (GOLD analysis project Ga0307507, IMG submission 207223) | Populus trichocarpa ectomycorrhiza microbial communities from riparian zone in the Pacific Northwest, United States - 7_EM | ecosystem: Host-associated > Plants > Roots > Unclassified | place...
TTTATTCTCCTTAATCTCTTCTATATCTCCGCGGTTTTTTTAAATTATTTACACAAGTATTGGGTTGGTTATACTCATTTGAAAATACCCCAAAATGAGGTTCACGCTTATCCCTTGATGCACTATAAGCCCGCACAACTTGCTGACATTCATAGTCCCAGAAACTACTATGGCTCGGAAGTCCTAACAGCAGGCGTCGTGTGTGGCGCCCCTATTTTACTTTTTCTCTCTCTTTGGTCGCTCGCGGGGTATCTGCGCATGGAATGTCACTCGATTCTAAGACATAATCTGCTAATAATGTAAGCTTCACCAGGGAAGTGTATCTGCTGCAGGCGAAAGGTGATTCTGTGATGCTGGGAGGATAGTAATTTACAGAGAGCGCTAGGTAATGGGGGCTTAAGATATCCAGGATAGTTTCGTCCCCGTCCTCTCTTTCACCACTTCGGGTCCCATCAGACAGTGAAACATGCGAGAGCGGGTTTCCCTTTCGCCTTCGCCCCTGCTTTCTCGCGAAAGACCCATCTCCAAGTATATGCCACTTGAATCCCATGTATCCTATAGCTGAAAAAAAAAGAAAAAAAAAAAGAGATCGCCATTCCAATATCCACAATTCACCTCACCCGACACAGCAGCTGCCCACCTATCCTCCTCTCAACAGCCTGCCGAGCCTCCATAATAACCCCCCTATCCGTCGACAAAAGCATAACCTCCCCGGCCTCCAACGGTTGCACGAAACCATGCTGTTTTCCCGCCACTAGCTGCTGTAGTCCCTGAACCCCCATATGTATCCTCTTTTTCGGCTTACTCACAAGCTTCATCTTCGAAAGCACCGGCTCGTTATCATGGTACTTGAGGGAGATCCAAAGCCTCCTCGTCGCGATGTTCTCCTGCGTTGTCGGCGTCTCCTCAGCGTCCGGGCCCGCGGTGTCGCCTCGGGTCACGGAGGATATGAAACCGTGATCTTGCAGTGCTAATGCGATGCCCAGGTGCAGCTTCGACGACATGATGGCGGTTAGAGAGAGGCCCGCGCGCGAGGCATTCTGCATGTGTGAGCAGAAGTGGCCGAGGTTTACGAGTGACATTCTGGTGATGGGATCGAGTTTAGGCGGCCTAGGAACATGTGAGATATAGTAGATATTGGAAATTTTATTCTTCTTGTTTCCCCTCCTGTGAGCCTGATTTGGTGGAGAAGGAGGAGGAGGAGGAGGAGGAGGAGGAGGGGGACGTACTGTAGTTGTCGTACCAATTTCTCCCCGGCAAAGGGGGGGTAGGGAATGAATCGAGGTTTGCTCCGATTTGCTTTGGTGGAGGGTTTTCGTGGGGGGAATTTCTTTTTTGGTGGTTTTGCTTCGGCTTGGCGGGGGTGAGTTGGTGACCAATTGACACTGTGCAGTGGGGGTCTGGTTGAAGCCTCTCGTTGATTATTCATTCTAGAGTGTCTTGGCAAATATGCGGGCTAGGGTTAGGTTTGCCCAATCATGGCTCGGAGAATCTCATTAGGTGTCTTTCTTGTCACCGCGAGGAAAGGAAGGGGAAAGGGCAGAAGGGAAAAAGGGAAAAAGGGAAAAAGGGAAAAAGGGAAAAGAAAAAAGAAAACATGTAAAAAGTAAGGTAGATAATATCACAGAACAAAGAGAAGAACTTTAATCTTGATACATTTAATTCCTAGCTAACACTTTCTTAGAGTTAAGATGTACTCGAGTATAGTATGATAGTACAAGTACCTCTCTGCGGCACCGTGCTTGGTTAGGTATCATACCGGTAGTTAGTATTTCTCTCCGGTTCACGTTGGGTTCACCTCCACCAAACATGACTTCAACCGCCAGCCAGACTGAGCAATACATCCATACAAACCCCATTAATTCATTCCTTCATTCATCCCACACCACACGATCCACCCCCTTCGATACAATACGGTACCCTTCCCCCCTCCCTTCCACACCATCCCACCCCAGCTTGCAAACAGACCGAAACGACCGTAAACTATACTTTATACAGGAAGAGAAAAAAAGAAAGGGGGGGAAAGTCATACGATTCTCCTCCATCATCATTCCACTGCTCAGCCCATTGCTTCGTTCTAACCCTGCAGCACCCACCGCTGCCCCATTGCTAGTCACCGATGATTGTCGGCCTGTCACTTATCCTCGCCTTCCTGTCCTATTTAGTTTACCGCCGCCTGTTTTCTGCCGAAGGCACTAGTGGCCAGTCAAAGGCTCTCCCCATGTGGCCATTCCTCTCAGCATTCGTCAAGCAGCCTCCGAATCCGAAACCCCCGTCTTCCTCTCAAGCACAGGCAACTACAACAACAACAGCACCATCGGTGGTGGTAACGGCAGCTGCTGTTTCGATAACGGTACAAAATTACGACGCGCCGAATTTCGAATCTGCTCTGAAGGAGAAGGACACCCAACGGCAGCCGCAAACAAGACAAATACCCACCCAAGCATCGCCGCCATCGCCCTCATCATCCCCTGGAACAATCCCCTCCCTTTCCCCTTCACCGGGTCTCCACTCCCCAGAAACAACCCCCAAAGCGCTCGCGCCCTCTGTAGCCCCCACTGTTGAGATCTCTGCGATATCCCAGATATCACTACTTGCAGGTCATAAGAGAGGTGGGGGGATTGATGCGGGAGCACCAGGTGTGGAGGGCGACAGCCACGGTGATGGTGACAACAGAGACAGCGGTGAACGGACTGGGGGAGATGAGACTGACGATGATGTACCTCCTTCCTTCCCTTCCTTGGATTCTGCCCAGCGAGCATCCGGTGGAATCTCATCTCTCACTACATTGTTACCATCATCGCCATCATTATTACCCTTAACAAACAATGACGAAACGTCATCACCCGTCCCGTCGACAGCAACCCCAACATTATCCATGGCGCCCCCCCTCATTCCCATCCGGGGGAGGAATCCGAGAGCAAACGCCCGTCTCCTCTCACCGAGTATTCCACCCCAATCCCCGGCTACTCAACAGCAGAACCCAAGTTCGGCCGCTCGATCAAGACTTGCCGCTGTGGGACTTGGAGCCTCCGGTGTGGCGGCAGGTAACGGGCTAACCCTCCCCAACCAGCGAAAATCTGCCACCTCTTCCTCCAGTAGTCGGAAAAAAGTCGTCCTAGAGCCCGGGCATTCGCCGCTCGATTGGGCAAGGTTACAACGCTCCGGGGTGGACTTAAGGGTGAGCACCAAAGTCTAGCCGGTTTCACCCAATCTCACTCGATGGATCATCCTGACTGACTGCTCTTTTTTTTTCTTTTTCTTTTCTGTTAGGGCCTCCCGCATTCGGACCTGATAAAAGTCTCCCCCTCGATGCTAGCTATGCACGCAAAGCCCCCAGCCGACATCTGGACCGCGCTGAACGGACAAGTATACAATATCACGGCGTACCTCCCCTTCCACCCCGGCGGGGAGAAGGACCTCCTCCGCGGCGCCGGCAAGGATTGTACAAAACTGTTCAACGCTACGCATCCTTGGGTCAATGTTGAGGGTATGTTGGCCGAGTGCTTGATTGGAATATACATTACTGAGGAGGAAGCAACTGCCTTGGCTGCTCCTGAGTCGTCGTTGGAATCGGTTGATTGAGTGGTGCACAGCAAGCGGATATACTGGGGAAGGGGAGGTTTTGATATCAAGTCCATGCCCGCTACATTATCTTTATTCAGGGTTGGATTCTTTCGGAGAGGACGGACATAAAAAGCAAGAAAAATAGGATTTATAGGATTTATAGACCGATGGATATGGGAGTTTGTGTTTTCCTTTTCCTTTTTTTTTACTCTTTTTTTGTTTTACCTTCGACCCTACTTTCAGTTATTCTCTTTCCCTTCGCAAAGCCGCAGGAATCCCATCAGCGAAATAAACTGAGGCGAATAATGAGGAGGCGCAGAGATTCTTGTAATCATGCCGTTTTTCTTTCCTTTTTTCTTTCTTTTATGAAAAAGTAGCCCTATGCTCTACCTCTTTATTTCTCTCACTTGCGTCTCTTCAATCTTATCTTCTTAGGGGTTTTTCGTGCATTTTTTTTCTTTCTTTTTTAACCTCATCTGGGCGTTTCTAAGGGGCTTCTTTTTTTACCCATTCATTTTTTTCCTTATCAAAGCTACCTATGAATATTATTTACCTTTCCGACTTACTACCCCTCCATTCCTCCCCGACCCCCACTTCCAATCATCCTCGTACTCGCCTCGCCCAATCCCCCCTATCCATACCCTTAATATCCCGTACCTAGGATATATATAACCATATATATACTTTATCTGCATTCTGTATTTTCAATCACTTGCTCCTCGCTTTATTTTTAATGTTGCGCGCAGAATCCGTATGATACCGCTTTTGGTTCACTCCCCTTCTCTTCACGTTCCTATTCTAGCTCTATTTGGATTTTTGTCAAGGGGTTTGTCCTTGCTATTAATGAATATTGAAAGTGAATCGGTTGCTACAGAGAGAGTGAGAGAGGGGCCTATATGAGGTGGTTGATGCAGGAGCACGACCTGGGGGTCTGGCGTTTTTCTTCTTCCAGGTTTCTCTCCTAGCTCCTAACTGATCTCTGCCTTTTACCCCATGCTTTTATTTACCATTGTTTCTATCGTTCTTTTAATTTTTTTTAATTTTTTTTAATTTCCTTTCGAGTTTCCTAGAGAGAGCGTATGTGTGCCCAATCACTTTTAGGACTTTAGCTTGCGGCCATTGCATTTGTTATAAGGACTCTGCAAGTTGAAGGCGCTCGAATCGAATCGAGAGTGAACAATTGTGTGGGTACACAATAGCCGGTGTGTGTGGGTCAGGAGACTGCTGCAAAAATGGCGGTGGAGAATCACATCTCTCGATTTTTTCTACTTGTTCAGTTCTTTGGAGCTACGCGGACTGGAGATTGGCTTCTATCTCTTGTCACTTCTGACATGACATTATGTGCTTGGCCAACCGTAGATAGTCAGGATGTCCTTTTTGATTTAGGAGCTCCAGTTAGTTAGAAGGCAAATCTGGATCTTTGTTTCATTGGCTCTCACTCGAGCCGAGGACTTTCTGGCTCGTGTTTATTATATAATAAGTATACTCCTTGGCAGTCACAATTGTAGAATGTTACCCCTTACGGCTGGTGAAATGTACTCGCAAACACATGACCTTCGTGAACACCACAAGGTTCATGGGCGTCGGCATATGCAAGATCGGCCAGCATAAACTCTGAGGACAACACATCAAAATTAAAATTGTGACCTAAATAGTTTGTAGATGAAGAAGTATGACTAGTTCAAAGTTTGTTCAACTTTGTCAAGCGCCTATCTATCAGGCCTAGGACTAATATTATGGAAAATCTATTTTTTAAATTTCTTCACAACGTCAATGATTAAACCACAGGGAATGAAAACTTCCATGAGCAATGACCGTACGCCGTCCACACCCGGTGAAGGAAAATGCGGTGAACCAACCATTTCATAAGGCCAAAAGTCAGGAGCACGAAGAATAGTACAGTACAGTACACTCCCTCGGAGCAAAAGTTATTCTAGTTCAGCTAGGCGAGGCAAGATCAAGCTGGAGTAGAATAACTTTTGGTCAAGTCAAGTACAAGTACTGTAGCCACAGGACTTGTACTTGACTTGCACATCTCCAACCTCACCACAGCACCATAGCACAGAGCCCACACTATGGCAACTAACTTGTTCATTGAATAAAAGTCGAACACAACAAAGAATCACAGCTTTCGTTTGTAACTGCCTAACTAGATGCGATATGAAGGGGAAAAAAAAAAGAAAAAGCTCGCCACTGTAGAGATTCTCCAAGATAGGACTATATCCCACCCCGAAAGAAAGTAAAAACACAAAACACAAAACGCCCTTGCAGGAGATGTAGGTAGATAGGGGCATGGCATCAGCCCATACTCGTAAAAGTACGAAAGAAGGAGTGGAAAGGAAATGAACTATGATAAATAGACAAACTAAGAAACGCCACAAGACCCCAGGTGTGAAACATAGTACCAATGCCAAACACGATGCGGGGATAAAAAACCCCGCTCGTTACCCAGTGCTTTACCACGAAACATCTGTCTTTCTCAGACAATTTGAGACGATAGATAGTAAGTTACTCCGTGCAATTGGCTAAACCAGATGTGATGAGTTCCTGTTAGCCAGCTCCCAGTTGATATCTAGCGGGTGTGGTGCAGTAGGATTATGAATATATCGTCCAGGTATCGCTGGGCTGTTGTTCGATCCCGTGAGGTATTTGATATAACTAGCCGCTTTTTGTCTGTTTCCAAGGAGTTGCCTGGTGTTCGTGGCCAGGTCCCTCCCGCCCCTGCGCGAGCGAATAGAGTTGGAAGCGAGTGACTATGGTTCCCAGAGTCTTCCGCGACCTCGAGCAACTCCTCCTGGGGGTGGCCCGCGCAGGGTATAGCTGGTTGCGGAATTGTTTCCCCTAGAAAACTCAGGGTCAATGGGTTGTTCGCTCGCACGGCTATTACGCCTTCCACCCCTTCCGCCGCCCCTGCCACCGCCTTTACTAAAGCTACCCGACCTCCCACCACGACCCGAGCTAGTTGGAGAGACAGGGCTCATTAAAGCTTCGTATTTCTGTTTCCTGCTTTGGAAATCCCAGCTCTCGGTATCAATCATCTGCTCAATGGTAGCAAGGTCGACGGCCTGAACGCCAAACGCGGCTGCCCAATTGCGAAGCTCCTCATAGTTGGTAACCAAGATAACTGGATCTTCCACACCATCCTCAGAGACTGACCTTCGTTCTCCTGAGCTATGGATTTTGTAAAGTACGGAGCTGAGGATCTTCTGAATCCAGGCTGGCGGAAGCATCGCTCCGAGCCCATTACCATTACCATTCGCTGCCATCAGCGAGGAGGGTGAAGGAGCGGAATTTTCCGGCAGTCGAAATTGCTCGCATTCCGTCCAGCTTACGATCTCTCCCGCACTCAGTACCTTTGCCCCTCGGATAGGCTTAACTTGGCAGCGCTCCAGATAGCGAATCGTCTCCCTAGAATTGACATTCTTGGGATCTGTCCCTTTCTTGGTATCATCGAGCGCATCCAAAGCTATTACAACCCATTAAATAAACTTCCATCGGGGGGGTAAGCCAGGAGGGCGGGGAAAGCCCAAAATTCAAGAAAAACCTACTGCAAAATGGCACAGCCAGGGTAATAAAGCCTTCACTAACCCATGTCTTAAATCCGGCAATTTTTACCGTGAGAACCGATTCATCGGCAACGCAATGAAAAACTTTGCGTACGGGGGGCACAAGATTTCGGTCGTGGTTGACCTGGGTTTGAAGCTCGTTAACCGTGTACTGAAGGCGAGCTACAGCAAATCGCTCGAGCTGTAAAAACGAGATAAAAGTCAGTCCTTACAACCCTTTCACGGTGGAGCAGATAAATAGGGAGAGGGGAGGAATGAGGGAATTACGAGTTTGGGATTGCCTCGAGGTTCCATTCTTGATCATCTTCTGTAAAGGTTGACTATGGTTGTGTTTGTTCGCTCGAAGCACGGGAAAAATGGTTGTATTCGTATTCAACCGCAAGGGCCCAACAGATATGAGGAAGAATATGTGTAGTATAAGTACTCGAGGCTCGAGTATATTACAAAGTTGTAAGTAAGGCGTGACGGGCAGGAGAAGGGGGGTAAGAGGATTAGGGAAAACGGCCGATAAGAATTACCGTACAAGACAGCTTCTCTTTTTTTCTTGTTTTTTATTTTTATTTTTACCCACTGTCTCTGTGTGGGTGTGCGGTGTCAGAGGGAGGATTAAAGGCGGAGGAGGAGGAGGAGGAGGAGGAGGAGGCGGAGGGGGAGGAGATGATAGGGAGGAATGGTACCGGAGGATGTTGGTTGGTTGACAGGTTGCTTTATGAGGGAGTTGGCTGACTGAGCGCTGGTTGGATTGGGTTGGATGTGAGGGTGGGCAGGCTTGCGGGCGGCGGAGGCAAAAGTGATCTGGGCTTAGCCGAAACCACGGATAGATAAGCCAAAAAAAAAAACGCCCCCTACCCTACCAGTGCCGACACAGGATCATACTCGGCTGCACCAGTGCAGCACACCCTAGACGAATAGAACATGTAGAACATGGACAGAACATACAAGTAGCATACGGTACTTGTAGAGAAGACATCCAAGGAACACAGAAAGAAGTTTACCTGCCGCAGCTTGCTCCACGGGGATGAAGACAAGAAAAGGAAAACCCCCGCTGTTCTGGAAATATTCTAGAAAGCTTTCTCAATCCTCATCTGCCCACTGCCACGCACATAATTTATTTTTTTGTGGCCGTGCAAAATACACCTTAGCACATACCGGTACTTGTGCATCCTGTCATCGAAGACATGGTTTAGACCTCATGCAACATCGGGGATAGACGTGGAAATGGGTTTCTATTTCTTGCCTCTCAAGGCGCGTTTTAATGGCATTACACAATCAACACGCTCAAGCGAAACAACTGCGCCTTAATGCACGTACTGTTTGGACGACTGAGCCTACTTCTCACGACACCGGTACAGTACCGGTATCTGACATAGGATATTATAGTGGTACCGGTACTGGTAATGCTACGGGATTCCAACATCCGCTATCCCAAGATATCGCCCCACATGACCAAATCTAGCACCACGTTTCTATGGAGAGAAACTAAACCCATAGTCTATTAAACGTAGTCATCCGTATCGGGACTTCACAGAGTAAGATATTAGAGCGTAATGCCACGGGTAGATATCACAACATTATGCTAGTTATTACTTACGGCCAGGGCCGTAAGCTACAATCAAATGACGTAAAAACTTCAAATTTAGCTCTTTGAGATCAATCCCGATTTCCCGTCAACTCTCTGAGCCCACTCACTAAATCCCCAATAAATTAGTCAGACCAGACTAGGTAATGTGAGCAATAAATAAATAACCAGAGCAAAGACCACTTCGCACTCCCCATGTGAGCCAAGGGTGGAAAGGTAATATTAGCGATATGTAAAAAAAAGTGAAAGTGCACTCACGTCCATGACCCGTCGTAGATTTTCTTCTTCCCTCCAAAGCCGGCTAACTGAAGAGCAGACTCGATAACTGCAGCCGTGACACCGGTGCCGCACATTAGTTTTTTCTCAACCTCATCGGAAGGGTCGACTCCTTTGCTAAGGAAAATCTTGCCAAGTTCCTCTCCAGATCGCAGTTTTTTAGTAACGGGGTCAACAAGTTCACTAAAAGGCACGGAGATCGATCCAGGAACGTGTCCAGAAGGAAGTCCTAATTTTCCCCAAAAACCAGTCATACCCAGAGTGCAAAAACGCAGTGTCTCTATTGTTGACAGCAAGGCTAAGCTTACCTGGCCTGGGCTCCGGGTCGTTGCCTAAGAACCTCCCCTGTGGCCTGGCGTCCAAAATCTGAACGCCTTCTCTTCCGCCTTCCCTCGCAATTTCTAGTATTTCCTCAAAGGAAGAAACAAGACTCAAGTCTGGCTCAGCGATGGGGTACTGTGTCCTAACAACCTGTCCAACTGGGCCCTTCTCGACCGGATATCCCTGCTCGACCCATATTCTGAAATTATTCAAAAGGTGAACCCTTAGGTGACCAAACACCCGGAATGTCCAGGCAGCCCTGGGTGCGCTGAAAATCCCAAGCTGCGGCGAGTCGTATAGTACGACCGTGTCCTCCCTTCCAACGCCCATTTCCGACATTGCCTCGGCGAATGTCTTTCCGGTCGGCAGCATGTGTGGGTAGGGGGAGTCGTGATCTTTGATAGCATCCAAGTCAAAGAAGCGGGCTGTTGGGATACGTAGCTTTCCAAATTCTTCAATGCCTTTGCGGGAGTCGTTAGGCAGGTACCATTCTGCTGAGATGGGGATCACGCGCGGAGTGCCGGGGTTGGGAAGCAGTGGGTTGGCTTCTAAGGCCTTTGCGAGCTCAGCCGGCTCGACGATACAGGAGGAGAAAGCCCGGCTTGTGGTAGTCATAGGGAATTTGGAATTGAAGATTGTCGGCTTTGGCTTTAGTGTGCGTATCAAGCCAAATGATGCCTTAGATAAGCCCATTCTGGCGGAGGAGCGGAATTAGCCGAACTGAAGACTTTTTCAAAGAGGAACAGGAGTTCTGGTGGGCCTACGGGTAGAGTGATGATTAAAACAGAAGGGACTATGGTACTGTAGAGACTCAGCTTGTTTGGCCAATCAAACAAACCCTAGAACCGAGAGGTTCCCGATCACTCAGGGTTCCGGAATGGTGTCAGTCGTTTAGGTTCCTGAACTGATAACTTACCAAGTTACAGGCTTACAATAACACCTGTAGGGACTCTTGTGTTTTGCTGTCCCCCGCAGCGTCTAATCCCCCGATTCAGAATCAAAAGCTCCTAAGAAGGATTAGCGTTTTCTCAACATAGTATAGCCTAAACCGCCTGGACCTATTGGATCCATTAACTAGTATTCGCAATTCCACTTAAATTGTCAAACTGAACCAATCGTGGGCTGATGCGGGGATTTCCGCTGATAATCTGGCAGTGAATCCCACGAGTTCTTATGGCACATGGATGTCCACCACAACACCCCGCAGAGACCACCTCGACAACAAAGCTTACCCCACCCTCACATATCCATCCATTAAACCAAATCCTACAAACACCACCACAAACACAACAAGTCATGAAAGTTAAAATAAAGAAATGGAACGCAGTAGCCAGCTGGCGTTGGGACGTCCCCGAAGATGACGTCTGCGGAATCTGTCGCGTTCAATTCGACGGAACTTGCCCAAATTGTCGGTTTCCTGGAGATGATTGTCCACTACGTTTGCCACTCCCACCCCACCTTGTGTTGTTTCCCCCCCCCCTACGATTCGAGGGACTGGGCTAACCGGCAGGTTTTGATAATTCCTAGTTGTCGGAAAATGCGGACATTCATTTCACTTGGTTGGTAGCCCTCCTGTTTGTTTATCTGGTTTGGGACTCAGTGGTTGAGTGAGGGTGAAATAAAGGCCGACGCTGACATCTCCGGGGAGAAAACAGCACTGCGTAAACGACTGGATCCAGACGGAAAGCTCGAGAGGGCTCTGTCCGATGTGCCGGCAGAAATTTGAATTCGTCGCTGAGTAAATGCTACATAAGAGAGCTTTTAAGGGTTGACTGGGTCGGGCCAAATCAATTCAAGTGAGGCTAGGTCGGGGGGAGGCGTTCTGGTGGGGACCATTTGGAGTGAAACTCCCCTGGGTTCAGTGATTATACCATCAAGCTCTTTAATTCTCGTTCGCACAATATAATACTCAATTCTTCTTACTCAAATTCCAATCTGGCACCGTGCAATACCGTCTCTTCACAGCGCTCGCCAAGCCAATAACGCTCAAGACGGTATTATTCGCGTCGCGTCACGCACCGCGGAGGAACACGTGACCGGAGCCTCAACTTCGCTCCAGCAACGAGTAACTTCAAATACCCAAAACCCTCCAACTTAAAGCAAGGCTACAGTGCCATAGCTCCTATCTCCCATCCACCTATTCCTCGACGTCTACCACCACAACTACTCTCCCTACCTACCTTCACACATAACACATACAACCACAACAAGGACAACAAGCACAAAATAATAAAAATAGCCACAACCCAAAAAACCCAAAACCCCCACAAATGACAAGCTCCCGCCCCCCCCACGCCCACCGCTTCTCCTCCTCCCCCTCTCCCTCCCAACACCCATATCTCTCCTCCACGCCCCCAGCCTCAACTTCTCACACCTCCACCCCACAACCGCCCGCCACCACCGCCACCACCCTCGCCTCTGTCCCCCCTCATTCCAGCACCCCACAACCCCAATCCACCCCCCAAACCTTAACTCCCTTCTTCACGCTGATCTCCAACCCAGGCGGTACAACCCATAAGCACCCGGTAGTCCACTACGTCTTCGACGACGATGACATCGACCCCACCTCCAGCGTCAGCGGTAAAGGCCAAGGGCCAGAGCAAGAGCGCGTGGTTGTAGTTGACATGAAGGCGGACGGGGAATCGGTCGCGGCGGCGCATAGTTTGTCCGATGACTGGCAGGTTGTTGGTACTGATGTTGGTAGTGCTCCACAATGGATGGCCGGAGATGAGGACGGGGGCAGTGCGGGAGCAAGTGGGAGTGGTGGGGGAGTGATGTTGACAATTAGAGGGTCGGAGGCTCCGAAGGTTGGGTCGATGGCGGCGGCGGCGACAGCTACGGGGGGAGGAGGAGCAGGAGCAGGAGGAGGAGGGGGGGGAGGGGGAGGGGGAGGGAAGGAGACATTGTATGAGCTTGCAGAGATGTACTACAACAGGTTCGCTCCTACTCACTTAGGTTGCCTCCCACGCACCGGATAATACTGACATGCTGCTAGAATGGCGGAAATCAAAAACGTTATCGAATACGCCGAGAAATCCGCCAGTGCCAGTGCTAGTACCAGTGCTGAGCCAGAGCCTTGAATCTTCACCCACCAACGTTATTTCCTACCACTATTTACTCTGCTTTCATCACTGTAAAGGCGCCAAACTGGAAGAAGGGGGACTACTGCTTTCTGATCTACCATCTCCGCTTACTCATTCATCTTATCTTATCCTTATCGGGGGCGTTCAATGGCGTGAATTGCTTTTTTTCTATTGGAGTTTTTCCCCTTCTTCTGAGCTCTCGCCGTGTTGTATGCCGCACGCGGAGCCAGAATGACTCTTTATTTTATTTTTATTTTATATAACTTGATATCAATTACAGTAATGAAATTGAGCTGAACCGAACTGAGCTGGACCCGAATTGCTCCAGTAAAAAAAAAGTAAAGGCTAATATATATGAGAAAGAAAACCCTGTCAGTACAGTAGAACGAGATGGCAAAATATAATTTTAATCATGACATACTCGAGTAGCGTGGTTCACTAATAGCGCAACAATCGCCGGCAACTAGACAGTGAATACTCCATGTACAAGAATGCAACCTAGACCAAGAGAAAATGAAACACCCAGAAAACCTTAGCGTTATGCAAGCAATAGACACCAAATGGCTGATCCTGAAAGAAGCAAACAAAGTGAGCCATATACAAGATGCAATAGTGAAGGAAGTGGTATCAAATGACAAGAACAGAAGAGGGAAAAGAAAAAGAAAAAGAATAAAAGGAACTCTTTCACTACCACCAATTACCCTTTCGGTCTCATCGAGACCTCTTCCTGTTACCAGCAGTTATCGGCGCTGCTGGTCCGGTTGCACTGCCAGCAGAGTACCCCCCTCTGGCAACCGCAAGTTTCTGTCCTCTGGTCCTCTTTGCCGGGGGCTCGTCGTCTTCGTCCTGCCCACCCTCTCCGCCATCGGCACAACTCACCCCCCCACCACCCCTGGCGGGGATGCCAGTATATGCTGCGATATCTGTTCCGAAGAAGATTTTGTGGGCGTAGGCGGGGTGACCGGTCGTTGCAAGTTTGCCAAAAACGCCTGATTTCGGGTCAGTCGGCTCTTCATGTACATTTTTGTTCGGTGAGTGGACCTCTTTCTCTCCCAAGGGGGTACGGGTAGAGTTCTTTCTGCGAGTCACGGGCTTTAACAGGAGCTCCTCGTGCGGTTGTGTATGCGGGAGCGTGGTCGGATACTCGTATGTTCGGCGTTTGGGGGTCTCGCCGGTCGGGACGTACTCTTGTAGAGGCGCAGATTCAATATTTCCACGCAACTCTGAGAGGGGCTGTCTAGTTGTTGAGGTGAAGGGCTCGAGGAGTGCTTTTGACAGCGAGGTCTGCTCCGACATATCATTGTCGAGGGAATCCAAGTCCTCCGCGAAACCGTTTAACTCTCCCTCCATGTGGCTATACGACTCGCGAACGGTTTCTGACAGCCCACCGAGATTTTGCGTGAAAGCCTCGAAATGGGCTTCATTCTGTGATCGTGCCCGAGTAACAAATTCGTCCAAGGCTTGCATCTGTACTCCAACATCTTGCATTTGTGCATCCACCAGACGGACTGTCTGTGCATTGATTGCCTGTGTTGTAGCTTGGATCGACGCGTTGTGCTTCTCAGCATCCTATAGGCCGGGTTTATATTAGTTTGCTCTCACCCACCAATAGAGCGTAAAACAGCACTTACCTGCCAATCCTGTACCAATATCTTCTTGAGAGAGTCTTGCGAGATCACCAACTCATTGATAAACTTCTCCTCCCCCCTAGACCACTGATCCATGCCAGCGTTATATTGCTCTGTAGCCTCATCAAGTTCCTCTTTCGCACTAAGAATCTCACCCTGTACCAACTGAACACGCTTGGTGAGACGTTTGTCTTGATCCTCTGCCGTGGTGTTGACAAGAGCAGCTATTTGACTGATCAGGTTTTGTCGGTCTGTGGCAGCCCGTTCACGTTCCTCCCTAAGGATCAAGTCAAGGCTAGATTGTGCGGTATCAGTAGCGATAACTGCAGCAGCAGCAGTCGAGCTGAGCTGAAGCCGAAGTTTTTCAGCTTCAGCCTTTTGGGCAATGATACGTTTCTCTGCGTCATCAAATATCGCCTTGAATTCTCTACCAAGTTGACTATACGAGTTATGGAGCTATAGCAACGATAAGCTGTTGGACACATATCCTACTAGGTGCCGTGGGAGTGAGTGTCTCCTTACCTGAACACCGAATTTACCTAAATCCTCCACTACCTCGGCAGAAATCCTCTGGGCAGCTTCATTTAGTCCCTTCAAACCTTCACCAACCTTCTGTTTTACATCTTCTCGCAAGATCTTGATCTCTTCCAAGACTTGGTTCATTTCGTCTTTGGCCTTCATTGTCTCAGCCGATAATTCGGCCTCTCCATCATTGAATCCCCCAAGGCGAGCCTCAATGTATTCGTACGCAGATTCAAGCTTTTTGGCTTCTATGGCGACAAATGTCGACATCCTCTCGGAAACACGGTCTGTGATTTTCTCTTGTTGCTCAGTGAAAGTGCCGATCTCCTTCTCGACAAGCTCGGTGATGGTTGAAACCTGTCCCGAGGATTTCATCCAACTGCTGTGGTTGACCACCTCAAGATCCGTCATCCTGCGGATTTTGGCGTGCAGCCCACTAACATCGTGAACAGTTTCGTCGAGCCTTGTGATTAGTTTTTGTCCAACATCCTTAAGTTCCTCTTCGGTTTTTTCATGAGCTTCTCTTAAGACGGTCTCATCGGCAAGATCTTTCCGGGTACTCGATAGGTTGGTTTCGGTCTTCCTGAGTTCTCCCTTTGTCTCTTCTAGAACGCCCTTGGTGCCTTCAAGTTCCTTCTTGAGGTCCAAGAACAGCCTCATATTCTGTTCAAACTGCTCTCGGGTGTTCTTGATCTGTGTCTCCATAACATCGATCTTCCTCTGCTGCTCTTCATTCAATATTCTTCGGCTCTCACTCTCCTCAGTCATTTCACTGTACGATTCAGTAGTCAAAAAGACACCATTCTTCTGTCGTGTCGCCATGAGATCGCCCTTGAGCTTCTCGATTTCAGTAACATATTCTCGTATCAGAGCCTTCTTAGTCAACATCTGGTTGATCTGTGGCTTATTCCGTATATTTTTAGCACGGGCAGCATAGTCCAGAGTCGAAATAGTCTCCTCGAGATTGCTCTTGGCAGGTGATACGGTAGCAATAATGCATGTTTTTGTGCGTCCACCGAGAGAATCTTGTAAAAGACGGGTGAGCTTCGACTCCCTAGAGCGCCATGTTAGATCATATCCGACTGCCAAAGCAAAGATCGAAACCCTTACCTGTACGGGATATGGGGAGATTTGTCAACCAAGGCATTGATGACTCTCCCCAGAGTCAAAAGGCTTTGGTTGATCATTCCTGCCTCCCTCGCTCTTTTATTTTCTGCCCCGGATCTCCCAATATTCTCAGACCCAGCCAAATCCACTAAATTAAGCTTTCCAGTCCTCAGCAAATCCTCGCCATCCTCACCGATTTCCTTGACGTGTACGGTAATCGTAAAGACGGTGTGAGATCGCGAACTAAGGTCATTGCATTTTGTCGCTGCAACCTGGCGCTTATGGCTTCCCTCTTGTAATAGCTTGACACCATCCTCGGCGTTCTTGATGAAACTCTCCTCCATGCCTTGGATAACTATTCCCTTGCGAGTGGAGTCCTCAAAAATCTTGACCTTGTTATTTTCATCCGAGGCAAGCAGGTCCTTAAGCTCTTCGTTGTAAAGCTCGATGAAAGAGCACTTGACAGAATTGTCTGCCTCATCGATACCAAGCTTGTGAAACAGCTGGTATAGGGCCCGGGGAATGATACCGGCAGAGTCAGAGTAGGTCCCAAAGTTATCCGCCATATCACCAGACATGGTATAAGTCTTTCCGGTCCCCGTCTGCCCATAAGCAAAGATAGTACAATTATATCCAGAAAGCATCTGGAGAGAAAGCCCATCAGCACCTGCCATAGCAGAAAAAAACGCACAATCCTATAATAGGGGATATTCACCTCTTCAAGTATAGGCGCAACAACGTTATCGTAAATCATGTTCTGGTTCGCCTCCGGTCCGAAAACGCGATCGAATGTGTAAGTCTTATTACTCAACGCCAGAGGTCCCATCGACAGGGAAATCTCCTTTCCACGCAAACCTCCCGGCGTAGAAACGACGACACCGCTATTCTCCCTAATCTCCCTTTCGGAGCGTCCTCTACACCTGACAACGACATTGATGTTTGCTTCATTGTCTTCCTGCTGTGGGTGCGGTTCCTCGACGGGGAAGTCCTTTTTTATCCGTCGTTTAGTCGGCGAGGTATTGCCCCGTGCTCGGGAAGACACCGAAGCTACAGACCCAGCAGGAGAGCTGGGAAGAGCTCCCGCTCCCATCCTCGCGGCGGTCATGTAGGACTGTGGGTGGGCCGTGCCATTTCGTGAAGATGGTCGGGCAGTTGCTGGAGCGCGCATTGTGTTGGATGATGCGTTTGTTTTTCGAACTCCTCCGTTCTGGAGACGGGAGGGTCCAGACATTACTCTTTGCGAGTTTTTTCTTTACTCGTTATCGTAAAGGGGAGGGGGATTTCTGTGATATACTTGGTGGGAGTTTTGTGCAAGGGGAAGGGTTTTGGCGGACTAATTTTTTGTGGTAGTGATGGACTTTATGGGAGGTGGTGGGATTGTTTGTTTACCTTTTTCTTTGCTTGAAACCCCAACCAACCGAAAACACAAGCTAGCCGTTGGTAAATAGAGTCAGGCTCACTGGAAATCACTCGCTCTTGGCATCAGGTGTTGGCTGTTTCTTGGCACGCCAGAGCCGCGGAATTTCTCTCCAGGTTGAAACCCCAGGTCTATTTATCATAAACAAGCACCATAATGATCTCCGATGTCACAAAAATAACACCTTTCCCCTAATCCTCTCAATTCACCATAGGCTCGCTCCAAACATCCCAGATGTCCTTCCTGAACTCAATCCATCTCCATCCTCCAATATCTCCCTCCCCACCATTTCCACCATCCCAGCCATCTGCGGCAACAGCGAAGTAATGCCCCCTTGATAGTCTTCCAACTTCCAATTTCCACTCCGGTCTCCTCTCGCCATCGACATATACCTCTACCCCGTCATATGCCCTATCCTCCGTATCATGTAAGTTCACCCCCCGGAATTCAATAGCAAGCAGGTTTGTCACTAGACCGGTGCCCACAGCCTTAACATACGCCTCCTTTAGCGCCCAATGCAAATACAACATCTTGACCTTCTCCTCATTCCTCAGTGGGGAGAAGATAATCCCAATCTCGTAATCCGTAAATACCCCAGAAGACCTAAAGCTCTCCAAGAACGTCTGCGCGGATTCAGAGCGATTGTAGGCATCAGGCACAACATCAACCCCGACCCTCTGCCGTCCTGTTGATGGAGGAGCGACACGGGCCACCAGGACAACGAGACAGGGCAATGACGGGCTCCGGGAATTATGGTGTGATACGTTGTAATCCTTCAACTCCCATATCTGTCCCTCAGTTGCTGGAGGCGGGGAGTAAGATGGTCGGCCGGTTTTCTCGTCCTTGACAATTGGGACTGAGGATAGATCCGGGATCGATGCGCTGGGCTTTCCGCTACTGTGAATTTCTGAGATGACGAGTCGTTGTAAAAGTTGTGATCCAAGGGCTAACTTGCGATCGGCGGTGAAGTGATATTTAGTCACTCGAGCTTGCGTTTCAGGCGAGAGGAGATTGAGAGCTTCTGTGAACTAGATTTCACCCAGGTTTGTCAGAGTGAGGCTGCAATAGAGGATCTCGTAAACCGAACCTCTTCAGAGGTATTCCATAGCGGGGCAACGTCGAGAGCGTAACGAAGCAACATCGTCTCCTCTAATTTTCGTTGGAGGATTGCTCACGTATAGAGTTGGTGGTAGATTCGATCTAAGGCATCAAATCTGATATTATAGAAAAAAAGGATGACTCAGAAAAGATGTGCAATAAATAAAACACAGGTACAGGTGCCCGAGTGTTTAGGACAAGAGTATTGGCAGTTGGTTTACCACATCCGGCCATCCAGAGTATAAGCACCTGGTACTGTACTGTGCCAGCATGCAACGGTCAATATATTCTGTCATGGAAGTGATAATAATATTACTATAATAATAATAAAGTTTCACTACTGGTAGGTCAGAACATTTTATCAATCGGTGATTCGAGTAGTGCAAGTTAGCCTGCTGCACTCATATAATACCTGCTCTAGATAGATATCCTGTCTATTTGCCAGGTGCTAGACACAAAAGAGCTGATTGGGCTAGCATCATGAGACCGCCACATCCACAAAATAATGAAGTACAAAAAATACTACTCAGATAACTTACTTTACACGAAAGCATTAAACCAAGGTTCTCAAACCAAAAAATTGGTTCCGGCTTGCTGCTCAGCTCTTATATACGTCTTTATTTTTTTTCACAAAGTCATATCCCAAGCAAATACGAGAAAAGTTACCAGTAGTATGTGTGTTTAAGAGATTCAGAACATATTTCCCTCAAGAAAACAACCCTAAATAAAGAGTGGATCGATTGACAACAGAAAGAATAATCGGAAACCTATCCGGAGCCAAAACACCTACCAGGAAATGTAAAAGAAAAGAAAAGAGAAAAGAAAAGAGAGAGAGAGAGAGAGAGAAAGATAGAGAACAGAGGAAAGCCCGTCGAAAATCACAGAACAAAATAACCTTTCCCGGTGCCAAGCTTCAAATTACTCAAACTTCTTTTCCCAGGTTAGATCCCGTATACTGCTTCCTAGCGTCGTAACCTACAACACCGATAATATAACTGTGATCAAGAAATCACCGAGCGTTGGGTGTCTCTTGGGTGCCATCGGTAACGACTTGAGTTGGTGCAATTCTCCGCCTCTTTTTATCGCCTCCGGTGAGCGCATCCGACATACCTTCAGTTCCGTTACCTTCTTGTTTCGCTGGCCCTTCATCCCTCTTCCCCAGAACACTAGGGTTCGCGCTCAGTGGAGTCTGAGGCGGGGTAGTCAACGGCACTCCTGCCACAGATGCTGCCACGCTAGGTAGGCTTCCAACAGTAGGTCTGGGATTGTTGATAGCTGTAGAGCTAAGTGTGCTAATAGAGGAGGACGATGAAGAACGTGTCGGGGAGTTTGAATGACGAGTCGGGGGTGCCGGAGAGACCGGTAGGACCGGTGTTAGCGGGGTCTTGTGGGTCAGAGTAGGGTTTGAGGTCGGATGAGTCGGAGTTCCGGAGGGAGTTGTTGCTCCTGTACTCGTAATTGGGCCTGTGTACTTCTCACCCAGCTCACCGGGAGAGAAAACGACCACAGAGCAAAATCCATCCGTAGATGTCATCAGCAGTGTGTTCCCATCCGACGACCTATATGAATTTCAGGTCAAAAAACCGTTAAGGCGGACAGAGAAGGAGGGATGGAAGGAGAATGGAACTAACCATGTAAGATCTGTGAAGGCTGCATAATGTAAATTGCTAACCACGCAGAGTGGCGTCTGCTGCTGAGTGTCATATATAAGAACGGCATCTTGTGTCGCTACAGCATATACCATTCTATATGGCAGCGAAAAGGCCGCGTTAGAAGGTGCACTCGTATTAGGGGTCGAGGCAGTGGGGTCTGGCCCAGATGGCTGAGGAGCCGGAGTTCCTGATGCCACACCGGATGGCCCCAGTGTGCCGTCTTGACCGCCAACTGCTGGCGGCGGCAGCAAGGAAAGAGCATCCTCAGGTGAAGATGTATCAACGGTTATATGCTTTGTTGCTAGCGACGACTTCCGGAATGTATATAACACAGAGGAGCATTTGACCGCTATTGAAGGTTTTTTATGGCCTGGGAGATGGGCGATAGGTGGTTTGTTCAGCCCTGCCCGAGTGTATATATATACCGTGTTGATTATATCATCTGCTGTCTTTGCTCCGTCTCCAGTAGCAGGATTAGAAGTCCTGTATTGCCCAGCCGGGGTAAGCAAAAGGCTTCCGTCTGGAGTAAATGTCAGCCGGCGGAAAAATGATGTCAATGTCTCATTATAGTATATATTTGCATTTTTGACACCTAGGCCATGAACTTTTGGTGAGAATTCCATTGGCTTCACAGCTGGAAGAGGCAAAGCCGGGGAAGGCGATGTAGAACGACGAAGCGATGGAGATGAACTAAACGAGCTTCTGCGACTAGCAGCAAGAATAGGCGGGTTCATCGGAAGCGAGAAAGATGTAGGCGTTCCAGGAGTTGACGGAGCAGGAGAAGCAATAACCGGCGCATCGCTAGGCGGAAAGTTTGTACCACGCGCGGAAAAGTCAGGCGGGGCAGGACTGCTTGAGGATACCCTCCTGCGAGGAGGGAGATCCATCCGTGAAATTTTACCATGCTGGGAAAGAGAAAATTGGCCGTCCTTTGATTTGAGTGTATAGATATGAACTGAGCGATCAGAGCTCTGAGTGGCTACAAATTCGTTTAATGGATCCCAAGCAACGCCTTGGACATAATGATTGTGTTCTGCAATTTGACGAACCATTTGACCTTCAAATACAAGTTATAAGCATCACTACTATGGTATAGATTCAAACACTGGGAACATACCAGTTTGAGCATTCCAAACACGGGCAATATTATCCATGCTTCCGGTAATAAAAAATACACCGTCAGGGGACCAGGCAAGATCGTAAATCTCCGAACCCATCGATCTACACATATGCTTAAGCCTCCAGGTCTCCTTATCCTCGAGGTCATCGTCGCCAAATGTGCCAGAACGATGGCCAGGCTCCGCGGGAACCCAAAGTATAATGTTGCCGTCATCACCGGCCGACGCAAGCATCTCACCTGTTGTAATATATTTAGCAAACATGAAAGCGCTCCGTCAATCCCACTGGGAAGCGAAACCCAGACGAACCTCGTGGACAAAAGCGAACGACATTAACAGCTTGGTTATGCTTCGCAAGAGTACTCAAGTAGACAACCTTGCTCTCCTCGCCTTCGCCCTGGACTCTCCAAATCTGTACAATATCAGTACAGGAGCTCGCCGAACACGGGGGTCAAGCCAAATAAAGATCAATCATACCCTCACATTAGTGTCTCCACCGGCTGTCGCAAGCCGACCTTTTCCGTTGGGCTCGAAATGTGCACTGTATATTGGCTGATTGTGTTCGTGCCAGTGAATAGTGAGTGGGATAGCCTTCATGTTGCCGTACCTTCGGAGGTCCGAGAGCTACGGCGGAAGGAGGTCGTTTGGAGCAGGTTGACTAGAAGCAAGACAAAGGCTTCAGTCGTCAATGGGCGGGATGGAGAGGCAGTAGTTGTTTTTATTTTTTGGAAAAATTTAGAGATGTTTTTCGTAAGAAAATTGGTCGGTATGTTTTGAACAAACAAACAATAGGCAGAGGGAGGTTGTCGTGACGTTGAGATGTAGGCTGTTGTTGGTGAGGCAACTGAGGTTTGGGGGAGTTAGGCGCATAGGGTTGGGCGTTGCTACGATACCGTTAGTACTTCTGGGAGTAAGCGTAAGTTATGTACTTGTATCATATGTATACAGAGGAATCGATGGGCGGCAAGAGAGGGAGAGAGAGAGAGAGAGAGTTGTGCGACATAGGCGATACTCTCTGCCCCCTCGAGAGAGTCGAGTACGGTAACGTGCTTTTGCAGGTACGGTATGGTATGTGTAGAGCCACCCACCGTAAACTTTGTATATACTTTGAACATCTTGACTCGACTCCAATGCTCTGGCTGCACGGGTTGCAAGATGGGAACAGATCACAATAATGCTGTGGCCCACACAAGCCCTCTGAGAACTACAGTCTGAGACGTCTGCACAGAATATTGGAACCTTGTGCCCAGCCTAGCAGTCAGCCAGTACCGTACTAGTACTTTATGGAGCAAATTTTTGAGGCGCAGAATTTATGCCCGTCTATCCTGCAGAAATCTGTTGCAATAATCGTGTCACAGTGGGGCAGTAGAGCAGGAGCTAGGCGTATATTGTATACCTTCTGACGAGTACCGTATGCGAGCCAGGAATCCTCAATTACAATATGAGATATCACGAATACTCGCGGATACTCAGATCCTTCAATTTTGCAAAGTTTGTTGTCGTTGTTACTGTGGTTGCCGCTGCCAGTTGTTGCCATGCCAATCTTGTCTTGTACTGTACCGTACTGTACTTGTACTAGTATCATACCTCTCTGCTGCATCACTTGTACGATATGATTTATGCATCATTTTCCAAAGTGCCGCAGAGCAGTCATTCGCAGTTGCAGATCGCCCTATGGTGTGCTTCAGAACCCGAGACCCCAAACAATTCTCTCCTCAGAAGCACACTGTAGGTATTTCGATCCAGCACTCTCAGCTTCCCCATTACTGCATTCTTTTTGGTATATGCCGTAAAATTGCTATAGGTAGAGATATGGCTACGGGAATGTCGCCTACCGTACTAAGGAGATGTCGGTACCGGCTCTTGCTCCATCCGCTAATTTACACGGCTTGCAGAAACAGACACTCCCCCGTGTGCTACGGGTAAACAAAACCCATCACAAGGCGGCGCATTGATCACAATAGTACGACACTCTTGCAGACACAGCTTACTAATACAAGCCAGTGAAAGTCACCCGTTTTTCACTTTCCTGGAGCTACAGCCATCCAATTGCCCGTGGGGCCGGACCCTTCGCCTGCATTTGTCGCTTTTCAGTTCCTCAAGATATTCCGAGATTAGAAATGGTTCAAGTGTGACAATGGTGCAGGCACTTCCCACTGGTCAGGTACAGTAACGGCAAGAGCTCCCCCGGTCACGCTGCCTTTAGTAAAGACGTGAGGTTAACCTAGCCTGTTAACCGCGCTAGAAAGCTGCGAAATACGCACACGGATCAAGGGATAGATACTGTATATCTGCCATGTAGTTTAAAAATCAGCAGGTTATAACGAGAACGCTCGTCGAAATTGAGGCGAAATTTCCAGTTGCTAGTGAATCGTACGGTACTGGTGCTAGCACAGCATTTGTATCGTACTCGAGTATTGTTTTGGTTGCGGTTGGCATTCTAGCACGACCTCTCGCTCATATCAACTGAACTCCTCCCGCTCCTGCAAGGTAGCGCATCCGACCTACCGTACCATACCGGCAGCGCCAGTACCACATGGCACTCTGCTCTCCCATACGGGTAGCATGGTGCCCTCAAAGAGGAGTCGATAGTCTGATTGGATCGAGTGCTGTCGCACAGCACTGCCATCTCAGCACGATGCTAGTATACAAGTACTCAAGCTACGAAAAAAAATACTCGCACCTTATGCCATGAGCGAGCTCGAAGCACAAGGGGTACTTTACAAGCACTGCTGGGTACAAAATATCTTGGCAAGGGCAGATCCTGTACGGCTTGTTCGTTGGACCCTCTCACCGTCTGACTTACTCGTACAGTACGAATAAAGTACTACCGTTACATTTGGACCCAGCATCGGCGGTCCATCGCCTTGCGGCCCAAACTTTTACCGAGCGCAACGAGAGATCTGCGAGAAGAAAAAAAAAAAGGAAAAAAAAGGGCTTGTGGGTTCTGAATCTGATCCAGTCACCCACTGAGCCGGATGAGACCTCTCAATCCCCAAGGAGATCAAACTTCGGGGCGATCGGAGGAGAAATAGGTTATCGGTGTTGGATTCTGAATTATTGTATTTTATTTTTTTGATTATTCCTCTCTGATGGAAACCAATCATGGGGCTGCAAACATGGAAGAAGGAGAAAAAAGAAAAATAAGTTGGAGATTCTGTTGGAGCAAGCCTGATCATTACGCGGGCAGCCGATAACTGTGCGAGTGATGCTTGCGGTCTATCCTAAAGCGACCCTATCATAATCTCAGAACAAGATGTGTGGGGGGGTCCAGCTGGACGGGCCGTGTGATGGGAATACAAGAGCATGTCGCAGCAACGCGATAGTTTGTAGCGGAAACAATCGTAGCAGATGGACGGAAGATTGACTCTTCAGTAACTGGTAGAGAACGACACCACTGGCAGGGAAATGCCGGTCGTCCAGCTTCTTATGAACATGATATGGTCGAGGTAGTCCGCTCGTCGTACGCACCGACTCGCGGCGGACACCCTCGTTAACAAAACATCAGACAAAGATCAGCGAAGAAACAGCAGGAGGAACGAGAGTAAGAGCGAGAACATCCACCAGTCCCAACCGAGGCCCGGCTTAAAAGTAGGGTAGAGCGCTATCGGTATCAGGGTGAAATGTATCATACCGAAGAAATATCATATTGTCATATTGGAACAACCAAAGGACATAGGGAACTCTATCCGTTCACCTGGCGATAGTATTATAGGTATGTTGGTGGAGAATTTGGTCCCCTTAGTAGGCAAGTCCGTCCGCCAGTACTCCACAACACACAAGGATCGATCAGCTTTCTTTGTTGGATGCACCTCTCTTCTCTTCCCTTTACCTTTCAAACCCCGCCATTGGCTGCCCTACCGCACTCGTTTGTATACTCTGCCCCTATTTGCAAAAGCTTCCATGCCGCGAGAACTTGGAACACGGCATGTTTATTTGTTTGTTTTCTGTCCCTGGTACGGTATAGGGAATGCCAGGTCGGAGATTGAAGGCTTTGAAGACCAACCTCCCGTAAGTCGCTGGAATCCTGGGAACCCTCCGGTTCTGCCTTGTACAACACCGGTACTCGAGCAGTCCATTGCTTGTGGTCTTTACAGTAGTGACGCAGCAGTATCGTTTCAACCCCCGGCAAACGGATGATACCGGTGTGAGAAAGGGATTAGGAGCTTCTGCTGAAGGGCAAAGTTTCTGAAGCGCTTTTAAAGCTACCAAGGACTCATAAGTTACAAGCATCATACTCGAGAGATGTGTGGATATTGTCTAACCACATGGAGCATGGAAAACCTAAGCCACGCCCAGGAACTGACGATAAACACGGAGGTGAAATTCATGTGAAGCATCTGGTTTAACAAGGCAAGCCTGTTATAATAACCTCTAGGCTGCTGCCGGGAGAGAGAGAGAAGAACACCAGGTCTAATATATCCCACGCTGTCTATATCAAACATTAACCTGATAAAGAACTACCTCCTGTATTTAAATATTAGTAAAATTATCACCAACGGCAGCGGTTTCTGCTGCCTGACTTCTACAGCAAACTCACTCGGTTACACTCGTTCACATCTGAAAAGAAAAAGAAAAAAAAGCTATAGACAGACAGACCCAGTTTACAATCTACCGGTAGATATTCTATAAAGTACTCGTAAATCTCCTATTCGTAGGATGTGATGACCCGTCAAACACAACGAATCACAGCCGTGGAAGGAATTGCTCAGGGACCCTGGAAGGTATGCCTTCCGCAGAGCCGCAACTTCTTTCAACAGCTCCAAACTCACCTCACGAGCGCCACTGGAAACCCCCATTCCTCAAGCTATACCTCTTCAATGATACTACAGCTATAGTTCAGGCTGCGTTCTGTAAATACACCATCCCGGTTTTTAACTTACGACTATAAGAATGTCTAACAGAACCCTCTTCCACTCCGTGAGGACAACCATCGGAGTACGTCTACCCTAAATAAATCATAGAACGAAAAAACATGCTCCGCCCTCAATCTTTACATAGTGCGATGCTAACTATACAAGACAGCCAAACAGGGGCACTGCCAAAAGCGCAACCTACTATGGCGTATACTTCTACCCATACACCAAACCCACCGACGATCCGGTCTTTGCCGTGGTCGGCGGTCCGGAAACCATCATTGCAAGACCACATCCTACGAAAGGCCTCGAAGTAATACAGTACTTCCTCGACGACCTCAAATTCAACGAGTCACTATGCACAGGTTCGTGGACCAAAGACCTGAAAACCGGAGACCCACTTCTCGCTGTCGGCGGGCAAGCCGGAATCATCAAAATCCTGAACGTCAAGACGGGCAAAGTCATACAAACCCTCAGCGGTCACGGCGACGAGATCATGGAGATTCTCACATCTCCGAGGAACCAAGCACTCCTAGCCTCCGCATCCGCAGACTCCACTGTCCGGATCTGGAGTCTGGACCCCGCGCACCACCGGCAACCATGCGCACTGATATGCGCGGGCGAGGGCCATAGAGAGACAATCCTCTCCATAGCCTTCCACTCCTCGGGCCGATACCTCCTATCCGGCGGCATGGACCACATCGTGAATCTGTGGGTATTGCCCGACCTCCCGGACGCGTCCGCGGACAGAGACAAGCCCATAACCCTCATGTATCCGCACTTCTCCACCTCCATGATTCACTCAAACTACATCGACTGCCTCGCTTTCCACGGCGACTACATCCTCTCGAAAGCAGCGCGGGAGAGCAAAATCGTCCTCTGGGCCATCCAAAATTTCACTTCCCGCCTCCCCCCTCCCGCCCCGGACAAAGCTCCCACAACGCACGAGTGGCGCGCCACGCGCTCCGCCTTCGGCGGTGGCTTCGAGCGCCTATTGCAGTTCTCCATCCCGGACACGGAACCGTTTTTCATGCGCTTCGGAATCTTCGCGCGCGCGCGCGCAGACACGTTCTTGGCTATGGGCAGCACGAGCGGGAAGGTCCATATGTGGAATTTGCTACGCACGGAGTTATATGGGAAGAGCCCGGGTGATACGGGTGCTCGGGATGGTAGGGACACTACTACCCCTAGTGAGAGGGGGAGTCCCACGGTTGTCAATGCCGAGTTGAATACCACGGGCCTTATCGCCGGTAGCGATAGGGGGCGCTCTACTCCTGTCGCTCCACCCGTGAAACTCCCGCCGATTCGAGGCGACGCCCTAGGCGATCCACTCGCCGTCATTAGAGCGCACTACACGCTAGAAATTCCAAGAGTCAAAACCACAATCAGACATGTCGCCTACAGCCTCTCCGGAGAGTACATGGTCTGTGTTGGCGAGGGGGGAAATATTGTGATTTCAAAGAAGGATTTGCCCGTGAAGGCCTGAGGAGGGAGAGGAAGAGGAGGAGAGGGGACTGGGGTCTCGTCGTCATGGGTATTCGGGGTTTGTCGGTTCGTCACTGGTGTTGCATCTTCTTCATTTGGGGAGTTGAAGCGTGTTTTTTTTTTGATTTTTTTGATTTTAATTGTTTGGTAAGTTCAATTGTGGATTCCTGCGCTAGTAGCTAGCTAGCTATTATAGATAGCTGAGGTCGTATATAATTTGAGTGTTTCGCATTTACGATGGCTATTCAGTGGGTTAGGTTGAGTTTGTGGTGATATATATAGTTGTGGTATTATTTCCATGATATTGTGGGATTTGGGGAGAGGGGGAACTGAAAATATTACAATATGGGTGATCAAACATGAGTCGAAGAACTATTAACATATACTTCTGGCATGCCCACCCGACATCCACTGACTCCCACTTGTCAACCTCATGCCAATACAGAACTACAACCTTACCGCCCCATAAAAATAATGCCCCCGAAAAAAAACCCCTATCATGCTGTACTAATCTACACCTAAACCCCACAAACGAAAATGATAAAACGCCTAAACAATGCCAACTATCATGCATAACCCCCCCCCCCTCACCCAACTGCAAGGTCTGGCAAGAAAGTTATGGAACAGTTATTTGAAGTAACCCAGTCAACCAATCCCTGTCTGTTCCGGTTAATGGGTTCTTACCCTTTGTACAGTTGTTGATTAGAAACAACCTATCTCGTAACAGTGGCAGCAGCAGTAGCGCCACCAGCGTTCCGTTCCCGCAACACCCTCTCCGCCTTCTCCAGGAAGTGATTGAAATCCATAACCTTGCCAAGTATCCCCGTCCCATCTCGTCCGCCACCGGTGACGATCGCAGATACCCTCCTCACGAGACCTTCCAGACCTTCCAGGTTTGCTGTACTTGGGTGATCTTGCCCGTTGTCGTCATTGCGGGCACGGGACTTGCCGCGCTCGAGGGCTCCGGAAATTTCTTCGAAGAGCTGGGAGGTTTGATTTTGGGTCTGGGGGTGGCGTGGTTAGCTAGGTGCGCTGTGGTGTTACGGGAGGGGGGGGGGGGCGAATACTTCACTACTCTTACTGGCTATTTCGTGATCTCGACGTACGTCGTCCATTTGTACAGCGACTTGGGTTCTCTCTCGTTTGATCGCTAGGAGCTCTGCCATGAGTTGGTTTTTCCTTCGTTGGGCTTTTCGCACGCGGTCTGTGAGGGTGATGCTGTGCTCTAGTGCGTCGGTCTGTTTTGTGATGTTAGCTAGTCTGAGATTAGTGTAGTGAAGGAATGAATTCACCAATTCCAAGAAGCTAAGACATAGCTCCTCTTTGAAGCTTTCCACAGCCTTCTTCTCTGCTCCGCTCTTTAGCCTCTGGTAGAATCTGTCAATCAACTCGGTGGCTACTTGACTGACGACGTCGACAGGGTTGACGCCGGACCTCTGACTTCCTGCTGGGAGTTTGGTGCCGGCATCGCCCTTCGCCAATCTATGTACGACCACGGGGAACGTGGTTGGCTCATGTTCATACTCATCAGTATCTTTGGGCAGCCTAGGTTTTGGCCTAGTGCGAGCAGCGGCTGACGGTCTGGAGGCCTTGGGGGTTTTCTTGGCAATCCGTCGGGCTGGTTCCTCGGCTTCAGATTCATCTTCGTCCTCCTGCTCCTCGTCAGAAAGTTGCTTGTCTTTGTCTTTCTCCCCTGACCTTAGCTGCGAACTCTCGTCTACCACCTCTTCCTCTGACTCTGGTAAAGATGGGGCCCGTTTGCCCGCTAGCTTTGATTTGGGCTGAGGTACCGGGTTTGGTTGAATTGGTCCAGGCTCCACCTCCTCCGCCTCCGCCTCCTCCTCCTCCTCCGAGCTATCCTGGCTACCTAGGAAAAGAGGAGGCGACGAATTTGGTGGGGGCCGAGATTCGTCTAAGTTTTGCACCGGGGTCTCCAGCATTGTTTCATCGGCTTCCGCTTCCTCTTCTTCATCCGCTGTCTCCTCAATCATTGATCGCTCCATCGTCTGTTCCCCAACCATCTCCTCATCCTCATCCTCATTGTTGTCTTGCACTGCCCCAACATCCGACGATGCTTCAACCTCCTTGATAACTTTTCTCCGCTTATTCCCCTCAGGGCTCTTCTCAATCACAGTTGAAGTTTCACTTTCCGGAACCTCATCAACCACTGCCGAACTACTCCTCCCATTCCGTGTCGGCTCCTCGGGGGTGTTCACAAATTTCCCAGGGCTGGGTTGTCTAGTCCTCTTTCCCCTTGGAACTGGGGTCACAGCAGCAACCGCTGGTTTGGAAGTATTAATCCTCGCAGATGCCTTAGTAGCTGTAAAATTCGTCGGGGTATCAATAGGAGAAACAGACGATCTGATTTGCGTGATAGCAGGTGTAGTCTGCGTGCGTGGCGATACTCGTCGCGGGGGCGCAACCGTAGGTGTCTCCTCCGGAGCGGAAGAGGCTTCATTTCGGAGTGGTGAGGGACCTGAAAAAGCCAAGATATTTCCCGCGCGATCTCGAGAAGGTAATGGCGAACCTGCTTTCCTCTTTTCTCCCGAAGAGTGTAGTGGGGGAGTTAGAGTAGTTCTCAGCGACCTCCGTACTGGACCTGCCGGCGGTGTCACTTGTTTCGGTGGTTCGGCCGGAGGAGCTTCTGCTGGAGGGGGAACTGCCGGACGGGCGGGCGGCGCAAGAGGCTGGATAGAAAATCCTAAATTCTGGATCTTGTGTGTTCTGGAATACCCTAGTTAGTAGAACTTTGTTACACCGATAACAAAAATCGAAACTCACCCAGCGCCTCTCTGTCGCGCAGCCAGTCGCTCTTGGTATCTTTGATTCTCTGCCTCTAAATTAGCACATTACCCGAATATTCGAAAATAAACCTCGAATACTCACGAGATGAAGCCATCGTTAGATTGAGGAGAGGGGAGGGATAGGGATGGGCAAGCGAGAAAGTGAAAGTGAGAACAAAGGGGAGGTCTCTTTTATTATTTTAAAGAATGGTTGCGTTAACAGAAAACAGAAGAGTAACGCGTCAGGGATTTACCGCACCGGTGTTGATTCGCGCTGCATGTTGCCGGTGACAAAGGCTTGGCAGTCCCCCTCCCTCCCCCCTTCACCAAAGCCCTAATCCTGGGGCTCTCGAGTGATTGTTGGTGAACTCTCTATGATTTGTAGAGGTGATATTCGTGGTTTAGGCTATTTTTATATTGTACTAATGGTATTATTCTAGTGCTAAATAGCTCCCTAGAAGGTATTGAGAATCTGATCAAGATCCTGGGAGGGTTTTTTTCTCGCCCTTCCAAGTATTGGTATTACAAACTGCAAGCATTTAAATCTACGGTGAATCCCACACAAACGAGAACCAGGAAAGCAGGGTTATCCGGCGAGTTAAGAGCTGGAACAGAACATGCGCTTGAAACAATTCTGTTGCCCTTATCCTTGGGGTTTGAACGACTCACTTCCTGAGCCTCGCTCTTAAGAATCCAGTAGTGATGATCATCTTATTCTGTAGGGTTAGGTTTCCTTTTTGCAAACACCGCTCTGCCTCCAAATGCTTCCCCTCCACCCCACCAAACACTCCCCCCTACCACAAACTGCTGCAACGTCTACCTCAATTCTATACAACAATGGGTTGGTTCTGGGGATCTTCCTCCTCCAAAGACGCCGATAACTCCTCCGACCCCCTCAGCCATCTAGACCCGGCTCTGCGGGACTTTCTCCTAAAAGAATCCCCACTCAAGCCCTCTTCGCCTCCCCCACCACCACCACCATCTTCGAGCGAACCCCCCACTCCCGCACCCCCGGAAACTCCCTCCCCCCCACAAAACCCCCGAACCATCAACTCATCCTACGGCGATCGCTACGCCGACATCTGGGCCCAATACACCCCGCAAGGCCTCACCCAGGCCTCAAAATCCTCGCAGGAGCAACTTGCCGATATCCTACAGGCATATAAGTACCGCAAGAGCTTGATCGCACGCGCCGCGCTCGAGAACTGTGTGGACGAGCAAAGTGCGCTGCACGAGTGCTATCGCCACGGCAGCTTCGCGCAGAAGGCACGCGGGTGTGGGGGTGAGAAGGTGCGATTGCAAGATTGTTATACTACGCAGACGGTATGTTTGATTTTTCCTAGGAGGGGGGAAGGGGGGTGAGACTAATGACGGGGGAGAGTGGTAGAAGTTCTTGCAGGCTATGGGGTACATGTCGGATTTTGCGAGGTCTTCTGAGGTGGATGAGAGGATTCAGATGCATGCGGATAAGTTGTACCAGGAACAGGTTCGCCAGGATGAGCTGGCCGAGGAGGAGAAAAAGGCTGAGAGGGCAGCTAGGGAGAGGAGCAAGTCGTGACGTGCGCTCTTGTTGGGACCGCGGTTGTAAGATAGGATTACTGGTATCATCATATTCAGATTCTCGAGCGTGGACAACTGGTTTTTATTATTGCTGCGATATTATAGACTCAATGCTGTATCGTCATCCTCCCCTCTTTTAACCACCATAAAAGCAATCAAGATAAAAAATGTCCTGGGTGAAACGAATTGTCGCGCCCAATGGCTTTATAGGGCGCACATCAGAGGACCCTGGTATCATAACTACTGAATAAAGTTTAATCTTGGAACCTCATCGAATTATACCTAGTAGATGGGGTAAACCACTAGACATTCTAAAGTTCGATGTTCCTATTATCATTCCCCTCACTCCGCGGACAGGGGAGCCTGATATGGAATGAGGGTAGGAGTCACGTGTGAAAATGAAAGGGGGAGGATGGAGCGCTCAAGAACATGGGCATGGGCGTGATAATTATACCTAACTGCGATATGAGATGTCGTGAGTATTATTGAACTTATTATCTCCTTCCAAGCTATCCCTATGATGGCGCCAATCCCTTCATTCTTGCCGCTTTGAATCGGCTGACTTTCCGCGTCTCTCCGTTATCGTCTAATGGCACTTTCGCCATCTCTTCCTCACTCTCGGCAAATCCACCCTGCTGCTGTATCATCTTGTTCCTTAATCTGTGATACTCAACTGCAACCTCAGCTCTGTGAGTAGAAGGATCCAATTCGTCAGGTGGCTGAACAGGGATAGATTCAGACACCTCTCGCTCAATAACGGAGCTATTCGTGCTGGTTTTAGGAGGTGAAACATCATCATGGTCAGCATCACCGTCCCGAGGAGCAGCCATTGCCGCCTTGAAGCGTGAAACCTTCTGTGATCTTGACGTAGGAGGTTCAAACGAGGCCGGCCCGTCATCTGCAGAACGTTCCATGACATTTGAGCTAAGGACTGATACGGGAACCACCCGTTCATGGGCCTCTGCAACTTTTTCATTCTGCACTTTAGCTTTCTCACTCTTAAAGATACTGGGTCCCTTCTCCTTTGCAGGCGCTGTGCTCCCGGGGGCCACCCCGCTCTTCCGCATAGCATCCATAGCAAGCAGATCAACCAATAATGGAAGAGCATCTTCTGTGTTATGAGCTGACGGCGGCACCGGCAAGTCTGGCATGAGCGGCGGTGCTGGAGATATCTCTGGCTCAGGGGCGAACCGGACACCTTTCTTCTTCGGCTTCGGTTCCTGAGCCTTTGCTTCATCCTTCCTTTGTTGACTATCTTCCTCCCGCATCTTGGCCTCTGCGATCCTTGCCGCTTCTCCACGCTCCTTGATCTTGCGGGCCAAATCCTCCATTTCCTTCTGATATTCCGGAGTGATGACCCGGGTAGCAGTCCGTCCATAACGATCTTCATCCTCAGAATCCAGCTCATCTGTCTCTTCATCTAAGTCGTCTTCATGCCCATAATATATCCCCTCTTCCTCGAGATTGATTTCCGCCACTACAGCCCCAATTTCTTGCAAGTTATAGTTCAGCATCTGTTTCCTCATCTCGGCCTCCTCTGGTGAATCAGTCGGTACTTCCTTTACAAAGTCTTCCTCCTTCAGAACTGGGTCGTCGAGAACTCTAACAAAGCCACCGCCCTCTCCATCTTTAGAAGATATAGGTTTGACACTATCTAACTCGTTCTTCGCTGGGGCTTTATCATTCTTTCGTATACCTGGTGGTGGCATCTGGGGGGAGGGTTTAAACACTTCTGCTGGTTTATTTTCTGAGGCTTCCTCTGAGGGTTCAACCGGAGGCTCCTGTTCTTTTGCATCTTTATCCTTTTCGACCAGCTTTTGGAGCTGTTCAAGTGGCGCAGTATCCAAAACCTTCCCCGAGCCAGGGTCTGCTCCGTTGATGGTAGTATCTATGTAGCTTAGTTATTTGTTTCGGGGGAGGTCACGCAGGAAATAGGGTGGCAGAGATAAAGCATGAGGACTGACTGATAATGTTCCCATCCTCATCCAATTCTTCACGAATATCCATAATTGGTAAACCGTCTTCTGTCTCAAGCTACAGAGTTGTCAACAGTGAAGTGTTCGGAGATGGTTTTGAAGAATAACCCACATCTGGTTCACTAACGACGAGAAGGGAGGCCAGTTTAGCTTCGCCTTGATCGATTTGCTTCTGAACCTTATCCACATTTTCCTGAACGTCTTCGTCTCGTTAGCGTCAGGTCCTAAGGGCGGAGGGAGAATATTCAGGGGGACGAACAATTGATTCTGTGACCCACGGCTGCAATGGCTTGATCAACTGTTCTCTTTAGGCCAACGTTATCACCCAGAAGCGCTTTCACATCTAAATACCGAAGATTAGCCCCGCTAAACGAGAAGGAAGAAAAACAAAAACAAAAAACAAAAATAAAGAACGCCAAACAAAACACACCTTTTTCATCAACCACAGTCCCACCGAACTCACTCCCAACTTTCAACTTCATTTGGATCAGCCTTCCCCACCCAGCAAACGTCCACTCAAAATATTTCTCACCATGTCCTCACGCGTAGCATTACCAGGTAGCGTCTGCAGTTCCTCCCTCAATGCCTCATACTCAGCAGAAGAAATCTGCCAATGCCTGAGTGCCTTCCTCAGCTTCTCCAGTGAAGCCTCCAGACGCTGACGATGGATCTCAAGTGATCGCTCTATTTCGACAGGCATGGCGATGATGATGAGGGTATCCACGAAAATAGGGAATGGGGGGGAAGGTTGTTATGGTGGTTGTGAGAGAGTGTGTGGGGAAACAAGGGTGGGTGGGAAAAACGTGACATGGAGCTTTGTGCACACCCTTGAAGTTTCTCCTGGGAAGAAGAGGCTGAGAAGATGAAAAGTAGCCCTAACCCACTCGCCTCCTTTGGAATATTGCATTGTATCATTGCATCGGAGGATACCGGTACGCTCAATTACGGGAGAGATTTATAATATACGGAATAAAATTTCAATACACTTTTCTGTTCCACCATTTTCTCGCTATTTCCTTCCTTCTTCCCTCCCTCAGCTCTGAGAGATCCTCGAAATCTTCGGTTCGAGCTGAGAGTTGGTCTTAGGTTTGAGTTGCGGCAGGGTCAAGTGAACCTAAAGTACCGTTGCTAGCCACCCACCAACTAAGGCATAACATACCCGCAGACCTCCCTCCACTCCACCACCAGGTCAACGTTCAACCAAACTGAGCAAAAAAAAACTAATAATGTCGAACCCATTATTCAGAGATGACGGCAAGTCTCCTTCCCACCTCCCTCTCTATCTCTGGACCCCTACACAAACATGACCCAAATACTAACCGCCACCCCACCAGACGAAAACTGCCCAGTATGCAAATCCTCCCGCTACCTCAACCCAAACATCCGCTTCCTCATGAACCCTGTGTGCTACCACAAAATGTGCGAGTCCTGCGTCGATCGGATCTTCATGCAGGGCCCGGCGCCATGCCCCGTGATTGCGTGCGGCAAAACCCTTCGCAAGAACAAGTTCCGCAAGCAAACATTTGAGGACGTGGCCGTGGAGCGCGAGGTCGACGTGCGCAAGCGAGTGGCGCTGACCTTCAACAAGCGCCAGGATGACTTCGACAGCCTGCGCGAGTACAATGACTATCTAGAGGAGGTGGAGCAGATCACGTTCAATCTGGTGAACAAGATTGACGTGAAGGAGACCGAGGCGAAACTTCTCGAATACGAGGCGGTGAATAGGGAGCTTATTAGTACTAATGCTGCCCGACAAGCGGCCGAGATGATGGCCTTCGCGCAGGCTACTGAGGCGGAGAAGGAGAGTCAGAAGTTGGCGAGGGAGATGGCGGTTAGGGAGCGGGAGGAGGAGCGCCGGGAGCAGGAGGAGTTGAAGATTGCTACGTTGAATGCACTGGCAAGTGGCGATAAGGGTGCTGTCAAGGTTATCCAGGAGGTGCAGTTGAAGAGGTCTGGAGAGAGGAAGAGGAGGCAGGCGGATGAACAGATGAAGCTAAAGAGTCTGGCTGAGGGGCGGTCGTTGCTGAAGTCTTCTCTGTTGGCCGGGACCAGGAAGAAAGTCCTTGAAGACGGCCCCTTCGATCCGCTTGGCGGGCTCAATGATGTTAACGAACACTATATCGTTCAAGACTATTATGAAAATAAGTACGCTCCCTCCCCTCTCCTCCCCGGGTTGCCAATTGTACCATATCTAAATCATTGCAGATGGTTGGAGAACGTCCGAAACGATACGGCAGCGCGGGCTGGTGGTTACTTCGTCGAGGAGTACTACGGACGCTCGTTGTTCGAGGCCTTTTCTGGCCTCACTTTCTTCGTCGACGAGGAGGCTGCACGGATAGAGGAGGAGAAGAGAGCTATAACATACACAGATTTGATGATTAGCGATGCTGTTTCATAGATTCCCTTA
>Ga0307507_10002750_pt1 | contig 35997 bp, 27 predicted proteins | sample 7_EM_MG_FD_207223 | JGI IMG/M metagenome (GOLD analysis project Ga0307507, IMG submission 207223) | Populus trichocarpa ectomycorrhiza microbial communities from riparian zone in the Pacific Northwest, United States - 7_EM | ecosystem: Host-associated > Plants > Roots > Unclassified | place...
CGCCCTCAGATGCCCGTCGCCGCACCTGACGGAGTCATTCCGCTACGCCGCTGACACGGCTAACATCCAACAATCACCTGGGGAAGTTGATCTATCGCTCCTGGGGACAATCGACTAGCGCCATCAATGCTGTACATCAACGCCCACGCCACCTATCGGGTCCGCGACATGATCCGACGGTGGCGCACCGACTGCGGCATCGACTCCCACGCACCGGTCACCGAACTGGACAGCCTCGACACCGGCGCCGTCGACTGGCTCATGGCCAAGCTCGGCCAGTGGCTGATCGACCCCCAACGCCGACTGCCCATCGGGGTCAGGTTGGCCGACATCGCCGGCGACGACCTTGACGAGTTCGCCAGCCGTGTCACCGTCACCCTGGGCACCGTTGCTGTGACGGCGGAGGACAACAGCGTCCACCACGCCTTCTGGCGCGCCGCGGCGCACGGCGGACTGGTCTGCCGTCACTGGCGGGGCGCACCGACCTGGCCGGGACTGGTCGACCGCTTCCTCACTGCCCTGGACGACCTGGTCAACCCGCGCTGGGGGGCAGGACGGACAACTGTTCTCCCACCTGCCTCCGCGCCCCACCCAAATCAGGGAAACACCGGACTTCGACGGTTGCTGGTGCAGCATCCGTGGAAGTTGAACGCGCCATCGGAAACTACCTCGTCACGGCCGGGATCGGATTCATGCGTGATGTCGTGCCACCGCTGCCCACAACCGCGCAGGGTGACCGTCAGCGCTGAAGTCGCGGCCACTCAGGACATGGTCGCTGTTGACCGCACAATCTGGCAACAGGTACGGCAACGGCAACCGTGTGCCTGCCGAAAACCCTATCCCAGCAGGTTGAAGGCGTGCGAGAGGTCAAGGCTCGACGTGACATCGTTCGCCATGCCCGCCAGGTTGTTGAAGCGATTCTCATCCGCTTTGGTAGACCCTCGGTTTGAGGATCGTGCGTTTCATGATCATGCGACCGTCGACCATCCTTTGAAGAACGTCGACAGCGCTTTCCGCGAGGCGGTGCGAGTCCTGGACGACGGTGGCCCGCATCGGGCCGACGCCAGTGGCGATCATCTGCCTGGTCTCGGGATTGCCGTCGACACCGATGACGACGGTGTCCCTGGTGCTCGGCGAGGCGGTTTCGCGAAGTGCGTCGACCACACCCAACGCCATGTCGTCGCTGGTGCAGAATATGACGTCCAGACGAGCCTGTCGCGCGGTGGCCGAGCTGATGTGGGCCTGGACCGCGCTGTACGCGCGCGAGCGGCTGAAATCACAGGTGTCGTCGATGGTGACCGACACGGCGTCGAGACCGGCGCGCAGTTTCTCCACGCAGTGGTTCTGCCGGTCCACGTGTTCGTGACTGGCCAAGATCAGGACGTGCGGTTGCTGCACACCGCGGCGTCGTAGGTGCTCGACCAGCCAGCGTCCCGCCTCGGCCCCGAGGTCGGAGCTGAGGTAGCCGACGAAAGCCGCGTTGTCGGGGTACTCGCTTTCCTCGTCGAACGGATCCATGTCGGTGAACACCACCGGCAACGCGAGTTCGGTGCAGAACTCGACCAGGTACGGTCGCAGCCGTGTCAACTCGGTCGGGGAGATGACCCCGCCGAGATACCCGGCCCTGGTAGCCAGAATCCTCCGAAGATCGTGGGCCTGTGCGGCGGCGTCGTGTTCGCGGTCTGGCACCTTCAGCACCAGGTCCATGCCCTTGCGGTCGAGCGAGCGATGCAGGCGCTGCACCAGGCCCGCGACCCACTGTTTCTCGTTGAAGGCCGATGTAACGAGAAACGCTTGGCGAGCACCTTTCCTTTGCTGGGTCCGTTGCGCCAAAACGGGAACGGCGCCAAGGATTGCCGCCACGGGCACCGTCCACGCAGGCACCTCGCGGACCACGATGCCGCTGCGAACAACCATGATGACGCCAACCAGTACGGCCGTGCCGCACATCGAGACGAGCACGGCCATCCCTATCCGCGCTGGCCAGGTGCTCTCCCCTCGGTGGTGGACGTGCTGTTCAACGGTGATCATCGCGTCCCGGCCTGCCTGCACCACCGCACCGGAGGATGCAGCGTGCCCGTGTTGCGTCGCGACCGCATCCCCGTGGCGGTCCACGGGGTCACCACGCCGTTCGCCGACGGCGCAGCGGCAGCCATCGTCCTCGTGCCGGAAAGCGTTGAGCATGGCGCGTACCCCCTCACACCCGACGCCGGTGCGTAGAGGCAGTGCATAACCGATTTTTCCGATTCCAGTCACGCACTATTGCGGTGATGACCTTTCGAGCGGCACACCATGCACCGCTGTGGAGGTGTGGGCGCCGCCGCGGCTGCGGCGTTGATGACGTATGCCGGTACCTCGTCGATTTCCCCGCCCCGCCTCCAACGCGGATCTCCGAGCGCCTAGCCTGAGTTTCCGGGTTAGCACGGCAGCCAGAGCGCCTTCCGTTGTGCCACTTGGGTTTCAGTCCAGTCTGGCGTATTACCCACATGCACGGCTTCCCATGATCATCAGCGGCGGGGCATGCGGTCGGGCTGCGACTACGGCAACCCGGTAACCTGCGGTTATGCGTTCGCCGCGCATTGTCGAGGTGGGTAATACACTCGTGATCATGAAAAATGGCCCCTGGTCAGCGAAAACGCCACCTAAGATCAACTTATCCCGGAAACTCAGGCTAGCCGCGACGTAGCCACGGACCACCTGGTAGGACACGTTCGCCATGCCGTGCTCGTCGACCAACCGGTCGAAGATCCGCTTCGCGGTGTGCCGCCGCATGCGCGGCGCGCCCAGGTCCGCTCGCAGCATCCCGTCGACCACCGGCTTGAACGGGTCCAGCCGCGAGGGCTTGGGCGGCAACGGCTTGCAGGGTTCGGGCCATCCCGATGCCACCGTCTGGCGTCCGACTCCGTACTTGCGCTCCAGAGCACGCTGGAACAGGCCCTCAGCGGCATCGCGGCGGATCGCGCGTACAAGTTCGACCTTCGACGTCGGAGGCATGCTGCCTCCTCGTCCGGGCCACATGTGCTGAGTTGACTGTGCGGGCTATCGTGAAATGTGGGTGGGGGAACAATGGGCGTGTGGGAACGCGAGCGCTACATGACGTGGTCCGCAGTGTGGGCTGCGGGAATGCTGTGCATCGTGGCGGTGGCCGTGCGCGGGCTGGCGGGTCCGCAGGCGGGCATGGCGCCTGAGTGTGGCGTTCTCGCAAGGGCGCTGTTCGGCGTTGTGGATGGTTGGCCGGCTGTCGGCGACCGGTGCGCGACGATCGTGCGCGGGTACTGGCTGGTCGGATTGGCCGCAGTCGCCTCTGTCGTGTCGGTTCGTCTCGGCCGCCCCGATCCCCGGCTGGTCGCGATAGTCACGACCGGTGGCATTCTCGGGTTGGGCCCACTCGACACGACCATCAAGGAGTTCCGTGGAGCGGAGCTCGGGTGGGCGGCGGCGGTGCTGGCAGTGGTCGGCTCGGTATTGCTGGGCTTCCAGCGCCACAGCGGCGAGCTTCTCCCATGGGTGGCGCTCGTCGGCAGGATGTGTCTGGCGATCGTCGTGGCGGCGGTGGTCCTGTGGTTGGTGAATGGTCCGCGGGTGCCGTTGCTCCTGGCGGCCGGTCTGTTGACAGTGTCGTGGTGGGCTCGCGATGTCCGCCCCGCTGCGGCCGGGGTCGGTTTCCTTCTCGCGAGTTGGTGGTGGGGGGCCGGGGCATTCTCCATAGGCTTGAGCACTCGAGAGGTCGCACGATCCGCCGAATCGCCTGGAGTTCTCGCCCAGATGACCGTCTGGGACACGGGCGACGTCCTCATCCCTGGACTGTTGCTGCTGGTCTGTTCGCTCTGGATGTATCAGGCCGATCGCACACGCGATGCCTCGTCACGCCTTCGGGTGCTGGTGGCCGGGGGTGTGGTCATGTTCGGGGCCGAGTCGATCAGTGTGGTCGCCTATCACGTCGCGCTACAGCCCACAGGTGCCGACGAGCGTGACGGTCTCCCCCGTTGGGCTGTCACCGGTGACTGGGCCAGCCTGTTCCCGGGTGGGTCCGCGCAGCCCTGGTGTGTCGTGCTGCTGGGGCTGGTGGTCGCGGCCGGTTTGTTGCGGTTCGCCTGGAAGCACCGTGACGGCGTGGTGGGTGTGGTCGGTGCGGTGTTCCTGTCGGTTGTCTGGTGGACTGCGCCCGGTGTGTCGGCGGAGACGTCGGCGAGGATCGTCGCGGGTGGACGGTATGAGGACTCGAGTGCGTTCTGGAGTGAGTTGCCGTCGGCGACGGCGCCGTCGCTGGTCTTGCTCGGTGGTGCCGCGGTGCTGGCAGTGCTCCAGCATCGACGGGTCCGCTAGGGCCGTGCATAGATGAAGACCGGACGATCGTCGCGGCTTGCGCACTCGGCTGCCTTTATCGTGCCCGCCGATCGGACGCAGCCCCCGTAGGTGGGGGTCGACCGCGGCCGATAGGTCGAATTCCTGTCCACCGGACAACCACCTTCCGTATGGAATGTGATCTTCCCTACGGCTGTCCGGGTGAGTTTCATCGAAACCTCTTTCACAACCGAGCGTTCCTCATATCGTCGTCATGCCCTGCCGTCGAGGCGGCAGCGGTCGACGATTTCGAGGGGGGCTTGGTGGAATTCTCGACGAGAACACTGAAAGCGCTGACGGTTGTCGCACTCACGTGGTGTCTGATCGCGGTCGTCACGCCGGGCGCTTATGCGGCCGAACCCAGTGCGTGCCAGCGTTCACCACGGTACGCGGTAGCCCAACTGTGCGCGGACCAGAGGCAGAATACGTACGGGTTCTTCGTGACTTTCGCCTACCCGGCGGCGACGTATACCGCTCCGTCAAGCGGTTGGGAAGATTTCACGAATGAAACGCAGTTCTTCACCGACGAGGCGATGACCAAATCGTTCGCGTTGGGCTTGAGCATGCAGTACAGGGGCACTCAGACCAACTATCAGCCGTACTGGGTGGACTATACGAACGCGTTCACCCGGCACACGATCGGCAGCCCCACCACGGCGTCTGATCTCAAGGTCCACACGTTCATGGCGATGCCCCATTGCGACAACTGCAACACATGGGACCTGTTCTACGATTTCGTCTTCGTCGGCACTACGGGTGCGCAGCCGAATTCTTTCTCACACCACCTCATGACCGGGTGGACGCTCGCGGACATGTACGGACCTGTCGCGCTGTCCGCGACGCAGAACCGTGTCATGTTCCTGAACGGGAACCTGCAATTCGTCCGGTACGACAAGACGGTGACCGCGACACGAGCGCCCGACGGCAACTGCGCGCCCGGCGCCAACCCGGACTACTGCTGGCACTTCGACACGAACGTCGCAACGACCACCAGCGGGTCCGTCCAGTACGTCACCTCCTGGGACGTGACCAAACGCATCGTCACGCCGGGCACGGCGAGCACATCGCCATCGCCGTTCACGGCCGCGAGCAGTTCGGTCGACGACAACCTGCTGCGGCGGGCGCAGGACATCGCCGACAGCTACCGCGTCAAGCAGTGAACACGATGTGCCTTCGGGCGCGCGCACGACATCCGCACACCGGTCATGCCTGGTCGCACGGGGCACGTCAACGCACACTTCCCGGGAGAATCACGTGGTAGGCAAGACCGCGAAGACATCGATACTCGCGCTGTTCCTGATCATGGTCATGGCGGTACCGGCGTTAGGGCAGCCGATGACGGCAGGTGCGGGAGTTCCTTCCGTGGCCTCGGAGACGGACCTGAAGCAGGCGTGCGACGGCCACAGGACGGAGGCCTCCAGACAGCGCGGCTGGGCGCGTACCAGGTTCGAACAGTGCCACCGCTACGAGGAATTCCTCACGCTGGTGAATCGCAGCACCGGACAACCGATCGGTCACTACGAATTCACCCTCTGGGTGCTCGCGTTCGGCTACGACGGCAGCAGGCGGGTCGACTACACCATCCTGGCCGAGGACGCCCGCCAGTCCTCGCAACTCGCCGATGATCTGACGTCGCTGACCATCACCTTCACCGGATGCTCCACCCAACCGTCGGTGTCGTGCACGGGTGCCCAACAACGGTCGGACACCATCGAGAATTGGTGGCGCCAGCCGCGCATGGAGACGATCACGGTCACCTCACCGGACGACGCGGGCGTCGACCCGTTCAAGATCGTCAACTTCGATGGTTGGGTCGGCGAGGTCGCGGAGTACAACAACGGTGTGACCGTGCCCTACGTCAACAGCACCCGCGCGGTGAACAAGGTCCGCTTCGACTCCGCCGGCTCGGCACTCGGAAACGGGAAATTCAAGGGGACCGTGTTCACCGACCACACCCCGACTCTCGAATTGCCGATGACCGGCGCCGACATCGACGAAGAAGCACGCCACGTCGACGACGCGCAACACCACGCCGAACGCACATTCCCCAGCCGGTTGGGCAAGACCGTCCCCGGCGAGACCACTCCCCTGCATCGACTGATGGACCCCACCAAACGCGAACAGAACCACACCGCGTCGGTGAAGATCTGCAAGGACATCTGGGGGGACAACTACACAGCAGGCGGTCAGGAATGCGACGAGTATCCCTTCCAGTCGACCTACGAAGGATCCTCGATCTCCACCAGCGGCCAACCCTCCCTCTGGGCCGGGTCAGCCCGACCCATCAACGGTGACCACAACGGTAAGGGCGGAACGAAACTGGCGAACTTCTACGGTCTGAATCGCATCCTCGACAACGACGCATTCCTGGTGAAAGTCCTGCCATAGAAGGACTGTCGGGTGTGGTCAGGGTAGGGTGACCACCTGACCACACCCGACAGCCTCGCTCTCGGCGCTCTTCACAGTGGGGAACACGACACATGCCCCAGCCTTCCGCACAGCGTGAGCTGATTCTGCTTCCCGCCTATCAGCTCATCACGGTCCGCGATCCCGACATCGACGTCACCGACCATTCCGCCAGCGTGATCGCCTCGGCGCGAACGGACGTCGTGGCGTCCACCGATACCGAACTGATCATCCACTGCGCACAAGACTTGATCAAGGTCTCCGTACGACTGGAACTCTGGCCTCGACGACCCGACCCGACCGGGCCCGACGAGGAGTGGACGACCTCTTCGGCGTTCAAGCTGATGAGTCCGAGTGGGCAACTCGTCATGGGAACCCCCACCGGCGAAGCCGTCGACCTGACGCTGGACGAGGGCCCCGGCCTCTACGGGGTAGACGTGCTCTACCGCGGACGCGATCAGATCGTCGCACTGCGGAGCAGCCTATTCACCACCCACGAAGACATCCTGTCCAACCAGGCCCAGCAGGAACGCGACCTTCACGCGGGCGCCGAGCAGTACCGGATCCGAGTATGGCGCGAAACCTCACTGCCCGATGGCTGGGACGACGAGGAATGAGAGTCGGATATTCCGCGGTGGGACCAAGTGCGAGGCCAACACATCTCGTCGACACGGTCGACCAGTGGTCACGGCAGGTCGACCATCTGAGGGCCGGTGATCGCTTAGTCCTTGCGACTGCTGCTCCAGCGGGAATTGTCCGCGCTCTCAGTGGTGCACTTCAGCGGCGGCGAGCCGCACTGGATTCCGTCTTCCCTGCTCCGGTCGACAGAGAACCAAGAGCACCGATACGGCTCATAACAATCGTGAAGATCATTATCGGCTGTTGCTTGTTGAGGTGTGTGATGAAGTCAATCTGGAACGCCGAGACCGTAGCTATCCGCGTGTGATCAAGAGGAAGATGAGCACCTTTCCTGTCAAGAGAGCACATCATCGGCAGCGACGCCGGGCCAGTAGGCCAACTCGGTCAGAGGTCGTCATCACTGCTCCCAGCAAGACCGCACACCGGGGCCGACCAGCCAAGACGACCTAACCGACTGCCATTGAGCTTAAGGGCGATGTCACGACGCCGGCTCACCTGGTGATGGAGCCACACGGCAAGGTCGCCGGTCTTGGGCTCGTTCATGGCCACATCTTGTGGCAACCCCAAACCAATTTCGATCAGGTTCGTCCATACAGCACCCGACCTGGTGAAGTACTTGGCCCAGGCCGCGCGGGTGAGGTGCGACGCAGCTGAGGTTCCTCAATGATGCGAGCGACTGTTGTTCGGAGGTGTTCTTCGGTCCAGCACCTGTGGCGTTCGTGCCCGGTCAGGTGGTTGTGCGCTGCGGGAAGAGCGATCGCACGACGGCGACGGTAAGCGCGACGCGTAGACGGTCACGAACACGACTGGTGCGGCCCAACGACAAGACCCCGAGCGGCGACGGTGGCGCACGGGATGCTGACCGTGAGGCTCATGTGTGCCGACCTGTCCGCGACGTCAGCCACTGCTGTGGCGGGCCCACGCGACGGTGTGCCGCTGAAGGACTCGCGTCACCGCTGCGACGAGAGGTAACAGCGGCCTCGCCAGATCGGTGGCGAGGCCGCTGAGCCCCACTCAGCCGGTAGCCGCCTGATCGGTATCCCAGGCGAGCGGCTTGGGCACAGGCGGGTTGAACGTGGCCGCCGTGCCGAGCATCTCGAGGTCAACCAGGGTGCGGTGCGTGATGAACAGGGTGCCGATGGCGGTGACGACAACGCACCGGGGCAAACTACACGGGCTCTCACCGTCAGCGATCGGGTGAGTACAGTTAGCGCGGCGGGACTACCAGCGCGGCCTCGAACTCCCGATAAACCCGGACAAAAGGGGTGGAGGGCTATACGTTCGCGGACCGCGGTCAGGCTGGCGTCAGCGTCACCTGACTGAGGCCGCTGACCCCGATGACGTCGCCGTTCTTCACGTTGAACGTCACGCTCGGCACGCCGGACGCCCCACCGAGGATCTCGTTGACACCTGCGTCCAAGATGAAGAAGTTCCCGCTTTGGCCCGAGCCCTGGGCGGCAACGTACCGGCCAGGACCTACGTCCTCGCCGACGGTCCAGGTCCCGGCGTGGAGAGTGACCGGTGTGTGCGCCGTCACCAACGGTGTCGTGACGGGCGTGAAGGTCACCTGAGAGAGACCCGAGATCTGGATGGAGTCGCCGTCGGAAATCTTCACCCGGACTTCGGGAACGCCGTTCGAACCGAGGATCTCGTTGTAGGTGTCGGTCGTGCCTTGCACGACGAAGTTGCCGCTCTCGCCAGCGCCACGCGTTACGTCGTAGAGGCCAACAGCGACATCCTTGCCGCCGCTAAAGTTCCCAGCGCCCAACGTCGTTGCCGTGCCTGTGACATGCCTAGTCGGCACGGGCGGCGCCGCAGTGGGTGCAGTGGTCGCCGCGACACCAGACGACGAAGACGACGACTTGGAGGACGAGCCGCCGCACGCAGCCAGGGCTACGACAGCCGCCGCCAGAACGACGATCGACGCTGCTCCTCGGACTGTTCTCGACATGAGCGAACCCCACCTTTCCACCGCTGGCCGACGTGGGGGTGGTCGCGCTGCCCCTTGCATGAGGGGAAATGGGCACCGGCCAGCACGACTCGAGCGGCAGTGACCAAGCCTCAGCCAGCGGCAGGCACTGCTCACCATCCTTGTCGGCGAACGCGACCTCGAACCGTTCCATCGGCGCCACCGATGTGCCGCCGAGGACAAGGTCCGGTTTCGACACCGGGGCATTGTCCCGACGGCTCGCCGTGGCACAGGATTCCACCTACCCCGCAATCTAGCCCGAACTCCGCAACCGGCCCGCAAACCAACCCGAACCCCGCAATGTTCACCCGGAATAGACACCGGTCCCGCAACAATATGCGTGTGGTGCGCTCTGGACCCGCCGTACGCCAGTCCGTCGGCCGAGTTCGAGGCTGGGCACCCCAGTCGACCGGATGGCACCAATGACGATCCGCCGACGAGTAGTCTCCCGTACCCACCCGGTCACTGACCGTCCGAGCACAATGCTCGGCCTCGACGCTCTCGGCCGCGGTGAACCGCCGGACTCTGCCCACGCTGCGGATCGTCCGTACCTTCTCCAACGCCTGCGCGCCCCACTACCGCACGCACGTCAGCTTCGACCTGGAGCTGCGCGAGGCCGGGCGGTTGTGCGCCACGCCAAGGGCTCCCCCGCCGCCGAGCAGCCGGACCCCCAGGCCGTGTGCACCCCCGTAGGAGTTCACCGACGCGATCACCGCGCTTCTGGAGACCGCGGGCCTGTTCAGCCTGCGCGCCATCGAGAAGGCCACGGCCGACGCAGGCGGCGAGTCACGCGCAGCACCCTGGCGCGGTGGCTGGAGCAGGACACCAAGGTCATGCCCCTAGCGGTGCTCGACGCCCTGCTGGCGGTCTGCACGGTGGTCCCCACCGGCCGTCCGGCGTGGCGGCAGGCCCGCGTGCGCGATGCGGGGTGGCCACCGGACTGGGCACCACCCGCAGACAGCGGCACGACCACGGCCACCGGCCGCGTCCGCGGGCTCGGCCACCGGCACCGCGCACACGATGACCGACGCGGTGACGCTGTCGGACGACGTGATGCCGAACGCAGGCGAGGTGATCGCGTTGCCCGCGTCCGGCTCCTCCCGACGTCCGACGGCGGACACGCAGACGGAGACGGAGTGGCCTCGCGAGCTGAGGTGGGTTCCCCTGGACGCGAGGTCGCTGAAGCGCGAACTGCACGAGTTGGGTCGAGGCCGCGGCGTCAACAGCCCCGACCTGCCGGACCGCCTCGGAACCGCACTGCGGTCGTTTCTTGAGTGGCAGCTCGCCGAGCGGGAGTCCGACGAGCGACTGCACGGTCACCCGGTCAGCTCCGTGTCCTTCTGGTCGAGTTGCTGGAGGAGGTCTCCGCCGACCTGCCGCAGGATATGAGGCTGGCGTGACGGGCCGCCCTGGGCATCGGAGGCGACTTCGCCGACACCCTGTTCCGACAGGAGCGCATGGGTCGGCTCGCGCGGGCGATCGAACGCGCACCGAGCACCGCGGAACGACGCTGGGACGATGCCCTGCGCGAGGTGACTCCCGCGTTGGTCGAGCGCTATGCCCGGACCCCGCCCCCGCGGTCGATCACACGACGGACCGGTAGCCGGTAGCCGCCACCTCCGGGGTGGCCGGTAGGCCGGGCGGCCGGTGGGAACGGGTGGTTCAGTCGCGGTCCCTCGCCGGTCGTCCCAGGAAGGCGGAGGACGAGGGCATGGCTGACTACCGGACCCGCAAACAGGTCTACCTCGACAATCTCTCCGCGCAGCGCGACGACGGGGCCATTCGCGTGTCACTGGCCGACAAGGTGCACAACGCCCGATGCACCGTGAACGATCTGGAGGCGGAGGGGCACGGTGTCTGGGACCGCTTCAACGCAGGCGCCCATGATCAGTTGTGGTGGTACGGGAGTCTCGTCGCCACCTTCGCGACACACGTGGATGAGGGCCGTGCCGGCAAGGCACGTGCGGGCGAGCTTCGTCGCCTGGTGGCGCGCATGGCCGAGTTCAGCACGGCGGGTGCGTCGAACGATGGGCCAAAGTTCGGCTGCTGACCCCTCACAATGCGTCGCCGCGTAAGCGGCGCCAGCCAGGACACCGCCCGCCGCCGCGGCCGCGATGACCGATGACGACACCGACATCGAAACGCCCGTGAACACGGCCGCACCGCCTGCGACTGCCAACGCCCCACCCTCGATCACGCCGCAGGGCTCTTGGTCCCGGCGAACGCGGTCCAGTCCGGCCGCGTTCGCCGCCGGAGTACATCATGCCGAGCACGTCCATACCGGACTTCACGCCAAGATCACAGAATTTGACGTTATCCCGGGGTCGATAGTGCGAATACTTCGCGGCGCAGTCGCGGCAGCCTGAGGAATACCCCGATAATCATCGTCACCCAGATGGCGAATCTGACCCAAGCGGCGAAGATACCTTGGCTCACGCCGGGAAGAATAATCACCAGAATGTTGAGTACGAAATAGACCCCGGCGAGCAGTCGTGGTCCGCGCCGGCCGATACGATCGGCGGCATGAATGAACGGTACCGAGGCCAGGAATCCGAACGAGAGGGCTACCAGAGCATAGTACCAATACCAGCGCAGCCGGCCGCGAGGGGCGGGAAGTCCGTAGACCTCCCTGCGCAGTCGGGGTAGCTGGATCCATCCTCCCACTATGGTCATGAGCCACAGGCCAGAGGTGAGTATGTAGAGCGCGTTTTCGATTGTTCCTTCGGGTTTTCCAATCAGGGGTATGAGGACCACACACGACGCGCTGAGAGCGACGTAGCCTCCGGCCAGCAACCAGGTTGTTCGCCGGTGGAGCCGGTATGCGGCATGGATGAATGGTATCGCCGTCAGGAATCCGGCCGACAGGATTGTGACGAAATAGTACCAACGCAGGGGGTCACTGCCTCGGCGGCGTGGCGCTGGGCCGGTGGTGACGAGAGGGTTTTCCGGTAGACCGGTGAAAGGATGTCGATCCGGACTGGTGTAGGGGATGGCAGGTGCCGCGGGGTCCGCGGCCGATTGTCCGGCTACGGCCCGGTCATCGTCGATCGTGATCGCGGTGTAGACAACCTGCCCCTGGGGGTGTGGATCAGCGGTGCGGCCTTGTCCGGTTCCGACGAACCGGCCACGCTGGGCGATCTCGCCGACCTCGACGTCGGCGCCCGGCGGGGCGAGTGGAGCCGCCGCCGCGTAGATGCGGACCTCTCCGGCAGGGGGTGGTGTCCACGTGAGGTGTGTCTGGCCGTCGGTGGTGTGGAACTCCAGGTCGAGTACCGGGTGTGGGCGCGGCGTGATCCGGCAGCTGATGACAGCTCCGGTTGTCGGCTCCGGCCGGCCGTTCGCATCGGTGTACTCGACGCGGATTCGGTACCGGTAGTCGATGCCGGCATGGACGTCGAGGTCGAGGTGGCGGTGTACGTCATGCGGGACACCATGCAGTGGCACCCAGGGTTCGGACGCGGGGACGACGATCCGGTCGATGATGACGTTGCCGAGCACCGGAGGGACGATCCAGGTCAGTTCGATCGCCTCACCGCAACGACGTGCGGTGAGGTTGACGATGTCGTGCAGAACGCGGAGCGGCGCGGTGTACGAGGGCGGCGACACGCGGGGGTCCGAGGCTGCGACGACCTTGTACTCGACGAGCGTTCCACCGGTTACACCGCCATCGCGCCATGACGTGTTCTGGACCGGACCGAACTCGCGGATCTCGGCCAGGTCGGTCCGCGGATCGGCCAGCCGCCGGGTGACGCGGTAGTGGACGACTCCGCGGGCCTTGACCGGCTGCCAGACGAGATCGATCGCGCCCGCAACCAGCGTCGCGGTCAGCCCTTGCGGCGAGGGTAGTGGCAGCGTGGCGAGGAGTCCGAGCGCCTCGGGGCAGTCCGCGGCGACGGCGAGAATCGCGTCGAGGGCGGCTTCCCGCTCGATCGGGGGCAAGGCTCGACCGGCGGTGACCTGTCCCGATATCGCGGCCTTGCGTTCGGCCAGGTCGGCGAGGAAGTGGGTGATGGTGGTTCCGTCGGGGCCGGGCACGTCGTCGGCGACGCGGGAAAGCCGGATGAGGCGGTCGAGGGCCGTGTACAGGCGTTTGTCGGCGAGGTCGGTGTGCACGCTTCGCCATTCGTCGGCGGCGGATGCCAGGACCCGGTCGGCCTCGGCCGCCAGGTCCGCGTGAGTCCGGGTCAGGAGCGGAACGGACTGCGCCGCGGTCAATACGCTGGCAAGCGTGGCGCATGCCTTCTTCGGCTGTCCATTGTGGAGTGAGGTTCGCGCGAGGGTCAGGGCCTCGTCGAGTTCGCGGGCGACGCGAAGTGATATCCCGCAGTGTTCGCATGCGGCGGCCGCCGCTTCGACCGTGCTGCCGCAGGACCGACAATCCAGCCACAGTTCGGTTCCGCAGTAGCGGCACTTCGCCGAGGTGCCGGTGGGCTGCGCCTCGCGGCATGTCGGGCACAGGACATAGTCGATCGCCGGGCCGGTGGACAGGCTGGCGCCGAGCGCGGTTGCCGCGGCGCGAATGGCGGCGCGCGCCTGGTCGGTGGTCAACCCGTAGCCCAGGCCTATCGCGCGTCGGACGAGCAGTTCGAAGTCCTCGGACGACAGTTCACCGTCGAGGATCACCTTCTCGGTGACTGCGGCGGTCAGCGTTTCCTTCGCGTCGGTGATCAGCCCGGCGATGTAGGCGTCGCGGGTCGCGCCGAGGAGTTGGTTCTTGACGTGGGCGAGCAGATTGGCGGTGACGGTGTGCTGCTGATCGTGTCCGCGTCGCTGGTTTTCGGCGAACAGATCCGCGTGTGCGCGGACCACCTCCGCCGTGTTCGCGGTCGGGGCGAGTCCGAGGAATGTCCACAGCGTGGCCGACCGGTCCGCGGCATCGGCTACGCGGGCGTACTCGTCGAGTGCCGCGCGGATCTGGCGCCGGATAGAGGTGGGAAGCGGCTCGGTCGCGTTGGTGTCCTCGACGACGTCGTGCTGCGCCAACCAGGAGGTGAACTTGTCGTCGTCGAGCCCTTTGGCCCGAGCGAGGCTTGCGAACTGCCCCACCCTGGAGCGTGGTAGACCGTTGAAGCGAGCCACGAGCCTGGCTGCCAGCGCGTCGAGCGCTCCGAAACGCTCGGCATCAGCGGCCGCTCGCGAGGCGCGGGCGTGCGCTGCGGCCGAACGGCGTGCCACCGGGTCGAGCAGGGTCTGCTCCAGTCTGCCGCGGTGGTTGACGAGCGCGCCGGTCAGCGCCTTGTATTTCGGGCTGCGTTCACGTCGCCAGAAGGCGACCACCTGGATGAGGCGCTCGCGGATCACCGTTTCGTCGTCGACGGCCGGGTCCAAGTCGATGAGGAGGAAAGGGTCGTCGAAGGAGACCTCTGTCGCTGCGGCGAGCGGGGCGAGTACGCGCTGGCGGTAGGCGGTGGCGTCGAACGGGGGCATCCGACCGGGCATTGTTAGTTGGCCTTGTGGGTGAGCTGGTCGACCTTCTCCTGCTCCTGTGCCCGCATCGCGGCGGAGGCGACGCCGACATCGATGCGCAGAACGAGAGGAGTGGCGACGGCGGCGTGACGCGCGGTCACCTCGATTGTCTGGTCCCGACCCATGTCGAAATGCACCTCGACCGCTGTGCCACGCGGGTACCCGGACGGGATGCCGTCGATCTCCCCTTCGATGGCGACCTTGTTGTCCGCAGGGCGTGTGGATTCGGTGACGGTTCCCTGTTCGACGACCCGTATGAGCACCGCAGGCTGGTTGTCCTCGATCGTGACGTACTGTGCCGCACGCTCGATGGGCAGCGTGTCGTTGGCGTGCGCGAGGAAGTCCACGTAGTCGTCCAGTGTGTGGGAATCCTTGATGACGACGCCGAAGCCCCGGCTGGTCACATTGGATACCTCGCTGGTCACCAGATCGTCGACAGCGGTCGTGGTCAGTCCGTACTTGATCGCGGTTTTCGCCACCGCCTCACTGAGGTCGGCCGGTGTTGCCGCGATGATGCCCTGCCCTTTGTCGAGCTTGCCGTGTGCGACCAGGTCGGAGATGACGTAGTCTTCCAGCTCTTTCTTCTGCCCGTAGAGTGCGGCGCCCTTCGCGACAGCGAGGTCCGGGTCGGACAGCTCGGGGCTGAAGCCGAACGCTTCGGCCAACCGGCGTGTGACGGCCGGTATCTTGCTCATGCCTCCGACCAGCAGGACTTTGTCGATATCGCGCACGCCCTTCTCTTCCGCGGACGCGAGAACTTTCTGGGTCAGCTCGATGGTTCGTTCGAGCAGCGCGGACGTGATCTCCTCGAATTCGGCGCGGGTGACGGTGATTGACGCCCGATCACCGCCGTAGATCACCAGTGCCTCGACCGACTCGCGGGTCGACAATGCCTGCTTGACCTCCTCGGCGGTGGTCAGCAGGTCCTGGGCACCGTAGGAGTCGTCGAGCGGGTCGCCCGCGTCGGGACAGGCCTCGGCGAACTTGTGCGACAGATGAGTCGCGAGCAGGTCGTCCCAGTCGGCGCCACCGAGTTGGTGATCGCCGTTGGTGGCGACGACCGAGATTCGCTTGTCGGCGAGGTCGATGATCGTGGTGTCGAACGTGCCGCCACCGAGGTCGTAGACGAGCACGGTGGCGTTGGTGTGGTCATCCTGGGCGAAGCCATAGCAGAAGGCGGCCGCAGTCGGTTCGTTGATGATGTCCACGACGTTGAGCCCCGCGAGCTCACCGGCCAGTTTGGTGGCCTTGCGCTCCTCGTCTCCGAAGTAGGCTGGAACGGTGATGACCACATCGGTGACCGGCGTGCCGGTGGCCTGCGCCGCGTCGGCGGCAAGGCACTTCAGGATCTGGCTCGCGATCGCCGATGCGGAATATTCCTGGCCCTGGGCATGGAAACGCCAGTCGGCCTGGCCCATGTGTCGTTTGACGAGCATGGCAACGTCGTCCGGGCGGATTCGAACCTGCCGTTTGGCCTGGACCCCCACGACGACCACGGTTGGGCTGTCGAACAACACAACCGACGGGGTGGTCAGCACCCCGGACAGTGTTCCGGGAATCACCGAAGGCCGGCCGTACTCATCGACCTGGGCGATACACGAGTAAGTCGTGCCGAGGTCGATCCCGAATACTTTGTTCATGGTGGACCCTTCCTAACGGACACCCGCCCGGCTGGATCGAGGGCCTGACACGGTCATCTGGTCAATCGGTTCACCTCGACCTCGGCGACGCGTACGACACTGCCATCGGCGCGTTGGAAACCCTCGCGGACCACGCGGGCGATCATTCCGTCCTTGGCGGGCTCGCTCGTCGGAACGCGACCGACGCCGGAATGACGGGCGGTATCGAATGGTTCACCTACTTCCGAAGTGAACGACCGCACTCCCGCGAGTTCTATGGTCTGCATCAGTTGGGTGTCCAACAAGCGGGCGTCGCTGTTCGGATCGACCCCGACAAGCCGCACCATCTGATCGTGCACGGTGAGCATGCCCATGACCAACGGCGCCGTGGCGGCGGCCACTTCACCGCCGCGCAGGACGCAATTGTCGGAGTGCAGGCGGTCGATGAGATCGCTGTCCCTGGTGCGCAACCGGGCGAGTTCAGCGACCCGGTGAACCGTCGCGTCGAGCAGTTCGAGTGCCGACGACATCTGCGCACCGAGCCCGGCGACCCGGTCGTCGAGGCGGATCAGGATGTCGTTCGACTGCGGCCGGCCTGCGGGCGCCGGGGCGCGCTTGGTGGCGTCGGCAGTCCAGGTGGGGCTGGAAGGCTGTGGGTCCGGTCCGTCGCTTGTGGTGGTGGACAGCGCCGGGATCGGGTTCGGCCTGGCGAGCGGCGTGACCTGGTCTTCGCTCCGGCCGGCCGGTGGCGCGTCAGGGTAGGCCCAGGAGCCAGCGCTCGCGGCGGCTCCTGCCATGGGTTCGGTCACCAATACCTCCAGGCTTCCTCGGCAAAGCTAGGCAGGACGCGGGTTCTGCTACGCAAGGCTTGTGCTGCGCGGCACGTTGTGGTGGACGGATCGGTAGGGCTTGAGTCGTTGCAGCCAGTGGTCGAACGTAGGCAAAGCCCCGTGATGAGACAGGCGGCGAGGGTGAACCGCCGTCGTTGGATCGGCTGCGCCAAGGCGACGTGCAGGATGCCGACGAATCCTGGTCATCGTGCCTGTACGTCGTCCATCGTGAACAAATATCCACAATGGACTGATGCTAGCGGACGTCGAGGTAGGTGGCGTAGCGCTACCACTATCGTGTCGCATCCGTCTGCGGCGCGTGCGGATGACCGGACCGCCCGCCATGCCAGGTCGCCGTGCCGGCCGAACGCGCGGCCGCGCATGTCGCCCTCGACGCGTCGTCGGTGCCGGTGCGGCACCGGCGGCCCGCTCGCCGGTCTGCCGACCGCGGCACCGAAAGGTGCGTGGTCGACGATCTACCGGGCCCTTGCCGCCAACGGTCCGGAGCTTCCCGCCGATGGTCCCGATTGCAGGACTCCGCACTCGGTCAGCCCGTTCAAGCACTGCATCAACGCCACCACGTCCTCTGGGCCGACACCGGTCGCCGAACCCACCTCGGCCATCGTGTGGCCGCGATCCAGGTCAGCCTGGCGGGTGACGAAGTCGGTCACTGCGGCGGGCCCTCCGGCTGTTGCGCCCCGGTCGGCTCCGCACGATCCGATCCCCGCGCACCAACCTGACGCGACCCCGGCGTGGCGTCCGGCCGGGATCCCCCTTGGCGCACGCCCCTGGGCGATCCCTTGCGCTGCAGAACCGCACAGCCGATCCGGGTGATCCGCCGTAGCCTCGGCGCACAACCAGGCTCGCAGGGGCACACGACCTGCGCCACCGCGCCGGCGACGGAGGCATCGTGCAGATCGAAGATCGCCAGGTCTTCCTGGTCACCGGCACCCGGTCGCAGACCGTGAACGTGTGTACCGCGGACAACCGGCGCGGCCGCTACCAACACGTCTTCCGACTCCCCCTCAGCGGCGTCGTCACACCGGCCGACATCGACAGCCGACACACACTCGCCGAACTCCGAGAGTTCCTTCTCCACCACGGCGCGCGCGACGAGGGCCCCCGCAACGCCGACGGGCCGCCGACGGTGACGCCGCACATCCCGCCGGCCACGGCCTCGGCCGCCCCACACCCCGACGACGCCTGGCTCGCCAGGGCCGTCCGCACCACCGGACACGCGATCGACGCGCTGGTAACGGAGTTCGTGGAGCACCCGTACCTGCACCGCGTGGAGCACTCGCTGCACACACGGCTGTTCGACATCCTCGTCTCCCACCGGATCTTCGGCGACTCGCTGCCGATCGGCGGCAGCGGACTGTTCACCCAGCCGGTGCACAAGGAGTGGCCGGAGACGGTCATCCAGCCGGGCAGGAAAGGACGGGGCAACTTCGACCTCGCCATCCTCAGCCCGGAACGGGTCGCCGCAGCCGACGTCAAGCAGTTCCGGGCCGGGCTGATCTCCCCGTCCATCGTGATCGAGATGGGTCTGGACTACCCCCTGAGCCACCTCCAGACCGACCACGACAAACTGGTCAACAGCGATCCCCCGGCCGGTTTTCTGGTGCACTTCGTCCGTCACAGCCGGCGGGACACCGCGACGGAGAACTACCTGCTCGACCCCCGCCGCCAGTATCGGATCGCCTACGTCCACCACGCCCCGAACAACGGTCCGTGCATCTGGAAGGCCCTTGACGACCAGGCTCTCCGCCCCTGACCGTCATGGAGACCAGGCCGGTCCGACCGGTGGTCTGGGCCGGGGTCCGCCCACGCGACCACCCGATCGTGGGTTGATCTCCCCTCCGCCCGAACGATCATCCTCGCCTCACGGCAGGCACCGCGGCTCTGCGCAGCTCACCAACGCCTGTATGTCGATCCGCACCGAGGCCCTCGTCTGGGTGACCTCGGAGCGATCGACGCGGTACCGGGAGCACGCTTGGCTCATGACCCTCCTCCCGGACTGTGCAGACTGGGCACTCGGGTGGGCGCCGCCTGCCTCGCTGCGGCTGGGCGAGTTCGGCGGCGCCATCGCACGGCGTGATCGGGGCTGGGGATTCCCAGCATGCAACCGACTTCGGCTGCGTCGAATCTCGGGGCCGTGCGTCTCGACCGTGTGTCGGAACCGCCCACATTCGGATATGGCCGCCGGCACAGGCCATCACCCGCGTCACACGACTGTGGATTTCCGACAGCGCCGCCGACGATGGGTCGACACCTGGCACTTCTCCTGACCGGGGCGCCCCAGGAAGTGGTGCACCACGACAGTGCCCACGGTTCAGGGTGGGTGCTTTCCCGATGTTGCGCCGCCGCCCTGACAGCCCGTCCGACCTTGTCATCAGTTGACGAGCGAGCCTGCCGCGATCGTGGTCACCGGCCTCCAGGGACCTCGGCCGGAGTGCGGCGAACGTCGACACGTCGACATTCGCCCGGCCACGGCTGGTCGCGTGCTGTGGGTTCCCCACGAACACCGCGGCCACTGTCGAACTACACAGACCTCGGCTAGGAGATGGACATGCAGCACAAAAAACTGATTGCTACCGCGGTTTCCGGTTGGCTGTTGACTGCGGGACTCGTCGCTTGGGGCTATTCCGGATACGGACCCCATGGTCCTCAAGGCCCCCTTGGCCCCCAGGGCGTGCAAGGGTCCCAGGGTCCCCAGGGTGAAAGCGGCCCGCAAGGCTCTCAGGGGCCGCAAGGGCCGAAGGGGGATATTGGCCCTCAGGGTCCGCAGGGACCCAAGCCGTGAACAGTCGGGCGGTTCTGGTGGCTGTCGCAGCTCTCGGGTGGGGGGCTTTCGCGGGAGTAGCCGTGGCACCCGCGCTGGGACTGCCTCACGGGCATTCCGGTTTTGCAGGTAGTGAAGGGACCGTCGGATCTTCCGGAGCTGCTGGCCTGCCAGGGGATTCGGGCCAGGTCGGCACTAGCGGGGAAAGCGGGGAGTCAGGTCCTCAGGGGTCTCGCGCACCTTTCCCGAGTTTTACCGAGTGGAATAGCAACCATGCGCAAATCCCAGCGGGCGGTCCGTCACCTGACGGCTTCGATTCGTTCTTGCACGGATTGTACGAGTCGGAAAAGGCATGCTACGACTCCGGGGATAGCCACAGTGCGGAGTGCGTGAGATATGGCAACTTCTAAACTGGTGGCGCTGACACTGTTCGCAGCGCTCGGCTGGGGTTCCGCGACGGGTGTGGCAGTGATATCCGTAGTATTGGGAAGCCTTCCGGCCGGATCGTCAGGACTTCCTGGCGGAGCAGGTATAACGGGTTCGCCAGGCCGTGGTGGTGCGGTAGGCGACCCTGGGGTGCCAGGCCTCGCCGGGGCTTCCGGCGATATCGGACCGATAGGGCCACGAGCGGTCTCATCCGACCTTCGCCCGAAAAGTAGCGGAGAGACTCAATTCCAGAATGGGTGCCGAGCCGGTTGGATCGAGGATCCAAGGTGCCTCAACTACGATGACCACCTGCGTCAACACGGTGTAGATCCCAGCAGGTAAAGGGCCTCCTGAGTGGGGTTGCGGTCGGTGAGGATGCGTTGGCGCGTGGGCGTCCTTTGCCGCCATCGTGGTGCAGCAGAACGGTTTCCTCGATACCGACGAGCTCGGCCAGCAGCGCGCGCACGGACAGGTGCAGGCCGGCTCGTTCGGCGTCGCGGCGCATCAGGTGGGCGATGGTCAACGCGAGGACGCAGTAGAAGACATGGACCCGGATCTTGGAGTCGGTCCAGTGGTGCATCGGGGAGAACGACACCACGTGCGGGTCTTTCATCTGCCGGAACCCGGACTCGACCTCGGACTGGGAACGGTAGGTGGCCACCACGTCGGCGGTGGTCCACTCGACCCGGTTGGTGAACAGGATCCGCTTGCCGAAGATCCGGTTCTCCAGACGTTTCCGGGCCTTCTGGTCGGTGCGGAAGGACAGCCGGAACTCGTCGGGGGTGTCCCCGGTCAGGGTGGCGGTCAGCACGTCACCGACCCAGCGGGGCCGGCGGATCACGGCGATCTCGGCTTCCACCGCGGGGCGGTCGCGGCGGATCCTGCCGCGCGCCAGCCTCGCGGCCAGCTCGGTCAGACGGCGGCGGGCCTTGGCCAGGGTCTGGTCGAACCCGCAGGACTGTTTGGCGTGCAGGGTCGGCGAGTGGGTCAGCACCGCGTGCCGGTGCGCTACACCCAGCGCCTGGCCGAGGCCGACGCCGGCGCCTCGGCGGGGGTCCACAGGCGACAGCTACGACTGTGAGACTGGTAGTTGCCACCAGGCGGCCTGACTCCTGTTTACGACTGACCCCGCGATTTTGGGTGTCCTTGCTGTTGATCTGTCGTCCGCCTGGTGGTGCACCACCCAGTGGTGCCGGCCGGACGGGCAGTGACCTCATAGGAGCCTGATCGCAGCAGGTCCCGTCACAGTCCCGTCCACTCGACCGGCCGGTGTCACGAACCCCGTCCCCGGCCTCGAGGTGGAGCCCGCGATGCCCAGTGTGAAGCGTGATCCCCGGTTGCGTCGAGTCGCCATCGGCGTCGACACCCACAAACACGTCCACGTCTCCACCACGGCGCGCGCGATAAGGGGCCCCGCAACGCAGACGCGCCGCCGACGGTGACACCGCACATCCCGCCGACCACGGCCTCGGCCGCCCCACTCTCCGACGATGCCTGGCTCGCCACGGCCATCCGGACCACCGGACACGCGATCACATGCGCGTGGCACGTTCCCGAATCAGATCCGCCAACTGCTGGGGATCACGACGTTTCAGGTGATCGCGAAGCAAAGCATGCACGAAGCGGTGTTTTCCTCCGCTGTCAGCAACAAGCAGACTGCGGTCGACCGTGTAGCGGACGAACGCACGCCGCCGCCACGGGAGGTAGCCGTCGCACACGAGCAGCAACCGCACCACCATGCCACTCCACTCCTGACGGAGCCGTTCCATCCAACCCCACGTGGTCTCGGTGGCAGTTGGCGCCAACAGGCCACCGATCGCGACCCCGGCAAGGAATGGCCACTCGGTCGAGCCGGTCTCTCCCAAGAACAGCACCACGAGAGCCACCGGCCCGGAGTACAGGGCAGCCCGGACGGTGAAGCCACGCAGATCCCAATCGGAGTTGAACACGGCAAAAAGGACCATGTCCCCGACCACGCACATGCCCGCCAACGCCCATCCGAACGCCGCGCCGAATCCGAAGCCGGATACCAACCCATCCACTTTGGACAACTGATGCCCGAGCAGCACCGCAAGCGGAACCACGGGAATCGCGAACGGCCAAGGTAGTCGCGCGACATACAGCACTATGTTGAGCGCTGCAACGCCACACAACGCCGTGACCGCCCAGTGGCTCAACATGCGACTCGCGACATCGCCCAGCAGGAATGCGGCAGTTCCCAGTACGAAGCCGGCGAGCAGGCTCAGTGGCGTTCCCGACGACAGCCGCGACTTCCTTTCCTGCACGGGCCTGACAACCGTGCCGAGCCCGATGGTGTGGTCCAGCAACGCGACAAGCCCGAGACCGATCAACACGGTGGTCAATCCAGCGACTCTGCCGTGCGCCAAAGCCATCGGTACCGCCATCCCAGCTACACACCCGGCAAGCAGCGTGGGCAGGCTTTCGCGCGTGATCTGACGCCTCGCGCTGGCGGGCAATCCCGCGAGCAGCATCCGACGGCCGTAGTCGTCGAGGTTGGCCAGCATCCACAGCCAACGCCCCACCTGCTCGGCGGTGTACCGGGTGCGCGGGACGCGACGTCGGACCAGCATCTCGCTGACGTAGGCGTCGAACAGCCAACCAAGACCGGCACGTCCCGCCAGCGCAGCTGCCGGACGGTCGTGGTACGCCAGGAACATGATGCTCAGCACGAGTGGTGTCCGAGCGAGATTCCGCAGTGCACCGTCAGTTCGCATGGCTTCCCGCAGTCCGTCAAGACGCCCCTGCGCCGCGTCGAGGTACTCCTCCACCTGTCCGGGACCCACTGGTCTGATCGACACCGCCCCCTGCAAACGCAAGTGCCCCTGGAGCCGCTTGTACACCGCGTCCCGACTGCACACAACCAACTGCGGCAGGGAAAACGTTTCCTGCAAAAGGTTGACCTCGTGCACACACCGCTCCCGGTCGGCGGGCTCCACCTCGTCCAAGCCGTCGAACAGCAGCGCCAACTGTCCTGCCGCCAGCCACGCACGAGCGATCTGCGGTGGAAAGGTGTAGAGGTGTTGCAGTTCAGCGAACAGCCAGCCCGCGAAGTCCCGCGCCATGACCGGCGACCCGTCCACCCGCTGCCGAATCATCCCGACGGGATCGGGGTCGTGCCGGGATCGCACCCTCCCGGACCGCGACCACGCACCGAGATCCACCATGACCGGAATGGGCTGGTCGTCGTCACGTTTGGCGCGCTCGACCAGATGGTGGGCCAGTTCCAGGAGCAACGTGCTCTTGCCCGCACCCGGTTCTCCCAGCACCAGCAACGATTCCTGAAACGCGCCAAACGCATCGACGATGCTTGAGTTCGGAGGGAGTTGGATCTCGTCCACGGGTTGGACCAGATGGGGCGTGGGTCGCACGGCGGAGGATGCCTGATCCAGAACGAGGGTGATGTGGGCTCGGCTGGCCAGGGCTTGCGCCGACCTCCTCGTCACATAGTTCTCCACCTGGGCCAAGGCGTTCAGCCGGTTCCGCGGATGGTCGTAGGCAAGTACGGATTCACGGGAACGCCGCATCTCCAGCACGCCCAACATGATCAAAACAGCGAGGCCCGCAGCCACTACCGGCCATGCCCACGGCTCGAAGCCCGCCAGCGGACCGGGCAGCGAACCACCTGTGCCGACGTTGATCGCGGTAGGTACCAGCACGGCACCGACCACCGCTGCCACGCCGACAAAGATGACCCGACCTCTCGGAATCCGGCCATCCGCCACGCATCTCCCCCGTCGTCACCTCCACCTTAATCATCGAATTCTCTTACGTGCGGCCGTAAAACTGCGGTCAGCTACATCTTGATCGAGAATTCGGTCGTCCAAACACTTCCACCACCGCACGCGCAGGTCCCGCAACGACGTGGTGTGCGCAGTCGGTCATCGACGTGCGGTTGTGGATCGTGGACGGGCTACACCTCGGCGCCGGCAGCACGACCCCCGACGACGCACGGGTGGAAGTCGCCCGAGTGCATCGGCAGAACGGGGTGGAGGTCGTGCCGGGCAGCAGCCTCAAGGGTGTGCTCCGGACCCGTGCCGAGTACATCTGCCGGGTCCTCGGCCTCGCGGCGTGCCTGGACCAGCGGTGCGGCGACTGCCGCCCTTGCGGTCTGTTCGGTTTCACCGCCGTCGACGGGCGCGCGCGACGCGCCCGCGCCCGGATCGCGGTGCACGCCTCCACCATCGTGGGCGCGGTCGTGCGGCCACGGCAGCATGTCGCGCTCGACCGGTTCACCGGAGACGCTAGGCCCAGCGCGCTCTACACCCTCGATGTCGTCACCGACGGCGTCCTGCGGCTGCGCGTCGACGCGCTCGACGTGCTCGCGCCCGGCGACGTCGAACTGCTGCACGCCGTGCTGTGCGACCTGGACGACGGGCTGGTGGGCATCGGTGCCCGCACCACCTCCGGTCTGGGTACCGTCCGCGTCGACGACCGGGACTGGCGGCGTCCCGACCTCACCGCGTTGGCCGTCCACCTCACGAACGAGGCTCGATGACTTCCTGGACCCTGCACGGCACCGGACGCCGCACCCGCGTCGAGTGGGCGACCCTGCACGACCTCACCGGCGGCTGACAGGCCGCGTGGGCGCGCCTCGCACTGTTGTCGTTCGGGCTGCTCGCTCAGCCCGTGCGCCCCGATGGCTGCTCGCCGAGCCGATCCGCATCGGTCGTCCGGTGTTGGGCGACGTAGAGGTCGTAGGCCCGTCGCCGGGTCGTGTCGGCGCTGGCGTTGTCGCCCAGGGCATCGTGAGCGACAGCGAGATGGTCCAGGGCATTGGCCTGCTGGTAGGTGTTTCCGATGAGTTCGAACAGGGCGACGGCGTCACGGTAGTGCCGAAGCGCGGCGTCGTGGTCACCTCGGGCTGTGGCGATGTAGCCGAGACTGTCCAGCGCGGAGCCCTCACCTTGGTGGTCGTTGTGGACACGGAAGAGTTCCTGCGCGGCCGCGCAGTCGTGGTAGGCCTCGTCGAGGCGGCCGAGTTTCGCCGAGTACCAGCCGACCGCGTTGAGCGCGGTGGCTTCCCACGTGGGGTCGTCGAGCAGGCGGGCGAGCGCGAGGGCGGTGTGGGCGTGACGGGAGGCGCGGTCGTGGTCGTGTTGCCGGGCCCAGGTGAGCGCGAGGGCGTGGTGGGTGCGTAGTTGACCGGGCAGGTCGCCGTTGTTCTCGCTGAGCCGAAGCGCTTGGGACAGGTGTCGGTGTGCCTCGGGCTGGTTGCCCAGCCTGGCCCAGGCTTGGCCGAGCAGTTTGTGGGCCGCTGCGCGGTCGGCCGGGTCGCCGAGGTGGTCGGTGGCGTCGGCGCCGGCGCGCCAGGCGGCGAGGTCTTCGTGGAGATGGCCTCGGAGCCGGCGGTAGGTCGTGAGCACCCATGCCAGCCGCCAGACCTCGTCATGCCAGCCGAGTCGTGCCGCGGTGCGTTGGGCCGCGAGCAGGTTGGCGTGCTCTGTGTGGAACCACGCGAGCGCCGCGGCGTGGGTCGTCGGCTCGACGATGGTGCAGCCGGGTAGCAGCGGGATCGGATCCAGGGGCCGGCGGTGGAGGGCAAGGATGCGGTCGGCCGCGTGTGCTGTGTGCAGGTAGGAGGCCAGTAGTCGGCGTAGGGCAGCGTCCCGGCGGTCGGCCGGTAGTCGGCCGGCGTGGTCGGCGGCGTAGCGGTGCAGCAGGTCGTGCATCCGGTAGCGGCCTTGTGCGTCTCGGTCGAGTAGTGACGCGTCCTGCAGTCCGCGCAGTACTCGTGCGGCCCGCACCGTGCTCAGGCCGGTGAGGCAGGCGGCGGCGGACAGTCCCAGGTCCGTACCGGGGGCGATCCCGAGTAGCGCGAACACCTCTTGCTGTTCGGCGGTCAGTGCCTGGTGCGACCAGGACAGGATGGCGGGCAGGCCGGCGTTCGGGTCGTCGTCTGCCAGCGCGGCCAAGCCGAGTTCGAACAGCTCGGCGGCGAACTCGGCGAGCGGCACGTGGGGATGGGTGTGGGCGCGAGCGGCGGCGATGCCCAGCGCCACGGAGAACCCGCGGCAGAACCCGACCAGCTCCCGCACCGCTGCCGGTTCGGCGGCCACGCGGGGCTGGCCCAACCGGCCGGCCAACAGGTCGTGGGACTCCTGGGTGCTCAGCGTGCCCAGCCGAAGATGGTGCGCGCCGTGCTGACTGATCAGGGGGTCGAGCGTGCGGCGGCTGGTGACCAGCACGACGCAGGTGGGGCTGCCCGGCAGCAGCGGCACCACCTGGTCGGTGCCGCGGGCGTTGTCGGCGACGATGAGCATCCGCTTGTCCGCGACCAGACTGCGGAACAACCCGATCTGGGCGTGCGGATCGGGTGGGATCGAGCGGGTGTCGACGCCGAGGGCGTCGAGGAACCCGCGAACCGCGGTGGTCGGGTCCATGGGGGTCGTGTTGGGGCTGAACCCGTGTAGGTCGACGAACAGTTGCCCGTCGGGGAACCGGTCGGTGTGCTGGTGGGCCCAGTGCAGGACGAGCCAGGTCTTGCCGATGCCACCGGCTCCGGCGATGGTGGAGATCACCGCCGTGCCGTCCCGCCCGGCGGGGTCGAGGGCGGTGGTGAGCGCGGCGAGTTCTGCGGTGCGGCCGGTGAAGTGCGGTGGGGCCGCTGGCAATTGCCGTGGTACAGCGGCCTGCCTTGGGTTGGATGGCGTCGCGGCGAGGGTGGGATCGGCGGTGAGGATGTGCCGATACTGTTCTTGCAGAGCCGGGGTCGGGTCGGTGCCCAACTCGTCGACCAGTCGCTGCCGGGTCTGGTGGTAGTGCTGGAGGGCGTCGGCTTGGCGGCCGCCGCGGTACAGCGCGATCATCACCTGCCCGGCAATGCGTTCGTCCAGCGGCTCGGCCTTGGCCCGTGCGGTCAGCTCCGGCAGTAGTTGCCCGTGGTGCCCGCATGCAAGTGCCCAGTCGACTCGGTCTGCCTCGGCCGCGGCGCGTTCCTGGCGTAATCGCTCCCGCACCGCCCGCGCCCATGAGGTGTCCAACTCGGACAAGGGCTCGCCCCGCCATAGCGTGAGCGCTTCCTCGACTATGGCCAGGGCCTGGCCGGGTGCCTGCTGGCTGCGGGCGGTGGTCAGCAGTCGGTGAAACCGGTGCAGGTCGACTGTGTCGGGCGTGGTGTCCAGCAGGTAGCCGTTACTCCGGTGGGTGATCGTGATCCCGCCTGGGGCCAGAGCCCGGCGCAAGTGGGTCAGGTAGGTCCGCAACGCCGAGCGTGCTCTGCTGGGTGGGCGCTCGCCCCAGACACGGTCGATGAGGCCGTCCACCGACACCGTGTGGCCCGGCTCGACCGCCAGCGCGGCGAGCACCGACCGCTGCCGAGCATGCCCCACTGGCAGCGGTTGACCGCCCAGCCGGACCTCCAACTCGCCCAGGATCCCCACCACGACACGCAACTGCATGACCTCACCAGGATCCCCCTGCATCTGTTCTGGATACCGGCTTTGAGCAGTGGATTCAACGCGGATTTGGCTGATTCTTTGCTCGCCGCCGCAACTCTTGGTGACACGGCGGTCGTGCGGGGTGGCTGCCAGGGACAACATCCGATGATCCATTGAAGGGATTCGACAGTGAAACGCTTCCAGCGATCCGTGAGAAGCCTGGCGGTGCTTGTCTCCGCGGCGGCAGCCCTGCTGGTGGGAGGCACGACCGGTACGGCCAGTGCTGCGACCAACTGGGATGCCACCTACACCGACGCCGACATCGTCGGCGCTCATGCCTGGGGCAGTCTCGACGTGGCGGACCGGTTCTTCCTCAGGGTCAACATCAAGGACACGCAGGCCGACGGCCACGGCGCTCGTGTGTACGTGCGTACCACCTACGCCGACGGAGGTACCCGTCTGGAGAGCCTGAGCGCGTCCGGCTCGGGCGCCACCAACAGCACGACCTGGAACTACGCCAGCAGTGCTCGAAAGTTCGAGGTCCAGGAGTGCCGCACAGAAGGCGGCGCCAAGTACGACTGCGCTCGCTGGCACACGATCTACCCCTAGAAACGTTCAAGTAAGAAACTCAAGACCGCAGTCGGCCGGGGACAGCGCCTCAGAAACCGGTCCCCGGCCGACCGTGCAAGTTGCAGACGCCACCCACTGCTGTTCACGGGGAGGCCGGGGTGTTGCGCGGGTGCACGAGAAGCTGTTTGTCGAGTTGCACACGCCGGGGGGGTAATGGACTGGTCGACGGCACCGATCGATCGTTCCACGTGCGAGCGCTCAAAGGCCCGAATACGGGATCGAGCCCGGTCGACCGTGCCGGGACCGACTCCGTGCACCATGTGATCACCGAAGGGCGCGGGATCCCGCCGGCGGCCTCACTGACCGGCGGCGACCGGCACGACGTGACTCAGTTCCTTCGTGCGGCGGGCTGGCCGTGCGGAGCGGGCATCTGCCAGGCGACCGCTGCACAGGGTCGGCTCATGATTCGGACGCGATCGCGCCGCGCGCTGGTGTGGTGGTGGTGATCGGTACGTTGGGGCAGTGGGCGGCGCGGTCACGCAGGCTGTTCTGTTCGCGTGTGTCCACATGCAGGCGCCACCGGGTTTTCACGGTGACCCAGTCGGTGATGTAGGTGCAGTGGGCGGGTTCGTACGGGGGTATCCAGTCGGCCGGGTCCTGGTCGGCTTTGGAGCGGTTGGATCGTGCGGTGACCGCGGCCAGGGCGCGTGGTTCGTCGAGGTCGTTGGCGTAGTCCTGACGGCGTTGCGCGGTCCAGTCGAAGGCGCCGCTGTCCCATGCCTCGGCGAGGGGCACCATGTGGTCGATGTCGAGGCCCCTGGCTTCGGTGACGGTGACGTCGTCGTAGTAGGAGTACCAGGAGCCGCCGGTGATGGTGCAGCGTCCGCTGAGATCGGGTGGTGTGGTGGCTTCGTCGAGGAGGACTTCCGTGCGGGTGTTGCAGCCGTCGCCGTCCGCGTCGATCCAGTGTTTGAACTTGGTGCGTTCGTAGCCGTCGCGGACCTCGTCGGCGACGGACAGTGCCTCGACCGCGTCGCGCAGCAGGAGTGCCTCGGTGGCGGAGATGCCATCGGGTGTGGCCTGTGCCTGAACTGGGGTGACGGCCATCGTGCAGGCGACGAGCACGACGGCGGCTGTCCACAGTAGACGTTTCAAGACGGCTCCTTGCCTGGGAGGAATTGTCGAGGGTTTCGGGCGCCGTGGTCGGATGACGTGGTGAAGCGCGATTCCGTGTCCGCTGCTCCGCCGGGGCGCGGCGACTTGTCACCAGATGTCCACGGGGTGATCTCTGCTTCGCCGGTGTCGGGTTTGATTGTCCCTGGTCGGTGAATCAATGTTGGCGAAATTCTCGGGTGTGTGTCGGCTCCGAATCTACGGGCGCGCGGATTCGTCGACCCCGCAGCAGTCGCATTCAAGCAGGCGTCACCGGTGCGTCCCATGCCTGACGATGGTTTCCAGTCGATCAGACGCATTATTTGCCCCGAAGGTTTTACGACGGCGCATTTCTGGTGACACGCCGCAGTCTCCGATGCGGTCGGGCATGGGCTGCATCACCCGTGCAGGTGGTCGCCGGTTCCGCTGTCACGGGATCCATTGTCATAGGCCCGTCGGATGTGCTGTGCGACCTGATAGGCAGGACAGGATGGTCCGGGTAGCGGCGCTCCACCACCGTGAGGCGAATCGCTCTGGAGACGTGCTGACTGCTGGTGATGGGCGGCGGGCGGCTTGGGGAATTTGGTACACGATCGCGTGGTCGACCCCGCCTCATATTGGAATCGGTCGTCGGTCCTGCTTGCGTTGGCGACGTTTCCGGTTCCGGACGGAAGGACGTGATTTGCGTGGCAGGCACGGTGCGGGCAGATGCGAGCGATCGACGGCACAATAGAAAGCTGCTGGTCAGCGTGTTCGATCCGCAGGAAGCGCGTGAGGCGGTGCTGGGTGGCGCGCGGATCGTGGACAGTGAGGATCCGAGCAGCGCGTTGGGCAACATCAAACCGCAGGCGATCATGAGCATCGCCGACGCGGTGCTCAACTACACCCGCGACAACGAGGTGCAGTTGAGCACCAACATCGGCGAGGACCAGTTGCTGTTCCGGCGGACCGACACCGGGCACGCGGTGGAGAAGTCGCCGTACGAGATCGCGGGCAAGGCGTCGCAGGCCGCGTTGGGCGTGGCGGTGTCGATGGGCACCAGGGTGCACCCGTGCAACATCGTCAAGGTCGGGTTGGACGGCATGTACCTGCCGATCCTCAAGGAGTCGCTCACCGAGGTGGTGCAGACGCTCAACCGCACCGAGCAGTTCAGCCACAGCCAGGTGATGGCGGTGCTGTTCGTGCAGGACCTCGTGCTGTGGCGGGAGCGCAAGAACAACCCGCTGGTGGTGCGAGAACTGGTGGCGTTGCGGGAGTTCTCGCCCACCACGACCGCCACGCCGATCGAGGACACGATCGACCTGCCCGACTACTACCAGTACCTGACCGACGCCGACGGCAACCCGTTGTTCGACCATCGTCCGGATCTTCAGGAACTGATCACCGCCGAGGTGTTGCCCGCATGGTCGGACAGCACGCGGGTGAAGATCAACGATCCGTTCCCGCACTCGGAATTCGGGCTGACACCGGCCGAACGGACCGACCGCGAGGCGATCAAGAAAATGGTCGACGCCACAGCGGATTCCGGCGCCGACGGGCTCATGCTCGACACCAGCATCCTGTTCAAGGTCGCCAGGGTCGGCCTGGTCGACACCACCGAGACCGGCAACGGCGACGGGCCGTCCATCGTCGACTTCAACCGGTTCGACATCACCGGAACCGGGCCGGACACGCTGGTACGCAAGGGCATCCTGTCGGTGCAGGACATCAGGTTCTTCGTCGACTACTGCCACTACCGCGGTGTGGAGGCGAACCTGGCCGGGTCGCTGCAGAGCTACCAGGCCCAGCAGATCTGGCGACTGGTGCCGGAGAACGACCAGGTGTCCACCCGCGGCGGCGCGTCGGCGATCCGCCTCGACCCGTCCGTGCCCCCCGGTGACGACGACCCGGTCGCCTCGCGACGCGACCAGGTGATGATGCGACAGCTGGTGCGCGGCCTGGTTCCCCCCGAACACGGCGGGTACCTGTGGCTGCCGAAGAAGATGCGTTCGGTGGAGGGCGTCGACAAGGCGGTCGACCGGCTCCTGGAGACCTTCCCCGACATCACCTCGGTGTTCTGGGCCGACGAGTACGGCCAGCTCGAGCCCTTCTGACCCGCGCACCCGGAGGCGACCACCATGACAGAAACCCGCACCGCCGTCCCCCGCGCGCCCCACGACGAGGATCACTCGCAGGACACCGAGACCGGCTACCCGGTGCCCGATCGGCCGATCATGCGGTTCACCTGGCACACCGGCGCCTGGTTCGACGTGTTCGAGCTGCACACGGAACTGCTCAAGTCCGACCTGGCGCGCGCCCGAGCCGAAGGCCGCGTCGTGGTCTACCTCAGCTGCCCGATCAGCTCACGTGGCGGCGGGCACTTCGCCACCAACGTCGACATCGCCCATCACACCGCGCGCCGGCTGACCGAGCAGTGGGGCGAACGGTTCTTCTTCCTCAACCCCGCCGCCTACCAGTTGGAGTCCCGTCAGGGCACCGGCCTGATCACCCGCCACATCCAAGCCCTGCAGGACAAGTACCCCGGCCTGACGCTGGAGGACCTGCTGCGCCAAGCCCATCCCACCGGCGGGGACTACATGCGCATGTGGTCGCGCGTGCTCATCGAGGACGACTACCTGACCGACCCGTCCCGCACCGACCTCAAACTCGGCGGCGCGTTCGACGCCTACTACTTCCTGGGTCCCGGCGACGCGCGGGAGTTCTTCGCCGGCCGCAGCGGCGGCGAGTCGCTCACCGACAGGATGGAGGGCTACTTCGCCCGCCGCTACACCACCGACGCGCAGTTCTACCTCGACTTCGGCACCGTGGACGACGGCACCGGACGCCGTCCGCTGGACCCCGGCCAACCGCAGGACGCGGTGCTGTACGAGGCGCGGCGACGGGCGTTCCTGGTCTACTACGGCACCCGCGCGGGCACCGGGTTCAGCCTGGGCGCCCACGACGAGTGGAACATCCTGCACCGCCTCAACGGCGCCCGCCGCGCCGACCCCGCCTATGGCGTCGGCGAGGAGATGGCCGGGTTCTTCGACGGCCGTCAGCTCACTCTGGGCGACACCGAGCAGGAAACCCTGCCCGGCTACGAGGTTGTCGATGCCACCGCGACGGCGCGGACGGCCCTGGCTGCCGTGACGGTGCCCGTCCTGTCGCACGCCGAGGTGGCCTGGCCGTTCGGCACGATCCCCGACCTGGTCCTCCCCCGCGAGCCGCTCGAATCCTTCGTGGACAGAACACGGTGATGGCATCGTGGTCGCCGGCGCGTCGGGCGCTCGTCCTCGGCGCGGCCCTGGTGTTGCTGCTATGTCCGTCCCCGGCTGCGGCGGACCCGCCGCGGGTGCCGGCCGTGGACGTGCACGACGTGCAGGGTGCCGGGCACCGGTCGCCGCTGGTCGGACACGTGGTGACCGGGGTGTCAGGGGTGGTCGTGGCCACCGACACCCGCCGCAGGGTGTTCTGGCTGCAATCGGTCACCCCCGACCACGACCCGGCCACCTCCGAGGCCGTCCAGGTCGCCACCAGCGAGGCCACCCTGCTGCGCTCCGGCGACCTGGTGCGTGTCTCGGGCACCGTGCAGGAGCACCGCGACGGCGACGACACCCCGACCAACGCGAACCTGTCGGTCACCCGCATCGGCGGTCCGGCGTCGGTGACCGTCGTGGGCCATCACCCGCTACCCGCACCGATCCGGATCGGCCGAGCAGGCCGCACCCCGCCGCCGGAGGTGGTGAAGGACGACGTGACCGGCGACGTCGAGCACAGCGCCGCGTTCGACCCCGCCCGGCAGGGCCTGGACTTCTTCGAGTCGTTGGAGAGCATGTACGTGCGGGTGGACGAACCCGTCGCGGTGTCCCCCGCGCTGGACCTCGCCGGCGGCAGGCGGGTCACGGTCGTGGCCGACAACGGCGCGGACGCCACGACCCTGTCCGGTCGCGGCGTGCTGCGCGCACGGGAACACGACCCCAACCCCGAACGACTCACCCTCACCGCCGGACCGACGTCCGACGCGATACCTGCGGGGATCGACGTCGGCGACCGGCTCTCACCAGCGTGCGGTGTCCTGGACTACCGCTACGGCGTCTACGAGGTCCTGGCCACCTGCCCCTCGACCCGCACCCCCACGGGCCTGGCACGGGAGACCACGGCGCCCGCGGGAGCCGACGAGGTGGCGATCGCGACGTTCAACGTGGAGAACCTCTCAGCGGTGTCGCCCCCCGAGAAGGTCGCCGAACTCGCGCGCACCATCACGACCAACCTCGCCTCTCCCGCCGTGGTGATCGTCGAGGAGATCCAGGACGACGACGGGCCTGCCGACACCGGTACCACCAGCGCCGACCGCACCTGGCAGACCCTCGTCGACGGGGTCGCCGCCGCCGGTGGCCCAAGCTACGACCACCGGCAGATCGACCCGCTCGACGGCGCCGACGGCGGCCAGTCCGGTGGCAACATCCGCGTCGGGTTCCTGTTCCGCACCGACATCGGCCTGTCCTTTCTCGACCGCCCCGGAGGCACCGCGACCACACCGGTCCAGGTCTCGCCGGACGGCACGCTCACCATCAGCCCCGGCCGCATCCAGCCCGACCACCCGGCCTTCGCCGACACCCGCAAGTCACTGGCCGCGGAGTTCTCCTTCCACGGCACCCGGCTGGTGCTGGTGGCCAGCCACCTGACCTCCCTACGCGGCGACGACCCGATCCTCGGCCGCTTCCAACCACCCCGCACCCCCAGCCGCGTCCCACGCGGCGGGCAGACCGCCGTCCTGGCCGACTTCACCCGCCACCTGCTCGACAGCGACCCGACCGCACGACTGGTGCTCGCGGGCGACTTCAACGACACGGAGTTCTCGCCACCGCTGCGGACCCTGCAGGACCTCGGTCTGACCGACCTGCCCGCCACCCTGCCCGACCTCGAGCGCTACACCTACATCCACCAGGGCAACGCCCAGGTCCTCGACCACATCCTGCTCAGCCCGAGCCTGACCGCGAGCCGCCACGACTACGACATCGTCCACGTCAACACCGAGTTCACCGACCAGGTCAGCGACCACGACCCGCAACTGGTCCGGTTGACGATTCCGTGACCACGAACCCACCGGCCCCCTGAAGCCACCACGCTCCCCGAGCCGAAGGACCGATCCGATGACCGACGAACTCATCCTGCCCACCACCGGCACCCGCGTGCCGCCGCTGCCCCGTGACCGCATGAACGCCGACGTCGAGGCAGCCTACGACCTGAGCATCACCACTTGGGGCATCCCCAGCAACCTGTTCCGCACCATGGCCCACCACCCCGCCCTGGCCATCACCGAAGTTCCTTACGCCAACTCCATCATCTTCGACAGCGGCACCCACACCAACATCCCCAACCCCGACACCGAGCAGGGCGGAACCGTCCGCTACCCCACATCGGGCTTCCTCGACCGGGTCACCAAAGAACTCCTCATCAACCTCGTCACCCTGCTCAACCGCAGCCGCTACTCCATGACCCACCACACCGTCATCGGCTACAACACCCTGTCGGAACTTCTACCCCACCCCGACCCCGAGACCCGCGCCCGCGCCGCGGAGAACATGCTGCTGCACCTGGTCGACGACGACGGCACCCCCACCTTCGACCGCCACGGACCGCTCTACACCGAACTGCACCTGGCGTGCCTGCGACTGGCCGCGACCACCCAAGCCGCCCCGCACAGCGTCACCGACGAACAGGTCCGCGACGTCCGCCGGGTCCTGCTCGACCACGCGCCCGCCGCCATCACCGCACACGGCCTCGACCGGTACCCCGGCACGGGCACTCCCGCCTACCGCAACGCCTACGCCACCGGCATGCTCATCGAACTCACCTGGCTCACCTCCCACTTCGACGGTCTGCTCAACGTCTGGTTCACCGTCCTGCACACGTTCGACGAAGCCAGCGTCAGCGACGACGAGATCGACTTCATCACCGTCTACAACAGCACCGTCCCCACCAGCATCCGACGCCGCAACAACGCCCTCCTCGGCCCCACTGGATGGGGCGACCCACCGCTCAACCGGACCGCACCCGAGCCGACTGGGTCATCCCTTGAGGCTCTGACACGATGACGGGCACCGACCCGTCGACCGGCGCGGTGCTCGGTGCCGCACCGTCGAGCACCGCCTGGAGTTCGGAACCGGTGTGAGCACTCCGGTCAGGTGGTCTTGGAGTCGGGCATGGCGGAACTGGTACACAGCACCGACCCGGCGTAGCGCACCTCGCCGGCACGCGTCGTCCAGAAAGGCAACCAACCTCCAGGGAAGTCGGCCTGTCATGGGGAGCCAGATGCGAGCTATGGCCACCCACTGTCCCCAGGCGGTCAGGCACAGCCCGTAGCCGAGCCCAGCCCCGAAAGCGCCTTCGATGCCGAACGCGAGTCCGAGTTCAA
>Ga0307507_10002751_pt1 | contig 35993 bp, 41 predicted proteins | sample 7_EM_MG_FD_207223 | JGI IMG/M metagenome (GOLD analysis project Ga0307507, IMG submission 207223) | Populus trichocarpa ectomycorrhiza microbial communities from riparian zone in the Pacific Northwest, United States - 7_EM | ecosystem: Host-associated > Plants > Roots > Unclassified | place...
TGTGGAATGTGTTGTGTATGGCGATTGACGCTAGTAAGGCCAGCTTATATCTGCTTGTTCCAATCTTTGCCAGGATTTTCAATGGTCCGATTTTTTTGTAGTCCAACTTTTTCGATGGTCTTGTGGTTTTGATGTTGCGTAGCAACAGCCACACCGTATCTCCTGACTGTAGGTTTGGATCGGGCTTTCTGTGTAAATCGTAGTATTCATTTCGTCGTAATTGCGCGGCCACCATTTTCGTCTTTTAATGACTCATGTAACAGAGTCATTTCTTCTAGTTTCGTTTGTTTTTCTTGAATCTGATGACTGATCATCTCCTATTCGGGGTGAATTCTGTAATTTGTAAAGAAGGGTGTGTTTTTGATGGTCCCCTGATATCCGTTGTTACATACAAATTCTGCCAGTGGCAGGTAACCACACCAATCGTCTTGTTGATAGTTGATATCTGCTCGGCGACATTGTTCCAGTATGGCATTGGTCCGTTCGGTCTGGCGGTCTGTTTGTGGATGGAAAGCCATGCTGAGTCTTCGTTCAATTCCTAAATTCCCCGTAGTTTCTTTCCATAGGTCTCAGGTGAATACTGTCCCTCTGTTGGTGATGATATCATGTGGTAGTCCGTGTAGCCTGAATATCTCTTTCATGAAGAGATTGGCGAATTGCCGTGCCTCGAGGTTCTTTGAGCATGGAATGAAATGGCTCATTATGGTCAGCCGATCAATTACTACCAGTATGCTGTCATATCCTTCTGATCTCGGCAGGTCCGTAATAAAGTCCATAGCTATGGATTTCCATGGTCGATCGGGGGCCTCGTTTGACTGTAGCAATCTGTAGGGTGCATGTCGGACCACTTTGGTCCTTTGACATGTGTCGCAATCCTTTATGAATCCTTTGATATCTTCTCTTATCTTTGGCCAGTAATATCGTCGGCTGATGATTTCCGTAGTTTCTGCCTTTCCGCCATGCCCCGCTTGTGGTGGTTCGCGATGTTTAGCGATAAGAGTGGTTCGTATCCCTTCGCCCTTTGGTATCCAAATCTTTCCTTGATACCATAAGAGGCCATCCTTCCATTGGCATAGCCCCAGCGGTATTCCTTTCCTTTCTTTTCTCCCTTCGTGCAAGTCTCTCTTGATGTCTTGGATCTCGTCGTCGACCTTGCTTGCCTTTTGTATCTCTCCTGAGTCCTTGTCTTGGAATTCTGTTGTTTCCAACAGGTCGAGCTTGATTTCTTCAGTCTCTGGATTATCCCAGTATCGTTCTTTTGGCAGTAGGATTCCCGTATTTCGGGTAAGTCTCTGGTCGCCTGCAGTGGGTAGGTGTCCCTCTCCTCTTGTGAGGGGGTCTGGCTTGCCTCCCTCTTTCCCTGGTCGGGATTCGATTTTGAAGTTATATTGACTTAGTTCTTGCATCCATCGTGCTTGTCGTTCACTTAGTTCCTTCATTGTCATGAAGGTTACTAAGTTCTTGTGGTCTGTGAGGACCCGTACTGGCTTCGGACTTCTTTTCGTCTATCGTTTCCATTCGTGAAACGCCTGAACTATTGCCAGTATTTCCTTGTCGTGTATATCGCTATTGCATTCGGCTTTCGACATTGTCTTGGATCGGTATGCCACTGGTCTCCATTTCCCGTCCTGGCATTGTTGAGATAGTATGCGGGAGAAGACATATTTTGAGGCCTCTGTTTCGATCTTGGTTGGTGCCAGGGGGTCGAAGTAGACCAGTACTAGTGCTCTGGTGAGCTTTGTCCTTAGTTTGTCGAATGCTTTTTGTTCCTTGTCTCCCCACTGTCACTGGCCGATGCATTCTTTTTTTGTCTTTGCGTATAGTGGTCCGGCTGTTCTGCTGAAACCCTTCTATGAACCGTTGGTAGAAGTTGCAGAATCTTAGGAAACATTGGATCTCCTTGATTTTCCTGGGTGTTGTGCAGTCCCATATGGCTTGTATCTTAACTGGGTCAGTCTTGACCCTTTCTTGTCCAATGATAACTCCTAGGTATTCCGGTTCGCTTTGGTGGAATTCGCACTTTGATCGTTTGACCTTCATCCCTGATTTTCTTATTGCTTCGAGGATATTGTTGACATCTTTTCAGTGTTGTTGTAGGGTGTTTGAATATATCAGCAGGTCATCCAGATCGACGATGCAACACATGTCGATATGTTCCATAAGGACCTCGTTGATCCATCGTTGGAACGCCGCCGGTGCGTTGCATAGTCCGAATGGCATGAGTAGGTATTCGTAAGTCCCTAGCTTTGTTGAAAGGGTTGTCTTCCATTCGTCCCCTTCTTTAACCCGAATGCTGCGGTAGGCGCCCCCGATATCCAGCCTGGTGAAGTATTTAGCTCCCCTACTCTGTCTAGGGCTTCACTAATGAGTGGTAGTGGATGTCGATCCTTCTTGGTGACTTCGTTGAGTGCTCGGTAATCACCGCATAGTCTGAGTTTGCTCTTCTTTTTCTTAACAAACATGATTGGTAAAGCCCTTCCTGACTTCACCCGTCGAATCCACCGGTGGTCCTCGTTTTGTTTGATGTATCGATGGAGTTCTTCCAGTTGGTCGTAACTGAGGGCGTATATCTTCTTGATGGGTACCGTTTTTCCTTCATCCAGGTCGATTCCTAGATCGATGTTTGGTCGGTGGGGTGGTACTGTCGTTTTTTCTCCTTTTTCGAATACATCTAGCAGGTGATGATATTCTCGCGGAACCATGTCTCTAATGTCTGGGTCTTCGTTGTCCTTTTTGTTTTTTATCGCCAGCTCTGTGCTGATCTTGATAGCTTCCAGCTAAATTTCGTTGTCGATCTCATCCCATCTTAGGATGCTGGTTGTCTCTCCTCTTCGGTAGAACTGTCCGAAAGCTCTTGCCCATATCTCGTTGATTTCAATCTTTGGCTTGGCCTTCCGGCCCTTGACCTCTTGGTCCATGGTGGTGTTTGAGCCCCCGAATCCTTGATCTCCTCTCTCGGTATCGTCCACCTGGGTTACTTCTTGTAGTTCTGTGTTGTCGATTCTTTCGATGATCAGTTGTGCGATCCGGTCTCCTTTTTCCACTCGGTATGGTTGGTCTTCTAGGTTGGCTAGGACCACCTTCACTTCTCCTCTGTAGTCGGAGTCTATCACACGTGCATTGGTCGTGAGTCGGTGTTTGACTGCTAGACTGCTTCGTGGTGCAATTGGCCCATAGGTGTCGTGAGGTAATCCAATAGCTATTCAGATTCAAACAATTGCTTGCCCTCTGGCAGAAACGTCGGTTCCTTCAATTACCTACAGGTCGTGTCCTGCCGTCCTTGCTGATCTCTTTCATCGGCACTCAGGCCTCGTTGGATAGCTTCTCAACTCTGACGCTCGGGTCATTGGCCGTCTGGCCACTCTTGGCCTGGATCTTGGAGAATCTGGTGATGAGATTCTCTTCCAGGGCTTTTTCTTCAAGTATCGCATATGCAACGGGCGAACTTTTGAGACACCAAGTCGTACATCGTTCGCTTTTCAATATGATCCTTTTGTCATTCCAATCGATTGTTGGATTGTGTTCTCTCAACCATGGCATCCCGAGGATGACCTCATGTTTCTGGAGATTTGCCACTTGGAAGGTTGCCAATTCCCTATGGCTACTAATGTCCATAGGTACTTTCGTCATATGGGTAACAGGTCCCATAGTGCTTGGTTATCCGTCCGCCAGGTAAATCTCCCTTGGGTTTTTTGCTTTGATCATCTTGATCCCGTGTTTGTTGCAGATTTCTTGGTCAATGAAGTCTTCTGTTGCTCCTGAGTCAATGATGGCGTGGATAATGACTGACTCTTTTTCGCAGTGTAGTTGTACCTTTACCATAATATGATCTTTGTCGTTATCGAGGGTTTCCGTGTAGTTGAGTGCCGCCTAGTAATTGTCCATGATAATGTGTTTTCGCTCGGGTCTGTCCCTTAGAGCATCTTTTACTGGGGACATTGGTCGTTTCCCGACTGTTCGGGCTCCTGTTCAACCTCGATTTCCCTAATCTTAGGTCTGGTTTGCCAAGGGGCGACTTTCTTCGTGGGTGGCCAACTCCTGGCTTGTGCATTGAATGGTTTGGGCCCATCCTTTTTCGGGCAGCTTCTGGCTAAGTGTCCCGGTTCCGCGCATTTGAGACATAGTTGTTCTCACATGCTCCTTTGGAGTTCTTCCGTGGAGATATTGAATCTTGGTCGTCTCCGAGTCGTGTCCAGTTCCATGGGGTCGCCGTAATTTTAATTGCCATTATTTGTTGGTCGATATGTCCCATCTGGGTTTCGTGGTGTGATGGTCTCCCTGTGGATGTTTTTTGTTGATGGCGATCCTGGGATATATCAAACTGGCGCCAGCTTGGTTTCCTTCCGGATCGCGCATTGGGCTAGAGCTTTGCGGTCTTCGTATTCTTCACTGCTAGCTTCTTAGACGTTCTGCAATTCTGCGATCATTCCTCCTAGAAGTAGTTCTCTTCGGGTTGAGTCGTCCAACTCGGCTTCGCTAGCCACAAGACGGAATTCGTTCCAGTAGTCTGTGACTGATCGTTTGCCTTGTTTGATGTTCTTTACTCTGATTCTCGCTTCTCCTTTGGCGTCGATCACGCCAAACTGTCTTTGTAATTCTGCTTTGAATCCTGCCTAATTGTCCTAGGTTGGGGTGATTCGTGCTTCTGTATAAGGTGTGATCCAGGTCCCTGCGTCGTCCCTTAGGAGGCTTGTTCCATAGAGAATCTTTTCCTCATTATGGCCATTCTGCCACCCTACTGTACTGTAGTATGCTATGAGTTGGGCTAGCTACCCTCGTAGTTTGTGTTGTTCTCTTCGGTAAACCTCTGGTTCCTTGGTCTTGGTCTTCCTTGTTCCTCCACTTAGTGATTTGATGATTTGTCTGATCTGTTCTGGGCTTAGGATCGGGGTTGTTTCTGAGGATGTCGCTCCTCGTTGCTCTGCTGTGGCCGCCATCGTGTTTCGTCGTGTCCTTCCTTGTTCTTCTGTTTCTTCTGATCCAATTGGTGATGGTGGCTCTGGTGTTGTAGGGCTTGGTGCCATCTCTTCCGTTAAGGCCCTTGCAAGTCCTTCTCCTAATAATGAAACGTCAAGATTTTCCGCTAGGGGGTCGATGTCGTTTTCGTTGTCGGTCTCAGTTCTTTCTGTTTTTTAGGTGCTGCTGGTTGAGGCAACCAAATGTTACAATCCTCTCCTCTCCAGGTGATACTTGCAGCAGGTAACCGATAGTATCCTAACGATCACTTCTTCTTAGCCCAATAGCTGTTGCGATAGCTAAGTCCGTTGACTTCTATCAAGCAAACTTGATCGCTGGGCACATATAAGACAGTCGTGTCTTGGTTCCCAGAAGGGTGATAGATAAAGATCCTTGTATTGAAAGTTTAGTGTATGAAAGAACTTAGATCGTTGCGTGAAGAACCCAAATCCCATGCTTTTTTTTTTCTTTTTTTCTTTTCTTCATGTGCTTTGTTTGATTCATCATCTAGGTACAAAGACTACGTGCAGCGCTAGCTATGGTAAAGAAAACCCTCAGTGAACCCACCAGCGCCAGGGAAAAAGCCATCAACCCAAGTCCCTCTGGTACGAGACCAACCACACACCAGCCACGCAAAATAAGAAATCAAACTCCACCTAAAGGGGCGGAATAAGAAACATCAAATGAATACATGGTGAGGAATCAACAGGAAAACCCTTGCCGTAGACACCTGAAAAAATGAAATGTTTGATAGACCACTGGTGAAATCCTAAGTAACCGACAATGAAAGAAGAGCAAAGGGGGTGCGGGGGCCACTAAAACCGTTGTGACGTTGCAACCATTACTCAAGAACCCAAGGCCTTGACATCCGCCACCGAGGTAGTGCAATACGACGACTGCGCCTAACCGAGACGCCCGACCGTGGCAATCGCTAGGGCGGCGAAGACAGTAGGATGCCAGCCGAGTGAATGGAAGGTAGCTGTAACTGAGCAACGGGACGCGACCTGAAGGGGGAGACGAGGGGTAGACCCAATAACTGTGGAAACTATCGGTAACCGTGTACTTGTCTGACTAGGCAGCCTCTAGCGGAAGTGAAGAGAATGGAGAAATCGACCGTAGCCTTTTGAAAAGTTTTCCCCTACTGCGAACAGTAGTCCCAGCCGTTTGTAACATGGGCGAGAGGGTGTTGCCGACTGTGTGAGTGCTAAACGAGGCAACGAAGCGCGAGCGGAGAGAGGGAGGAACAGAGGCAAACGACCCCTAGAAACAAGGACGCCAGGGCCCAAGAACAGCATAACGGAAGTAAGGCGGGAGGGGCGGTGCAGCTCATGGAGAGTGCGGGTGGAGCTCACTGCGTGTGCAGTGGTGGTGGATGTTGACGATGAATTCGCATGGTGTTGAGATTTCAATCGCCGGGTGTGTAAGAGAGATCGTTCATAACCCAAATCCCATGCCCCGACTGTGCCCTTATATAGTGGTTCTTCCCTCAACCCTAACCCTGCGTGACTCATACTCTCGCGTCATGCCACTCATGACTCATAGTGAGTCATGGTGTGAAATCCATCAGCTGACTCCTCCGAGTCCGCTGCGCCCTATCTCGCAACCAATCAAAACTCATAAAACCAATCATGTGCCCTAACGGGGTCACATGTGTAAAACTCATGACTCATAACTTATGAGTCATGTGCGAAATACATAAACCACATGACTATCATCATGCGTCATGTCAAATATCAACCCGTCATAACAAACCCCTGACAAGCTATTGCGTTGTCATCTAAAATCCTCTGAGTCAACTGATCTCATAGCGTCAAAGTTAATAAACCGATGTCTAATAACAATTAGTCATGTGAGAGTCTGCCTTGCTTAGTCACCGTTTGTGATACTCGCACTCTCAGTGAGCTGCACCCACACTGTCTGTGAGCTGCACCCCCTCCCCCTTGTCGCCTTACTTCCCTTATCATCTCCTTGGGCACTGACATCCTTGTTTCTAGGGCTCGTTTGGCTCTACTCCCTCCTCTCTCCGCTCGCTCTTCGCTGCCTCGCTTAGCGCTAGCACTGTTGGCAACACCCTCTCGCACATGTTACAGAGGGGTCGAACTACAGTTCGGAGTAAGAGGAAACCTTTCAACAGGCTACGGTCGATTTCTCCGTTTTCTTCACCTCCGCTGGAGGCTGCCTAGTCAGACACGCACACGGTTACCGCTAGTTTCTACGGTTATTAGGTGTACCCCTCCCCTGGCCCATTCAGGTCTCGTCCCGTTGCTTGGTTACAGCTACAAGCCCCTCACTTGGCTGGCACCCTACTGCCCCTTTCCCTCACCTTGTGATTTCTCCATGCTCGCGCCACTCGGTTACGCTCAGTCGTTGTATTGCACTACCTCGGTGGTGGATGTCAATGCCTTAGATTCATTAGTAATGCTTGCAACGCCGCAATAGTTTTAAGGGGCCCCCGCACCCCCCTCGTTTCTCTTTTATTGTCACTTACTTTGGGTTTCTCAACTGGTTATAATAATTATTTATATTGTTGTTGGTGTCTACAGCAAGGGTTATCCTGTTGATTCCTCCCAATATCTTTATTTGATTTTCTTGTACCGCCTATTTATTCCAAGTTTGATATCTTATTTTGCATGGCTGGTGTGCGGTTGGTCTCGGACCAGAGAGACTTGGGTTGAACGTTTTTTCCCTGGTGCCGGGGAGGATAAAAGATAGGGGATGGGGTTTTTTCTTTACAATAGCTAGCGCTGCACGTAGTCTTTGTTCCCAGTAGTTGATTAATACAAAGCACATGATATAAAAACAAAAACAAAAAAAGGCATGGGATTTTGGTTCTTCAGGCAACCATCTAAGTTCTTTCATACACTATACTTTCAATCCAAAGATCTTTATCTATCACGCTTTCGGGAATCAAGACACAACAGTCTTATATGTGCCTAGCGATCGACGTTGCTAGATAGGAGTCAAAGGGCTTAGCTATCGCAACAGCTATCAGGCTAAGAAGAAGTGATCGGTAAGGGACTTTTGTTTACCTGCCTCAAGTATCACCCGGAGAGGAGAGGATTGTAACATTAAACCTATTGATCATACCATCATTTCTTACCATCTGTCCAGTGAGACTTTCGTCGGCGCAGAAACTTGCTAAGATCGGGAAGAGAGGAGCAGGAATTGTCGCCACTGCTAGAGGAGTAGGAATCACCGAGATCACCTCCCCCAGCAAACATTTCCACTACTAGGAGGTCTATTACCTCCATTTCCACTAGCATTTCCTCTTGGAGGCACAGCTGGTTTGTCATATCCGCTAACGCAGTCTCATGATATCGGATCCAAGCACTCGTCAGGATAATTTTGTTGTCCGAGAGGTGAGGGTGAGGGTGCTGCTTGCGCTTGAGTAACCCTTTCAACACCTATTGCGACCAGTTGCTGAAACTTATGAAATTCACCAATGTCCGTATGGTCTTGATCATCACATGGTCAACATTGGCTCTTTTTCCACTTCAGGACCTTTGGAGTATGTTCAATCAGGTCTTCATGACTTTTGAGACACGGCATCGCATGATAGAATACAACTACTCCTCCGGCCCTTCCCTCGATCCTACAAGCAGGGGCACAATGCACCGTAGTCGACTCTGCCCCTACTCAGGAGAGCCTGTAAACCCTGTATAGCTCTGTAGCCTCTCGGGCGCTGGGGGTACTGATCTAAGAACAGTACGGCCCAATGCTTCGGGTGTACCTGGCACTGCCAAAGGAGTTGCATGTGTCACAGTGAAAGATCGTTCTTGTTCAACACAAATTGCAGAGGTAGTCGGCTGGGCCTGTCTGGCCTGAGCCGGAACAATTAGTGGTTGACTTCTCTTGTGGCTCCTGCTTATCCCTCCTGGTCTGGTATTGGACTCCCGAACTGATCCTGTAGGAGGACTTGTAGATTGGCTACGAATATGTCTGTCGAAGGCGATAGCAAATGGAGATAGGCGTGGTAGGGTATCAGATTCACCAATTCCCATACATCTCCTGACGTGTTTTGTTAAATACTGGTACAAGTCCGGAACTACGACAATTGCTGCAAATTGAGGAACATAACTTGGGTAGCCGTGTTTGATGAGCGGCAAGGGGGAAGCTTCGACCAACTTCCCATAGGATATATGGTTCAAATATCTGGTGGGTGAATTGCTCAAAATTGATACCCTCTTGGGCAGGCTCAGAAATCCATGTACCCAGGGTGGGATCATTTGTAATGGAAGGCATTAGAGCCCTGGGGTCTCTGATGACGAGTTCCTAGCATTCAGTTGGCACCTAACTAGGTGCTGCTTCAATCACTCCTCTCACAGATTCCGATCCCAAGTCTCACAGGTCTGCGAATGCATCAAAGTTGCAGAGGTTGAGACGTTTACCAGGGTCCTGTTGTGATCCCCGTCGAGCCATATCGGAGGACATAGTTCTTTCCACCCTGGGCTACTTGTTCCAGACAAGATACCAGTACTAAAAGATAGAAGGAAGAATGGGTCAAATCAACAATTCTCAAGATGAGAGTTAAGCGAGACCTTAAGCATATACGGTAACACGGGCACCCTATGGAAAGCTGGATTCCAAGGAGACGAACGCAACAAAAACTCAGGGTCAAATAAAGATATATATAAATTTAATAAAGGAATCAAACATGAAACCTTAATATTGTTAAGCCTGAAAGCTTAGCTCAATTCAAGTTCTCGGGGATCGATGGTTATCAGGGTAGAGTGTGGTTCAGGTTATAGTTTAAGTAGAATAGTGTATAAGCCAACAACACCTATCACTACTCTGACCTCGCGTGAGCACCCTTCTCAGCTCAGGGTTATCCTGACACACTTCTCTGTTCGATTTAACATTGGGAGTTGTGAGATAGCTTAGCATCAGGAAAATGTCGGAGTGTGGTCCACTCTGATCCGCTCTGATCCAAACCTTTTTCAAATTTTACCGAAAATGTGGACCAGGGTGGATCAGGGTGGACCAGGAGGCCCAGGGGGACCATAACCCCCCTTGGTGGACCAGGAGCGGTTTTTACCTTTTGCTGATGTAGACATGGTTAAGTCCCCGAATCGGAAGTGGTTCCTGCAATGTATCTTCAATACAACCGCATGAGAGAAAACCGCTTCCGATCGTTGTCATGTAAGTGGCAAACTACAGACCACTTCACAGTCTTCATGTTGATAAAACTTTCTGGCCCATCAGCATTATCATCTTTTATGCAAGCTGTGTAGGCACCAATTCTACTGATACTATAGACTATTCTTGGTGGACTACTAAGTTCCCTATGTGAGGTGCATAGTTGCGTTGTCCTCCTCAGGTGCTACCGGGGGCCAATACAATGCTGACCACCTCTACTGTGATTAGACATATGCTTTCAGACTCTAATAATATTCTTATAGATAAGCTACTCTACTTAGGGTTGACTCCCGACTTGTACCAGACTAGATTTGGGAGCAATCTAAACTTATTTTTAAATCTCCCGGTAGACCTTCTGGTGGCTCTCTTACTACCCATAGGCATGTAAGAACCAGTCTATACCCATCAGGTGTCTTAAGAAGCCAAAGTAGGTGACTGCCCTCGGGGCAGTCACCCACACCTCCCCTATATATTCTGTGAACAGCATCAGGTCCGACGGACGGCCGCGACGTTTTTGGTGTGAGAAGTGTATCTCCAATTCTTAGATTGAGTATGGAGATTCTCAACCACATAGGGATTTTGCGTCTGCGCACCGGTCATGCATCGTTGCCACAGGGTGGTGTTGGACACCTATTCCAAGTCCAGGGCCGGGCTTGAATCCCACTTTAATCATATCAAGACCCACTATACCTTTAGTTACCAGCAGCACCAGTCACATCTAATCCCGGGCATACTAGTAGTAATTCTAACATACTCTGGTATGGCTTTTCTGACAAAGGTAGGGTAATCGCTTCTCAAGGTAGGGTAACTATGACCCCGTTGAGTGGGTAACTAGATTCCGAAGGTCGGGTAACATTACTGTATCATACCGGAAATCTCTACCGAAGTTCGCGTGACACCTTGTAAAGGGTCCACGGAGGTTCGTATAACCCTACTATTGTTTACTTGAGTCCTGAGGTGTAAGCCGTCCGCAAGGTTACCCTATCTAACCATGTATCTTTTGCTAGCTTTAGTTGCCATCCCTAGAGCCCGGCTATATCTAAGAGTAACCATTGCTATGGCTCGCCGGCAGACCCTTCTTCTAACCCTTAGTCTACCCTGGTATGCTAAGTATACCAGACCAGACTTACTATGATTGCCTCTTGGTATACCATTTGGGCTTGTAAGGTGGGCAATTCTAGCTACGTGTCCTTGGGTCCTTACAGCAGGCCTTTGTCGGTACAGGTTGATTCAGTCAGAACTTTGGTGGCATTGGAAGTAATACTAAATGGGGGAATGGCCTCTTGACAGTGGTGTTTCTCCTCTGCCAAAGGATATTGCCGATCATCACATATACTGGCCAGGCTTGATTATCTCCAGCAAACTTAGAAAGTTGAGCCTGGTCCGCCGATCGGATAATGGGTACCACTGTTGACCCTGGGGGCAGTGTTTTCTACCAAGGACCTCAATGTGCTATTAGTACTTGAAACACCCACTACTTGAAACTTGCCAGGAGCGATTTCATACTTGTGTATCCCACCACCAGTCTGTCCTATGCATCTCAGAGTATAATCTCTCCCTATTTGAATCATATTCCTGAATAGGTGTGTGGACCATATCAGATCTATGCGCGACCTGCCGGAACAAGTAGCGGACACAGTCAATAATATTCTACTAATAGAAAGTTGCTGCATGTCGACCATCATTCATAACGGCTTCCGTCCACAGCCGCTACTCACCAGATGGGTCCAGAACCTCGAGGTGTTGTCGCATGGTACAGGCGGACTGCAATGATCTGCTATCTGTGCCACCCAAACCTTCTGCACAGTATGCTCCAATCTCGGAGTTGACTATCTTGCTCCAGACTAGCCAGCTTGCCAAATTAAAGTTGTCTTCAGACGAGAATGAGTTCCAGGGGTTATATCTAATGGCTCTACTCAGATATGTATAGCCATCAACATTGCTGAGTGCTCTGCCAGCACAAGAAATAGAGTCTTGACTCGGTGGGCGCCCGCAGACTGGTGGGTGGGAAATGTCCTCCGCATCTGAATTGTTTTGCCTATCATCATCTATCGCACTACTTGCTGCCTGGCAATCTGCGATCTCCAGCCTGTGAGCGCATTCGTACTCTGAGGCGCTCTGATTGAAGTTTTTATTGGGTAGTAAAGCAGGTGGCCCTGGCGAGAGGGGCCGCATTCGCACAGTGTGATAGAACGATATCAAGATGCATTGTCTGAAGTTGCTTTTCCTGTACAGCAGCCTGTTGATAGCATCGCCTACAATAAGGAGACTTTGTTGTATTCGAGGTTATCGTAGTCAAGTGGTGTTTCGCTTCAAGTGGTCTGGCTGAGCTAATCAGTGGAGGCGGACTGCGGCTGATTTTGTCTTTGCAAGCCAAGGCAGATGTCTTTCAATTGTTGGATCAGGGGAAACTTCAAGTTTGTTCAATAGGATGACAGCCAGGTCCGGACGTTCAAGCTCTGATTAACTAGGTTTTCATGGGGTGGGTATAGAGCAGTTTAGTAGCGTCGTGGCTGTTAGGCTCCGGCTCCCCCGCGGCTCTGTCGTGGCTCGAAACCTTTTCTGAAACGTTTTGCCTTTGTGGATGGATCACATGACCTTTTAAGATTCAAGATATCATTATTCCAGATTGTACAGGATACGATTGTGCGAACTCGAGCAGCCTATAGAAGCTCTCCCTCACCATCATTCATACTCGCTTCATGCTCCTTTCCCGATTCACAATCACACTTTTTTATCGATCAACTCAGGTATCCTAATAGAACCCCTAAAGCTCTACAAAACCACTCACTTGTTTGGGGTATTACTAGTATATCCCCAGACCGATGGAGTACTCTCTATCTGCATATCCCCAGCCAATAACCTTCTCACAGCGATTTATTATCGGCTGAACTCCCTTTATCTCCCCTTTTTGTCCGCCAGCCCCGCTCTATTTCTATTTTCATAGTATAAATTATTCTCCAATTATCCTCCAGGCTACTAGCATCTGCTAGCTGACATCTTTCATTCACTGGATGACCATTGTGGAAAAAGAAAAACAATTTCGGATCTATCAACCACCCTTGGCCCCAACCACTATTACAATATCAGCCAGAAAAGTTGAACTTTAATACTAAAAGTCTGATGCCTTCAGAGATGACGGTGAGCTTACTTGATGTTAGTATGTCTGTGGCTTCCCGAACCAAGAACTTATGGTGAGGAGTATCAAGACTGGCAAAATGTTATGAAATGTAAGATGGAGTAAGACAGGATCCTGAGCTAGAAGAGGAGTCTAGCCGTCCAAAGAGCTCTCATTTAGGCATATACCCTTGCCACCCCACCCATTACAGTTAGGGTGGCACTCTGGCAGACAAATACAGCCCGGGGGAAACATTTAACTAAAGGCCTTTTTTTTTTGTTTAGGAATATAGCAAAAAAAGATGAGCCCAGCTTAACACGATTGTTGGCAGCCCAACTACTTCCCGCTGTTGCCCCCGTTGCAGTCCCTAATGTGGCCCCAGTTGCCGCCAGATATTATCGTAAGTTATCTCAAACTGTCCGCATTGAATGTGCACCGTATATGCTAATATGGCTCCTGCAGGTCACGTAGGTCCGCAATCCATCCATCTCTAGATATATCAACCGTCCATGGTCGGCCCAGAGAGCCTCCTCCCTGCCGGGCGGGACAAGATCCAATGGCAAACTCATGGAGATGTTCACTGGTTCGCGATGACCGAAGCCACCATCCCGAACCTGTTTGTGTGTATAGACAGACTCCTTCCACGAGGGATTTGAAAAATCGTCTGCTGGTTGGTGCGACAAGACAGGGTACATGCATGCTGCTTGATCATGCCCAGGAGCCAATGCCAGTTGCTGTAATGATCTCAATCGGAAACAGTAGGCATGTCTGCAGGTAGTGGTCAATGAATTCACCTAGCGAACAAATGGATCTGCTCTTCTGTGGCCATCGCACCCGTGGAGAAGATAGGACTCCCCCCCCGGCTCTGTGAATTTTGGCCATCATGATAATAGGGGGCCAAACTCCCAATCCGTCCGTTCATGGTAATGAGTTGAAATCAGACGGCCACTAGCCCAGGTCGTCTGCTGCAGCGGCAAACGAAATCACCAGGTTGAGTACTAAAAAAACAAGGCACAGCATGCGAGAGAATGGACAAAGTGTACGCAGTAGTCCGGCCAACGTTGATCAAGCGGGGCCAGGCTCAAACCGCAGTACGGCCATCAGGCTCGTGCGAGCCTTGGATTCCGGTGTCACACAATCTTCTACTAAGCAATGTTCTGCCCCTCATAGTGACTTGAGCATTTGTGCCTTGAGGTCAGGCCGACAAATACGGAGGAAGACTGACCTAAACAAAGTATGCCAGCTATCCACCCTGACGGCAGTCAATAGCCATGGCAAACGTGACCTGGCAGCTATGGCTCAGGCTGACAAACCAAACAGTGCGGCTGGCGATGCAGAACCGTTGAGGAAGGTCGTCCACGGTGTGCTAATAATCGACAGTAGTATTGAGGGTGAACAGGATAGCTCTCTGGGGAGGTTAATCAGAATCGGCAACCTACTACGATACCAAGTTCGCCATACAGTCCTCCTCCGTTGGCTCCCTATTCGAGTTACGATCTAGCCTCGGCTGTAACCCCCTCCTGGGTGGTGGTGGGAATTGATAGAGTAACGATACCATCTCTATATTAAAGTGTGGTATCTAACGAGACTAAGTACTGGAGACTTAGACTAACTTGGTGTAATAAACTTCTTACTATATCACAACCACCAAGTAGTTCCTAAGAGCTAGGTATATTTGTTCTTATTGGATTCTCGAAGTGAATTGAAGAAGTAACTCTTCAACCAAGTATATTGAAAAGTCTGTCTGTTGAAGTCTGCTCTCTCTAAGTCCAGAGAATATGAGGTCTTAAATACACTTCTCACGCTAACTGGAGCCTTGAAAACAATCACCATAATGGCTCTGAAACAGTAGCCTTGAAACGTTAGATAAAACATATCAAGTATTAACCGATATCTTGACACAATAAATAAAACATACTGAGTGAAAATCGATACTCGAGAACCAAATATAAAACATCATGACTGTCAAACTCAATCATAAAACATACTGAGTATCAAAGGATACTCAAAACCAAACATGAAACATCATGAGTATTATACTCAATCATAAAACATACGGAGTATCAAACGATACTCGAAAGCCAAACCAGTACGCTGTACCGGTTGCAAGGAAAGCCCTGAGAGCCAGGAGAGCCAGGAGAGCCCGGAGGAGAATGAGTTAGAATAGCATAAGGATAATGAAGAGCTATTCGCGGATTCGGGGTGGGCACCGAGGCTGATTCGGCATGAGATCTGTAACTTGCTAGCTGGAATACTGCCAATACCCCCTGGGAATACCCAGAGCTCTAGTAGCATTGGTTACCCCGAACGGAGAATACCTGCCCCAGTACATGTTAGCCAAAATTGTTTTCCATCTGTGGTCTTCTCCCATTCCCCTGCAGTCTTGAATTCGCTTGCAAGACTGGCCATAACTCCAAGCCACTGAGAGTCAATGACGGTGGAATTGGAGAGTGGAGGTAGCAAGGGGCCCAGCAGCAAAGACAATATTGCGCTATGGCTTGAGTGTAACATCTTGGCCAAAGCTTGTTCTCTGATCTGGGACTAAACAATCTTCGTGAATCTGTTTCCAGACCCAATTATCCTAACTGAGGAGGTCCTCAGGTGCCTGAATAATGCCCGGAGGGAATTGGGCTTTCCCAACTTTGCCAAGGCTACCCCACAATCAAAGTACCAGGCCAGTTGCCCTTGATGGTTGACCTACATGTGAACCCCAAATTAAATAGAGGGGCCGGCAGCCACTGGTTTGGAGATCCAGTCAAAGCACAGTTCGTGCAGATCTCAGTATCTGAATAGGGTGAACAAGGCTGTAACGGAACTCTATAAGCTTGATATTAATAATCTTGCCTTTTGCAGGCGAAGGGCGGAATAGCTGCTAGCGGAGGATGGGCTCACTTGTCTACCAAGGAACTATGGGGTAGTTTGTCAACATTGCCCTTGATTATTTCGAACCGTAGTAAGACTAAATCCATCCAATTCGGTGGAGAGTCAATTTCTCTTAGGTTTGCCGCGCTACAGAGCCGGGACGCAATATAGACTTAAGATTACATCAGGAAAATGTTGGAGCCTGGTCCAAGGTGGTCCTGAAAGCTCCTGGTCCACCAAGGGGGGTTGTGTTCCCCGTGGTCCACCTTGGCCACTCCGATCCATTCTGATCTACACTTTTTCAAATTTTACCGAAAATGTGGACCAGGGTGGATCAAGATGGACTAGGAGGACCAGAGGGACCATGACCCCCCTTGGTGGACCAGGCTGGTTTTTACATTTTGCTGATGTATTCTAGTTTTAGAAGGAAAGACATGATAGATGAGGAGTTCCTAGGCAATATCGATAGCACGTTTATATGTCAAACAGCAGCCATATTGTCTGGAAACTTTATCAATAATGTAGCTTTCACATGTGCCAGTTCCAAAGGTAAGACAAATAACGCGGACTTGCAGTTTGCAAAAGTGTCCGGATCCCTTGGCGCCTCAGCGCCCAGGCATCCGGATACTCTTGAAAACTGCAAGTACTCAATGGGGTAATAAGCTGCCTAACAAGATGATAGGCGCGCTAGAACGCCAAATAATAACATTGGACCATACGGGAGGGGTCTTGCGCGGACGAATAATAGAGCGGATCAGGACAACATTAAAGGTTAGAATTGAGAAGGAGTGGAGAAAGAGTGATGAGAGAATAGAGCGATATTTCAATAATAAGCACGCATTGAGGCAGAACTTTGGAATCAATCAGGAGATGGATGGATGAGAAGTAGCTCGCAGCCTCGCACATAGAGGGGGAGGAGGACAGGGTGGGTGTGGACCACAACGGGATCAAGGAGCGAATCTAGGAGTATTAGATGATGTACTTGTGTTGCGAGAGCCGGCAGACTCGCCATCACCGGGTGAAGTAACTGACTTAAAGGAGGGGAAAGGACCTCTCAGTATTCTGTTGTCGTATATGTATATTATGAGAGTGTACTAAGAAAGATAAATGATATATACCGATAGAGTCCTGAAGTGACAAAACGTTAAAGTGTGTAGGCTAGAATGAGAGAGCCAGCCGGGGAATTGTAGGCACCAAAGACATGGGAGGGTGTTGGGCAGAGGAGGATAAGCTGGGCCGCCAGCAATTGGAGGTTCACAAGGCAAAGGAATGTATCAAGCAGACGGTGAGATGCCGGAGCGGACAGTAGGGTGTCCAGCAGACGAGATGAATTGGTGAAGGACGAGAGCGAAAGGTTGAGAGGGGACAATGTCCGCTGGATCTGGGAGCATACACAAAGGGTTCGGGCGGCGCAGGGAGAAGAACAGAGCTTGTGGGAGGGTTCGGACGAAAAAGGACTACGAGAGGAACTGGGAACGTTCTTCTCCACTCTCCTTTTTCATCTGAACCCACCCACCAGCTTGGTTCATCTCCCCGTACCCCCTGAACCCGTTGCGTATTCTCCCAGATCCGGCAGATGAAATCAAGGCAGAACAGGCTATCATGGGAAGAAGGGTGGCGAACAGGGGAGTGTGGGAGAGGGTTAGGTGTAGATAAGTCCTGGCCACAATGCACCTGCGAAGAGAAAACCTGTGGACAGGGGCATTCTGAGTGAAAGGAGGAAGAGGTTATGCGCGGGGGGCAGTGTTGCTGGGGAGAACTGCACCAGGCCGTGTCCTGCGCCTGTGGACACAAAGGGGTGGCGTCTGGACGGAGCGTGCCTAGGCGTTTGCATTCGGAACTGGAGTTTACATTATAAGCGCCAAGAGGGTCTGGCCCACAGGGCAAACAGGACCCAACAGGAGGCATGGTAATATTTTTGCTTATGAATCATGGATGGGACCGTAAGCTTCATTCTGGAGAGAGTACTCCATTGGCTCAAACTAACATCATTGAGGGAGGTTACTGGATGGCTGCTCCCCACATATCTCGAAAAAGAAGACTAAGATAGCCCCCAGGAACTGAGAAGTGCGGAACTGAAGGAGTCAGACCTAACCGGTTTGCCCCACCCCAGCAAAACCAAGTATCATTCATGTGCAGCGGCATATCCTATGGCACAGCAGTTGAAATTTACAGCTGATCCCTAGAAGCGGACTAGAACCCATAGCACACATTTCCAAGTTCAAGAGACTTTGAGCTAGGATGATGGATGCTGCGGGCGGGCTTGATAAAAGGATCAATTGATGAGTATTTTCAGTGTGGACTGGATGATGACAGGTGCATATCATTCCAGACTCCCGATGAAACTATGGTCTCTATTTGAGTCTGTAGATCATGGTTTTGTGCCTCGAAGCTGCTCAGGATTCCTATGTGGGTCCGGAACCTTGTACTCTTGCAACCTCCGCCACTTCATCCACCTTCTTCTTAGCCATTTACCCGTCGCAGACTATATGGTCTTGGGTCCCAAACGCCTCTTCAATGATACCAGCCGAAGAATATATAATGAAATTTATCTCGCACCCTGGTGGTGGGAGACCCAAGACTTGGTGCCCGGAGGTGAAACATTGGTCCGCCTTCTTTTAGCTTCCGACAAAACCCATCTTCCAAACTTCGTGGGAGACAAGGCTGCTTGGCCGGTCAATATGTCGATCTCTAACCTGAGTAAAGATTTACAACTATAGGGTTCAAAAAGCGGATGGGTTCTAGTTGCTCGTGGACCGGTTCCTCAAAAGAACCAGAAGGAAGCTGAGATTCATTGGTCTTAGCATAAAGCGATTTAGCATATTCTGAATCCAATAGAAGAGCTGGATATAGTGGGCCCAGTGAATGAGTAGGATTGGGCTAATTGGCCAGGTCCGCCTATCCTATCCGATCTTAGCAGCCTGGACTGCTGGCTGCCAAGAATATGTCATCCTAGCAAGAAAATTAATAAGCTTTGCTCAATTTCCGTGATTCCACAAACCAACATGGGGCACGACCCGAGTTGTTGTAGTACAGATTGGGGGTTAGACACTACCCTGCAAAGTCCTGTCAGCATGTGCTAGAATGTGGAAACACCAAAGATGCAGAGTACTTAAGGTCCATGAGACTACAGGTGGAGGAAAATCCTTTTTGGAGGTTTCCTTTATACAATGTGTACAGGCTCTGGCAACCTGACGGTCTTTACCTCCTGCATCTAGGAATTCTCAAAATGATTATGGATTGGTTGGTGAGATATTTGTGGTGGCGGAGGATTCCAGGCTGGTTCAATGAGAGTTTTAAGTTGATCCTGCCATACCTGAGCTTTGAACCATTTAAACGAAGCTAGGACGAGACGAGTTCATGACAGGAGAAAAAGATGAGGACCATCATGCGATTCTTAGTAGCTGTGCTAGGCCCATGATTGAGAGATGAGGTCCGATCTAGCAAATTAGGGGAAGCCCGGCTTCTCGTATGTGTCACATCTCTAATCGAACCTTTGCTGGTTCTTGGAGAGGACAGCCACTCTTATTACACAGTCCGTCTGCTAGATAACAGACTCACATTATTCTACAGGAGCAAGTCCGTGTTTCGTCCACAAAGGAGCAGCAAAACAAGGATAAAGTCCTTGGAGAAAAAGCTAACCGAGATGGGAGCAAAGGGTAGCAAAGCGGAATAGTCAAGGCAACAGATGACCATTGTGAAGCAAAAACTGGAGACTGCGATCTATAATTGCCAGTTTCGAAACATGCACATGCTGAGTAATGCCTCACATAGCATCCGTCAAATAGGATCACCTGACAATATCGCTACTGATATATCAGAACTCCTGTATAGAGAAAATGTCAAAGAAGCATACTGCGCTTCCAATTGAGTATGATACGAGGAGTAAATGCTCTAGTACAATGATACATATACTGGGATCGCTTACATGATCTAAACCTTAGAGTACCTTGTTTTAAGTAGAATGTATAATCAGGATACCGCTAGGGTCCTTGGTATGCAAACTCAGTATGAGAGATTGCACTCTATCACCGGTGCGAGACTCCTGGTGAGGGGCCCAGATATAAGCCAGCACCAAATCAGAACCAACAGCGGACGTAGCGGGAACCTAGCAGGTGCGGTCAGCCTTGAAATTGATGTCACGGAGCGGATGCATCGAGTAGATCAGGTAATTCAGCTGATTGGATTCGTAGGATGGGCAAGAAGGATCTAGCGGCTCTCGCTAACCGAGGCTCCGAATAGGTTATCTATTGCTGACCTAGTACTGCTTTTCTGTGATTAGGTTGAACCACTCTAGGGGCAACATATGGCAGAGAGGGTAATCGGCAGAAGGGAAACTTAGACAGAAGGTATAATGATTGGAATTTAGAATTCGGTAGCGAACTACTACCAGCCATTGCAATCTCTGTTCGAGGTCGAGAGGAGGCTGTTGCGATGTTCTAAAGAGGCAGGAAAGAATAAGGCACTGAGCCATGATATTTGGGTCCGGGAAAGTCCAGACAGGGTCAAAGATTCATTCCAAGGGAGAAAGGTATACAAACCACTACCTTACTTTTCGTTCAGCCCATCTACAGGGCTAATGCCACTAACGACAAAACTGAACCAATCACTAGTGACAGCAACTTAGTAATTAGTTATATTAGTAGGAATGAAGTATGCAACGGAATGTAACAACCAGATTCACACCAATGCATATGTGGAGGTTGTGCTCAAAGAACAGAATCGGTATGTCACGGAAGTGAAACCAATCGAGGGGCCGGTCCATCTACAGGTAGGGCATAAAATCAGAGGGGAAAAAAGCTGGCCTGTGAATAGCCACATAGACCTAGAGAGGTACTATTATGTGTATTAGTATCGGCAATGTCTGTCAAAATAAAAGCGTAGCGAGTGAGGGCCGAACTAGGTGAAACACTAGAGGTAAAAGTAATAGGTAGAAAAGACTCAGATTAAAAGACTGGGATTCTAGAAAGCAGGAGATGAATAAGGACGGTAATTTTAAATGACGATTTCTACCATATTCGTGTGATCTCGAAGAATATGCCACCATTGTGAGAATCCAGGGCAGACCAGGAGGACGCCACAAGACAAAGGGCTAGGCTCGAGTAGCTCCAGCAACAAGAGTATGGTAGCTAGAGCAACCCGAGAGCTGCTGAGGCGTTTTGTGGCTGGATCAGAGGGTTGAGATCCAGGGCGGGATGTGATAGGAGACTCATGATCCAAATGGGGAATGAAAGTGGTTACCAAGGGCTACAGCAATGAGGACCCATGGAGTTAAGTGGCCACCTAGGTGTGGACCAAGTGGGAACAGATGGTGAATTGGGATAGACTAAGGAGAATGATGGCACACAAAAACGCGGATCACAGGGATTCAGGGGTGACAATATGGTAAACCAGGAGGATTCAGGGGAGACAATAGGGTGGACCAGATGGATCAGGTCCACCCAAGCACGGAGCTGAGGACAAAAGTCCCGGCAGCCACGGACCGGAAGAGGAAAGGCCTGCACAAGCCTGGACCAGGTGGGCGAAGACCCTTGCAAGCACAGACCGGAAGAAGAAAGGCCCACGCAAGGCTATGCTTGGAGGGTGGAGATCCCGGCAGGCACGGACGAGAGAAGTAAAGACCCGCACCAGCGGGAATCTGGAGGACAAAGATCCATGCATTCCCTGAACTGAATTGTAAAAGCCTATGCAAGCGGGAACCAAGAGGCCCAAGGTCCGCACAAGCGCGAGCCGGGAGGATCAAGGTCTGGGCAAGAGAGGACCAGGGTGTAATGAGAGTGTCCAGGTCTAGAGGGGAGAGCAACAGGGGTCGACCGGTAGAAACTAGCGGTCCACCAAAAGCGAACAAAGGAGAATGGAAGTAATCAATCATGTGCAAGTAATCCCCAGAGGCGCAGATGGAAATCAGTATCTAACTAGTAGGGATCAGAACTGAAATACATTTTGCTGATAAAGTCCAGATTGACACTCGACAACAGGCGAAGCAGAACCTACCTCACAAAGCGATGCCACCTCTGTTCAATCCCACCTGCCCAGACTAGGGAAGACCCTTTAAACCAGTCCGCATAATGAAAGAGAGGGGGATGCTGGCAATTGGTATCGTGGAGATGACAATCCTTGGGTGGACCGTAAGCACTATTCCTGATCAAGTATTCCCTCAGCTCAAACGAACATGATTGAGAAGAGTCACTGGATGGCTGCCACCCACATATCTCGAAAACAAAGACTCACCTAGCCTATTGAAACTAAGAAGCCCAGAACTGGAGGGCCCAGACCTAACCTCTTTGCCCGACCCCTGCAAGACACTGTCTCATCTGTGTCAAGCCCGCAGATCTTATGTCACTGGAGTGGGAATTTACCACAGATACCTAGAGGCGGAGTGGAACCCATGGCACCCATTTCGCAGTACAAAAGACTTTAAGTTTGGATGGTGGACCCTGCGGGCAGGCTTATCACAAGAATTGATCAATGAGTATTTAGGGTGTGAACTGGAAGATGACTAGTACACATCGTTCCAGACTGCAGATAAACTTTAGTCTTTGTTTGAGGGCATAGAACACAGTTTGGGGCCCCAAAGGTGCCCTGTGTTCCTATGTGGATCTGGAACATTATACTCTGGCAACATCCTACACTGCATCCAGCTACTTCTTAGCCAATTATCTTTCACAGACCATATGGTCTTCATCTCAAGCAACTCTTCGATAGTACCAGCCACAGAGTATATAATCAGATTCATACAGCAAATGGGTGGTGAGAGACGGAGTACTTGGTTCCCTGAGGTGGAACAGTGGTCCCCCTTCTTTTCCTTCCCGACAAAACTCATCTTACTAACATCTCCGAAGCCAGAGCTAATTGGCATGTCTATATGTCGATTATTAAAATTAGTAAACATTAACGACGGCAGGGCTTTAAACGAGCATGGGTACTAGTTGCTCTCTTACCTATTGCTCAAAAGAACCTCAAGGAGAGCGAGATTCATAGGTCTTGAAATAAAGCGATTAAGCATATTCTGAAGCTGATAGCCGAGTTATATAGGACCAGCCCAGGGTATGAGTGGAATTGCGTTGATGGCCAGGGCTGCCGATCCTATATGATCCTCGCAGCTTGGATTGCTGACTACCCAGAACATGTCATTCTGACAAGAATAATTCAGGGCTTTACCCGATTTCTGAGATTCTGGGGACCGGGATGAGGTACTGGCCGAGTAGTAGTAGTAGAGTTGGAGTAATTAGAGGCTGTGTTCCAAAGCCCTATCAGCAAATGCTAGAATGACGATACACCAAAGATACAGAGTACTTAACATCCAGGGGTCTCCCAGTAGAGGAAAATCCTTTTTGGAGGTTTTCCTTATACAATGTGTACAGGCTCTGGCAACCTGACACTCTTCACCTCCTACATCTTGAAATTCTCAAGACAATGATGGATTGGTTAATGCGATATCTGAGGTAGGGGAGAATGCTAGACCACTTCAATTAGCGTTTTAAGGCGATCCTGTAACCGCCTCCTGGGTGGTGGCGGGAATCAATAGGGTAACGATACTATCTCTATACCAAAGTACGGTATATAACGAGACTAAGTACCGGAGGCTTAGACTAAGTTGTTGCAATAAACTTCTTACTATATCGCAACTACCAAGTAGTTCCTAATAGCTAAGTATGTTTGGTCTTATTGGATTCTTGAAGCGAACTGAAGAAGTAACTGTTCAACCAAGTATATTGAAAACTCTGTCTGTCGAAGTCTACTCTCTCTAAGTCCGGAGAATAGCAGATCTTAAATACACTTGTCAGGCTAACTGGAGCCTTGTAAACAATAACCATGAAGACTCCCAAAACGGTAGCCTTGAAACGTTACATAAAACATATCAAGTATCACACGATACCTTGACACAATAACTAAATCATACTAAGTATCAAACTATACTCGAAACCAAACATAAAACATCATGAGTATCAAACTCAATCATAAAACATACTGAGTATCAAACGATACTCGAAACCAAACATAAAACCTTTACCGGTTACAGATCCCGCCATTCCTGGGCTTTCAAACGTTCAAGCGAAGCTACAAAGGGGTCAGTTCGTGGCAGGGGACCAAGATTAGGACTATGATGCGATTCTCGCTAGCTGTGCTAGGCCCAACATTGATTGATGGGTCCGATCTAGCAAATCAGAGGAAGTGCAAGTCCTAGCATTTCTCAGATCAATCATGGAATGGTATCTAGTTCTTGGATAGTGTAGCCACTCTGAGCACACACTCGGTCGGCTGGATAACAAACTCGTAATATTCTACTTGAGCAAGTCCAGGTTTCATCCACAAAGAAGGACCAAAACAAGGACGAAGACTTTCAAGAGAAAGTGGAAGGAGATACAGGCATAGGGTAATGAAGAGGAATAGTCAAAGCAACAGATGAAGGCAGGAAAGGAAAAACTAGAGACTGTGATATATCATTTCTAGTTTCCGAAAATGCACATGCTGAGTCATGCCTCGAATTGTATCTGTCAAATGGGATCGCCTGACACCTTCTCTACTGATATGTCAGAACTCTCGCATTTAGAAAACATCAAAGAAGCATTCTGCCCTTCCAATCAAGTAGGATATGACAAGCAAATGCACTGGTACAATGATAGATATACCGGGATCGCTTATATATAAGCAGAAGGTATCATTGGCGCACTGAGTACACATAATGTCAACTGCGAATCAGGAGGCAACCACTCATACTAACTATGACTGAGCACAACTTGCGCAACATCATATCTTGAGGGCGTCACCTGGCGGAATACCATATCTTGTGGGCGTCGCAGGGGCACCCCTATATCTGCCGGGCAGATCCTGTGGTGCAACCTAATCTCCATGATTCACTCTGGAATCAGGTCCAGGGTCCCCCCTTTACTTTCTGACCTAGGTCACCATATATTTTTTAGACTGACATAGTCCATTTAAATAGTCGTTTGTTGCATGTCTAATTCTAGTAAATACAGAACACCTCAGGCATGGCTTCCCCATTGCTCCTCCAGGTATCCCTCGAGGTATTCCTCCCTGTATCCCTCTCACTCAGAGTGGTAACTTCATGGTTATTAACCGTGTAGGAATGGGCCTTAGACCGGCGTGTAGCTGGCATCAAGCGCAACACCCTCTCGCACACAGAATTGGGATCCGTCCTGTGGTTGTGGAGTAAGCTGCCATTGAGTAAAGGTCCGCCAGCATTGTACCTCCACAGAAGACCTTGACTTCATGGGTTATCCTACGACAGGGACGTACTTTATACCATTGCGTAGCTGGCGTTGAGCCCAACAACCGCCGGAAAAGAGATCCGGAATGCGTCAAGCAGTTGTGGAGTAACCTGGAATTGAGGAAAATTCCACCAAAATGCTACCTATGACTCCCTCTACACAAGACAGCTAAATCCTGGGCTTTGATGCCAGAGGGACATAGCCTATACCGTTACGTAGCTGGCGTCGAGCCCAATAAGATCCAGCCAACAGAGTTGGAATCCGTCAGGTGGTCGTGGAGTAATCTGCCATCGAGTAAAGTTCCGCTAGCTTAGTACCTTCACAGAAGCCAGTGACTTTATGAGTTTTGATGCCACAGGGACTTAACCTATACCACTCGGTAGCTGGCGTCGAGCCCACTATGATGCAGGTATTGGATTTATAATGACTCTTGTAATTGTGGTTGAACCTTCTGGGTAGGCCTGATAGTGAGGAGGTAAAATGGTAAGGGGAAAGTGCAGAGTCGTGTTGCGTCAAGGGCTACCTGCCAAGAAACCACAACAATGAAGTGTGCTAGTAGAGACTGTCATAGCTATCACTCACTTGCAGATTGGAGTAAGCTGCCATTTTCACTCTCTGAAAGATGAACTTCTGAAAATAATACTATAGAATATCTTTAGCGCAAAATTAAAAATAGGAGTACAGTGGTGTTTGCACCTGGCGCATACATGAACCAAAACATTTTTGCAAAGGGTCCCTCCTTTCCAGTGATAGGGGGTAATATTCAAGAGGTACCCTGAATGCAGAGTGAAGGAGTGGTGCATTCAGAGGTATGATGGTGTTATGAGCTGAGTCTTGAACCATGGGGTGTAAGGTTGTGGAGTCACTAGCGTCCAGAGGCAAGGCTGGATGGCAACTGTGCTTCCTGACACACCTGGCACAAGCGAGAGCCCCAACCCAGCTCAGGGCACACCTTATGTCCAGGACACAAAGTTACTGTACCTTGTATTCTGACACAACAGTGATCTGCCTGGCACAAGCTATTTGTTTACTGATGTATAATCCAAACCTTAGAGCACCTTGCTTTAAGTGGAATATATTATCAGGATACTGCCAGGGTCCTCAGTATCCAGACTCGGAATGAGAGATTGCTCTCTATCAAGCCTAAGTGACTCTGGGGGGGCGGTCCAGATATACGCCAGCACACATTTAGAAGAAAGAGGAGACCTAGCCGGAACCTAGCTCCCGCTATTAGCCTTCAAATTGCAGTCCCAGAGCAGACGCAGTAAGTAGATAAGGTAATTCAGCAGACTAGATTAGGGGGGAGGGCAAGAGGGATTAACTGACTCCCACTAAGCGAGGCTGCGGACCGGCTTTTCTATTCCTGACCTACTAGTGCTTTTCCGCAATTATGTTGTGGAACTCTGTAGGCAGAGGGTGGCAGAGAGCGTTCTCGGCAGGAGAGAAACCTACGCAGAATCCACCATGATTGAAATTGACAGTTAAGTGGTCAACTACTACCAGCCATTTCAACACCTGTTGGAGATCGAGATGATGCAGTTGCGATATACCACCGAGGCAGGAAAGAATAAGCCACTAAGCCATGATATTTGGGTCCTGGAAAGTCACAAGAGGGAGAAGGATTCATTCCAAGGAATGAAGGCAAGCAAACCGCAACAATACTTTTTATTCACCCCATCTAAGACAGTATTTCCGCAGACCAGACAATGAAACAAATCCCGAGTGACAGAAACTCTAAAGTTAGTTATGCAGGTAGGCATGAAGGATGTGACACAATCGAGCAACTGGAATCGCTTCCATGGGTTTGTGCAGGTTGTACTAAATAAACCAAATCGGTATGTCGAGAAAGTGGAACCAATTCAGTGGCCGGTACATCTCCTGGAGGGGGGGAAAATCTGTGGGAAAAAAAACTGGCGCGTAAATAGCCACAAAGGCCTAGAGACGTACTATTATGTCTATTAGTATCGGCAGAGTATGAGAAAATAAAAGTGTAGTGAGGGAAGCGGGAACTAGGTGAAACACTATACGCAAAAGTAATCGGTAGAACAGAATCAAATTAAAATACCTGGATTCTAGGAAGTAGAAGGTAAATGAGGGCGGTAATTCTGAATCACTATTTCTACCATATTCATGTCATCTCAAAGACTACGCCACCACTAGGAGAATTCAGGGCAGACCAGAATGAGGTGAGAAGCTGCAGAACTGGGCTTGAGTGGCTCCAGGAGCAAGCATGTGGTAGCTAGAGCAACTAGAGGCCTACTGAGACGGGGTGTGGCAGGATCCGAGGATTCAGATCCAGGCCAGGATGTGACAGGAGGCTCATGATCCAAATAGGGAACCACAGCGGTTAACAAGGACCACAGCAACGATGACCTGTGGGATTAAGTGGCTACCTTGCGGCGGACCAATTGGGAACAGATGTCGAATGGTAATGGACCAAGGGGAATCATGGGTCTCGAAAAACGTAGATCAGAGGCATTTATGGGGTGACAATCTAGTTAACCAGGTAGATTCAAGGGCAATAATAGGATAGACCAAGAGGATCAGGTCTACACAAGCACAGAGCTTAGGATAAAAGTCCAGGCAACTACGGCCCGGAACAGTAAAGGCCCGCACAACCGCAGAGATTTAGGGTGAAGATTCATGCAAGCAGGGAGCCGAATAGTGAAGGCCGTGCAAGTGTGGACCTAGAGGCCAATGGTTCAGACAAGCGTTGGCCGTGAGAATCAAGCTCTGGGCAAGGGAGAACCATGGTGCAATGAAAGTGACCAGGTCAAGAGGGGTGAGCAACAGGGGTGGACAGGTAGAATGTCGGGTCAGCCAGAAGCGAACAAGGCAGATCGGAAGTAAAGAATGATGCACCAGTAGTAATCCCAAGAGTTGCAGATGGAAATCTGTATCTAGCTATTAGTAATCCAAACGGCAATAAATTGTGCTGATGATCAGATAAAATCTGATGAGTCGACTGATCCCATCATGCGAATGTTGACAAACCTATGACTAATAACTATTAGTCATGTGAAATCTGCCTTGCTTAGTGACCATTAGTGACAATAAGGTGGAGAAATCTCTCTGGCATCGCAATACTAGTTATTCTAACTTTGCCCAAAAGGTTGCTCCCAATGTTTCTGTTCCGACCGTGAGGAGAAGACATCAACCTCATTATCTGAAAACCTGGTTGGCACAGGAAAGGGCTAATTTGGATGAAAATCTAGCTCAAAAGAGCTTGGAATAGACATTAGCTTATAGGCATTGCACAAGGGAGATATGGAGAAGGAAAGCAAGGGGGGGAGATGAGGTAGCTGTGGAGAGAGGACAAAAGCGGAGAAAATGGGTATTTGAATACCGAAATGAGAAGGAGAATAATAATAATGGGATTGTACCTACTGTTAGGAGAGTGGAGAGCAGGAATAGCTAGATGATGACTGGTTTTGTTTTTGGTCTAACCTATGGTCTTTTTGATCCTTTTTTTCCTAATCCTTCTTCTGCTAGAGTGGGAGTTAGAGGAAAGTCATTATTGATGTTTATAATCATTATGAGCCTCCAGGGATATGGGAAGATGTCAGGGAAAAGGTTAGAGATGAAGAGGTATTTTTTATAATTGACAATGCTAAGTCTCCCTTGTCCTTTGAGAAATAGCTGAGAGGTCAGCTCATTGCTTTTGTGGAAATTCCTGCCTACCAGATTATCTCCTCTTATCTGGTTTTCTACCAGGCTGTGATCAGGTTGGCTCTTGTATCAGACCAGGGTGCGGAAACCCCAGACCCACCATCACTGAGTTCTTTAGATAAAGTACAAATTTCTCTTTTTATCGCAACACACTTCGGTTTACTCCCCTCCCATGCCCACCCCTTTGTATCTGTCGAAAGGCAAGAGAATTATTTAACAGTGAACCATAGTGCTTAAGTGAGCATATAAGACTAGTGAGGATAGACCCGCGAAGCGGATAAGGCTTGTTGGGCCCCCGCAACATACTAGGTGAATACATGTAAAGATCCGCTTGGATTGGACATATAACCACCAGAGTAACAGTAGTGAGGCTGTATTAATATTGGACAGTGGCGCTACAGCCGTTGTACTTAGTAGTAGTTGGGTAAAAGAAGCAGAGTTACCGTATATTCGAAGAGAGAATCCAATTCCTGTCACTGATGCAAGTGGCAATCATATCCCAGAATAAGGGAATCACTATACCAAGACTTTTGGAATGCAGATTGGTGATCATGTGAATGCATCAGCAGAAACAACTTTCACTCGGGACGCATAACGCCCGTGTCCGGATGAGGCGCCTCTGGCCCATGCGTCCTCTGCGCCCTGGCCGTCTAGGCGTTCTTTGCGTATCATGTCTTGCGTCTGGTGCATTACAATGGCCCTTTCTCCTTCGGCAAGCGCCCTGTGCACTCGTCGCGGCCCATTCTGTCCCACCACTGTCCGCCACCTTACCTTTTCGTCTCCGGAGTCCAGCGTACTTCTACCAAATTGTCCGCATTCGGTGCCGCCCTCACCACTCCCCCACTTCCATCGGCCTTGATCTGTCTGCTGGCATCCCAGAATGCTTCATTCGTAGTCTGCCCCCCACCTCTATTTTATAGGCATGCGTACCGTAGTATCGAGAATAGCCTTGTGGTTACGATTGGCTGAGGCTAAACCTACATCGTGTAGATTTGTTCTTATAAAACATGCTCCTCACCCATGGGCTCCGTAGTTTGAGGTAGTTCGCATATTCTCATTAAATGTCCGCCGAGTGATCCTCTAGTACTCAAGGGGCCAAGTTGAAGCCGGACACTTTAGGTAAGGATTGCCATCTTAAATGTCCGGCCTCAGCTTGGCCGCATCTATATTTCCTTAAACGTCTGGGGATTTATCCTGTAGTACTCAAGCAGCCTAGTTGAGACCGCATAAATACTGTAAATAATCCTAGACAATAATTTGATATAATTAATATATATCATTAAACGTCCGCAGATCAATCCTATGATTCACTATTCATTGCCTCTCCCCACTAGGAATTACATGCGCCTGTCCAATTACTGCCTCTATACCGACTATTCACATGTCTCGACCAGTGGACCGCCTGCCAACTCGTATGTGTCCTCTTGCCACGTGATATCTACCACCATTGATCGGATCGAGTACGCGAACCAATGCCAGGCAATGGACGCATGTGGCTTCACTTAGAATATTTCTTATCTTGAAAAGTGGTATTAATCGCGCAACTGCCCGTCCTCGCAAATCCTCATAACTCTCCTCCCCACCAGTGTGGACCCATACCCAATTGTTTCTAGCACCGCCGTTGCGGAAAGCCTTTATACCAGTGCAGCGGGCCCGGTGGATCTGGAAAACATCAGCTTCCTAAAACTCAGATTCTGGAATTTGAAGCTGGGTAAAATGCTCTATGGGAAGCAACGCCAGTTCGGTGGGGTCAGCTGGCAGCCCTGGGTCATCCGCTGCAGTCTGCTTGATAAAACGTAGAATCTCCTCCATCATGTCACAATCCTTGGTCTCATGGGGTCGGTATAGCTCAGCGAGAGTGCGAATGTTTGTGCGGCCTTTGAGCATTCGCTGAGGTTCACTGCGGCTTGAAGAAGTCGGCATTTGCATCCGGCTCTTTTCTACCACGATCACACCTCTTTTCAAAAGTGCTTCTAGAGTCTGCAAGTGCATTCCTAGTCCGTACTGGCGGCCATATTGCGACCAGATCTGTCGGGCGGCTTCATTCTTGTTTGACCTTCTGTTCCTGTCTTTAATTTGTTCCTGATGTGCTAGATCACCGATCTCGGTAGAATACATCGATATGCACCCAAAGATCCGTACATGGGTGGCAAAATGACTTAGGTAGTCCATCTTGAAGAAGTTGAAGTGATTCTTACGCCGTATCAAATCCCCCCCACAGATTGGCCCTTTCAAGCCTCTCTTGATCCACCTGCCCACGGCGCTTGGCAGCAGTGTTGTAGCGGGCCTCATTAGCAAGTTAATTCGCCATTAGTTCCTTTAGATCGCGATCCTGACGATTTGTTTGTGCACGGGTAACCTTCGAGGTACGGAACTCAAAAAACAAAGTCCTTGGTCAGGTGAAACGTCTGCATATACCTTTCCATGTACACAAGTGTATCAGGTGTATGACTGTGGTATTGGGCCATGAGAGTGAAGTCAACCAGCATGCTAACACACTTCAGAGCACTCTTGAAATCGTGATCCTGAGAACTGTCTGGATTTCGCAATGCCGACGCCAAAACGGCCGAAATAAAGCGGCCGAGGTTGCCCATTTCCTTTCCCTGCCATTGTGTAACTTCATGATAGGTCTCTTTTGGTATGCTGAGTCCGGGACAAGGCGTAATTTCTTTCCAGGCATATCTGAACGCCTGCTGCGATTTCTGCTTTTGCAGGAACCCCTCCTCCTATTTCATCATATGTTTGAATAGGCCGAGGTAAATATTATGTGAGAGGTCCGGCTTATGTAGGTCGGTGGGGTTTGCTCGGTCGAGTCCGGCGCATACATTATTTCCTATTTTCATGCCCACCTGCTGAATGTATTTGGCAGTACTAGCCAGTTTTGCTGGCCCATCCCTCAAGGCTTTCTGTCCATATAGGATGTAGGCGTGGGTCTCAGACATCTTCAGCGCATTTCCAGCAAGCTCCTTCCACAGAACCTCACACTCGGGGCACGACTTACTGCCTCTTCCGAGCAAGGCTGCATGTCCAGCATGATCCGCAATCGTGGCTGACAAGAGGGGAAAAGAAAGACGTCTTTTGCTGTCTGCACAATCCATTACCGTTCCTTCTTGGACAACCTGTTGTAATAGCACAAGGAGAAGATCTAAGACAGTTCGCTGGACATCTGCATTCATCTGCCGCTAGGCTTCGTCGGCGCAGGCTGATTCACCAGTGAACTTTGGCAGCACCAGAAGCAATGTTAGAAGCAGGATTGACATCTTGACTAGGCTGTTCATTGTCCGCGAAAGGATATTGCCCATCGTCAGGTATACAGGCCAGGGTTCCTTATCTGCTGAAAAATTGCTAAGTTGACTCTGTTCCGACAATCAGATAATGGGTACAACTGTTGACCCGGGGGGCAGCGTTTTCTACCAAGAAAGATAATGGGCTATGAGCACTTGAAACACCCACCACTTGAACCCTGTCAGGACCTATTTCATACCTTTGTATCCCACCACCAGTCCGCCGTATTCATCTCAAAGTATAATCGCTCTGCACTCGAATCATATTCCCAAATAGGTGGGTAGACCATTTCTGATCTATACGCGACTTGGCGGATCAAGTAGCAGACACAGTCAATAATATTCCGATAATAGAAAGTTGCTGCATGTCGACCATCATCGATAATGGTTTCCGTCCACACTAGATACTCACCAAATGGGTCCAGAACGTCGAGGTGGTGTCGCATGGTATAGGCCGACCACAATGATCTGCTATCTGTGCCACCCGAATCTTCAGCAAAGCACGCGTTGATCCGGACCTTGGCTACTTTGCACCTGACTACGCAGCTTGCCAAATTAAAGTCGTCTTCGGACAAGAAACGGTTCCAGGGGTCATCTGTCATGGCCCAATTCAGCTCCGTATAGCCAGCAAGATCGCTGCGTGCTCTGCAAGCACCAGACATAGTTTTTTGACTAGATAGGCGCCCACGGACTGGCGAGTGGGAAAGTCCCCCCCATCTGAATCATGCCGGCCATTATCATCTTTCTCACTACTTGCTGGACGGCAATCTGTGATCTCCAGCCAGTGATCTGGTTCGTAGTCTGAGTCGCTCTGATTGATGTTTTCATCGCGTATAAAAGCCGGCAGCCCTGACGAGGTCAGATCGGTATTCGCACCGAGGGATTGAACGATATCAAGATGCCTTGTCTGAAGGCGCTCTTCGTATGCAGCGGCCTGTTGATATCGTCACCTGCAAGAAGGACACTTCGTTGTCATTTATGTAATGGTGCTCGTCTGGTGTTTCTCCTTCAAGTGGTCTGGCTGAGCTAATCAGGGAAGGAGGACGGCAGCTGATTTAGTTTTTCAAAGCTAAAGGCAGCTCCCTTTTCAGGGTTGGATCAGTGGAAACTTCAAGTTTATTGAGTAGGATGACAGACGGGATTCGATGTTCAAGTTGTCATTAACTAAGGATTGATAGGGCGGGTCTATAGCGGTTTAGCAAGGTCTTGGCTGTGTGGCTGCAGCTCCTCGGCGGCTCCGTTGCGGCTTAAAGCCTTATCTGAAGCTTCTCGCCTTTGTGTCTGGATCACGTTATCTTTCAAGATTCAAGATATCCTTATTCAAGTTTGTACATGGTACGAGGGTGCCAACTCCAGTGGCCTATATAAGCTCACCCTCCTCCCTTTTCATCCTCTCTTCATCCGCCTTTCCCGAATCACATGCACATTCTTCATCGATCAACTCATCCATCTCAATAGAACCCACAAAGCTCTACTAAACCTCGCACTCGTCCGCGGTATTACTAGTATATCCCTAGACGAATTCAGCACTATCCATCTGCATATTCCCAGCTAATAACCTTCTCACAGCCATTTATCATCCGCAGAACTCTCTTTATCTCCCTTTATCGTCCGCCAGGCCAGCTCTAGTTCTATTTTCATAGCATAAACCATTCTCCTAGCATCCACCAGGCTACTAGCATCTGCTAGCGGACATCTTTCATTTGCTGGAAGACCATTGTGGAAAAAGAAAAACAATTCCGGATCAATTGACCACGCCCCCGCTCCAACTGCTATTACAATGGCAGTCTCAAAAGTTGGATTTCAATACCAGAAGTCTGATGCCTTCAAAGATGATGGTGAGGTTACTTGGTGGAAGTACGTTTGCGGCTTCCCCGAACCTAGAACTTATGGTGTGAAGTATAAAGACTGGCGGAATGCTATAAAACATAAGATGGAGCAAGACAGGATCCCGGGCTGGAAGGGGAGTAGGGCCACCCAATGGGCTGATTTTCTAGCACATGCCATTGCAACCCCAACGGTGACAGTTAGGGCGGCACTCTGGCAGACAGATACAGCCCTGGGCGAACGTTTTACAGAATGCCTTCATTTTTTGCTAAAGGACATAGCACAAAAACATAAGCCCAGCTAGAGACGATTCTTGGCAGTACAACCAGTTCCCCCTCTGGCCCCCGTTGGAGCCCCCATTGCGGCCCCAGTTGGTGTTGGAAATCATCGTAAGTTACCTCAAACCATCCGCATTGAATGTGCAGAGTATATGTTAATGTGGCTCCGGTAAGCCTTGGCAGCCCGGGCTCGGTCTGTGTCTGGATAGATCAAGCGTCTGTGGTGCACCTAGACAGCCCCTTCCCTGCCAGGCTGGACAAGATCTAATGGCACACCATGGACATGTTTACTGGATGGAGTTGACTGCACACACCATGCGGAACTTGCTTGTGTGCATAGACAGAGTCCTTGCACAGGGATATGGATATCGTCTGCTCGTTGGTGCGACCAGACAGGCTACACGCATGCTGCTTGATAACCCTGAGGGGCCGCTGCAGGTTGCTGAAATGATCTCAATTGGAAACAGTAGGCATGTCCGCATGGGGTAGTCAATGAATTCGCCAAGTCAACCAATGGATCTGCTCTTCTGTGGCTATCGTGCCCGTGGAGAAGATGGGACTCCCTCACCCAATACCATAAATTTTAACCCTCATCATAATAGGGGCCTATATCCCAATCTGTCCGTTGATAGTGCTGAGTCGGACTCAGAGGCCCACCAGCCCTAATCGTCCACTGCAGCCCCAAAGAGAATTACCAGGTTGAGTAACAAAAAAACCGGGAGCAGCATGCGAAAGTCAGGACAGAGGGTGCGCAGCAGGCGGACGGAAGTCAATGAAATGTAGCGGGAGTAAAACCGCAGTTCGGCCACCAAGGTCGTGCGAGCCTTGCATTCCGGTTTCACTCCATCTTCTAGTAAGCAACCCTCTGCCCCTCCTACCGACTTTGGCATTCGTGTCTTGAGGTCTGGCCGTCAAATAGGAAGGGAGACTCAACCAATGAACGTATTCTGGGTCCCTGCCCGGACGGCAGTCAAGAGAATTGGCAAACGTGACCTAGAAGCCAGGGCTGAGGCTGACGAACCCAACGGTCGGGCTGACGCTGCACAACCTCCAAGGAAGGTCACCGCGGAAGTGCCAATAATCGACAGTGGTATTGAGGGTGACCCGGACAGACTCCATGGGGAGGTCAATCAGAGTCGGCAACCTACCACCACACCTAGTCCGCCAAACAGCCTCCTCCGTTGGCTCCCAATTCGACTCAGGATCTAGCCTTTACAGCCTCTGAGCAGGGGCAGTTGAGAACATCAGCTGAGCATCCTTTGATGCTAGCCTTTGGCGTCCAGCACCCTGCCGACACATCGGCGACCTAAGTTGGTACGCCCCGCAGAAGCCATTCCCCCTTTAATCTATGCGCCGAGAATGCCCTTGTAGATATGGCAGCAGCAGATGCCGGAAGGAGATTAGGCCTGGCCGCTAGCCCCAGAGCCAACTCAAGTGGATAGTCTACACCTGGTAGGTTGCGGTTACAACTACCAAGTCTTGCATCTGCGATGTTGGCAGCAGGTTGTTACAATCCTCTCCTCTCCGGGTGATACTTGCAGCAGGTAACCGATAGTCTTCTAACGATCACTCCTCTTGGCCCAATAGCTGTTGCGATAGCTAAGTCCGTTGACTCCTATCTAGCAACGTC
>Ga0307507_10002752_pt1 | contig 35978 bp, 31 predicted proteins | sample 7_EM_MG_FD_207223 | JGI IMG/M metagenome (GOLD analysis project Ga0307507, IMG submission 207223) | Populus trichocarpa ectomycorrhiza microbial communities from riparian zone in the Pacific Northwest, United States - 7_EM | ecosystem: Host-associated > Plants > Roots > Unclassified | place...
CTCTGCCTCGCCAACTTCATCAGGAAAATGTTGTAGGGTGGTCCACGGTGGTCCTGAACGCTCCTGGTCCACCAAGGGGGGTCGTGGTCCCCATGGTCCACCTGGTCCACACCGATCCGCTCTGATCCACACTTTTTAAAAATTTACTGAAAATGTGGACCAGGGTGGATCAGGGTGGACCAGGAGGACCAGGGGGACCATAACCCCCCTTGGTGGACCAGGAGTGGTTTTTACATTTTGCTGATGTTGTCATATTTCGCACTACCATATCCCTATTCTTACCCAATATACCCACAGAAGAACTACGAGCCCTAGGGCTTGATGGGAACTTAATTCCAAGAAACTCCCTCTTTGATTCTCTATCCTATTACATCCCTTCTCCTCTGCCTCTACCTCTTTTACGGAACACCTTTCCGGGGGATTTTTTATCCTTCTTGATGTGTACTTGAGTACTTCCCGTTTTCAAAAGTATCCAGAACAAGCACCCTCACTGCAACAACCCTAGTTGTTGAAAATACAACTCATTGGTTTTGCCTGCATTTGGGTGGCCAATGAATTACCTTACAATCCTTATCAAGCTTCCTGGCTTCATTTTCTCACGATCATGATTTCAGCTCTTTGGACTACTGCACTGATCCCCTTTTACACTCTCGAGCGCCTTCGGCTTCATTTATGTTATTGTGAGGTCAAGCCTGGGGTAACTATTAACAGTGGGGTATTTACTAGCCGTAAATGCCCTCCAGAAAGGAAGGAGAGACCAGGGGGCGAGCATGATAATACTGTTGTAAGCTCTTTGACCCTGGATAATTATTTTCTTTTGTTTGAATTTAGGTTTTTGGAGTGTTTGAGGGCAAGAAATTTTTATTTAGTTTAAATTTCCTTTGTTTAATTTGAGATTTGAGAGAGGGTGGGATGGTCATTTAATCCCGAAAAGAAGCTTGAGGAGGGGTAAGATTTTTCAAATAATACTCGATCCCATTTTTCGATTGGGTGGAAGGTGCCTGAGCCTGTGAGGCTGAGCTCCAATTATTGGTTCGATCGGCTTTCAGAAGCATACGGCCTTTGGAGGTGTGCGCCACAACGGTGGCTCAGAATGGATATGGTGCGACATTGTTTTGGAAGTTGTTTTTGCGACCGGTGCTGGAGGATCCTCGGCGTGCTCTGTAGGTATTTATTGCGGCACCTCTAGGTGTCCCACAGCTTTGCAGGGGAGAGGCGGGGGTTTCATCTTTGGTGCTCAGGCTTGTCTGATGATATTGCCTTTCTTTGGGCGTTGAGTGGACGCTGGTATGGCTATATGAGTGGTTGCTTGATGTCGAGCCAAACAGACTGAATGCTACAAAAAGGCTCTTTAGCATTCCTAGTGGTTCATGTTGTTTCTTTTGTTATTAGTTGTTGTAAAGCTAGTTAATCGAAAAGTATAATAAAAAATAAAATAAAAAGTATCCGGATGCCAGGGCGGGGCGTCCAAGTTTACACCTGAATTCTCTAATCTTGGCGCCAAGGCATCCGGATATCTTTGAAAACAGCGAGTAGAAGCCAGAGTGTAATGTCGGTGTAATTTTTTTTTTACGGAGGTATAGCCCATAAGTATTGTATATTTTACTAGCAGGGGGTGCTTGTGCTAGCAAGGGTGATGGGGTGAATTGGGTAGCTACCATACCCCATTCGCTCGAATTATACCCAATTCGTTGCCTTTACCCAACGCTAGCCGAACACCCCTGCTAGTAAAATACACAATACTTATGGGCTGTACCTCCGTACAGGAATAAAAACAAATTCTACAGGAGTAATTGAACAAAAAAAACACAAACCGTTATACATCGAAATACCCAGGGAAAAACCCCCTGCCTATCCATCTTCGCTATGCACACCCAATCGGAGGAATCGGAGTGAAAGGAGCAAGAGAAGATGTCAGGACAAACAGAAGAGAAAGGGGAACAAATTGCATTGGGTACTCTCGAATAACTTTACTGTAACTCATCGTCATGATCATCGACAAGTTGTTTCCGGGGGGGGGGAGGGTAATGTCATTGTCGTTCTTTTTTACACGAATAAAACCAAATTGTGCATGAGTAAATGAACAAAAAAGAAAAAAACAGTACATAGAAATAAGGAAAAAAGTCCCCCGCCCGATGCACAAGCCAGCCGACCAAGAATCCGTGCTCAACCGCGAACGCCTTCATCTAATCCTTATTAGAACTCATCTCTTGGATCTTAGTCTGAGATTCCGTGCTTAAGAGGGTGAGTTCTTCTTTAATCGTTTTGAAGAAGGCTTCTGGCGATGCGTGTAAGAGATGAGCAATCAGACGGCGGCAAAAACGAGTAGCAACAACCCGCAGAACGACAGCCGCAAGCCCGCGGACCAATCCTTGGAACGGCGAGTGCTACTTCACAAGCCTAGGTGCACTAGTTCGCAATTAGAGCCTATCCTGTTTCTATTAGTGACTCTATTAAGGTATATTAAAGTAGGATACGGGATGTACAATTGCGAAAGAGGAGGCCCCTCTGTTCAGATGCAGAATTGGACCAGCTGTCTGGGGATATTCCCCAGAGTGACCTGAATGCCCTTCCAGCACATGGTGGAGGTTATCCTCACAGTGCAGAAGGGCTGAAATCACATCATCGCCGGTTACCTGGTGGGAGGCAGTGTTCCTTGCTTCTATTACGCCCGACCACTGATCTGAAATGTTGATATCACTGACTATGTTCCACACCCATACGCAAGTGAAGGAAACTAAAACTTACAGTATCTGCCAATGCAACCGCATCTTCCATTTTTCCAAAACCAATGTCACTGGGCTTGTCTTTAAGCCTCGGACCTTCTAGACACGGTGGTCATGCCATGGCGCGCCCACTGGTCTGAGGGATCTGGGCACCCTTTTTGTAAACAGCCTACACTGCCGCAACAATAGGAGCTAGCCTTTCATCGCCATCGAAAGTTTTTGGCGGTGCACTTTTTTCTGCTTCTGCGCTGAAGTCTCCTTCTCTTGTTCACTCTTTTCTCCCTCATCCTGGCCTCCTCATCCTTGTGCTTTTCTTGATGCTTTGCCTTCTAGGACAAGCTTTCTTCTCCCAGCTGTCTAAGGCGTGTTTTTAGCCCCTCGATCTCCTGTTATGGATCACTCAATCCTGGCTTCTTGTTCTTTTGAGACATAAGGACGCTCAAAATATCCCTTGCCTGGCAGGGAAACTGTCTGTAAGTTAAGGGGTGCACGTGGAGGCCGGAGGCGGGGATAAGACCCGGTCAGTAAATAGGATACTTCGAAACTTCTCAATTGCTAGAGCAAACCAACAACCCCTGATGGTATGCTCACAGATTGGCGGGAAGAATGAGAGTTTTCTTTTTGGATATTTCCGGAAGTAAGAACAAAAGTATCGTTGAGGCGGAGGCAAAGGTGTGGATTGGGGTGTACTGGAGGGTTTTAGGAAAGCAAGGACACAAACTGACTTGAAGTAATTGCGAGAAAAAACTTTGCGCCCTTGACATGATACTCACAAGAGGACCGGAAGAATAGAGGGTTTTTTTTTGATGATTCAGAAAGTGAGACCAGTGATCCCAAACGTCCCAGCAGCCCTGTAAACACCTGCCAGACTCCAGTCCTAGGAATATTTGGTAGTGTCTCAAGCTGTAGGGCAAGAGTGTTCGTCCTTTGGGAAAGACGGGCGGACTGGACGCTTGGGTTTGTAGAGTGGAGTAGGGTATTGCTCAAGCATTAGAGGAAGGGAAAAATAAGGATTTTTTTGGGAGGTGGGAGGTGTTGCTGAAGCGGTAGAGGAAGGGATGTGGATAGAGGGTAGTGGAGGGCTCTGGGAAGGCAAGGACCAGGCTTATCCACGGGACATTTCCCGTATGATGACGTGATGATGGCTGGAAGAGCAGCTCTGAGAATATGTAGTACCGGTAGTTACGCGGCCGCACAGTTTTGTGCTGTAGCCAGCAGCCTGATTACCATCCATGCCAACTGTTGTTCCTTCATTGCGAGGTTGACGATTCCCGTTATACCTGTTATATCAACAAATATGTTCCATCAAAACCATCAAGTGGTTTACTTGAACAACAGTATGTCCCATTTTGACCAATTAGGCCACTTTGTGGCTGGGATACTCAAGCGGTAATGTAAGCTTCACCCTATCCCAGCCACGAAGGAAGGCAAAAGCTAATTTTTACGAGTGATAGTGTGTGAAGAAGGAGAAACATTCAAAGAATAGAGCCACTCGGCAGAAGTGCTCATGATTGAGACATCACTCGCCTAGCTATTATTATGGCTTTGATTTCTCCGCTCCACCTAGACAATAACATTAGCTTTTATCTCCCTCTTACTTTCCGTAACACTCAATACCTATTACACAATGCCTTACACAGCTGGAAACGGGAACACCAAACTGAAAAATGAAGTCCTCAAGACACCGAAAAAGGAGATAAATGATGTGGAAAAAAAGATGATAATTGCCTCTTCTCATTGTCCCCGGAGCGCGGTGCTTATAGTCAAGATCATCAGAACTGGTATTTTGGTCGTGGAGTGTTTTGAGAAGCTGTGGAAATCAATACCCAATAGGGTAGCTACGGTTTTGGAGCAAAAGGTAGTTATTCACAATATTAATTAGCACTATATTCTTTTATTCTTATCTTAATTCTTTAATCCATGATATAGTTGTTGATTATAATGTATTCTGTTAACATCCTTAGGGAACAGCCGTTGTTTGTTTGTTCATTCATTCATTTATTTCTGAGCAAACAGCTATTACAAGGGAATGGACAACGAAAACTCCACTACCCTACTAAGCTGCTTTATTGCGCGGTTATTCCTATCTTACAATAGCAATTTGACTAGGCTCAGATCCCAAACACTTCTGCCAAGTTGGTACTTGCAGTGTATATCTTCCGACCGGCCAGGTGCAGTAACGATAGAGAACCACCGGCTGACCTATGTGGATCATGATCTGCATGCGGCCCTGGAGTGCTCAGAATTTTCTAACCTTTCCTTCCGCTTAGGGTCACGGTTTCGACTACCGAAGGCATTACAGAATCTCGATAACTATCCTGGACTTGGAAGTTTATATTTATATTTGCCATCGTTGTTGTTTGGAGTGTGAGCAAGCGAAATGATTGAACATAGATCTATTTAAGGTTAACTTCCGCTTTCACTAGAAAAATGCAGGTTTTAGCAGCGGAATCGTAGCATATCGCAACAGTCCTCCTCCGTCATTCATCTCTCCGGCCGTCTCTCGGCATTGCCCGCCCCTACCCTCGAAAAGCACTGTTTCGCCCCTAGGATCCACCCTCCGAGCCAAAAACGGCCTCCCTAGGATTTCACTGCCCAGGGAAGACAGCTAGAGGTGGCCCAGTCCCTCCGCTGGGAGCACTAGAGCATACCCCAATAGAGCAAACTCCACCTTTCCTACGAGAAACCACAATCGAAGGAGGCATTCTCAAGTTAGAAGCGGTAACGAAGCACAATTTAAAGATATAATACTCACTTCTAAAAACTAGCCAAGCCCCACGACCTTAAAGTCAATACTAAAGCCTTGACTGAACAGCTAAAGAATTTGAACTCCAATATCGCCAAGCTTGAGGCCGAGATTGATACTCTCGAGTGGGGGGTTTATGGTTTTTGATATGGGGACAGTCTTGGTAAATGTGGGAGTAGTGGGCTTTATATGGTGTCATATTGTGATTTTCCACCACCACCACCACCACCACCAGTGGCAATTTTTCAGGAAAAACGCTCTATTACGATGGGGAAGCAGAGGATGATATGCTGGAGACGGCGAAAACGTTAATCACGGCATCTGTAACTAGTATTAGGCTCGAGGTCGGAATAGATATGGGGAAGGAAATACACCCTGTAGAGGGCAGACTTGGGAAAGAAATTCACGCTTTAGAGGACACAACCCGGCTCGAGTCGGATCAGATAAAAAAGAGCCAGTAGTATTGAGGTAGTTTTTTCCAGATGGGGATTACAAATGCTTGCTTGCTTCTCAGAAATGTCCAGCCTAAGAAAAGGCTTAGTTCCGTAAACAAAAGTATATCCAATGCCAACAAATTCCAATCGCCCCATCTAGTACAAGATCAATCTAGCCCCCGGCCCAGCCCCATCCAACATCCACTTCCCTCCAGATCTAAACACCCCGTCAGAGCCCTGCTGGGCGCACCAAAATGCAACAGAAGACATCCGATCCCTAGCGAACGGACTACACTGCAGACAAGCCTTATACGCTCCACAGAATCCAACACTAGCTCCTCCACGATTGGTAAGGTTAGAGCACTGGGTGTGTAGAGCGTTCCATTGACAGCAGGAATCGCGCCTGTTCAGGTCGTCAACAGCGCCGTAGGCCTCATTGGTTGGTGGTGAAGCTTGGGAAGTCTCACAGACTCCGTATTCGGCGGCTGTGGGGCTGTTCCAGAATTGAGAGTACATCTCTTTGAGTGCATCGTAGTTACCGGCGGCCACGAGGGTGTTGACAACATCATAGTCGAAGGGAGAGACGTAGCCTTCTCCGAGGACTTCGAGGGAGGTTGAGGCGGTAAGGGGGGATGGAACAGCTCTGACAAGAGTAACTGCGAGAGAGAGGAGAGCGGTGGTGAGGAGGAGTTTGAACTGCATTTTTGAGAGAGAAGTGGTGATGTGAGGTTTGGAGGTGATTGCAATAGAGAGGAAGTTTCTTTGGTTGGTTGTGTTTTGTGTGTGTTTGAGTGCGTATGAGCTTGTTGGAGAGGTGGGTGGAAGAAATTGGATGAGAGAGAGAAGATTCTTTTTATACGCCCTCCGAGCCTCTGCATAGAATTCGCCGTGAACCTCTTGCTCAAGACATAAGGTTTCCAAAAGTTAAGGTTACTTCCATCGACATAGAAAACAACCCTTATGAACAGAGCAGCCCCCAACCACCACTTCCTAGCCCTCCAAGAATAGCAGCAAAATCAGCACATAAAACTCAGGGCAAATAACTTATATCCCATCAGAGCCCAGATCAAAGGCTAGATATCGACACCGCTACTATACTCGGAATACCCATCACCGCCCATCACTCGAGCTGTGAAATCCCCTCTGTGCACAGTGTCCCATACAAAATGGAAACCAAGAACGCTATGATAATATTTTCAATGAGTGCCCTTGCCCGGATATATACGTACAATCAATTACCCCCGTGCAGACCACACGGGACGAGAAGCATAATATAGCAACTGAAAACACTCTTCTGCTGGGAACACACGGTGTCGGAAACACAGGCTGTGACCGAATTTTATGATTCAAAGCTACCTACATTATCCGGCAGCAAAGGACTCGAACAATTCTCCCGACAGTCCTTTATCACCACAATCATAGCTCACCCATGTCTCTCCCTTAATCTCGTGACGCCACTTAGCTTAAAGAGAAAAATAATTATGGGAAAATCTCTGACAAGAAGAGGAATAGAAAGATGAGGAGGAAACCTAAGGTCTGGGATCAATATGATTATCCTATTATACATGGAGTCGGACAACACCAGGAGTCAAACCGAGATCTTGCTTCGCGCGTTCAAATTTGAGATTCGTGGACTTCGGAAAGTTCTACACGGAGGATCGCTCGCTACGAGGGCAAAGAAAGCCAACCTTGCATATTTGATTGATGCCCATCAATTCTCATCGCAAGAAGGCCCACACATAGGGCCCTGACGCTAGGTCTCCTGTCATATATAGTACTCATCGGGGCCTTCGGGCCTATTACCCGGTGGCACAGGGGCCTACCCAGCATTGTGATTCTCAATGCTTATTCTACAGAACATCCTGCTTCATAAGTCTGGGAGAAGCGGGCCCCCGACATAGAATTCAGGTATCATACCCTGGCCACTCTTGCGATAGAGGTTCACCAGGAGAAAATTCTCGTACTACCCGTCATTTTTGGCACTAAAAGCCATCTCACTCCCTGAAGATCACTGAAATAGACAGGGTTATTATTACTATTATGCTGGTGCTTCCTCCTTTCTCGGTTTTTGTAGTTCGATAAACTTCAAAAGACAAAACACCAACAGGTCTCGATCACCCCATCTAATTATGATACAAAATCAATCTAGCCCCCGGCCCAGCCACATCCAACATCCACTTCCCTCCAGATCTAAACACCCCGTCAGCACCCTGCCGGGCGCACGCAAATGCAATAGAAGACATCCGATCCTTCGCGAACGGACTACACGGCAGACAAGCCTTATACGCTCCACAGAATCCAACACTAGCCTCTCCACGATTGGTAAGGTTAGAGCACTGGGTGTCTACAGCGTTCAATTGACAGCATGAGTCGCGCCTGTTCAGGTCGTCAACAGCGCGGTAAGCATCATCAGTGAGTGGTGAAGCTTGGGAAGTCTCGCAGACTCCGTATTCGGCGGCTGTGGGGTTGTTCCAGAATTGAGAGTACATCTCTTTGAGGGCTTCGTAGTCGCCGGCGGCCACGAGGGCATTGACAACATCATAGTCGAAGGGAGAGACGTAACCTTCTCCGAGGACTTCGAGGGAGGTTGAGGCGGTAAGGGGGGATGGAACCGCCCCGACAAGGATAGCGGCGAGAGAGAGGAGAGCGGTGGTGAAGAGGAGTTTGAGCTGCATTTTGAGAAGAGAAGCGGTGATGTGATGTTTGGAGGTGATTGCAATAGAGAGGAAGTTTCTTTGGTTGGTTGTGTTTTGTGTGTGTTTGAGTGTGTTTGAGCTTGTTGGAGAGGTGGGTGAAAGAAAGAGGATGAGAGAGAGGAGATCCTTTTTATACACCTCCGAGCCTCTGCATAGAATTTGTCGTGAACCTCTTGCTTAAGACATAAGGTTTCCAAAAGCTAGGGTTACCTACATCGACATAGAAAACAACCCTTATGAACAGAGCAGCCCCCAACCACCACCTCCTAGCCCTCCAGGAATAGAAGCAAAATCAGCACATAAAAAACTCAGGGCAAATAACTTATATCCCATCAGAGCCCAGATCAAAGGCGAGAGATATCGACACCGCTACTATACTCGGCATACCCATCACCGCCCATCACTCGAGCTGTGAAATCCCCTCTGTGCACAGTGTCCCATACAAAGTGAAATCCAAGAACGCTAATCCCTCCAGTGAGTACCCTTGCCCGGATATATATGTATGATACAAGCAATTACCCCCGCGCGGACCACACGGGGCGAGAAGCATATAGCACTGAGGAAAACACTCTTCTGCTGTGGGAACAGATGGTGTCGGAAACACAGGCTGCTACTGAATTTTATGATTCAAAGCTACCTATATACATTATCCGGCAGTAACTTAAAGGGTTAGAATACGGAAATGACCAGCTTATTATTAATAACAGGTTTTTTCGCAAACTCGAACAATTCTCTCTCGACAGTCCTTTATCACTGCAATCATAGCTCACTCATGTCCCTTAATCTCGTGACGCCACTTAACCCAAAGTGAAAAATAATATGGGAAAGTCCCTGGCAAGAAGAGGAATGGAAAGATGAAGAAATACAAGGTCTGGGGTTCAACACAATTATCCTGCATGGAGTCAAACGACAAGAAGAGTTAACCAAGATCTTGCTTCGCGTTTCGGATTTAACATTCGTGGACTTCAGAGAATTTAAAGTCTACGCGGAGGTTCGCTACGAGAACGAAGAGAGCCACACCTTGTATATATTTGATCCCCATCTATTCTCATCGCACAGGGCGTACATGTAGGGCTTTGACGCTAGGTCTGCTACTCATCGGGGCCTTCGGGCTTATTTCCCGGTGGCATGGAGCCTACGCAACATCCTTATTATTCTCAATACTTACTCTGTCAGTCAGCCAAACCAAGATTGGGCAGTGCGCGCTGGGTCGTGTTGAACGAACCATTGTTTTTAAGCTGAGCACTAAGAATCCTGGAAGATTAGTTGGAGAATATTGGTCCCTCACGCTGAAAGATACCCTATCCGGATTCGTGCTCATCTGTGTGCTGGATATCTTTGCTCATAAGCCGGAGACAAGCGTTAGCTCCATAGCATGAAGAATTCAATTACTCTAGCCACTCCTGCGATAGAGGTTCACCAGGAGTAAATTATCGTACCATCCATCATTTCCAGCACTAAAAGCCATCCTCACTTCCTGAAGCTCACTTATCGAACTACAAAAACCGAGAAAGGAGAAAGTCCCCAGCATAATAATAATAATCCTGTCTATATCAACTTCAAAAGACAAAAGCACCAACAGGTCTCAATCACCCCATCTAGTTATGATACAAAATCAATCTAGCCCCCGGCCCAGCCCCATCCAACATCCACTTCCCTCCAGATCTATAAACCCCATCAGGACCCTGCAGGGCACAATAAAACGCAATAGCAAACATCCGATCCTTGGCGAACGGAGTACACTGCAAACAAGCCTTATACGCTCCACAGAATCCAACACTAGCCCCCCCACGATTGGTAAGGTTAGAGCACTGGGTGTGTACAGCGTTCCATTGACAGCAGGTAAAGCGGATGTTCAGGAGGTCAATGGCCCCGTGGGCCTCCTTGGTTGGTGGTGAGGCTTGGGAAGTCTCGCAGACTCCGTATTCGGCGGCTGTGGGGTCGTTGTTCCAGAATTGAGAGTACATCTCTCTGAGGGGTTCGTAGTCATCTGCTGCTGCTAGGGCGTTGACGACATCATAGTCGAAGGAAGAGACGTAGTCCTCTCCGATGAGGTGGAGGGGGGTTGGGGTGGGAAGGGCGGATGGACCGGCTCTGACAGGAGTAACAGCGAGGGAGAATAGAGCGATAGTGAAAAGGAGTTTGAGCTGCATTTTGGGAAGAAGAAAGGCTGTTGTTGGTGTGATGTTTGGAGGTGGGAGGAAATGATTGCTGTATCGAGGTTTCTTTGGTTGGTTGTATTTTTTGTGTTTGGGCTTTTTTGGAAAGGTGGGGGGAGAAGAAAGAAAGAAAGAGAAGGGGGAGAAAATGGACTCTATGCCCCCACTGAACATACGCAGAGGAGGACCTGTCGTGGCCTTCTAGTTCAAGGAGGTTTCCCATAATCAGAGTCTAGCCCCATCAACCCATCCACCCCAACTAAGCAGGACTATCCCAGTAATCATCACCTTGCTTTCTCTAGACCACCAGCAAAAGACAAGACATACAAACCACCTCAAAGAATTATATTCTATTACAACCGAGACGACGGGGGAGATATCGACCAGTGATCACTTATGCATTCTCTAGACTCGTCACAAACAATCACTCGATATATGTGTCGAATTCATGATACAAAATCAACCACCACTCCAAAAACGAATCGACGACTACTAAACATGGAGTTAAGCGTCACAATCCAAGACCGTGCCAAAATATCACATACATACATACACGCTGTATCCCCCAGCCGACTTAAACCCACCTTTATGTTCTCTCAACGGTCGTCACCCCTCTCGCTCCTGCGGTGAAATCCTCTGCTGAGAATCTCCCATAGTCCACTGTGGAGGTAGGGCTCGTGACCTACTTTGGAACGGAAGTGAGATTGGTATAAAGAGACCGGGTGTTGAAAATTTCTTAAATCCGCTTTATTTATTTCTCATCTCCGCAGCATCCTGACCCGCATTCCGTCCCCGTAGTGCAGCGCTCCTTTCCGATGGTTTCGAGAGCTATTGCAATCATGCACGGTCACTCGTTTCACAACTTCCCATCTAGTGACGATTTTAACAACGATCCCCACATTTTATCCCTGAATATAATACCCCCCAAATCCTGACCTATTATACTCGATTAACAACACCGCTATGGATTGATCAATTCACCAACTCAAACAGGAACTCCTCCACCTTAAAGCATTCACTCACTCCATGTAAACTTCAGATACTATAGTATACACTAGCCCCCCGCCCACCTCCCCCAGACCGCTAAATATACAAGATCAAGCAACAAAAGAGAAAGTGGAAGAGAAGGGAAGAGTGGCGTCATCTTGGAGATCTAAGGAAATATTTACAGAAGAAGAGAAAAGGAAAAGAAAGAAAAAAACAATTTTGAGTTTTGGTCAGAACTTTTGTGAAAACCTGTAAGAGGAATGAGGTAGATAGAGGGGAAGAAGAGCCCTAAGAAGAGACAGGCGCGCAAAAAGAAATGGGAGAAAGAGAGAAAAAAACGAAAATAACTCCCAGGCCCATTATCTATAAAGGACATACATACACGAAATCAATCCATCCGTCCATCAATCGGTCAATCAAAGGCCAACGAGGCAAAGCCGAACCAAGCGCATGTAGCGTAACAAAGGAAAAAACATAACCATCGCGGCCAAGACGATTAAATAAAATCCCTAGCACTCTTCTGTAACTCAATAAGCCTCCACCCATTCGTCTCAGGATTCGCCACTTCATCGGGCAGTCTGGTGATCCCGATAGCGTACGTGACCTGCTGCACCTTATCCTCCATGCCCGCCTTCAATTCGCCGGTCTTCAAGTCTCGATAAACATGCACCTCCTGCGTCCTACAAGTGATGATGAAAACCGGAATCTCCCCCGGCTCGAGAATCCTGGCAGAGAGGATATCCACATTCCTAATGTCTAGGACTTTCCCATCGAGCTTAAGTCCATTGGTAGTGTACTGTTGGTTCAACGCCGCGTAGACATTATACTGCGCCGCGCTCAGCCAGGCTTTAAGCACATCTGTATCCCCCTTGCAGTAAGCGTCGAGCACTTCAGGCAATATGTACTCGCGCAGCTCGCGCAGGAAGGGCTCGACCTGGAAGTTTGGGTCCATTTCTCGGAATTTGCGGATTACGAGGGCAGTTTCGTTCTCAGCGAAGAAGCCGGCGAAGCGGTCAGCGATTGAGCGGGTTACGGATATTACTGGGTTGTCGGATTCCTCATAGGACTTGCGCATGGTGAAGAGAGATTGCATGAGTTTGTTGCTATCGCGGAAAGTTCGCCAGGATTCCTTCCATGCAGCGTCTTTATGTAGGGTCACGTTTGTTCCTGCGCTAGGGCGATGTTAGCTAGAGGTTCCTAGGTAGGAAGGGGGGAGGGTGGAGGATGGTACTTTGGATTCTCTTCATGTTTCTCGGTTTTGACACCGCCTTTGCTCTCCCTTAGTAATCTCTGTCGCTTGCGCTCCTCCCGCTCTAAGTATCCACCATACCGACTACTACTCCCGTCATCAATCACCTCTTTGACATTCCCAACTACATCCTTATACACCTTCGTCTCCCGTACAGGCTTGGTTATGGTTGCCACACCCTCTCCCGTCTTCCTTACCGCCGCTCGGCCAACTTTAACCACGGGAGTCTCCCAAGTCCATACCGCACCCTTACCAACTGCCGAAGCAGTCTTGCCCAAAGTCTCGGCGGCCTTCCCGCCAACCTTTTCGGCAACTTGTGCGGTAGTGCCATACGCTTCCCGAGCCTTTTTGACGGCAGGTGATTCAGTGAACTGCTGGGCGCTGGAGGCGAGTTGCTTTGTCGACTCTTGCCATTCTTGGGATTTCTTGAATTCGGATTGAAGAGTTTCGTAGAACACCGTCAAGGGAGATTTATCGCCGTGTGGGGGAGGTGGTGGTGGGGGCGCTTCTTCTTTCTTCTTTTGTCCCTCTTCTTCTTGCTCCTCTTCCTTCTGTTTCTCCTTGTCCTCTTCCGTACCGAAGGAGGAAGAAGCCCTTCCTCCTTCCCCACTGTTGCTGTTACCGTCAGATGCCTCCTTCTCTGCCTCGGCACCGGGAGTCTTCACTTTCTCATATAGTGGCCGCAAGGTAGAAAATTCACTCCGTAGGACACCAAACCTTGCCCCACTACCCGGCATCGCACCCCCACTCCCGCAACGACCCCTCCTAGGTGAACGTAGCAGCTCCCAATGCACTCGTTGGTTTCCACCAATTCGAAAAGCCGAAGTCGAGTATCTGCTTGCCACCGCCGCCGCTACGAATGAGGCTCGTTTTAAAGGATGCATAACGCTCTTTAAATTCAACCCTAAAGATCGACGATACCCGGTTTATTGATGGGAAGCAATTGCTGAGAGGGGGGGGATGGAAAGGAAAAAAAAAGAGAAAGGTTAACCAAAGGCCGTAATTGGTATAGAAATGGCAACCGGTTCCTGTGGTGGGAGGTTTTTTTCCCCTTCCCCAGCTGGCTAGCAAGCTGGCCTGCTGGTGAGGGCGTGGGGTTACCCGGAGGGGTGCGATTACCCGGCTCGGATGGGCCATCAGTGAGTTTGTGTGACAGCCGCAGCTCTTTCGGACAGTACTGGTAGAACCCCATTATCCAAGCCGTACGGTACAGCACCCAAGTTACGGCGAATTACAGTAGACAATTATTTGTAAATAATATCAAGTATCATAATTTATATTAATGATTTAAAATACAGCGCTTCGATACCTCCTACGAGTGAAATCCTCGGTTCTAAATAAAAACAAGAAATCAGAGTCAAGGCTGTTTCGGGCCCAAGTAGAGCAACTGTGATAACAAACGTTTTCAAGACTAGAGAACCCCATTGAGCCCCAAGAACAATCATTGGCCCATATTAAGGCAGTTCAGTCTAAAAAGTGAAACGCACAATACCACTATCACACATACTCAACCCCGAGCAAACCCATCACTCCACAGTTGCAACGGTCCAAGGACCACCATTCCAATTATCATAAGTAAAGTACCGTATTAAGATGTCCTATCCCACTCAACCCTACGCCAACTATCGCCAAATGCCGATCTACAGTACTTTCCTTCCCCCCTCCCTCTCCCGGTGGAATGTCACTCATATATGCCAGAGAACGCCGCGTACATACAAGAAAGGAAAGAAGGGCCCAGCTTCTGAACAAACGCGCAATGTGATAAGAAAAAGAATCAATCAGTCAATAATGTATAGGGAAGAGTAGAAAGGGGGTTTGGAAAACAATAAAACATAAAACCCGGCTATAGTGCCTACTTCCGTTGCAAGGGCAGTAAAAATTGCTACAACGAGAAAAGTGGAAAAAAGAAACCAACGAGGCAAATCAGGCGTTTTTAGTCGAGTGATCAGTAAGAGGCGTCATGACTAGAACTTGAGGCCTCTGATCTTTTGATACAGACCTGTATCCAAGAAATTAAAGTTTGTATCCAAGGAGCAGAACTCATGTTCGTTCAATAAAGTTGCAGCAGTCGGCCTCTCAGAAGGCTCACTATAAAAGGTTAATTGAGGATACCCCTACATAGGACGTAGAAGCATAACTTACATTGTATGACAATCAGCCAAAAATCCAATGGCGCTGGGGCTAATAACTGAAGCGACATCATCGGGAATTGGAGGCGCCTGGCGCTCACTGCCAAGTTTGTAGATAGCTCCTATCGCTTCCTCTTTGCTCCAGGGGCGGCGGCCGGCAAACATTTCGAGAACCACACATCCAAGGGACCAAATATCAATTTTAGCGCTATAACCCTGACCCTCGGGTCTAATAACCTCAGGAGCCATCCAGAACACGGAGCCCTGCATTGAGTTTCCAGGATCATCGCCATAGATATTGTCTACACTAGACGTTTAAGCACACGGAACCCAGCAGAAAAAATATTGTGTCACTTACCACTCTTCTTAGAAATTCCGAAATCGGAAATCTTGCAGGTTCCGTCTATGTCCAACAAGATATTGTCTGCCTTTAGATCTCTATGAAGGATGCCTTCCCTGTGAAGATATTCTAATCCGCTCAGTGTTTGCCTAGTCAAGCTTCTGACAACCGACTCTTCGAAAGGGCCGTGCTTCCTCAAACAACTGCCAACACTACCACCAGAGATATATTCTAGGAAGATACTCATGTTCATCTCCTTTCGCTCGCACCCGAGGTACTGGACAATATTAACATGGTCAAGATGTTGCATGGTCTCAATCTCCTGGTTCAGCGCCGCAATCATCTCTTTTTGTCGATCACTGTCATTGGCTGACAAGCCTTTCGACACCTCTACCTGCTTGACAGCCAAAAACTCTCCTGTGGTTGCATTCATACCAAGGTAGACTCGCCCATAGGTACCCTTACCAATCAACTGACCCTTGAACCATCGGAAGGTAGCTTGGCGCTTGATTCCACTCTGCTGTTGAACTGGTGGCGATGCCTGCTGTGCTTGTAACATAGCTCCACGTTTTGTAGGCGTGACTTCGATCAAGCGGGCTCCGAACATCTTTGTACTCTTTCTGCGAATGATATCGCCAGATTTTAAGCCAGCTGTGTTTGTTTGCGTGAATCTCTTTGATTTCTCATGGGCACCCCTGGCAACTTCGCGGATGGACTTCATCCGGCCTAGTTGTGAACGACCACCAAGATTTCTCTGTACAACCGTTGGGGTATTCTTGCCCTTGCTGACAGGGGGAGGCGGAGGCCCCATTGCTCCTGGGGGCTCAGATGTGTTTGGAGATTCCGACGGGATATCGGCCAATTGGTATGATTGAGGCTTGTTCTCAGTGGCAGGTGAAGGTGAGGGGGGCGGAGACATGCTAACTTCGTCTGGGATAGGTTGATCCAAATTCAAGCCTGGGAAGAAATCGTCAAGGTGATCAATAAGTGCTTCTGCGGGAGGGCGTGACGCCCATACATCGTCTTTACCAAAGGATTCCCGACGGCCTAAGCGTGTATAATCAGCCGGAGAATGGGCTGACGCTGCAGCAGAACCTGGAGTAGATATGTTATGGGAAGCAGGGGAGTTCAGCCATTTATCGTCCCCTTGCTCGAATTCAGGGGAATTCATTGCGCCATTACTTCCACTAGCAGTCGCGGATGTAGTGGGGGTGGCCTTAAAGGTAACATTCTTGGTAGCAATTGTCAACGTAGGTCTAGGCGAGTCCACGTTTCTCTCCTCCGTCTTGGGGAATTCGGTTTTCGGTTTTTCGCCCCGCGAGGAGATCGGTATCGCAAACAAACCATCATCTTCATCACTGTCTTCGTCTTCCTCCTCCTCCTCCTCCTGCACTCGAGGTTCTGCGCTTGTGGGCATGGTCTGGGGAAGGAATTGAACATCGTTTCCTTGAATGTCTATTGGAGCGCCCACTGGGAGTGTTGACTTTCGGATGCCGAGGGGAACGTCGCGATCGCCTGGGCTGATTTCGGGAGAGCTTGGCCGTGGGAGAGGTGCCGCCGGTATCTGTAAGGTAAGTTTCTCAGGCCCAGTTTCATACTCTGGCTGATAGTCAGGTATCTTGAAACATTGATTTCCTTTGCCCCATGTAAAGGCCGGACTGCTAGGGGTCCCACCTGACTGAGGGCTACTCGTGCCCGAGTGGCCAAAATCCACTGTAGCCATTGCTCGTGGCCTCGGTGACTCCTGAGTCTGCTGCCCTTGTTGCTGATACTGTTGTTGCTGGTGCGGGGTTGCTTGTTGGTTATACAACGGCAAAGACGGCGCAGAAACAGACTCGCGGGGCATGCCGGGAATCGGTGTTCTGGTAATCTGAGCAGATAAGATGCCCGCCGATATCAACGAGGATCCGATTCCCGTAACCGGACTCTGGCGATCCTCGTGTAAGGGTGACACTCCCTTTCTCCAAGTCCTCTCCGACATCTCGGGTGCCTTCTCCATAGCAACAGCGGCCCTATCAATACTCACTCTCCTAGTCGCCGGAGCATAACGCCCACCAACATCTGCTGGCAAGCCTCGCCCAAAGTCACTCCCTACCCTAGAAATAGATCCTATCGAGCTACGATTGGATGGTGGCGGTGGTGGCTTGCGTTGTGGTATCAGCGTCTCCATTTTAACATCCTCATATGGCGAGGGCCTGGGGTTATCAAAATCCACCACCCGCCCAGGGCGGGTTACTGTTTGTACCTTCTGGAAACCTGCGGATGGTCTCTCCGTGTCGGTTTCCTTATCCTTCTTCTTCTTAGTCAACCACCCTGTCTGCTGTTCTTGCTGTTGTTGCTGAGCAATTGATTCAAGTCCCTGACGGCGAACTTGCGCAGCTGCTCCTAATTGATTGGTCCCAGCAGAGCCCTTATGAGGGGGGCCATGGGTCAGCGTTGCAAAGGTTGTAATCGGTGATGGATCCTCATCGAAGAAGAGCTCATTTTTGCGCACCGCCGGGGACAAACCATTATCACTAGGGGAGCCATCAGTAGTGGTTCGAACTAGAGTATTTAGCGATGACGATCCAGAATAATCGTTCTCCCAACCAGTGTACGATGGGTATGCAGAGCCCGGTTCCGGTATAGGATCATTCGGAGATGGCTGGACCGATGAATGCGGGCCCGGCGGTGTCGGGCCAAGGCCAGGAGTGGGAATAACATTGATCTTAGGACCTTGATCCTGGTGTCTCCTCAGAAGCGCCAGCCGTTCTCGCAAGTCGTCCAAGTCGTCCCTGGGCTGATTACCCAAACCATTCGTGCCAGTATCAGGGAGTGCCTCGGCTGATCCAGTGATATCACTCTGCTTCAATGTCGAATCTCCCGATGAAATCAAAAGATGGGGAGAAGAAGATCGTCGATTCAGCTGTTTTTGCGCCCTTTCCAGTTGCGGGGGTTGAGGTTTTGGGCCGGCATGGGCGAGACGGTTTTGGGGGTCTGAAGCATAACTCTGATGTGGTGGTGTACCTGACGATGATTGTCCAGCAGAGTCTTCTATTGGCATATCAAAAGCAGACATCGGTACTGGCTGCACAAAGAACTTCAAACTAGCTATACTATCTCCTCTAGTTTGGCAAGAAAGTTTGAGCATCTGGTCTGTCAAAGTTTCATCTGCAACAGAAATTAAGCCATTAGCCCATCGATATTGCAGAGCTATCGAAGAGTAGACGAGAAGAAAAAAACATGCTGTATGCGACTATATGGCTTACCGTTCGGTTCTTGGCCAACCTCAGTCAGATGAATAGCTGCTGCATCGTAGTCATTGATTCCAAGATGGCGGCAAATCTCCCTTCGAATCCCCCCTCCTTTTTCTAAACTCGTCACATCTATAGATACCCATACCTTTCCATCTCTTGTTGCAAACACATATACCGGCTTGCTGCTCTTTGGAGTTCCCCCACCAGGAGTAGATCTCGGTTTACTCCCCTTTACCCTCGTAGCATCCACAGACGAAACTGAGGCCCGATCAAGCGAAGAGTCACTTGCGTTGTTCTCAGGGATTGTATATGGCAGAGTCGGGGCGCCCGGCGCTGTAGGAGAGCCATCGTCATTATCATCATCCGAAGTCTCCCTCCGAAACTTTTTTCGAAATCTCCCCACAAAGCCAGAACTACTCGATTTCCCATCATAGTCTTGGCGAGCACCTAGCCGCTCGTTTGATGTAATGCCTAAAACAAGAAGGGCCTTCTCTTTCCCTTTCCCATCTCCGGGCCTGTGGTTCACAGTACCCGATGCGACGGACCCCTGGGAATCGGATTTTCCATGACGGGTCGAGATGGGCTCGTGGCGGCTGACAGACTGATATCCTAGATGTGGAGAATTTCGTGGGCTGCCGGAAAGCGCTTGTTTCCCAAATACATGGCCATCGGTTGGGTTCTGTATACTGGCCTCAGAATTTGATGGGGAATGTCTAGAAATCTGGTCAGTACTAGCCAAGGCTCCCTTTAAGAATTCACTCCTGGACCGTGGTTCTAACGTCCCCGCTCTATGCTGCAGGGCGTTCTCACTTCCGCCGAGTGGAAGAAAAGGTTCCGATGCATTGTGGGACCCATCAGAATAAACGTTGTGAGTCGGAAATGTAGCTCCTCTTTGAGTGGGAAACCGAGCCTGAGCTGGAGATCTCTGAGATGTGCTTCCCATCTTTGCTGGCGATTCTCCGTTCTCAGGGGGGTTATGTCCAGCGGGTGGTGGGGTATTTGGGACCTCCTGGGAGAGCTTTAATATCTCCCGGACCATCTTTTTAATGTTTCTACTCGCCAGCTTCTCCTTGACAGGGTCGGCGTTTGGGCCGCAAATCCGTAGGACCTCAGGGAGTACAACCTCCAGTAGGCCCGTAGAACTGCGCCGCCCCATTTCTAAAAACCCTGCCCCGTGTATGTTGAGATTACGGAAGGCCTGCTGCCATTCTTCAGAATATTCATGTCGGTTAAGATAAGCAACAACACTATCCAAAGTCCAAACAGTAGCCACATCTGGCGAAAGGGGACCCGCTGCATTTGAAACAAGGGGTGACTGTTGAGAATGAGAATGAGACACATGAGAAGAACGGGTGATTCCATTAGAAACACTACGGTTGCCTACCGGCGCTGGCACAGACCCAGAAGAAGTAGCCGTGGCGGGCGTCATGTATTCACTGTCGGTGTTTGATTCGGTCCTAGTAAAGGAGGAAGCTATACTCTCGGAGGATTGTGTGGATTGTTGTCGGTACATGGGTGCTTCAGTCGGACGATGGGGGGAGTGATGTGCATGGGAATGGGAGTAAGCATGCAAGTGAGGAGTGTAAATTGAATTGTTACCGTTGGTCAAAGCGTTCTGATGGGGCACTGGTAAAGGTGGGAGTTGGGGCTGGGGTAGGGAGGCTGTTGAGGAGGATGCGGAGGGTTGGTGAGGTGTGTATGCACCGTACTGCTGTTGCTGCGGGTGGTGATGATGAGAGGTGTAGTGGTAATTCATCATACCCTCTCGCCCGTGGCTCCTCCCAACACCAGAGTGGGGCACATAGCCCGCATCCTTCGCCGGCGGAGGGGGTGGAGGTGGGGGTGGGGGTGGAATAACCATCCCATTCTGAATCGGCGGCGACCCAACGGGAAATCCATTTCCAGCGACTCCACCCCCACCGGCTCCTCCCACTCCTCCAACACCTCCGTTACCATCAACCCGAACCCTACTACCATTATCCAGTACAGGCGTCGATACATGACGAGGACCCATCCCTCCCAGATGCCCCTGCATCATCGAGTTCCTTGAGGGTTGTCGTGGCTGTAGCCCTCCAAACGCCGCCGCGCCTGCATTCGATGGTGAAGAATCGGCGCTCGTGTGAGCCCTAGGTCGATTTGGGGTTATTGTGGGGTATGCTGAGCCCGTTCCGAAGGTTGTTGGTATAGGTAGCGAGTTTCCATGGAATGTGGGTACCCCTGCAGCGTTCAGAACAGAATCCACGGGATCGTGCAGGGTGTGATTTCCTGAGCCCCCTCCCATACCTCCTGGTGAAGGTGTGCTACAGTGAATCGCGTTGTGTTGTGAGAGAGCGCTTGCGGAACGTTGGCGTGAACCCATTGATCGGTGGCAGCCCCACTTCTGTCCTTAAGTTTCTTATTGCTTTATTTTTTCCTCAAAGACTTGGGGGAGTTAGAGAGGATGGGGTAAAGGAAAGCTGAATGGTTTTGTTGCCCGCTATCATGTGTCGGTGAGGAGAGCGAGTGGCTGCTGGCAGGCTGACTACTGGATGGTCGTGTGCGGGCGACCCTGCCCAAGCCGAGTTTAGCCCAACGCCGTCGGGCCTGGAATTTCCCAAGAACCCGATCGCCCTATCCAACTTTCCCTTACCGTTTCGCACCCGACCAGATAGATAGATGGGTTAAAAACTGGTTCGCTCTGTTCACTTTTTGACGGAGGCCGTTATCGATGTTTGCTTCCCCTTCCTCTCGAAACAGTGAGCGAGTGAGTGAGCGAGCGAGCGGATGAGTGAATGGATGGATGGATGGATGAATAAGGTGCCAAAGGAGCAGGACAGTTTGTTGTTTAGTCTGTCGTTCGATGGTGTGCCCAGCACAGCCTTTTGGGATTAGACCCCCTGCTACCACACTCCCAAGCTGGGCTCCAATTTCTGTGAGCGCTTTCTCTGCTTCGTTTACTTTTTTGGGCTGTGCCTTTCGGCTGTCCGACAAGTCAAACCCTGCACCAAAAGCTGGTCTGGGAGGCAAAATCGCCCCCCCCTCTTCCAGGCCTCAGCAGAGGCGAAAGTGTATGGTGCACACAATACCGGTACTCGAGTACGGTAGACAAGAAAGTCATCCAAAAAATTACCGAAATATCGCCTTTTTGCCAGCAGAGGAAAGACAGAAATTGGTTCTCAGTTTTTTGATTACCAGTACACTGCTTATTTCCCAGAAAATGAGATATATATCGAATCAGATTCAAGGGAATCTGCGGGGGACGGACAAACGTAATCCCGTTACACCACCGTGCTCAAACTGCCGAAACACAGAGAAAGCTCTCTGTAACTGCAGAGATTTCAGGAAACTACTTTTCCTAGTGCCCGAGCTCCTTCTCGACTCTCGTGTTCACAGTCTTCAGGGGTTGATCAAGCATGAGCCGTCTCTGTGCTGGTATAGTGCTCGAGAACACCTCGTTTCCATGAACCCTACTGGATGATACCATGCGAGCACTCGGCAGCAGTCGGTAGAGGTTCAAGTAATGTACCGTACGGTTCGGGCACAGTGCTTTGTGGGGGGGGACTTCAATTTCCCATAAGGCTTGCAGAATCTTAAATCTCGTCGCACACTTGCATGAGATATCATATTAACTTTACCACAATATGCTCAAGAGATTTTCTCTCGACAGAATCCCCCAACCCTCGTTCCTCGACCAGGCGGGCATAGCACTGACTATGGATAGCGGAGCACGCACGCTGCATTACACAACGACAAAGATCACATGGTCACAACGGTGCATAAATAGCGGTACCGCTATATTTCCCTTTTGGCAGTGATACTTTCATAGCCCTGAGTCCTGCATCAGTACGGTATTAGTACCTTTGTTTGTTGTATCATACCGGTACTCGAGTACTGCCCACCATCCTCAGCACACCTTAAAAAGAAACCTTGCCCCCAACCAACTGCATAAGTTACCGGGGATTTGTCGTACCGTACACCACCAACCACAGCGCACTTACAGACTGCAGAATATGATAGATGCCACCCCTCGTATGCCACACCCACATCAAAATTTCGAGCCCAATGCAAAAAGTTATGATACCGGTATCCCCCCAAAGGTCAGGCGCCAACCCCGGGGTAGATATGGTAGGTTAGCCTACCGTTCGAATTTTTGAGACATCCAGAAATGTATTATTATTATTGCAAAAGCAAAGAAAGGCGAGAGAGAGGGGGGATAGCGCGTGTACCGGTACCCGCACGGTCTGTACCTGTACCGTACCGGTATCATACCCAAGACAAAGAGATACCGGTACCGTACTGGTAGATAAATATGATCAACGGTTTGCCAGTCGAGGGTGGCTGACGAACAGTGTCACGGTGAGACATGGTGGGTGCTCTTGACACCCCATGGTTTTGGTTGTGGCGTTCAGCAAACATATCGGTATGATATAAAAATCCCTTCTTATCATACTCCTATCATAACTAAGGGGTATTCAAGGTTGAAAAGGCTGAAAAGGTCGAAAAACTTGACTTACGATACTCTACTGCGGCAGCTCATCTAAGTTCGTCATACGCAGAAACAGTTAATTTACCACTACCGGTACCTTATCTTACCGTACTCGAGTGCAAGCCCGGAATTATTATTATTATTTTTTGCAAGACAGGGATCATTTTTCGGGCTACCGTATCCTAGATAACTGTTCACTATCTTTTTGGTGAGACAGCAGGTAAAAAAGCCTGCAATGGCTGCAGGATTCTGTCAGGCGGGGCTTTGTCAGGGCTTAGAAACCATATCACACATACTCTACATGAAGCAAATGGAAACTTTTGAGAAAAAAGTCCTAAAATATTATAGCACACTTTAAAAGTAGTTATCCACTTTCTCTATTAAAAATCACTTGGTTTTGAGTTTTTTGTTAACGAGCACAGAGTTCTTTTCATACTGTAGTCAAATCTATTTATCCCTGCTACCTTTGACTCGTACGATAATTCTCTGACGTTTGTGAACACGACTGCTATTGCATACGCCAAAATTTTGAGGCTCTGGCCCACTTTTTGCCCATATGCAAGGTTGTGTTCACAAACGTCAGGGGATTGCGAGTTCCTCAAGTTAACTCGCCTTGGTGCATTCAAATATGCAAAATATGAGGACACCATGATAACACCCCCCCCCCGTGTTTACTCGTCACCGAAAAACCGTCCCTTCCACTTTGAATGCCCCCAATATGACTGTGTTGTATAAAACGGGCGCACAACGTGGTAAGGCTATCGGATAACTGGAAAAAACGAGGTCTGATATGGCATTGCTCGACGCTAGAATGTGTATTTGAGATTGGATCTGCTTACCGTACCAGCACAGGGCCCGGCAAGAAGTTATGGAATACTGTAGTTATTTGAGGTCAATCGGCCAAATACGTCCCTATCCGTTCCGGTTGACGGTTCCCTGCCCTTGTAGCAGTTAGGAAGCAGCGTGCCCGTGTGCTATTGGCTTTAGGCACTTAGTAGAACACGAGTACTTAGGATCGTCTTATGTACTAGCACCGTAAACCTAAATAGTGGAAATAGCATGTCCCAGCGGGGAGTCGTAATGTCACGTTAATGGACATCTCCTAGTGCTCAGAACCACCACCACCACCTGTCGACCCCGGGACGTCCCCTAAGAAACGGCCCAGAAACCCAAGGGCAGCTCACTACGAGACCGGTATCGTGCAAGCGTGAGCTACGAGTGCCGTAGACTCCCCTACCAACACGAATGGTGAATTCGTTCAATGCTTGCTGCCACATTTCTCCGACACCCACAGTGGTGTGAAATTTCCGAACAGACCTCCTAAAATATAGTGCCCCAGGCTGTCATATAATACTCGAGTGCACTACCGTAATTATCTCCAACACCCCCGACTAATTGTTAATAAAGCCCCATCCATGAGTGCCGGCGAATCAGTACGGTAATCCGGTACCCCTCCCAGCGGGGGATAAGCTTCCCCGGCCCCACGGAAGCGACAGCCGTCGTAGTGGTCTGACCAAGCTCTGTCGTCACTACCCACTTTTCGAAAGGGAGTTGTGTATCTCCCCCAGAATGATTACCGTACCATACGTTGATCATCCGAGGTTTTTCCGAGGATCGTTTTCGTTTGTTTGCCCGCTTTGTTTGCTCTCCTATTTAAGCGTCGGTAGTTGTGCTATGAGCCTGAGGTTTTTAGAACCACCATTACTGAACCCCCTCCCTGTTGATTGTGGTTTTGGTTTGGCACCGGGCTACCCTATTTGAATCCTTAAATCCTCCCTTATCCACTATCCAATTTACTATCCCATCGACTATCCAATTGGTTAGCTTCTATCGTTGGAAACAATTAGCTTCATCATGGCCCCTCCAGAGAATATCTCCATTGCTGCCTACCTTTTTAAGCGTCTTCACGAACTTGGAGTACGCGGTGTTCACGGAGTCCCGGCAAGTCCTCTTCTATATCTTCACTACCCGATCAACTAGCTAACGAGCAATGTGATAGGGTGATTTCAATCTTACGGCACTGGATCTACTTCCCGATGCCGGTTTGTATTGGGTAGGAAATTGTAACGAACTCAACGCAGGTATAGACCCCTTTATAAAAGCATCTCATGAGCACGAAGTCCGAAAGCCAACAATCTTCTCTCAAAATAGCTTATGCTGCCGATGGCTACGCTAGAATTAAAGGAATTTCAGCGTTAATTACGACATTTGGAGTTGGTACGTCATAGGTCATAATACCCCTACCAATTAACCTTCGTTAATAAATTATTTAGGCGAACTTTCTGCACTTGCGGGTGTGAGTAGATCCCTTTTTTTTAAATAAAAAAAAAAGGAAAAAAAAAAAAGAGAGGGGGGGGAGGGGACGGACCAATGGACATTCTCCTTTTTATTAACGTGCCATTGTAGGTCGCAGGATCCTTCAGTGAGCATGTCCCTGTAGTTCATATCGTCGGTATTCCTAGTACAATTTCGCAAAGGAATGGTAAGTGAACTTTAGTAGTTGTAGGTTATATGTGATTGCTAACGGTTACGTTTAGGTCTTCTGCTTCATCACACCCTTGGAAATGGTGACTATACGGTCTTTCAGAATATGTCGAGGAATATCTCTATAACTTCGACCATCTTGAATGATCCTCATAGGGCCGCCGCGGAAATTGACCGTGTGCTTTCGAGTATTTCTCTCACTAACAATCCGCATAGCCTTTGGGATAGTTGCTAATAGGCGGCCACTAACAGCTTGCTGGGTTAGGGCCAGGCCAGTATATATAGGTATGCTCTCTTTGATCTTTCACGTTATGATGGCTCAAGTTAACATAGTTCACTGCAGGTCTCCCCACCGACATTGTCCTCAAGGAAATCCCAGCAACCCACCTCGACACCCCCCTCGATTTGAGTCTCCCTGACAACGAACCCGAGACCGAATCTGAAGTGGTCGATGAAATCGCTCGCCTAATCTACAACTCCAAAAATACCATCATCCTCGCAGATGCCTGTGCGATCCGTCATCGTGTGCTAGATGAGCTCCATGAGCTCATTGAAAAGACCCAACTCCCCACATTTGTCTCGCCGATGGGCAAGGGTGCTGTCAACGAAGAGTTTGAAGGGTATGGGGGAGTCTACGTCGGAGATGTCAGTAGAGACGAAGTCCGACAGCGCGTGGATGACGCCGAGCTCATCCTGTACGTCGGCGGTCTGCAAAGTGACTTCAACTCTGGTGGCTTCACATATAGAATCGCGAAGAAGAATACTGTCGAGTTCCACAGTGACCACATGAAAATCCGATATTCCGAGTTTCCAGGGATCCGGATGCCGTCGGTCCTTAGGAAGTTGTTGGATAAACTTGACTATTCAAAGATCCAGACCCACCCTATTCCGGATATTTCGAACACTATCCCGAGCCATGTCCAAGAGTCTGACTCACAGGAGATCAATCATGCGTGGTTTTGGCCGAGAGTTGGACAATGGCTTAGAGAAGGTGATGTGATTATCACGGAAACGTTTGTTTTCCCAATCATGAATTATCACTAGCTCCTACTCACTCGCGTTAGTGGAACATCGAATTTTGGTATCTTGGAGACTCGCTTCCCAAAGGATGTGACAGCTATTTCACAGGTCCTCTGGGGATCGATCGGATACTCCGTCGGAGCATTGCAGGGCGCAGCACTTGCTTGCAAAGAAAAATATCCAGAAAAAAGAGTGATTCTCTTCGTCGGTGACGGCTCACTGCAGCTGACCGTCCAGGAAATCAGTACTATGATTAGACACGGACTTAAACCGATAATGTACCCTTCTCCTCCCCTACTCTACCATAAACAGGAGTTAACATGCGCCTTCCTCTAGCTTCGTCATTAACAACAAAGGGTATTCCTCTCCCCTTCATCCACACCACTAAACCACTAACTAAGGGACACAGATACACAATCGAACGCATGATCCACGGCATGAAAGCTACCTACAACGACATCCAACCTTGGAACCACATAGGACTGCTCAACGTCTTTGGCGCAGACTCCTCAAATTCAAAGTCCTACCAGTGCGAGTCGAGGACTGCGCTCGAGAATCTACTCAAGGACGAGAAGTTCTCTAGTGCTCCTTATATTCAGGTATGTCCTTGCTGGTGGTGGTGGCTTGGGATGAGAGTATCAGGAGGTGCTAATGGGTATCTGTAGTTGGTGGAAGTCTTCATGCCGTGGCAGGATGCTCCGAGAGCACTTGTTAAAATTGGGGAAGTTGCGGCGAAATTGAATGCAGGAAGTGATAGTGAGAGTGGGTAATAATGCAATAATGCATTGGAGGAGAAGAGAAGGCAAAGGAAGGCGGGAGGAGGGAAGAAAGAAAAATTGTATTCAAACGTTATTTAAGCACAGAAGTGCATGAGAATGACATGACATTAACGACAGAAGGGCGAATAGGAAGATGACGGGCCATCATACGGTGCTCCACCGCTCAGAGCCAATGAAGTAGATGCTATATATGTATTACCGGTATCCCAACACCGGTACCACCATGGCACAACCGGAACCTCCCCCAGCTGGAAGTAACTCGAGTTATCATATGTACCGGTATGATGCAAGTATCGTACCGTATCATACCGCCACAACCTTCCCTTCCCTCCCCCTCCCCCTTCCCCCCCACCTCTTTCCAAAAACCGCAAGCCATACAGCATGATACCAGTAACAACTACGGTAGGTATTCCAACACAAGCACAGTTTACATGCAGCTAGTTCCCATTACCGACACCGGTACCGGTACCGGTAATTGGTATTCTCCGCTTTCTCCCCAAACGAAAAAAGAAAAGAAAAAACCCTTCCCAATCCAAGGACTTGGGTCCGAACGCGGAGGGAAGTATGGGGGGTCCGAGCGTTTGTCCCGGCTGACAGGGCTTGGGGAATTGTCTCTTGTTTGTTCTTTTGTCGGTTATGTTTATTAAATTTTATGCTTTTCGGCGTTGTGCGAAATATTATACGATATTTTTGTGGGTTGGGTCGGTAGAGGCCGAATGAATGAATGAATGAATGAAGATGGGGTTTGAGGCTTGAGGGAGGGGGGAGGGGTTGGGGTTTGAAGGGGGATGTCGGATTGCTGCGGTGTTAGGGGGTTAGGAGAATGTTAGGGAGAGGAGGAGGGGAAGAGGGGGGTTCTGGGTATGGTGCGGTAATGGTACCCGTAGTTGATGGTGTTTGGGAAGAGGGTGGATTGGGTGGATTGGGAGTGGTTACCTACCAGTGCTGCCGGCAGCACTGTGTTATGGTGGGAAAGTAGTGTAGTAAATACTGGTGGGGGATGGATAGGATTGTTGTTCATATTTTCGTAGTACTCGTACTTGTATGATACTGTGCTCAAGGTCTAATATTGTATAGATAGATCAATTCCTCTGAATTTGCCTACATAACGTCTACAGTAACGGGATAATCTGGCTTCAACCAGTAGTCTACACTGCTTCGTTTCGCTCCTCCCTCATCATCCATGCTCCATCCCAGCTTACGTTACAGATTCTCACCAAAGTAAACAATAATAATAAATAATAATATCATAGAGGGTGAACATGAGTGTATAATACCACCATCTTTATTTTATTTTTCATCATTAAAGTATAACCTGAACCCAAACCGACCAGACAAGAAAAAGACAAGAAACGAATAAGAAACCTCCCAGATATAACTTAGAACGAGGGTTTCGAATGCCAGCCAGGAAATAAAATGATAAAAAAAAACCCCAACCAACCAACAAAAAATCAAGATTTCCCACCGTATAACGATATAACAGAAAGGTACACCATGCTGTGCTGCAATATGAAGATGATGGTGATGGCGACAGTGGGTAGGACATTCGTGAAGCAAACATGAATAAATACAGGTGAAATATACACAAAACCCGGCAAAGGGCCCATAACATAACCCATATGAACAGTCAAATATTTTAAATAAATACTATATTCATGCCCATTCCGGCATTAAACGCTGGCAAGCACGGATCCTAGCCCGAGCCCTTCATCGTCAAAAAACAGCCCACTATCCTCCTCCTCCTCCCCCGCAAGCTCGTCGTCCCAAGAACTATCCGTGCTCAACAACGTATTCGAGTAATGTGTATTTCCTCCGCCAGGTGCCAACACTGGCGAAACCTCGTCGTCCGCAGAATCATCCGAGTCGTCTTCCGAGTCGTCGCCGTCGGCATCATCCTCCTCGTCGTCCGATTCTGTCACTCCGCCGAGTAGCTGACTGACAAACTGGCCGCAGCACCGAACTTCCTCCAGACTACCCACAATTCCTCCGAATATTAGTCTCTGCTCGGCGGCGGGGGTCCAGAGTTGTGTCAGGTCGTCGACGTCCAGCCTTGCCAGCTTGGATAAGGGAGGCGGTGGTGGGTGATCGTAGTCTGGGCGGGATAGTGCAGCTATGTCGAGGTTTAAGGGAATGGAGGGCCCCCTACCCTGTTGTGGGGTGGTAGCTGCCCTGGCTTTAGATCGGCTCTTGCATTTGGGCGGACATGCTCGTTCCATGTCCAGCTTGCGGAGATACTTGTCCAGCGCTTTGCGGCGCCGGGAATAGCCTTTTATTCGGTAGATGTGCCAGACTTCTTTGATTCCACCAAGGATAAGAACCTTTGCGAACGCTTGGTTTGGCGGTCGCTGTCGTGTCCAGCAGCCCAGCGTTCGCTGTACCGAGAATGATGGTGAGCTCATTCTTCGCATAAATAAGTGTAAAAGCAAATGGTACATCTGGTGTACTTGTAACAGTAAATTATCGGGATACTGTGATATTATATCACCCTGGAGTCGCATCTTGTCCGCCAGGGGCAGCGGGTCTAGCCCTACCGGCGATGAGTCGTGATCATTATCCCCCCATAAACGCTCCAGTCTCCGCGTTCTGTACGTTTCGAAAAAGTGAAATAACGCGAATATCAGTGGTGCCATTCCCAACCGCAGCTGATTCAAAACATATACCGTGGCCTCTTTCGACATTCTCCGAGACTGCCGCCCCCCCATCATTTCTTTCACAATTTGGCGTGCTAATGACAATGCCAAGTGAGTTGACACCCGTTGTTTGTATGCCAGGTCAGTGAGGTATCCCAGTGTCGGTGGTGTATCTGTAGGAGGAGGATATAGTTTCGTGATATGTAACGGCACCCACTGGCCGATATGATGTCTGACTATATAGCTCTCGTTTTGCATCGTGAGCTCTCTGAACTTCCGCGACGTCCTCCGCAACGACAGAAGGTCAAAGAAGAACAACTTGTTGACGACTTCTAACTGGAGTTCAACTGGAAGGCCGAAGAATAAATCCCCGAGCGAACGAGAGCTAAGATTCAAGGGGTCAGTAAAGGGCACGATTTCAACAGAGCCCCGCGGTTTGTGAAAAACAAACCCTTTAGTACCGTCCCGGATCGGAGCCGCCGCCCGCCGTCCAGGACGAAGAAAGGAAATCGTTCTTCGAGCCATTCTCAATATCTCACAGTGCCCGGACTCACGGGTAGTATAGCCCGACAACTCAGAATGAAGCTCCATTGCAAACCTCCGAACCTTGCACTCCTCCATCATACTCCGTATCTTGGATCTGACGAGTTTCTTCGCCCTGCCGATACTCGATTCTATTGACACTATCGACATGATGACTTAGACGAGGTCTGCTGGGTTGGAATCGACGTTGGATTATATCGTGGATGAGTGTTTGATTTTGCGGGAACCATGGACTGACTTCCGATTATTATTATCTTTCCTGTCCTGTTTCTTGTGGGAAAGGGAGGGGCCCGGTTACTTCTGTGACATGTAATACAGAAAGCAGTTTCTGGGGTGAAGGGGAAAAGGAAAAGAAAAAAAGAAAGGAAGAAAGAAGCGCTCTCAAGACGAGGCCACCTTTCTATATGGGAAGGGCTTCCACGAGGGCTGTTGGCACCGCCAGTCCCACAGAGTGGGTCTTTGGTTGAGAATGTGGGAGATCGTCGATAGGGTGAGGGTAAGGACCCCAACAGACAAGGTCAGAGGGGATGGTGTGCGTAAAAAAGAAAAGAAGGTTCGGATTCCAGAGATGGATGGAAAAGCGGACTAGACCCCTCGAAAAGGTAAGGGCACAAAATAAGGACCGTGGAGAGGACCTGGCACCCTTCTAAGCGGACAGTCCAAACGAGAACCCAAATCCAAGACAGTCCCGCAGATCCGTTCACAAGATCTACGGAAATTGACGAATTAGAAGGGCCAGATCTACCCTCTTGTGGTCCGAGTTTTCGCGGGGATGTTTATTTTGAATTCGAGCCTTTCCTCTCTCTATCACGGGAAATTTTCCTAAATGTGTGTTATGGTTATTTCGTGCCTTCAGGGGGGAAAGGTAGACAAACAAGAGTTTGTTGGCAACAGTTTGAGCTTGGGGGAGTGGAGGTGCGGGAGAAGCAGAGCTTATGAACCGGGGGTGAGAAGAGGTGGTGATGGTTTTGTGGGTGTGGTTAGGAGTTAGGGATGGATCAGGGAGCCACGCGAGATTTTATGGATTCAGTTTATGTGTGGCATGCTTTCCTCTCATGTTATCCCCAAACTGGATGGCTGTAATCACGATGGTGCAGCCCGATAGACAGCCTATGATATTGAGTTACTAGACTGCAGTGTGTGAAGGATATTTACTTGCACGATGCAACTTCTTGAGATGCCATGACATTCTATTCTATACTGCCAATGTTACTATCTATACTCCGCCCTCTCAGCATCTGAAGAAAGAAACAAGCCCTTGATGCCGGGCATGAGTACAGTGCTGTGGTACAGGACATTCCGTGCATAACAATCAGTTACTCGAGTACATAGCTCTCCACGGATGGGTATACAAGTGTGTGGTGGTGGTGGGAAATGTGAGGTGGTACCGGTAATATGATATGGCGATGTTGTGCCGCGGGCACAATTGAAGGAAAAAAAAAACCCCCCCAAGGAGCCATTTTCTCTCCCCCTCTCTTTTCCCCAGAGACTCTCTTTGGGGGCCATTTTCCTTCCCTCTCTCCCCCTCGTCGATTGCCTTGTCATGTCTTTGTATGATAAATCTACCGTATGTATTTTTTGTCGTACCGATCGATTGATTGATAAACAGACACATTACGGTAGGGAATTCTAAATGGGTTTATAAAGTGATTGCTTACTGCACGATATGATACTCTAGTAACCTATCTCTCTTCTCTTTTTTTTTGGATGGCTTGCCTTCCGATTCCAATCCCTCGGGTTTGTGCGCCCTGTGTCATACACCGTAACTGTCATACAATATGTACCAGTACAGCACCGGTATGAATACTTTGGGCAGCCCTCCACGCCATGCCGATAATCCTCCGCCGCCAAGTTACTTCCCTCGGGGGGTACAGTACGAGCTGGAGGAAAAACGAAGAATGACGTACAAGACAAGATCCATCATCGCTATCATCACCATCAACAGCATCACGGCCAAGCAACTATTCTCAGCTCTTGGGGATACAGATCCTTTGAAAAATTCTCATTACAAGTGCCCCTTGCCTACCTAGTTCTACCATTGGCAACTCCTATCATACCCATCGCTGCTGTAATACCACAGCAGGCATAGGGCATCTACTCTACGGTATCCTGACTCGAACAAGGCATCCCTCCCATCCCTTTCTACCCAATTGCCTTTTTTCCAAGTTCGCTCTTGATCCCTCCCCCATCCCAACCTTATCGACAGGGCAGTGATCATATTTTCCTGGAGACGCAAAGCATCCGAATCCGATGCAACTCAAATCACGAGAGCAAGCATCCATCCAATCAATCTTCTTAAGTAGAAGGTAGAAGGGAGGGGGAAAGGCTTTCAGGCATCTACCATGCTCGAGCCCAAAGGAAAATCCTCTATTCCGCCCCTCTTTTTTGCCTATTTCCTTGACGTGAAGGGAAAGAGGGGGGGAAATCAGCAAATAGGGACCCCTTGATTCGGATGCTCCTCCCAGAGATCTTTTTTTTTCTTTCTTTTCTTATTCGGTTAGGAACTTGCTTTTCACTTTCCTTCCCCCCTTCGTTTATCTCGTTTTCCCTAAGAAACTACATTTTCTCCGCTTCGCTCCTCATTCCTTATTTATCCATAACTCAATCCTTGGGACTTGTGCCAATGAAAAAATATCGTACCAGCACAGGATGGGTACGAGTAGTGACTTTGGCCACAGTACAGTACCTACCGAGAAGAGAACAATTGCCGTGAGGAAATTTGACCTCCCCGGAGTTCCAATTGTCCAGAAGGAGTAACGCTGGAATTTTTGCCCCAAAGAGTGGCATTAAAGGTTTTGTCCTAAGGAGTTGCTGTACTCACAGCCCCTAGCCCCCGGTATGGCTGGAGACTGAAGCCTTTTGCTGCGGACGCTGTCGGCGGCTTTCATTTTCAGTCGGTCCTAGTCACGTTCTCGTATGCGGCGCTCTCCGTGAACAAGACAAAGCTGCGGAAACGAATGCGAGGAAACGCCCACCTTCGCTCCCACCCGAAAAACCCTATGCTCTTGGTTCAAAATGGGCCTTGGCGAACAACAACCCTAATTCTTAAAAAAGCTAACAACTGCAAACTTCCAGGACTGCGATTCGTGAGCGGTACGTTCAGTCAACTTTGGCTGTCATAGCTAAAACCTAATGGTTTCGGGGGAGGACGATCCTCCCATGCTGAAGCAGCTTGCAACTCCCCGGAGAAATTCCCCTAAGAAGGACGAATCCGGTCCTATCCAGTTATTCCGTCCCTGCAATCGGGTGTGCTTCCTGAAAAGATAAAACGGAGGATCCGAGAGCCAATCAAAACGACAAGTGACAGAATTGAAACACTAATCCTTTTCAGAAACGGGCCGTGATCACATTCAAAATCCAATTCGGCCTCTGTTCCATGGGTGCATAATCTCCGAGACCTTCAAAACCCACAGAAATCCGCCGGTTAAATGCAAACGTACAGTACGATGGGACAGTTACTCGAGCACGAGAACTCGATCAACATTTGTCTCTACACTATCAAATCATTACCCTTTCAAAAGCGAAAGAGGGGTCCGACACATACAGGGATGAAGTGCCTGTCAATGTCAGTCACTTCTCGACGCGGCCCAACGGCCCTTTTCCCCAACTGTGAAAGGTTAACTTATCGATACCAGATAAAGAGCGCCCACAAGCCTCTGCTATGCAAAGGCCGTATTTTGCCTTAAAGTTTAACATCATCTCCGTGACCCCAATATGGCAACCAAGAAATCCCGATCCCGCCAAATTGGTCTAACTCTACAGTGCGACAGTGTCCCTTGGGCAGTCTGAAACAGTAAAATTCGTAGCCAGGCACACTTGCCGTACTTGGCCATTCATACAAGTAAAGTACTGCATTAAGTAAAGCACTAGTACTGCATTCGGATGAATTGGAGCCAAGGTGCCCTAACTCACACCTTGATACTGTAATCTTGGCGCCCATTCGCCCGAATACTCGTACTCTATGAATCGTCAAGTACCCAGATCGGTCGGCGGTTGGCTAAAGGTTGCGAATATCGGCTTTTCAACGCTCAAGTGACTCAGCATCATACAAGCTTGTAGCAACTTTAATTTTTGGCGAATCACAATGCTCAGATGCTCCCAAAATAGGATTAGCGTGCTTGCGAAGGATTTTACTTTTTCCAACCATCCGAGGGATATGATCGAAGGATGAAGGTCCAGAAATAAATAAAAATCTGTGCCGTACCTCCAACAAAATCCATAATGCCAAGGAGGAGAGTTATTGTGGCACACTTCATGAAGCAGGGCAAGCAGACAAAACCATGAGCCACTCGGACTGAGTCGGGCACGCCTGCTGAGGGGAGAATTACAGGAAAGGAATTGACCGCATAAGATTAATTATCGTCCGAACGAACACATTGATTCAGTTCATGAGCGGAGTTACCATAGATGCATTAGTACTGGTAGGTTCGGCAAACCGGACACCTGTTTCATAAATGTGGCGCTCATAAACTACTCGCAAACGTCATGCGTTTGCGAGTAGGAAGTGCTGCAGTGCCGCTGCCACAAAAGCCCGGTAGATCCACTGTGGGGGATCTCAACAGAAATCACTGCCTAAACCACAATAGGTTTAGTAGGGCAGATTAACAAAATAACGAATACAAGTTAATGAGATCTAGCAAGCTTAGCTTCCCTAAGCTATTCGAGTACTTTGTCTGTAAGACTATTCCTGCTCGGGGTGTTTGCCTCTAATCGGGGTGATCCGAGGCCGATGAGCGACAGTGGATCTACGGTAATGAGTTTTTGGGGTACGGTACTAGTAAGGGTATTCCAAGTTGGGAATGGAAAATGACGGTAGAAGAGGAGAACGGAAAAATGGTTCTTGGCCTACATGGATTGTGAGAGTTGAATGGCCAATAGGTGGGCTGAATGTGAAAATTTGGGAGTTGAAACTTTGAGTAGGCTAGAGGCGTTGAAGTGAAGGCAAAAGGTGAAATTAGGGGCAAGAAGGAAAGATGCCTCTTACCTCCCACCAAACTCTCACTATTTCTTAAGCTTCCCTCATCCAAACCCTAGCCAGAGATATTTTGTAATCGCACTGTATCTCAATGTGCTTGCTTAAGGTTATCAAATTCGTATAATATGTCACCTGCAATTCCGTTCATGTAGGAATAACTTGAAGGGTGGTGTTAGGCATACCAAGAATGCCGACCCATAAAGCTCACGCACAAGACCCCTGCGTACGAATCAGTTAAAAAGTACGAGGTACAAAAAGATACATCTCGGTCTAGCTTAAGATGATAGTCACGTGCCTCCGACTATAAGGTCACGTGTTCGATTCACAGCCGCGTCATAGTTATTATTAGTTAAAATATAATTATGCAACAAGTCATATAA
>Ga0307507_10002753_pt1 | contig 35974 bp, 18 predicted proteins | sample 7_EM_MG_FD_207223 | JGI IMG/M metagenome (GOLD analysis project Ga0307507, IMG submission 207223) | Populus trichocarpa ectomycorrhiza microbial communities from riparian zone in the Pacific Northwest, United States - 7_EM | ecosystem: Host-associated > Plants > Roots > Unclassified | place...
ATAATCTCTCAGACGCTGCGCTGAGGAATTTTTAGGGTGGCAGGGGTAGTAGAGGGTAGCGTGGCATTCTATTGGCTAATAAGTACCCATGAGTTGGAGCGACCGTCTGATTGGCTTACAAGTTCCTGTGGCTCGGGCGGGAGCAGGGGGGTAGCCGCCTCCTCAAATTCCTCGGCGAAGCGGATAAGTCAACTGAGATAACGTGTCTTCAGTGACGTGTCTTCGTGCACGTGACTCGTGCACGTGACCCACGCCTTTAGAGAATACAGATTATCTGACAGCATGATGAAACTCACGGCTGATCGTCATTGGACTGGCGTATTTCGATTTCCCCAAGATATTGTTGCCTTAGCTGGAAGCCGAGGTACTCTGAGCTGCCCATTCCTCCCACTAATAGGATTGCCTGCAACGCTCAAATAAGTGAAAAGTGCTCAAGGCCATCACAGATGCAAGGACGTACCTTTGGCATTCGGCCCATTTTGGCAGAAATCCTTCCTACTTGTTGTTCGATGAGTCCTCGTGCCTTACCGCAAGCCGGCTGGAAGAGAGGTTCGATGTGGTTACTTAATAGTTAGCCTTGTTCGGAAGAGGTAGGCCTGATTTACTTATTGTAGATTTGCTGACGTCCACGGAGCCTTACTTGCCAGGTCTGGTGTGGTCGTGGTGAAAATCGTTGCTTGATGCCAAGCTCCCATTGGGTGAGCATGATATCTTGTCTCTCCCACGGCTCAAGGCTTTCCCATGGAATGTGAGTACGGCTGCTCATGAACACTTCGAATTCATCATCGATGAAAATAGAACCACAAAGATCTCCTGCATTTCATCATTAGTTATCAGTACCCCTTGTTTTCTCAGCTTTAATGGAAATATTGCCTACCAGTTCCTTCAACGCATTCTTCAAGCCTTAGAGGGTCGAGACTCCGGACGATATAGCTGATCACATCCTATAGAAGGAATTTAGCTCACGGATGGTGTGGACGCTAGTCGTTCTTACAACGGTGCCTCCGCCGCAATCAGCCACAAGGTAAACATCCCCAAGCTGTAAAACTAGTATTAGCAGATAGTCTCGAGCACTTTATAGGATTTGACTGACTTTAATAATATCCGGCCGCTGGGTTATTACTGGCGTGTCAAGAACAGCAAGGGCAGCAGCCTCCGGCTCTGAGACAAGTTCTAGAGCCAACAGGCGCCCAAAGGGTTCCAAATTCCTAGAAATAGCCTTTCTCGCAGCATTTCTCGTCCGAGAACATGCTTTTGGACTCCATATCGCTGGCTTAGTAAGAACCACTTTACATGGTAAATCGTGAAAAAATTGGCAACCCTCCTTCGCCACCATGGCTTGGACAGCGCTTTTCCACAGCAATCGGAGATAGTCGGTCGTAATTTGAATCGCCCCAGGTATAGCATTACCCTTATCGTAGATGGTTTCGAGCTTCTCGAAGGTGCTCTTGACTCGGGGTGAAGCCTTGACTCTCTCGTCTAGTGCTTCGTAATTAAGGATGAGTTTGAACCATTCGAATGTGATTTCATTCTCGTCATCACCATCATTCAGATTCCAGCCCCATAATGCTTCTGAAGTTGGCCTATCTCTTCGATACCTAATTTTGGTAGGTATCTTCGGTTGGGTGTAAGTCCCATCTGAGCCGTTCAGAGCATCTGTCCAGCGCCGGATGGGTTGGACGCTGTCGAGATCACCAGTCCAAGTCCAAGAGACTCCAGAATATCTAAGTTACTGTCAGCCGTCGAAGTACTTTCTTAGCCGAAATATTACTCACGTGGTCCCGAAATCGATCGCGATGATCACATACGGTTCCGTCTGGATAGATTGTGCCATCCCATTCGTGCTTCCGCTAGTAGTTGCCATTCTCAATAAATGGAAAAGACAATGTGCATGGGTATGGTATACCTTAAAAAAAGGAAGGGATCAGGAATATCTGTTCAGCGACCAGGCTGAGAACCTGGGTCTGGTGGAGTAGTTTTGCAACTTCCGAGAAATATGGCCGGCAACCCAGAGCTGAAAAAAAGTAACGTAGAAGCATAAGCAAGACGACCACGCCTACTCCAATATCATTTTCCCTCTTTTTCCTTAGCCCTTACATCCACATTATGCTGCTTGCCTCGTGGCAAGGCTGAACATGTTGTAGTTGTTTGCCAAGGCTAGGGGCTGAATGCATTGGTCGGATATCGCGATAGCGGATCAGGCTATCGTTCCCGCATTGAGATGGCATACACCGAATACTGTACGTCGTAACAGCCTGTGTGAACTATTAATTCTATTTTCCCTGCCGATCTGCTCAAAATGTGGGAGGCAATCCCATTCATTGGATTAAACTCTTTAACAATACCGAAGAGCAAGCTGTTTGAGCGGAGATTGTCTAAAGACAGCTCGGCTCGAAGGAGACACTCCTCTAACAACTCCAGGGTTTCTCATTCTGCCTACTCACGCCCTTCGGGTTTTGACAATGTTACCAGAAGCGAAAGTCATGAGCGGACACAGTCCTCCGATAGTGACCTTGGGCTGAATAGTCGAGTACGAAATACCCCTGCAGCAACCACCAGCCTTACAACAACGCCTGAGGAGCCAGAGGATATGATACTTGTCATGGGAACGACAGGCTCAGGGAAAGGTTATTTTATCAATAGATTGGCCCGAAGGAATGAAGCGAGAGAGGGGCATAAGCTGAGATCAGGTTATAGACCCTGAAGTGAACAAATCGTCAGTCAAGCTAATAGATTCTAGAAACAAAGCACTGTCAGGCAGTCACAATATCTATCGGCTCAAACAGCGTAACTGTGATTGACACTCCAGGTTTCAACGATGATGCACAAGATGATGGACAAACGCTAAGTACGAAGACCCACCTTTTGTTCAACCATCAACCCTGCTCTTACCCTGCCTCGAAGATAAAATTACCCGTTTCCTTACCGCGCAATATAAATTACGAATTCGTCTTAAAGGAGTTATATTCCTCTATAAGATTAATGATAACCGCATTGGTGGGTCTGGGCTCCGTTATCTCAAAATCTTCCGCGAGATATGGGGAGATGATGCTCTTCCAAACGTCGCTCTTGTTAGCACAATGTGGTCCAAGGTAGATTTGGGAGAAGGCCTGAGACGGGATGTTGAGCTGCGGGAAGATATCTGGAAAGAAATGGTGTTAAAAGGTTCCTATATGTTTCAGTACAACGGAACCCCCGAGATGGCAGAGACGATAGTAGGCCAGCTTATGGTAAAGCCTGAAATCGTCCTGAAGATACAACTGGGGCTTGTGGACAAGCAAAGACCCTTGGATAAAACATCCGCTGGGCACATGGTTAGTTCAGATCTCTGGCAGCAATTTGAAGACAGGCGACAGGGCATGCGTAGCCTTCAAGACCAGCTTCAGGTTGCTGAGAGAGCAAATGACTACAGGAAGCATCAGGAAATACAGCGTGAACTTGCAGGTCAAAGAAACCAGCATAGCCAACAGTTGAGTGATTGGCAAGCACTGAGGGAAGACATTGCGTCTGAAACCGACCAGAGGATCGAAGAGATTGAGAAGGAAGAGAAGATGAGCCCCAAGAAGAAGTGGTCAAAGGTGCTAAGTCGGGTGCAAAAGTTTGTCTAAATCCTTACTCCGGTTGTGTCAATTACATTTGCGGTATTATCTTTCACTGGTGTACTGTAATTGAACCTTGTATTGATCGTCAAATATTTGGTATGGACGGCGTGCTAGACCCACAAAGGACGGCTTGGTCAAATTCGCTTAATATAGTCTAGCACCGAAGTGGACACCTCAGCCCACGGATGCATAAAGCAACTACACACACCTCTGCTCATGCAGCTAGGTTCTAGCTTCGAGCCGGTTGAAAGGCTTGTTGATACCTGAGAGGCCTTTTGCAGGGCTTCTGGAGTTATTGGAATTGCGTCAGCGGCGTTTTTTGCACAGACCTTTTTGTGAGCCTTCCAGTCGGCCTTTTAGCATTCGCGACCCCGAGCTCCCACGATTCGCCAGCTCGCAAGATTCACAGAAGGCCGTGAGCACCTTGCACGAGACCACAGACCATATTAATAACCTTGCACTTGAGCTTTTACCACTTGCACGGCTTTGCGTATGGTCCCAAGCCAGTTTAGCTTGCTTTTTATCAACTGTCACCTTTTTCTTCACTTGGTGGTTAATCCACCCAGCGAAGAGCAGTATTCTAACCACGACTTCGGGGGCAGCCTTCGGAGCAAAAGGAGACTTCCCCTTCCTTTTTAGGACTAGCGGTTTTCTCCCCATAAGATGCCTATCCCTTAACACATCTAGAATCTGGTCTGTGCGCGGAACACCAAAACACCAGACTCTTAATTACGATAATAACGAGGCACTATAGTGCGAATGGGATTAAGAGGCTAATTCCCGTACGTATTTAAAGTTTGCAAAAAGGATACCTTGATGAGGCCTCGTTCAGTGACATGGTTGAGCATCATACACTTAACCTTATTTGGTTAGATCGGGCCGGGGACCCTGGTCAAGAGCGAGGAAAAGTTCCAGCAGCTGCACACGAAGGGGAAGCCGGTTTTGCAAGTGACCAAACTGGCACTTTCTAACACAAATGAAGAAAATTGAGGCCGGATTGCCCCATAAGCGGCTACCATGCTCAACAACTGGAATTGCCTTTGGACCCGCAGACATTAGACATCTGAATACTCATGATACTCTCAATGTACTCACGATAATCGATGGGCGGAGGATATCGTTCAGGGCATTGTGCTAGTGCCATATGTGTGCCTCATAGCTACACGACGGCGAAAAAACCAGAAGGCCGCAAGCGCAATGAGGATCAAAGGTAGCCCTATTCCTAAGCCGATGGCGAGTTTGTCTGATACTGACAACCCGCCCGATTGCGAAGTTATAGGTGTGCTAAGTATTGTAGTCGTTAGACTTACAGCTGCCGGGGTCGAAGTTACCAGGGAGGAGTGAGTGGTTGGAGAAACTACGCCAGAGGTTGTAGATGAAGGGACAAATGCGGTGTTGCTAGGTGTGGAGCTGGCACTGGAAGTTGAGTCGATGCTGGTGGCGGAACTATGGCTGGCAGACGAGTTGGCGAGATTCCCACTAACAAAGACAACTAGGACCGCTGCATACCTACGAGCTGTTAGTGAGAGCTTAATGCAGATACGAATTCGGCAACATACGCAGCAGTGGCAGCGAAGATATCCTGGCGCCTTGCGTTTGTGAAGAGTGCTAGAGTCCCAGCAAAGGAAGTAGTTAATAGACTTAGCATAACGAGTCGCCAAGTCGGCTTTGTGACGAAATAGAGACCTAGCACGGCTCCGATCAAGAAGCAGGCCGAAAGGATAGTGCTGATCACAGTGACGACAAACTCGACTTTCCGATGAAGGATAAGAGTGGATGCATCGCCATGTTTTTTCCTCTTAGGAAGAGGTTAGGGGCAAGACCATCGCGGCAGTAAACGTCGTAGATACTTACTCGGAACAAGAATGCCCATTTTCCCTCGAAGAGTTGAGTAAGCCGGTCCGGCCTTTCATACACAGCCAACATGCAGAGGTCTTGTGCGTTATCTAGACGACTTTCCGCCGCGCCACGAAGCACAGGTCGTCCGGCCCACTTTGTATCGACTTGTTTGAATATCTGTCGTGCCGCTTTCAGCGCTCGTTGGTTGGGGGCGCTCAAGGCCATGATATCGCTCGCTCGCTTCAAAGCTTCATCTATTCATCAACTCTCGTCAGTGGCCGTTACGTTGCTGGCAGATCAGGGGTTCAACGTACGGTATTCTCTTAGCTTCGCCCGTATATCATGTATGAGGCCGAGTTTCCTACTAGCATATTCTCTAAGGTGCGGTGGGCCTTCCCGATCCGCTGCTTGTTCTACAAGTTCCTGCAAGCTCTCTGTACCAGCTTGTATCCCCTTTTGTAGCTCACTAATCGCTTTGCTCTCCATCGTTTGATCGGTGGCACCCATAAACTTGGAGCTTGCTCTCGCATCATTCAAGTCATCCAGCTCGGCTTCCAGCTGCGCAATCTCAGTTTCTAGGTATAACAGATCTTGGGCTGTCAGTCTTTCGAATCTCCGGTATATTGTTGTTGTTCTGTCAGGGTCATCCGCAATGAAGGCTGCAAACTGAGGGTAGCCTCGACGGTAGCCTCTCCATGGTCGTGATTGCCAAATGTTGTTCTCAGACCGAATATGCTCCACATTCACCATATTTTAATCCGGTCGATAAGGCCAACGAAATGCTAGAGCATTGATACTTATGCGGTGTCTAATAGGGATTTCGCGAAGACGGAACATGGGCGATCGCGGGTGGGGTGAGAGTAGTTTTTGGTAAGCCACTTCTCAAGCCGAGGAATGGTCGACCAATGCCACGCAATCTAGTCTTGAGCCCATGAACTTACAAGCAGATTGCTAGCGCATGGGCCCTTCTTACAATCTGCTCGCGATGCCCCACCGGCCACAAGCAGAACAGTGAGCCTCGAGCCTGTCTCCAACAACATCAATCCTTGCCTTTTGGGCATCTGCCACTCATCCTTCGGCCCACCCGCCTGCAGCAAGCGGCTTAATACCACCGCTCGCATGCTGAAAGAAACGCTAGACTCTACCTACTTAAGGGCTGCTTCTCTACGAGACCCGCTCAGAGTCGGGTAGGGCGTTCTCATGAGAGTTGGGCTTGGGAAGAAGGAAAAGATATTAATTCGTGCTTGGGACCGGTTGAAAGATGTGTTCTCTAGACGGAAAAAGCATCAGCGCCATAATAATTCAGGTCTGCTTCCCTCTCTGGTGTTGCGTCAATCGATCATCTCGCTCACCCAATGGTTCTGCCAGATAATGTTTTAGCTCAGAACACACCGATTCTTTTGCAGTGGGATGGCGACCCTGATCCCGCTCAGATTGACGATTTCTTGCGGAAGCAAGAGGCGCGACGTAGCAGAGCACACACTCAAGGCGCAGGTCTAGGGACGCTCCCAAGTGACTACCCTAGCCCCTCCCTCAACACTGCCCCAACGAATATAATGAGCGGAGCGTTGCCACTGTTAGCTGTGGCTCCATCTACAATGAACAAGGATCCAGACGCGATCACCCCGATCAGTGCTGCAGGTCAAATATCGATCTCTGAACGGCGATTCCATCCAAAATCCCGTACTTTGGACTCGTATCAAAAAAACCGACCTGTCTTTGAACCCCCAACCTTAAACCACCGCCAAGCGCTTGACAAGTTCAATAGTCTAACTGCCATAAACTAGAGTAGTACTAATCTCCCCCCCCCCGGAACCCCAATGTCGTCGCATCCTTCTTTGAACGACAACCCTACCATACTAACCCTGTTATGATAAATGGCGGTATCACACCTACAAAATGGTCTAACCAACGAGGAAGTAATTGTCAGCAGGCTTCTAGCGGGCGCGTAAAGGTCAGTAAGTGGCGTAGTACGTGGCCCTTTAACCAAGCATCAATCTCGGGGCAGACCATTGTACATGTGACCGATATGGCTGCAACCCAACAACGAAACTTCCTGGCCTCGTCCCGCAGTTTTGTATTCAATCGTGTCACTGCTTAAAAACGCGCGTGCTCTCATTCTCACATGGAACGAAATTCGATAGTCGTACCTTTCCCAGCCCAATATAACACCTTGTCGGTTATATTGTGGAGCACTCAGAACAGGAAAAACTAAGCGGGGGCAAATGTGGTCGATAGGTGCTTATGATGCCGTTGAAATGTGGCAGAGCGGATAGCACGAAGATCACAGCGCCAGATTTTGTGACCATCCTTACCGCCATTGAGGTAAGTATCTCATCTGCCAATTAACTGCTTCCGATTATTGACACGGAATGTAAATTAGTCTGAAGCTCTGGTTCCCTGAAATGACACAGCTGATATCCGAGTATCCGAGTAATATGAAGCCAAGTAGCTAGTTCCCAACGAGGCCGGGCATAGGAAACGTTAATGTACACATTGGGGACAATAAGAATGACTGCGGACACCGCTAGAAAAGAAAAGCCAAAGCTAGGAAAGGAGGTTAATATTGATAGCAAAGGCTATAGAAAGATATCGATCGAGCAATGCTACCTTCCTAGGGTATAGATTAGGGGTACCTATGACTCACCTACCTCACAGTGATCTACTTGGACTGGATGCAAAATCGCCTCGTATTGGATCCAATGCAAAGCTATACCTCCTTAGGCAGGTATTTAGCCAAACTAGGAAGAAGCTAAGCCTAAAGTAATTTGGACCGGAGTGGATTTGATCCCAAATCCACTCCACTCCAGTCCAAGTAGATCACTGCTACCTCATGCATATAGAGTCTCTATTCTTCATAGATCAATCTACACACGAGTTTGACGAAAGAAAATAAAAGGGGGTGTAGAAAAGTTGTCAGCTGGACCAAAATCAAATGCGCACTGAACCCATAGCCTTTCGATTAAATTTGAGGACTGCATGTACAATAATAACCATCATGGCTAGATTGTAGTCTGCGCGTTGGTGTTGTCGGGACCGTATCACTTAGATGAGAGTGGCAAGTGGTAGAAAGGACCTCTCTTAACAAAACGAGACTTAGTTAAGAAAAGTCACTATCCAAGTGCACTACTTCCTTGAGGGTTACTATTTCTGACTGTCCCGATTTAGTACGCCCCAGAGGCAGCAAGATAAAGAAGACTCTGGTAATTTTGTCAGGGGATCGATTAGGCTCTGAAAATTGGTGACCTAATTACTGCCGTAGATAACAAGAACCGTTTTGGGTAGCTTCTGAGAGTAGATTGTTGTCTGCGGCAATAATTGGTTCACCCAATTTCAGGGTCTAATCGATCCCCCGACAAAACCACCATAGTCTTCTTTTTCACCTTTCTGCAACTTCGGCGAAGTCGCGGAATGTGGCTGTGGACAAATATCCAATCCACTCACGTGACCTGCATCATTCACGCGGAGTCCAAATACAAAATAGGAAAACACTGTGTTTGGCGCCGCGTGCACCCACATAGACTGGTGGTGTAAAATATGTCAGATTCCGTTCTGCAGAAAGGATAAGTGTTGATTACCTCATATTGAGCGACTAAACTCTAAGGAATAAGCTATATAGCTCGTTTTATATGAGATTTTGTAAATATCACCAGCCTTATTCCTGAGCACGACGATTCGATTCGGTTGAATTAATTAGCTAACTAGTCCTTATCGATAGCGGATGGACGCAGGCTGAATAAGGTTGCTGAGTTTTGAGGTCCTTTGGCGGGTCTGGTGGCATACAAGGGTGTGGCTGAAGCGGGTCGGCCATCCACCCTGCTGCTGGTGGCAAAACGTCATCGCTGCCGACGCCTTTACACTAATAAATTACATCTGGTTACAACTGCTCTAAGTACTCTTCAGGTACATTACTATTCGCGCTTATAACAGTCTTCTATGCTATTTGTTGACTAGAACAAACAAGTAGGAATGATTATTCTAACTAGTATACATATCCTGTAGATTACTATATACAAACAACTATTAGCTAGGCTGCATCTCCTATATTAGAGACGAGTAGTGCTTAAAGCACGCTACTGTAGTAGGATGCTCTGGGCCAAGGGCATGCTTATATCCGCTGCTTGCCCTCTCATACAGCGTCAAAGCATCTTTATATTGATGCTGTTGATGGAAAAGGAAAGCCAGGCAGTATACGCTGGTCAGCGTGTCAGGGTGCTCTTTCCCCAGCGCCTTCTCTCTTCCCTCCAGCGCCCGCCGGTTCATCTCCTCGGCCGCCTCGTACTTCCCCTGATACTGCAGCACCACCGCCAGGTTGCTCACGCTGGTCAGCGTGTAAGGGTGTTCTATTCCTAGCAAAACCTCCCTTACTTCTAGAGCACTTCGATCCATATCCTTCGCTACTTCATACTGTCCCATCTCGCTTGCATACCACGCTGCTTTGAACAGGATGGACGCCCATGCTTCCAGCGCTTTTGCATTAGCCGGCCGGCACTCTACTACAGCCTGAGCGTGCGGAAACAGCGCTTGACACACGGTCCAGTTCTCGTACTGTCCTACAGGGTAGCAGTCGTCCATGAGCGTTACGTACGTCTCTTTCCACTGCTCTAACTCCTGGTTCAGTTCTAGCCACTTTCTCGTAGAAAACTGCACCAGCCGATGCATCTCAAACTGGCTCCCATCTACGTTCGCCGCAACTAAGGAAAAGCTCATCAGTGTATTTAAGTCATCCTCAAAGTCTGATCTCGCGTCGTCGCTATCTTGATAGCGGCCATTCAGGAGGAACTCTGGAATCCCCTGCTGGTCAAAAAGACTCATCAGCGCCAGCAGCTGCGTTGCTGAAGGCCTCACTCTGCGGATGTACTCAAACGAGATCTGCCAAGTAGCCATGACGGAGTTCGACGCTGTGCCGTCTCTGCGAGAGTCCTCAATGCCCATGTCCAGCAGCCTCGCCCTATCTCCGTCGCCTTTACGAATATCGTGCAGATACTTCAGCATAGTGGCACGGGGCGCTCTCTGGCTAATATAAGCGGCGGCTTGAGAAATGGCAAGAGGTATATAGTCGAGCGCTTCGACTAGTGCCGCCCCATCGTCCTGTTTAAAGCTGCCCTCTAGCTTGTTTCGGAGCAAGGCTAAGGCATGTGCTTTGTCCATCGGAGGGACTCGAATGATATCCGCGTAGTTCCCCGTCAGTCGAAAGGCGGCCTCCCGGCTCCGCGATGTGACGAGAATAGCCCCGTTTGGTGACTGAGGTAGGGAGTCTAGCAGAGCAGCAGATTTGCTGCCAGCAACACCGTCTTCGACACCTTCACGCCCGTCCGCCCTTCGGGCAAAAACGCTTATGTCGTCCGCGTTGTCAATGATTATGAGCCAACGACCGTTTGCCTCATCGCACAGCCAGTTGTAGACAAGCTTCAGAATGTCTACATCGGGCTGGTCCCAACCAGGAACCTTAGTCCGTTCGGCGATATTCCGAAAGCCTTCAACAAATCTTGCTGTGCTGCCTCCATGCACCCAGAATACCCAAGTAGTAAGTGATTTCTCTCGGACCCGGTACGAGTACTCGACGGCAAGCTGCGACTTCCTTTCGACCCTGTTAGCTCACGTCTTGGGCAGAACGGTAGGGTAGGCATACCCTACGCCACCAAGACCAACCAATGCTACTCTAGACGCAGGCTGCTGGCTCTTGCGATCTATTTCTACGAGAATCTGACGATCTACGAAGTGTGGATCCCGCCGGAATGGAACGGTAGAGGAGGCGGTAGGAGGCGGTAGAGTGTGGCCTGAGAACGGACGGTCAGGATTGATCGAAGCTACTTAGGACGTGGAAGAGTTGTACCTGCTAAATGTCTCGGTGAAGCGGCGGCATGGTATGCCAGCGTCTGGACATACCCCCGGATTACTGCTATTATCTTCTCCACCTTCGCGTCATAGCGAAGGCTCCGCAATGCCTTCCTACCTCTTCTGGCCCAAGAATCACTTGATGCAGGTAGTACTTTCTCAATCACCTCATTGAGCGCCTTTATCTGTACGCCACACCCGTCTACCGCCGGAAGAAGTGCCCTTTTGCTTTCATCTTGCAACGGTCCGGTATCAATCGCGGCTCTCGTTTGGCGGAGGGCATCTAGTAATACGGGCAACTCAGACTTGATGTGACGGAACGCTTCCGGGATCTCTTCGAGCGTAGACTGATATTGGTCAAGCCGTTTCAGAACCCGGGTACCGAAGTCGACCAGTTGAGTGATGTTGGCGACGATGCCGATGGCGGCTAGCGCTTCAGCCATCGTAGTGCAAACCGTGGCTCGTCTTGACACCTAAGGGCAACATACATGTACCGAAATGTGGACTTCCCAGGAAATAGTGGGAGCATAGGGACGATATCAGTAGAGCTCTATGCCAACAACGCAGAGGGAACCAGTCCATCTTCAGCTTGACAAGGCAGAAATTATCAAACAAGGCTGAGGCTGAGGCTGGCTGCATCTCTTGGCTGCATCTCTTGGCTGTGGCGTAAGCCTAGCGCTTACGTAGCGGAAATACATTCAGCCGATATCCACCCTCTAGTCGGTCAGCCCTTACCTCAGCAAGCTCAGACCATAGAATCAATTAGCGGACATACGTATATCCGCAAGCGGATATTGCTAACCTTTTTTGTCAAAAAGTTGATTCTATGGTCTGAGAGACTTTGCCAACGTTTTCTTAAGCGACGCGACTTATTTTGTATGTAGAGCAGTCACCTTTTTTAACGAAATTGATCTATACCCCCACAACAGCTATTGTTTTAGAAATACCGTTAAATTAATCCGCAGAAGCAGCTCTATACTGGGTCAAAGCGCCTGACGATCGCCCTCGCGTAACGATCGATTTTTGGTGTAACCACGTTTAACTTTTGAAGCTCTACAGCTCTATAAAAATCGTAAATTAAGTCAATTTTTTAGTATAACAATCTACAGAGCTTGGAGACTCTTATAGGGCAATTTATTAGGTACAAAACCTCCTTAGGAGGTTAATTTGCCTATTACAACGACTTTAAGCTGGGGTGGGGGCTACCAGCTCTATAAATAATTCCTTATCCACCTCATCTACCTCATTACTAGAAATTTCTGGTGTAACATCCTTCTGCTTGCCTTTGCCTTTGCCTTTAGAGCCCTTTTTTTGGTATTAAGTTAATTACTAACGCAGCTTTGCAGCCTCTTATTTAGCCGCCTTTTAGGCCTGTGTTCGGAGTCGAGTTTCCTTTGCAGTAGCCCTCATACGCTTCCTTTCCTCCAGCATGCGGGCCTTCTCAGCCTTCTTAGCCTCCCTATGTTCTTGTTCCTCCTTCTTTTAGTGTTATAATACCTCCGCATTAGCATCCTTTTGAGCCTAACGCTCTTAGGCTTCTTAAACCTTATTTAGTGACCAGAAGATTGCTCCACTATTATACTATAGGGGTGCTTTAAGTAGGAGAGCTTTACCACGCTAGCGTTTCTTCTTCTCGTTAATAAGAGCCTCTTAGAGACGATCGTTCTCGTTCTCTAGGAGTACACTATGTACGGATATTAAGTGGATAGTTTAACTGAGTTGCCGAGAGCGTTTATCATAAATATCTGTAATAACTTGACATAAAAGCCTCTTAATCTTTCTCCAATCTGACGCGCTAAGTACTGAGTTTAAAGACTTATTTAAAGAAGGCCGTTCATCCTTATTTATATTAAACCGAGATAGGACTCTCTGTAGGTTAAAAGGAGATAGCCTACACTTCTTAAAGGCCGAGAGGATAGTATTTGACTTAAAGGACTCCTGCTAGGCCTTGTTAAACAGCCTAAAGAAGTCTCTTTTTGTAATCGTACAGAGACCTTGGCATTTATCTATAAAGTTAGCCAGCTTAGCTAAGTAAGCCGTTAAGAGAGGCTTAAACATACCAACGTTGAGAGGCTGCAGCGTATAAGTTAAATAAGGTGGATAGAGTGCTAGGAGGATCCTATTGTCATTATAATACTATATAAACTCCTTTATAACATATAATCCATGGCCGTTAAGTATTAGGAGTTAATAGGCCCAACATACTTTTGCTTTTGTCTCCCGATTAAACACCTATTCGAGCCATTTTAGCCCTAAATTGTTGTTTGTCTAGCCACTTGGAGATAAAGCAAAAAAGGCCTTATATACTATAGGGTTAAAATCCTGTAACTAGGTGTCTTGTATGTTTCTAGTAAGCGCTTAATAAATTAGTGCTAGAGTAAGAGAGCTTCCGTCTGCGCAAATATATGCAATTGTTGTAATCTACTTATAATTGCCATCCTAAATCATCTGCTTAATGCCCCCTTCTTTATATCTCCGTTTAGAGAAGATCCGTTTTATCCTTAATAGTATACCAATTAAGAAGCCTTTCTTATCCATATTATATATATGCCGGGGATCCACCTTGTATTATTTAATTTTATATCGTAACAGCTTAAAATATAATGAGTATTTAAAGGCTGAATCGGCTCTTTTCCTATTTGTATCCATGCCGGATGTCCATTAAGATATAAGGTCAACCTCCCATCTCTTAATAAACCGATTAGCCCATAACTTACCCGCCTCCCTATAGCTAATTTTAGAGGCAGAGTTGCGTATTATCTGTCTTAAAGGGGGCAATCCTCGCTCATAAAGGCTGTTAATATATCGTACAAGCTCTTTCTCCTGGGTGTTATTAAGGAGTCGTTGATTTTTAAGCTTTCATGCCATAGTGCCCTAAACACCTCGGTGCCGTTGCGACAACGTATTTCAATCGCAACCGTACTTTTTTAATATTTCAGCATAATTAGGAGTTTCTCCAAGCTTCAGCGATTTTAATGAATCCAGCGCGGCCTCAATTGGGGTCATATTGGTGGAGATAAAAATTATTGAAATTTTGATGATTTCTGTGCGGGCGATCGTTACGCGAGGGCGATCGTCAGGCGCTTTGACCCAGTAATCGATGAATATATCTGCTCCGTACGCCTCTACGATATCTGGTAGAAAGCGCCACCGAACGGGCGATGTGTCGATAATTGAATCGCCTGCCCCACTAATACAACACCAGTTAATCGGCGGATGCCCATATAACCGTATCCGCTGAGCGGATATCGCACCCAGTTATAAAGGAAGAGAAGATTAGAGTTATTGCAGAGTATTTACGGGAGTAACAATGGCCGTTTAGTAACCTCTATAGCGTAGCTATAGTCTGGTACTGGTAAAAGACAAGGCGCAAAAAAGAAAAAGGTAAAGGAGCTTATTACTACTCTCTTAGTAGACTATTAACGTCTATACAATCGTCTGCACGAACGTCTGCACGAACGCTACACAAACGCCTACACAAAGCTCTGCTCAAAGCTCTATACGGAGCTCTGCTCAAACGTCTGCACGAGACTCTGCTCGAACGTCTGCTCGAACGTCTGCACGAACGCTACACAAACACCTACACAAAGCTCTGCTCAAAGCTCTGCACGGAGCTCTGCTCGAAGCTCTGCACGGAACTCTGCACGGAGCTCTACTCGAAGCTCTGTACGAAGCTCTGTACGGAGCTCTGCACGGAGCTCTGCACGAAGCTCTGCACGGAGCCCTGCTTGAAGCTCTGTACGGAGCTCTGCTCGAAGCTCTACACGGAACTCTGCACGGAGCTCTACTCGAAGCTCTGCACGAAGCTCTGCTTGAAGCTCTGCACGAAGCTCTGCATGGAGCTCTGCACGGAGCTCTGCTCGAAGCTCTGCACGAAGAGACCCGCAGTGCGATTAAGGACGTTGCGGATATCCATTCGGAGCCGTCGCTCCCGCTCTGTCCTATAACTTCTTCGATTTTAAGTATCCGGTACCTAATACGGTAGCAGCTGTTCTAGTATCTTATTTAACCTTCTAAATCTATATGCGATAAGTTTTTGTGGTAGTATACTATGGGTTAGCTTAGATATCCATGACTTAGTAGTTGGTATATAATGAGGTTTAGAGGGAGATTACCTAGCACAACGTGCATACTATATATCTACCTAGCTATAGTAGGTACCTTAAGGTGCCTATTATAAATCTATATAGGTTTTATATATATTAGCTAGCGTTTAGTAAAGTTATATAGAGTTTTACAATCCCTAATAACGCGTTTTTTTTTAACGAAAATGATCATAAGACCTAAAAATACCTAAGTAATAAAAATGATATATTCTAAAAGCCTAGGTTCTGTTATATAATCGATTAACTTTGGGAAATAATATAAAATACTAGTGTTGAGTTATTTTAATATCCGCAACCTCCGCAACGCGGATTTCGACGGAATACTAAGAAACTTTGGATATGTGGCTCAGACGTGATTCTGGTGGTTTCGCACAAATGTAGTTAGTCAGCTTGCGGACCGATTGAAAATCCGCACCAACAGAATCACGTCTGAGCTTGCTGAGGTAAGGTCAGCCTATGTAGTAGTAAACGGCCCTTAGCTATCCCTTCCCCTAGTGCATTTCGTCCTACTATTATCGATAAGGGCTGGCCAATAGAATTAATAGGATTAAAGCTCTGTGACTATACGCGTACTTTTAATTCTGGTGTTCGCGTACGGTCTAACTCTCGTAGGACGTCACTAGGGGAAGTATTGACTGGATATCCGTGCACCAATTATAAGAATTAAATGCAGACCTGCGGAGGATAAATTATCCTATCCGGCCGGGTGGATAATAATCCTATCCGAGGATAGCCCGGATATTGGATAATATCCGGATAGTATTTAGATATCCGCAAAATTTTAACTACAAACTACACCTTTACCCCCTATTGTACGACGCTATAAATATAGCTAGTGCTAGTAAAATTCATCCCAAAAACTTTAACGATAATAATTCCTTTAAAGTTAACATACTTTCTGCCCTTTTAAGCGGCGTTAAGACCAAAGCTAATACTGGTTTAATCCTAACTACTTATATAACATAGATCTTAAGACAAGTCTCCTTAATTTATAAACATACTCGTACGGCAATAAAGGAAGAAAAGGCTTATACGAAGAAACGCTACTTTTGTAAATACTGTCCTCCTTAAGACCTAAAAGGACACCATTCCTTAACCGTTAGATTATAAGGCCATCTTAAAAGACATAATATTAAATGGAATTTAGTAGAGAATTAGGGGCGTACAATAGTAAAAGATTGGGGGGAGAGATCTCTTTTAGAACTATATTAAAAGCTTTTAGCAAGAGGAGAAGTTTAAGGTCTTAAGGGTAAGGTTCTAAAGCGTATAGTATATTGAAATACTGTAAAGCAAGCGCTTCTAGATCTAATTATTATATAATGGCTTCCCTTCTTATATGTGGAATAGCCAGAGTTTTATGCTTTTATAAAAGCATTAAATTAAGAAGCACCCTTAATTATCCCTATACACTACTTAATAATTATAGCCTGGATTCTTAAACACTTTACTAAGAGTTAAGATATTATATAAAAAGTACTTTAATCTGTAAAAACAAATATTTACCTTGCCGTGGATATCTGGACCTCTCTAAGTTATTCCCTTTTTCTTAGAATCTGTGCTAGCTTTATTAATATCTAGGGTAAATATTAAAACCCCTTAATTGCCCTTTATACGGTATCTAGTTAGAGTAGTATAAATTAATAGGAGGCGCTTTGTCTAGTTCTTATTAAGTATAGCATTAAAATAAAGATTAGAGCTCTTGTTGGCGATAATACCAGATTAAATAATATTCTCTATTATACGATTGGCTAATGGCTTAGCCTTAAATATAAAATTAACTAAATTGTAACGCATTAAAGAATTTACTGTTAGGGGCATATTATTAATCTTATTATTTAAGCCTTTCTATTTAGTTTAAAAAAGGATAAGAAGCTTATAGACTTATATAATAAAGAGGATAAGGAATAGGACAAAGAAAAAGAGGAAGAAGAAGAAGAAGTTATATAATAAGTATCACTGCTAGTTAAAAGAAAGAAAAAAAAGGATAAAGAATTAGAGCTAGCATTAAATGAAAAGCGTAAAAGGGGCAAAAATATTTAAAATATTATAGGGCTAATGGGAAAGCTTTATAATTATATTATTTATATCTGCAGCTTAGCTAACCGTATAATATGGTTTATTAAACGTGCTAGTAAAATGGTTCCTCTTAATAATTGTATAAGATGGAATAGCTGGTTTCTTATGCTATGTGTGGCTCTAGAGGATAAGGTAAAGGCTAGGCTTTAACTCTATGTGGAGCACTATAAGGATAACTTAAAAAATAATATCCTCTTAATAAGCGAATGGATACATCTTTATATAATTCGTGATTTCCTTTAGTCTTTCTATAAAGCAACTCTATTTCTTTAAGAAGATTATATAATACTAGAGAGGGTTCTAGAATTAGTTAATATTCTTAAGGATATAATATAGACCGTATTAGTATATTATGCGATACTCTTAATATTTCTTTAGCTAACTTTCCTATAGGTAATAGCTACTAAGGCTAAGGATAAGTTTATAACTCCTTAACTCTAATATGCTGAGGAAAAGCTTGTAAAGTACATTAAGAAGCTAGACAATTCTCCCTACTATCTAGTGGTATAAGTTCTTAACCTAGAGTGTTATATGGCTTTCTTAAAAGATTAGAACGATTGTATTACCATTAAAGGAGAAAAGAAGCTTTTTAGCGTACAAAAGCTCTAGGAGAGATTCCGCAAGAAAGCAATACCTTTAGGTTTAACTATATCGTACGCAACTAAGAAAACTTAAAAGTCGCCTTTAGAGCCTAAAGAAAACCTCTCCACCTTCTATAAGGCTTGTTTTTAGTATTGTTTAAAACATACTCGTCCACAGAGTTTAGATAAGTTTGATACCTATATTAACGAGAATCTAATTCCACTTAATAGCCATATAACAGCTATTTAATAGTGGAACCAGCCTCTTTAGTATATAAGATTTTTATAACTCTTATAGCTTGCAATTAAAGTTCTTTTAATACCTAGAATGAGCGATAAGCCAGAGAGAGTATTTTTAGGTTCTTAACGTCGCGTTCCATAGGATTATATAAGTATTACTCTATAAATACTTAAGGCATTAGAATGCGCGAAGGACTGGACAGCTTATAAGATTTTAAGTATTCTCTTATAGTCGTATAAGGGAAAGTATATAAGGGGTGTATTATATAACACTAAAGGGGGGAAGGAGGGTATATAAATAAAATAATTTTAGGTAAAAGGTAACTACTAAAGGCGTATAGGTAGCGTAGGTAAATATATACTAACTTTAAACTTAATAGATTATAAGTTCAAATCCCACCAATATTGTCCTTTATTAAAAATTGGGAAATACAGTTGTTAGTATACTTTCCGCCCTATTATATAAGAGATTCTCTGGCAACATTGCTATAATATAAGTAAACTTTCCTCTCTATATAATATACCTATATAACTAACTACTCTTAGGATAAGCAGGAGAGGGTGGAAGCTTTACTAGTAATTAATATGGAGGCTTAGGTGGGGGGTGTATTAGAGAAGTAGGTTTAGATAGAGAGGCCCTTATATATAAATACAATTATAATTTAGAGCTGTGGGTCTCTAAATACAATTATAAGTAACCTATATTACTTATACGAGGCAGAGAGCTAATTAATACTAGCCTTGCAAGGCTTATATAGCGACTCTACATCGTCCAGTAGGCCCTTGCCCCTTTACTAAATGTTAAAGTCTCCTAGGGTTCTATAGTAGGTGCTGTGAAAATTGCAAGTAGCGGGATTATAGGGCTTAATGTTCATCATATAATATAAATTCTTAGCCTATAGTGGCGGTAGCGGGAGTACTAGAGGGTAAGGATTAGATTGTGGAACTGGAGACTATCCAGATAGTCTCCGGATACTATTAGCTAATAGGTCTATTATCTGAGAGGCCTATCCGGCCTATCCTCTGCAGGTCTAATTGAATAAGGACTCTGTCTATTAAAATGTGGTTCTAAGACCTCTATATATATATAAGAAAAGGTGTAGGAAAGGAAAGAGAAGGAGGGTAGGAGGTGGTAATGGAAACAAGAAGTAGGTAACCGAGTTAATGACTAACTTAATAACTGACTTAATGACTAAGTCAATGGTAGGTAGCTAAGTTGGGGCAGTAAGGACCTGATTTGGGTTGATATACCCCCCTAGCTAATTAACTAGGTGGTAATTAGCTGGATATACCTAAATAGGAAATATCTATAGTGTTAAACCAAATAGAAACCATCTAAAAGAAAGAACTTGATAAGGAAATTATATAAATTGGTTAAATAGTATAATTAAATCCAACTATAATAGGGTCTTAATATTAATTAAATTCAGTTATTAAATAAAGCTTTTATACTTCTGCCTTAATAGGGCCTTTATAAGACCGTTAGCTATTATATTAGTAGTAGGGACCTACTTAATTACAATTAAGCCTTCCTAAACCTCTTGGCAAAGCTAGTACTAGTAGATATCTACATAATAAAGCTTTATATTTAATTAAGGTCCGTTTTTAGTAAGCAGTTAAATTATTTATTGGTTATTATGGCCAATTATATGCTTCTTATTTATGTAAAGTCGCAGATCTTAAAAGAAGTGCTACCATTAAATTAATTCGGTAGCTGCGTTTAATAGAGCTTCAAGCTTAGCTTTAGTGCTTAATATTATAATAGTCTTCTACTTAGTAGAGCGCCAGTTAATTACTCTCCTAAATAGTAAAAATATAAAGCCTTTAGTGCTCTTCTAACTAATAGAATTATTGCTAAATATAGTATTACTTGCTTAGATAACAATCTAACTTCTAATATTCTTACTTAAGTATTTAATTATAAGGGTTCTTATTTAATATAGGTATATAATTACTTAATTAGCTACGGCTTTATATAGGGGTAATAGATTACAAAGGAATTCTATAAGCTTGCTTAAGGCTTAAGTGGAGTCAGGTTATATAATATAGGTGGTATAAAGTAGTAATCTAACCTTCCTTTAATATATATAGACCTACTACTTAGAGGCCTATTCTAGACTAAGCAAAAGGTCTTCTATACTTATTAGTATATATTAGCGACTTAGTCAATTTATTAGCGACTCAGTCAATCAAGGCACGAGCACGGCAAGAGGGACGCGCAAGCCTATACAATTGGTAGTCTATAAACAAGGATCCAAAGCTAGAGAAAGGAAGGAGAAGAATAGCAGCGCCGCTCAATATTTTATGCGGTCCTTAAGTCACGTGACTCGCGTCTACCATAATCCACGTCTGCCAAGATCCACCGTTTTCCACCAGCGCCATAACATTACCCCCCCCTCCAAAAAAGCCTGCCCTTAGGCTTTATATGTCCATATTATATCCATAGGGTATTCTTATCTTTATGCTTAATAGGCAGCCTATTATATTCACTATACTAGCACTCTATTTACTTATTAAGGTACTTCAGGGGTCCGGGTTTGTTAGGGTATTAGTTATGGAATTCTTTAAGTCTCTAGGGGCAGCCTATAAAGTTCTAGGTGAGGTACTAGGTTAGGTCTAGATTATAGCCTTTTTATTAGACACGGTATTATAGTATTCCTTATACTAGTTTATAGGCTAGTATTTCGTTAACTTCCTATTTATTATCGCCATTAACTTAAATTGGCAGGGGAGGCTTATTCTTTTATCCAGGTAATGGGTTATTTGCAGCCTTCCGTAGCTTATCCAGCAAAAAGACAGGATAGACTTTAATCAAGTCTGGGAGCTTAACCTTATACAAGTTACCTTCTTTATTAAGGATCTTATACGGTCCTACTATCTTATAGTCTAGCTTACGGCTAGGCCATTCTGTCTTCTAGTTCTTTATTATAACCCAGACCCTATTATTTATAGTAAAGTCAGGCTCGCGCCTGTGCTTATTTGCCTACTATTCCATTAATCTTTAGGCCTTTTCTAGATTTATACAGGCTACTATCTAAGCTTCTTCTAAGCGTTTAGCATATTGCTGGGCTTCCTCATAAGACAGTTTTTCGCGTACGGTCTGTGGAGAAGGGGCCGTACGGTTTGCCTACAGCAGTTCATTAATAAGGTCAAGTTCCGTGGAGTCGATGGGATATATCTCAGCATCTAAAGGGTCCGTATTTAGCTCTGCCTATATCTGGGGGTCAAGGTGCTCTGGTCATAGTAGTGTCTGGGTCTATAATAAGATCTTCACAGCCGCCTAGTTACCTAGGTCCTATTTACGCCTTATAAGAGCATCCGCACGGTTTATAGCGCCTAGTCTATACATAATTAAGAAGTTGAACTAAGATAGGATATCCGCCTAGCGTGCCTGCTGGGCCGTAAGGGCCTTAGTTGTTATAAAGTATTCTAGGGCCTTATAATCTAAAACTACCTTAATAGGCTTAGGGGTCCCCTCTAGCTGTACACACCATTACTAAAAGCTAGAGACAATAGCCAGCATTTCTTTATTGTGGATATAGTAGTTCAGCTCAGCATCTATTATAGTCTTTAAATAGTATACAACAGGGTGCCATTCTCTGTTTGGTTACTTCTGGGAGAAAACGCCAGCTATTACGCCGTCTAAAGTATTAGTTTCTAGCATTAAGGGCTGTTCTAGGTTAAAGTGGGTAAGTAAGGGAGCCAATACCAGCCGTTTTTTAAGCTTATTAAAGGCCTGTATATATATAGCGTCAAAGTAGAATGGCTGGTCTTTCCTAGTAAGGTGGTTAAGAGGCCAGGTGATCCTACTGTAGTTCTTAATAAAGCATTAGTAGAAGTTATAGAAACCTAAAAATAATTGCACCCATTTTACGGTCTATAGGGGTATCCACTAGTCAATTACAGCCGTTTTCTCTAGGTTGGCCTTAATTCCGTCCATACTAATAATAAAACCTAGGTACTTTATACGCTTAACACTGAATTCCAATTTCCTAATATTGGCCTAGAGACTAGCCTCGCAGAGCTATTGTAGGACTTTATAGACATACTCCTTATATTCTAACTTATTCTTAGAGTAGATTATAATGTTATCTAGGTAGGCCGTATAGAAGTTATTAAGGTAGTCAAAGAGTATATTATTTATGTATTGCTAGTATATAGCCAGTCCGTTAGTTAGTCTAAAAGGAAGTACTTTGCATTTATATGTTCCGTAACAGGTCTAAAATATAGTAAAATCTTCCAATCTAGGGTCCATCCTAATCCGGTAAAAGGCCTAATAGATATTAAGCTTAGTAAAGATCTTAGCTCTACTTATTTAGGTTAAAGTCTTATTAAATAAGGGCAGTGGGTAGCAGTCCTTACGGGTTATGTTATTTAGTTTATAATAGTTAATACAGAAACAAAGTCCTCTATTTAGCTTTTTGGTAAAGAGAATAGGCAAGTTAAAAGGGGCTTAACTAGGTTTAATAAAACCCTTATTTAGGTTATTAATAAGGTACTACTTTATAGCCTATAATTTGGCAGTAGACTGCTAACAAAGGGGGCTATAACTAAGTGTGTCTTCCTTATCTGGCTTAATCTTAATCTTGTAGTCGTATAGTTAGTAAGGCGGGAGTATATCTAATACTGCCTTAGAGAACACGTCCTTAAATTTCTAGTATTAATAGGGTAGTTTCTATTCTACCAGCTCCTCATCTATAAGCTCGCCTTCCTATTCGCTAAGCTTATTTTCCTTTTCCTTAATTATTTAATCAATTTTATATAAGCTAGTGGTAAAGGCAATAGTATTAGGTTAGACTAAGTTCCGGTAGAATCCTACAGCGCTAATATAGCAGATATTAACTAGTAGGAGGTCCGTAGGTTTCTTTATGGACTATTATTAGGCCGTATTTTGCGGCCTAGGGTTTATAATCTTTTTTAGCTCCTATTCCATCTTCTACAAGTTATCCCTCTGGTCTATATATTTAGTATAGCGTCTAATACTCCTTACTATTCTTTATGGCTATATAGGGCCTAAGTTCCCTATAGGGAGCTCCACTAGCTTTTTACTAACTTTTTTAATCTCTAGTATAGGTGGCATAATATAGGTAGTCTAGGGGCGGCGTAGTATACAAATCCATTATAGGTCAAGCTGTATGTTCTTTTCAAAAGCCTGGTCCCTATGTATAGCATTAGCCTAGTAAACGGTGTCTATCTATAGCCGCACAAGGTTTTCCATTATAATGCTGATTTCCTTTATAAAAAAGGGTATTAGGGATAGGGTTTTAGGCCAGACAAGCCGTCTACTCCATACATTAAGCTGTAAGCCTAGATAGGCTAGCCATTTTCTTCCTAAGATTATGTCGTGGCTTCCTAGGTCCGTAATAAGAAAGGGGATATTATACTGCCTTCATCTATCTACATAGAGGTAAATCCGCAAGATAGTTATAATAGGTAGTCCTATCTATCCATTATACCCACAAATAGGAATTAGTTTAGGCAGTTCTTTAAAGGGTGCATTTAAAAAGTCAGCCAGCCTTACAGCACACTAGGTGTCTATTAAGGCAAAGGCATTTGCTCTAGAGTCAGCCAAAGCAGAGGTTAAAACTTAATATCTATTACGGAATAAGGTACAAGGGATAGTGCAGCTTTTTCCACCAACTAGCCAACCTAAATTAATATGTAACATGTCAATCCCTTTTAACCCTAGAGAGGAGTCTTCCTCTAAGATTCCTCTTTTTCCAACTCCACACTGTCCTCCTAAATCAATAGAACCTCACCCATTTTTGCCTTTGTCTAGCAATCCTTTATAAAGTAGTCTTTCTGGCCGTATAAGAAGCAAGCTCCTTAATTGCTAAGGGCCTATTTATAGGGGTCGTTATATATAGGCCAAGTGTACGCTAGACCCATAGCAGGACTAGCTGCACGGCTAACTGCTAAATTAACAGCGGGCTGTATAGCTGGTGCTGTAAGAGTTGCAAATTATACTAGGGTGTTATGGGCCGTTTATAAAGTGCTTATAGTCTAGTTTAGAGAGTTTCTAGCTTCGTACCACTTAGATTATGCCTTAATTTAACAGAGGCCTTAGTTAATAGCTAGGCAGTGGTCCGTAAGTACCTTTAGCGTCTATACAGTAGTAAAAACTAGCAGTACGGCGCGCTGTAGGTCTAGGGTAAGCTTGTCAAAGAGGTCTGGCATTAGGTCTTTATAGGGAATTCAGGCTTGGCCGGCTAGGTGCAAAAAGCGGGTCTAGAAGGCTAAAAAGGTCTCCATCATCTTTATGTTAAGAGCTTTGTAATCAAGGCGGGCATTCTGTGTCTTAAAGGGGTCCTTATAAATGGAAGACAGGTGGTTAACCATCTCTTCTTTAGAGAGGAAGGGGTCTGCCAAGTCCTAGGCGTATCGCGGACGTAGATGCGTCTATACATCCCCGCCAGTACGGCCGAAGACATAGGCCATTTTAGCTTAGGTAGTAGGGAAGTGGTCCGTATTAACTTTAAGCTTATCTTACAGTTAAAGCTTCCAATTATTAAATGTAGGGTTAGTTCCACCTATAAGCAACAGGGGGTCTATAACCTTCACGGACCACAATAATGCTAATGCTGTATATTAGGCTAGGGTCTTAAGGACCATAGCAAGTCTCTAGGTGTCTAATAACTCCTTACTAAGTGTAGGGGTGTCTCTGGTTTCAAGCAGCTCTTAAAGCCATTTAATTTTAGTATTAGCTGCTGCGAGCTCTTCCTAGGGGGTTAAGATAGCGACTATTTCACCATTAGAGGTATTTACAGGTCCTACAGCAGCTTTGCCGGCTGCTATATTTCTTGGCATAGTAGTAGGGGTATTAGGTAATTTCCGGTGTTTGTTTATTTTCTAGGGGTTCTGGTCTATGCGTGTCCTATTCTTAGGTTTCGCGTTCTGTTTATGTTCTTTTAGTTCTTAGGGGTCTATCCTGTCCTTATAGTCCTGGTAATGTCCTTAGGGTCCTATTCTGTGTCCTTTATAGATATATTTAAGTTCCTTCTTAGGAAGAAAGAGTAGTTAAGCTTTAGATAATGTTAGCAACTTAGTTAATTAAGGCACGAGTATAGCAAGAGGGACGCGCAAGCCTATACAATTGGTAGTCTATAAACAAGGATCCAAAGCTAGAGAAAGGAAGGAGAAGAATAGCAGCGCCGCTCGATATTTTATGCGGTCCTCAAGTCACGTAACTCATGTCTACCATAATCCACATCTGCCAAGATCCACCGTTTTCCACCAGCGCCGTAACACAATTAAGGCACAAGCATGGCAAGAGGGTCGCGTATTACGGACGCTTTAAGTACAATGTTACAACTACTTAGAGAGGAGTTAGAGGAAGCTAGTTAGTTAATACAGACACGGTCTAGGATAGAGCCCATGGAACCATATAATAAGAAATAGTAAGCGAGTTATATAATGTTGTACGTAGAGTACGCGGTGTATAAACGGAACGTATGTATAATATATATAATACGTACTTTAAGTATAAGGAGGATTTCTTAGGAGTATGGATGTGTATTTAAAGGACTATAGTCTCTACCTAGATAGTTCCTTTCCTGGTAGTGAATTTTAGAATATAATTAGAGTTAATCTGTTGGGAAACTACTCCACTAGTTATTATTTGTTATATTATTGACTTTATTTAATATCTATACACCTAGCCCAATAATAAGTCCACCGTAGTTCCTGCTACAAGGCTTTATTATATATTTACTACTACAGTTATAGTATTAACAAGTTAAATAGTATGCCACTAAAAGCACTAGTTATAATACTATCCACGGTAGCTATGACCTTAGGGTCCAGAGGAGACACCAGTATAAAAGATATAGATTTGCAGCTAGTCACAGTAGGTTAGTTATAGGAAATGGTTAATTGGTTAATAGATAACAATTAAATACTTAAAGAAAGAATTAATGGAATTAGAGCAGCTAAGGTTAAGTTACCCTTAATTAAACAATTCTTAGGGGAGAAGTTAAAACTTAAAGGATTTCTTATACAGTTGTACTTTAAGGTTATACAGGAAGGGGTAAAGTTGGCTATACCTATAGACTAAGTAACGTATATAGGATTGTTCTTAACAGGAAGAGCACTTAAGTGGTTTAAACCTTACCTTACCAAAATCCAAATAAACGGAATAACAACTACTAATTAAGAAGTATGGTTTATATTTACTAGTTAGAGCGGGTTTATAGAGAGACTAATATAGATATTCGGAGACCCAGAAGCAATAACTATAGTAAAGAAAAAGCTGCAGAACCTGGTATAGTGTAGTTCAGCAATTAAGTACATAATATAATTCCAGACACTTATAATATAGGTTAAGTAGAATAATAAGGCGCTTATGGCATTGTATAAACAGGGACTTAAGGCTAAAGTCTAGGACGTAATTATCCTAATGGAAAATATGGAAAGTCTAAGAGACTTAATAGATTAATTAATAAAGATTAATAATAGGATCTATTAGAGGGAACTAGCTAAAAAAGGGTAAGATAGAGTTCTATAGTTGTATAAGGCGTAGAGCACATATTAACAGATATAGAGTTAAAAACTATAGAATGGGCCGGAGCCAATGGACTTAAGCGGCACTAAAGAATCCAGAAGATAGAGTAAGAAACTATAGAAACCTAAAGGTTAAGGATTAAGTAATTATAGGACTAAGGAGTAAAGGCTAAACCAGGGATCTTAGTAGTAGAAGACGTTTAGGCGGACTCCATAATAAGAGCAATGGTTTAAATTAAGAGCTTGCATAAATTGCGGAAAATAAGGTTATTTCGCCAAAGACTGTAGAGGTGGTTAGAGTAACTATATAGTAAAGGGCACTAGGTTGTTAGAGTATAATAACGCAGGTATAGGGATGTTATATAGGACCAAGGAGTGTTTAATTAAACACTTTGCGTTTTATTATAATAACGCATACCAAATTTATAAGGACGCTAAGTACGGCGCAAGCTATTAGCTATAGGAGCTAGAGTTAAGAGGACTTAAGGGAACTAAAGAGTTAAATAAAGAACAAGATTAACTCTATAAGCTAGATTAAGATATTACAGTAATATGCGGATAAAGATTAGTAATAATAACAATAGAGTTAGAGTACTTATTAATTAATAGTAATAAGAAAGAAAAAGGGACTAACTAGGAATACCCAAACCTTAATAATGCAACAGAAGTAGAGACTAAGACCACTACAGAATGCGGTTCAGTAACGGGCATTATAATACCGTTGGATATAGCATCTATTACTTTATAAGACGGAAGGAGCAATATCCAAAGAAGACTAAGCAAGAGATAACTGCTAGTACTAGCTTACCACTTAGTAAAGGTAAAAGGCCACAGGCTTAAGATTCTTAAGACAAGATATAAGACGCTTAAGACTCTTAAGACAAGATAAGATATACCTAAGAACCTATAATGGACGACAACTAATGGGAAAGGGCAGTAGCTTAGTTTAGTAACAAATAAATAAGCTTAGGATGAAGATTCCTAGGGAGCTAAGATTTTAAAGAATGAATAAGGTCCATAATAACAGTCTTAGGTAAACGCAGTGTTTAGCCTAAAGGTTAAAAAGTTAACACGGCGATTAAGAAGCAAGACAACTTTAAGGATCCTTTTATAAGGCAAAAACATAAAGAAAGTATAGATAAATTTAGGCAACAAATTATTGCATAGTAAAAACAAAAGCTAGATTAGAGATTAGCTATACTAGGACATATAAAGGATAGAGCGCTAGTATAGAAAGTTATAAATAGGCCAAGGGTAGGAACGCTAAGAGCTAAATAGTTAGATAAACTAGAATAAGAAGAGGATTTAGGGATTCTAACTAGATTTACAGAACAATACACTAAAGGTTGCAATAATATAGTAATGAAAAGATACTTCCTTATAGATAGGTTATATACACTTATAGAGCTATACTAAAAGTGGTATAAGCAAAGAGGAAATAATGAGTGGGAAGATTTTTGTATATGGCTGGATAAGAAAGTTATACCAAACTAAGCAATGTCTAAGAATTAGATAAGCTATATAAAAGGGGCGTTAGTTATAATGTTAAAGAACCTAGAGGAATAAGCTATAGACTAGAGAGAGATAATATAAGTATTAGTACCAGCAAATAAGATAGTAGTATTTAGGTTAATGCGGGAAAGGTTTAAACTTAAGGATAAAGACAAGCTAAGAGTAGACCTAAAGCACCTAGCGCATTATATATTGGCATGGATTGTATATATGAATAATATATGCAATATATATAGGACACCCAAAGATAAGTACCGAAAGTATCTAATAAGAATATACTGGATAATAGACGAAAAGCGGTATAGGGATGCAAAGTATATGCATAGTTGGCACCTAGTAGAAGTTTAGGAGTTAGGAGACTTAATACTTTAACCAGAAAGATTCCTTATAGAAGAATATCTAGATAGATAATAGTGGTGGGAGTGCCTAAAGAACACTTATCTATAGTATATAAAGGAAAAGAAAAGAACTAAGTATTGGCTATAGAGGGACCAAGTACAGTTAAGAAATAATAGGTAATAGTTAGGAAAAGGGGAGGCCTATAAAACTAGAGGGAGCTAGTAATAGAGCCTTAGACCCTTAAAGGAATTACAGAACAACACCTAAATTTATAAGTTAGTTGGTAGGATTAAAAGTTTAAAGTATTAGTGGATAGTAGAGTAATAAGAAACTATATATTACTAGCAGCAGTAAAAAGGATAGGGTTACCATATAGGTAGAAAGAATACTTATACCCATTAATAATAATTTTAGGAGATCTAATAGCCTATAGAGGAGGTATTATTAATCTTAAAACAGGACCAATTTAATTAACTATTAAAAGAAAACTAGTTAAGACGTCTTTTAATATCCTACTATTAGGAAAGGATAAGGCAATATTAAAAATGCCTTAGTTACAGGAGTACAATCTAAAGATTAATTGGGTTATAGGATAAGTTAGTATCCTTAATATATAATAATATAAGATGCGATAGCAAACCAAGATAGTATGGTACTAAGTTAGAGCAATATATAAAGAGACTAAGTAAGGCTTAAGTTATATACTAAAGAGATACTATAAGTATAGTAAAAGGTTATAGTTACTAGAGAGTAAAAAGCTGTTAGAGTACGTAGTATAGGACTATAAAATAGAGTTGGAACTAGGAACTAGTCCAAAGTTCTTTTTAATCTATAAGCTTACTAAAACCGAGTTAGTAGCGCTTAAGGAGTTTATCCAGGAGAACTTATAAAAGGGATATATTAGACCATCGCAGTTATTAGCAGGATATCTAGTATTATTTATCCTAAAGAAAAATAGAAAACTTAGGATATATATTAACTATAGACAGTTAAACAGCATTATAAGAAAGGATAGGTATCCCTTACCTTTAATTAGCAAAATCTAAGATAGGATAGGCAACGCGAAGATCTTTATAAAGATAGATCTAAGGTAGGCGTACCATTAAATTAGAATTAAGGAAGGAGATAAATAGAAGGCAGCCTTTAGGTCAAAGGAAGGACTATATAAGCCATTAGTAATACAGTTTGGGCTTATAAACGCACTAGTAATATTTTAGAAAAGAATTAATAGTGTGTTAGGAGAACACCTTAATAAGTTTGTTATAGCATACCTTAATAATATTATTATCTACTTAGAAAGTAAGGAAGAGTATAGAGAATATATTAAGTGGGTCTTAAAGAGACTATAAGAAGAAAAGATGCTAGTAGCAATTAAGAAATATAAGTTCTTTACCAGGAAGATTAATTTTATTAGGTTTATTATTAAACCAGGAAAAATCAGCATAGACTTAAAGAAAGTAGAAGCTATAGTAAGTTGGTAAAAACTAGAGAATGTTATGCAGTTAAGATTATTCCTAGGGTTTTGCAACTACTATAGAAGGTTTATAGTATAATGGTTAAAGAGTATTAAACTATTTATAAGACTTACAAAAAAGAAGGAACTATAGACATGGGGAACTAAGTAAAGGAAGTTATTTGCAGAACTTAAGGAGTTGTTTACCTAAGAACTAATCCTTAAGATCTACCAACTAAAGTTAGATACGGTTGTAGAAACAGATGCGTTAGACTTTATATTAGGAGCATATCTATTATAAAAGTATCCAGATAGATAGCATCTAGTAGCATATTATAGTTAAAAGATAATACTACTAGAACTAAACTATGACATTTATAATAAGGAGTTGTTAGGTATAGTTACAGCGCTTAAGAAATAGAGAGCATTTTTACAAGGTACAGAAAAACTATTTATAGTTAAGACAGACTATAAGAACCTAATAGGGTTCCTAATAATAAAGGAACTAAATAGAAGATAAGTTAGATGGGCGGAAATACTTATAGAATATTATTTTGAAACATAGTATACTAAAGGCATTAAGAACGTAAGAGTAGATATACTTAGTAAAAGGGTAGAGTTGTAAAGCGAAGAAAAGCTGTTAGGCGCTATATTAAGAAAAGACAAAGACGGATTAATTAGGTACAATTATCCAAAGCTAGCAGCCATAACTAAAGAAAGGACCTATAAGACGCTAGAGAGTAAGTAGTTATAAAGGATTTAAGAAGTATAGAGTAAGGATCTAAAGTCAGAGCAGTATAAGCACTAAGAGGCTATATATATGCCAAGAGCAATTACAAAGGAGTTTATTAAGTTATTCTATAAGGAACTAACTTAAGGACACAGTGGAACTATAGGCTTAGTGTTAAGACTTTAAAAGGAGTATATTATTTAAGGAATCTAGGGACTAGTAAGATAAGTTATAAAGAAATATCCAGATTGCTAAAGGAATAAACTAATAAGGCATAAGCTATATAGAGGGCTACAACCTATTAAAACACCAGAGAGACCATAGGAGGTTATATTATAGGACTTTATTATAAAGTTACTAAAGTTAAGAGATCCTATTACCGGATAAGATTATAACGCGATCTTAGTAATAGTAGATAAACTAACTAAGTAGGGTTACTTTATAGCGTGTATAGAAGAAATCTTAGCAGAAGATATAGCTAGAATCTATATTAAAAAAGTATTTGTAAGACATGGAGCACTAATAAAGATTATATTAGATAGAGATCTAAGATTTATAGCAGAATTCTGGGAGGTATTCTTAGCCAAATAGGGAGTTTAAGTAGTAATATTAATAGTATATCATCCACAGACAGATAGTTAAACGGAGAGACTAAACTAGATATTAGAACAGTATCTAAGGCATTATATTAATTATGCACAGAATAATTAGGTATTATTATTACTAGTTATATAGTTTATATATAATGTAATACTATAGGAAGGGATAGGCATATTACCTTTTAAGGCAAATTACGGATATAAGCTAAGAACATTGTTATTGCTATATTAAGTAAAGAAAACGAGTAGCATAGCTAAAGAAAGAATGGAGAACTTAATAAGTCTTTATACATATCTTAGAGAAACAGCGAAACTAATATAGGAAAGAATGAAAAAGTACTATAATGCTAAAAGATATAAGGGACCAGATCTTCAGGAGGGAGATAAAGTATAGCTACTACACAAAATTTTTAAGAGTTAATAACTAAGTAAGAAGTTGGACTATATTAAACTAGGACCATTTATAGTTAAAGTAAAGATCTTAGAAGTTATGTATAGACTTAACTTACTAGAGAAAATGAAGATCTACCCTATATAGCATATTACAATGCTAGAGCTAGCGTACGGGAATGTTAAGCCACTAATCTATAAAGCAGATATGTATAGAGGATAAGAGGAAGACGAATAGGAGGTTTTAAAGATTATTAGTTATAAGGACATTAATAGTAAAGTATAGTATAAAGTTAAGTGGATAGGCTATAATAAGACTACCTAGGAGCCACTAGACAATTTAAAGAATGCTATAGAAAAGGTATAGGAGTATTGGAAGAGAAAGGGTTAGGTAGCAGTAATAATAAAGAGTTGCTAAAGAACGAACTACCTAAGGGGGACTTAGGAAGAGCACCTGCCGAGGTACTTAGAGTTATTTCCCTTACTATAGGAAGAACTTCCGTTCTTTTATCACTAAGTTCCTAAAGACCTTGTTTTATAAGTTTCTACTCCTTAAAACGCACCTTCTTACGCACCTTCTTAAGACAAAGTAGATAAGTAGACGTAGTAATGCGGGCTTTAAGGGCCCTCTGCTCCGCGTTATAAGAATACTCTAAGTTAGCCAGAGCCTAAGTTAGCTTACTATTAAGCTTTATAGCGGTAGACTAAATATAAGACCCTAAAATAAATTACTTAAGGAACTTAGAGGTTATTAAGAGTAATAGGACGCGTATATTTAGCATTAGACACTAAGCAAACGTTATAAAATGACCAAATATTTGCTTTAGTGCACTTAGAACATAAAGAGGGTTGCCAAGATAAGGGACTTGCTAGCGTAATATAAACTAACCCCTCTTTCGCACAATAAGAACACGGAGACGGCATTATTTTACTAAGAGATAGTATCGCAGTAACAGTCTAAGCGCGGCGTTATGCTTGCAAGGAAGAAGCAGCTTTAGGCATAATAAGCAATAATATTAACTAAATTAATCAGACGGACATTATACCTTTAGTAAACAACTTAGAGATATTAGGAATCTTTAAGAACGAAGATAAAGAGGAGGGAGATAGTGGTATAGACGCTTTAAGTATAATGTTATAACTACTTGGAGAGGAGTTGGAGGAAGCTAGTTAGTTAATATAGGCACGGTCCAGAATGGAGCCCATAGAACCATGTAATGAGAAATGGTAAGCGAGTTATATAATATTGTATATAGAGTACGTGGTGTATAAATAGAATGTATATACAATATGTACAACACGTACTTTACGTACAAGGAGGATTTCTTAGGAGTATGGATATGTATTTAAAGGACTATAGTCTCTACCTAGATAGTTCCTTTCCTTATAGTGAATCTTAGAATATAATTAGAGTTAATCTGTTGGGCAACTACTCTACCAGTTATTATTTATTACATTGTTGACTTTGTTTAATATCTATACACCTAGCCTAATAACAAGTCCACCATAGTTCCTGCTATAAGGCTTCGTTACATCGCGCAAGCCTATATAATTGGATTGTCTATAAATAAGGATCCAAAGCTAAAGAAAGGAAATAAGAAGAATAGAAGCACTGCTTAAAGTTATATACAATTTTCTGGTTATGTGATAGTAACTTGCCGCAACTTGCCATTATGTGACGGCAATTTGCCAGTGCCGTAACATTACCCCCCCCTCTAAAAAAGCCTGCCCTTAGGCTTTGTATGTCCATATTACCCCTATAGGGCATTCTTATCTTTATACTCTACTAGTAATTTATCGTCTTTGCTATACTAGCACTCCATCTACTTATCTAAGTACTTTAGTAGTTTAGGTTTGTTAGGATAACGACTGTAAAACTCTTATAACTTATAGGGGCTACCTATAAAATTCTATATGGGGTACTAGGTAGGGTCTGGATTATATCCTTTCTAACTTATATAGTACTTTAGTGTTCCTTATACAAGTTTATAGGCTAGTATTTCTTTAATTTTCTATTTATCGTCGCTATTAACTTAAATTAGTAGGGGTGGTTTATTCTTTTATCTAGGTAATAGGTCGTTTGTAGCTTTCCATAGTTTATTTAGTAAGAATTTAGGATAGACCTTAATTAAATCTAGGAGCTTTACTTTATATAAGTTGCCTCTCTTTTTAAGAACTTTATATGGTCCTACTATCTAATAGTCTAGCTTATAGCTAGGCCGCTTTGTCTTCTAGTTCTTTGTTATAACCTAAACCTTATTACCTATAGTAAAGTCAGACTTATGCCTATGCTTATTTACCTACTATTTTATTAATTTCTAGGCCTTTTTTAGGTTTGTATGGGCTACTTTCTAAGCTTCTTCTAAACGTTTAGCATAATGCTGGGCTTCCTTATAAGATAGTTTTTCGCGTACGGTCTACGGCCCCTCTGTTCTTTCCTAGTTAAAGCTTATATAGGGTAAATACCCCATTTCTAGCTAAATAGGTGTAAATCCTATAGAGTTATAGGGTAGGGTGGCCTGGGCGTAGTCTATTAGAGGTAGCAGTTCGGCCTAATTATCCTAAAAGTAGTTAATAAAGGATTGGAGTCTCTGGTCTAAATACTAGTTTATAATTTCCGTCTAGCCGTCTATTTAGGGGTAGTATACTATAGAAAGCTTTAGCTTAATACCTAGAATCTAGGTAAACTTGTTTTAGAAAGCCGATATAAACTGTGGGCTATAGTTGGATATAATAGTATCTAGTAGTCTGTAAACTCGGTAGATATAGTGGACGTATAGTTAGGCTGCCTCTTTTATATTAATATTCTTATAATAAGGGATTAAGAATAGGCGCTTACTAAAGTGGTTAACTATAACCATAGCTATATTATATCTGTTACGGTCTATAGGTAGCTTATAGAAATCTATAGAGATATACTACTAGGGGCGCTCTGGTATTGGGAGTGGTTTTAATAGTCCTAGGGTCTTGTCTTGTGGAATTGTAGACCTATAGCAGTTGTTATAGTTCTATATATAGCGATTAATATCTATAACTATTTTAGGCCAGTAATAATGGTTGCCGATAATCTTATAGGTTTTATTTTTTCTAGGGTAGGCTATAGAGATCTAAGTATACGCTTTAGCAATAAGCTAAGTTTATAAGTTTTGTTCTTCTACTACTACTAGCCATACCTAGTGTTTAAGCAATCTATTTTTAAGGGACCATAGGCTGTTAACGTTTTTTATCTTTTTACAGTACTTCTATAGAGAGGGGGCTGTACGGTTTGCCTATAGCAGTTTATTGATAAGGTTAAGTTCTATAGAGTTAATAGGATATATCTTGGTGTCTAAAGAGTCTATGTTTAGTTCTGCCTATATCTGGAGGTTAAGATGCTTTAGTTATAGTAGTGTCTAAGTCTATAACAAGATTTTTGCAGCTATCTGGTTATCTATGTCCTGTTTACGCCTTATAAGAGCGTCCATACAGTTGGTAGCGCCTAGCCTATATATAATTTGGAAGTGGAACTGAGATAGGGTATCCGCCTAGCGTGCCTACTAGGCTATAAGGGCTTTAGTTGTTATAAAGTATTCTAAGGCCTTATAGTCTAAAACTACCTAAATAGGTTTAGGGGTCCCTTCTAGCTATACACACCAGTGCTAAAGGCTAGAAACAATAGCCAGCATCTCTTTATTATAGATATGGTAGTTTAGCTCAGCGTCTATTATAGTCTTTAAATAGTATATAATAGGGTGCCATTCTCTATCTGGCTGTTTCTAGGAATAGATGGCAGCTATTACACTATTACGGTAGGACTAGCTACACGGCTGGCCATTGGGTTAATGACAGGCGGTATAGTCGGTGCTGTAGGGGTTGCAGATCTTACTAGGGCATTGCGGCCCGTTCTTATAGTACTCGTGTTCTAGTTGGTAGAGCTTATTAGGAAAATGGGAGAGTGGTAGGGGCTAGCCCGGGGCTAGCCCGGGGTCATTTCAGCTGGATCCGCTGATCTGCTTATGTACACTTATTTACGCTAGCCCGGGGCCACTTTAGCCACTTTAGCCACCTTAGCTACTTTAGCTACTTTAGCCACTTTATATCTAATAGCTATAATATTTACAATATTTCCTATAACTGCAATATTTATAAAATATTTAAAATTTAAAAATATTTAATTAATAGTAGGTAAAG
>Ga0307507_10002754_pt1 | contig 35957 bp, 7 predicted proteins | sample 7_EM_MG_FD_207223 | JGI IMG/M metagenome (GOLD analysis project Ga0307507, IMG submission 207223) | Populus trichocarpa ectomycorrhiza microbial communities from riparian zone in the Pacific Northwest, United States - 7_EM | ecosystem: Host-associated > Plants > Roots > Unclassified | place...
TATAGTTGCTATATTGTCCGCCTAGCGTCCCCTTTCTACCCTAAGGCTTATAGGAACCGATAGGACTTTAACTAGGTAATCTTTATAAAGCACTTTTATGCTAATACGCTCTCCTAGCCTATCCCCTGCCCTTACGGCCCGTTCCTTTGCCTATTAGTCCTTTAGGGTGACTCTAATATCTCCACTCCTAAGGTATTAAACTGTAATGGCGTTATGGACCTCCTTATAAATCTTTATAAGAACTTCTGTTTCTGATTATCCCCTAAATTCCTCTACCTTTTCTATATTTGGTTGTATTATAATTATATACCCAGTTATTGTCTTTAGGGGGGTAGATTCCCTATGCTATAAGAGCGCAGCTATAGCGGCCTAGGTATGGTTCGCCTATAGGGGGGGGTTTTATTTATCTTCAATTTTATTTAGCCGTTAAAGGATTTAATTAAGGGTTTGCTAAAGGGGCGCCTAAGGTTTACTAGACTAGAGCCATTCTACTAGCTGCATTAGTTTATAATAGCTAATAGATACTCCCCTATAGTTCTAGATACTAAACGCGTCTAATAGGCTTTATATTTTGTTAGATGCCTTCTTAATTAGGGTATTTCCGCTTTCTAATGTGGTATTCGCCCGTCCTTGTTGTTGTTGTGGGGGGCTATTATTAGGTATGGGTCTGGCGGTTATACATAACTACGTACTACCGTCATTCCACCTATGCCTCCCCTGTGATGCATGCATCTCAGGGGATTATCAGGGTGTTTTTCAGGGTTCTTTTAGTTGGTTTGGTCTTTTTGGGCTAGGTGCAGCAAGAGCTCCAAAAGTCTTCTTGTATAATTATATCAATCCCAATATATAAGACCGGGGGTTGTTATATATAGGCTAAGTATGCCCTAGACCTATAGTAGGACTAACTATATAGCTAGCTACTAAATTAACGGCGGGCTATACGGCTAGTGCTATAGGAGTTATAGATTGTACTAGGGTGTTACGGGCCGTTTATAAAGTACTTATAGTCTAGTTTAGAGAGTTTCTAGCTTTATACCGCTTAGATTATGCCTTAATTTAATAGAGGCCTTAATTAATAGCTAGGTAGTGGTCTATAAGTACCTTTAGCGTCTATATAGTTGTAAAAACTAGCAGTACGGCGCGCTGTAGGTCTAGGGTAAGCTTGTTAAAGAGGTCTAGCATTAGGTTTTTATAGGGAATTTAGGCTTAGCCGGCTAAGTGCAGAAAGCAGGTCTAGAAGGCTAAAAAGGTCTCCGTTATCTTTATGTTAAGAGCTTTATAATTAAGGCGGGCGTTTTGTGTCTTAAAGGGGTCCTTATAAATAGAAGATAGGTGGTTAACCATCTCTTCTTTAGAGAGGAAGGGGTCTGCCAAGTCCTAGACGTATCGCGGACGTAGATACGTCTGTACGTCCCCGCTAGTACGGCCGAAGACATAGGCTATTTTAGCTTAGGTAGTAGGGAAGTAGTCCGTATTAACTTTAAGCTTGTCTTGCAGTTAAAGCTTTTAATTATTAAATATAGGGTTAGTTCCGTCTGTAAGTAATAGGGGGTCTGTAACCTTCGCGGACTATAATAATGCTAATGCTATATATTAGGCTAGGGTCTTAAGGACTATAGCAAGTCTCTAGGTGTCTAATAACTCCTTACTAGGTATAGGGGTGTCTCTAGTTTTAAGCAGCTCTTAAAGCCGTTTAATTTCAGTATTAGTTGCTGCGAGCTCTTTCTAGGGGGTCAAGACGGCGACTATTTTACTATCTATCTCTTCATACACGTGATTTTTAGTCAAATTTTTTGATTGGTGGCTGCGGCTCAGGGGCTTGCAAATAGCGAGCTTATTTTCCGGCTTTTTATAAGCAGTTTTTACTGTAAAAAGGCAGGAAAAATATCCCTAAACTTGCAAGCCTATGGTCCAACTAGCGAAGGTACGTACTTATAAGAAGTAGGGCATAAGCTATATATATAACGGGCTTGTACAAATGCGTCTAAACTATACAAGATACCAAGCTGGCGAGAAGAGGGGGCCGCCAAGGCGCTAGTAGTAAGCGAGCCAATAGCGATTTTCCATCCCGGGGATGGAAAATCCTAATTGGCTGGTTTTCACGTGATTCCACCCGAGCCCAATTATGCGACGGCGGTGGAATATAGTAGGACATGGCAGGTGGCGCCCCAATCTATATACATAAGGTAAAGAGGCGAACGCTTGGGTGGGCGGGTGAATCAACAGCAGCTTCAATTGACGAGAACTAGCATATTCGAATTCAATTAGATGATGTTGCTGCTACTTGAAATTCTCAATGAAGAGACTTCAAGCCGTGCGCCGAGGGTCACGTGACTCCCTATAGACCCTATCATTAGAGGTATTTACGGGTCCTATAGCGGCTTTGCCAGCTGCTGTATTTCTTGGCATAGTAGTAGGGGTATTGGGTAATTTTTGGTGTTTGTTTATTTTCTAGGGGTTCTGGTCCGTGCGTGTCCTATTCTTAGGTTTTGCGTTCTATTCGTATTCTTTTAGTTCTTAGGGGTCTGTCCTGTCCTTATAGTCCTGGTAATGTCCTTAGGGTCCTATTCTATGTCCTTTATAGATATATTTAAGTTCCTTCTTAGGAAGAAAGAGTAGTTAAGCTTTAGATAAAGTTAGCAACTCAGTTAATTAAGGCACAAGTACGGCATAAGGGACGCGTAAGCCTATATAATTGGTAGTTTATAAATGAGGATCCAAAGCTAGAGAAAGGAAGGAGAAGAATAGCAGCGCCGCTCGATATTTTATGCGGTCCTTGAGTCACGTGACTCGCGTCTACCATAATCCACGTCTGCCAAGATCTACCGTTTTCCACTAGCGCCGTAATAACCAGCAGCACCAATTCTAAGTCTTTGAAGTTCTGCAAGGAGACATGTACTTATAAATAAATTATCTATCTAAACCACTTAGTTAACTCCTAAGCATTAACCTTAGAGCATTAATTCCAGTACTACTACCTAGGTAGCCATAAAACCTTATTATTACCATTTTAGATTAAGGCCTTATGGTCCATTAATTTTATATATTCCACGCGCATGCCAGATAAAGTTAAAAACATAGCCATCTAAAGCCTTTACCCAAATCTTATATCTAGTAGGAATTGGTTTACTAGGAATTGTAATAATTTTAGAAGCCCTCTCTAGAATCCCTAAATACATTTATTAATAGTAATATAAGTACCTGGAATTATATATATCTATAATGCAGTTCTAACAATATTGTCTAGTGGCTCTATTTTTTTAAAAGGTTATAAATTTAGTTGTCCAGGTCAATTTATATAGAAAAATCTATATATTTGCTCCCATTGCTTTAAAGCCATTAACTATCAAATTAAGTTAAATACTACTTCATTTTATGGCTGTGTATTCTAGTATTCATTAATTATTTAAAGTCTTTAACATCCTATAAATACTGTAATACCTAGATAGGCTAGTATTTTATTTAAATTTATAGGACGCCAAGCTCTTGCATACTTTTGCTAAGGATATTTTATACGTTTAATATTGGCATTTTTATTGGTTGCATTAACAAGCATTTAAATAGTAGATTCTTTAAAAAATAGCTTAAATAAAGCTTCTGGGTCGCTTAAATTAATAGTAGTAGGAATATATAGCGTGTTTTGTTTACTTTTATAAACAAATAGTTTAAAGTAAGGAATAGAGGGGACAGACAGTGCAGGTCCTTTAATAGGTTTTAATTCAGAATATATAATAAGATCGTGGTTATTGCATTTCCTAGGCATGTTTCCTAGTAAATTGATAAGGTAGTAGATGGACAGGAATAGTAGCCATTATAGCTCATTGTATGCATTGCATACATTCTAATAGGGCATTACGTGCAATGTTCTGGTCTGTGCGAAAGGTATTGTCCGCGGAGGGGATAGGGTTTCTATTAGATAATTTGTATTCTCTAAAGGCGTGGGTCATGTATATGGGTCACGTGCTCTATAAAATCTCTTTGTAGCTCGCAGCCCTAGGGCCCCAAGATATAAGAGATTAATTAACGATCAAGTCAAGATTATCAATTAATTAACCTATTTTATTAATGAGTAGCTCTATCTAAATTATCTAACAGTTATAAGCCCGATCCGCCGACTTAAGAAGCTATTCAGCTATTACTTAATTATTTAAAGAAATACTACCTTATCGTTAGACTCTAATACCTTATCGTTAAGGACGCAGACTCTGATGGAAAACCTACCTTAAGTGTTACAGGATGAGATTCCACGAGATTCTATAAGATTCCATGAGATTCTACGAGACTCTAATACCTTAATCGTTAAAGGACAATCCTGACAATAAGGATAATCCTAACAATAAAATACCATCTTAATTCCTCCTTTGCCTATTAGTTAAATAACTCCACCAACATTAAGTTCGTTAACCATGGTCATTGTTCTGCCCAATACCGGTACACGCCTTATTCCGGAATATTTCTGCCTCATTCCGGAACAGATCGTCCTCAAAGAGGAACAAATCGTGTATCGCTTTGAGCTGCTTCATTCCGGATTAATTGCTTTATTCCGGAATAGATTTAAAGCTATATAAAGCTTTTTGATGAAGCTTTTCAGTAGATTTTAGCTGTTTCTACGAGTTGATTTAGGAAGTATAGTGCAGTCAATGGTTATAAATAAGGACTAATATATAATCTTATTAATTTTGGGCGTAAAATAAGTAATAATATATCCTTAATATTATAATTGATCATCTAGTAGAGCATAATTATATAAAATCTTAATTTTCTAACGAGATTTTGCAAGGCTCTAGGGGTCAAATTTAACTACCCCCCTAAACCACCACAATACCATCAGATTCCATCTAAACTAGGTTACGCTGTAATTTATAAGTGTATTTAAAGGCCTTTCCACGTTGTGGATATAGTCTATAAGTAGTAGAAACCAATTAGGTGGGGGGTAGTCGATCGCGTTCCCTGATACCAAAATTTGTAAATCGCGTAAAGCCTCAAACCCACCAAGATCTGTCGAAAGCCGGGCTCTCTGACGTTCTGCCGGCTATAGACTAATTGCCTAATTAGGTTTAGTGCAGTTGCGATTTAGATTTCTCCTGCCTGCGCTAGCCTTACCCGCTCTGTTGTCCTCCTCTCCTTTAACTTCCGCAGCCTTTGTGGTGGGCTTGATTAATTGCTTTCCTCATTTGCTATTGCTGATTGAGGTTGTGTGAGGCTTTGAGGTTGTATAGAGCTTTAAGGTTGTGTAGAGCTTTAAGGCTTTGTCTCCTGCTAGGGGCGCTTTAGCTAAGAGGTTATTTAAAAACTAGCAAGTCTCCTATAGCTTATAGCTCTTAAAGGTGGTTTGCCAGAGTCTTCAGTTAATTGATTTGTACAAGCTCTCCCTCTATGGCAGTAGGAAGAACACTCTGCATTTCCTTTTTGACAGCTATATCACTAATCGCTACATCCTTGCTTATACCTATAGCTAGTAGGTCGCGCAGTTATTAGATGAGCTTTTACTATGTCACGGAACCCCACCGCAGGGGCCTCCATAGGAGAGCCCCGTGCTCTCGCGTACACCTCGCGTACAGCTTACGTCAGCTACGCGTAGGTATATCACCTCCTTACGCCCTTGACCCTTACGATCGATCGCGCAACGTCTTGTAGACTCCTCAAATATATACGTTTAGCTGCCACTGTTCTGCGCCCCGTGACATTACATTACGCCTTTTTTTTTTACTACCGGCACCTAGCCTATGACCAATTCTACGTCTATAATACTACAGGCGCTGCCAAAAGCAGCGTGTCTATAAGCAACCTTCGCACCATAATAGTAAGACAATATTCCTTACTAGTTACTATATCAAGCCTAAAGAGTAACCCAATACCCTAATCTAACCTACAACGCCAATCAATCCTAGGAGAATTTAATTTATTAACCCTAGCCTTAACCCCTAAGGGCAAGCCTAGCGGCTTAAAAGAGTTATAATTATAAGCACCCCTAAGTACCTAGCACTACCTTAAAGATAATAAGAGTTAACTAGCCTAGTAGGATAGGTACACCCCTATTAGTATAGGTGGTCACAGTAATAACCTTAACAAGATAGACACCGGCGACGTCTTATCCTTTATTAATTATATAGCCATGGAAAAGCAACCAGAAGGGCAGCTACCTATTAAAATCAAAATATAAGATGCTAAGATGTTTGTATAAATAGTAGCACAAGAACCTAATAAATACTATTGCCTTTTATAGAACTACCACCTAAAGCTTATATAAGCTGAATTGCGTGCTGCCTAAGACTATAATATTATCTAAGACTTATAAGCTAGTGAGGCACTTGCTAATAATACACACCAAGAGACTAAAGATAACCTCCGTATATCTAAGCGCGACGTCCAACGACTAAAGAAAGCTGAGATTATACTTATTGCTTAGGTTATTAAAAAGGAGGGCATAATCAAATACCTATAGTCTTAGCTTAATAAGCACATCTATAACAATACTAAGCACCTCCCTACTACGCACTATACTACCTAAGTCTCTACGCCTCTGGCAACCTTACCCACTTAACACTTAGCCGAAAGTTAGCGTCAAGCAGCTTTACCTAATAGGGACAACTCCTATAATAGCGACTGAACTTAAGCTATAATTATGGGGTCTAATATATAATACCCTAATCCCCTAGTCTTTTAGGGAGACTGTAAGGAATATAGCTACTAAAAGATGCAAATCCGTAAGAAACTAACCTAGAGCGCCTACCTTTTTCCTAAGGAGGATGCTAAGATTGGTTATATTATTAGGCGTATAAAGGGTACCCTATTTAACAGACTCTTCGCCTAATGGGAGACTAATGGCCCCTAAAAGTGGCAGTCCTACTAAAAGGTCCTTGATAATCTTGACCTAATATATCGCGACTATAACCTAGTGGCCACTAGTTAAGCCAAACTACGCGCCCTAAAGATAAGTCCCACTAAGTTATTTAACGAGTTCTATGTTAAGTTCTAGGAATACACTAGAGTCCTCTCCTAAGATAACGCTAAAGACCAGGAAGATCTTCTTAAAAAGGTCACCTATTACCTTAGTTACGCTGCTGCTAGTTACAATTACAATAATATATATAGCATAGTGGCAGCCCTATGGAAGATTAAACAATGGCTAAATTAGATCTCTACTGCTAACCCTCGCCTAAAGGCTCCTATATAGAAGCCCTCTGGGCCAACTATACTTATATACACTAGGTCACTAACGCCTACTATAAATACTAGAGCCAATATTAACCTCTCTATACTAACCTTCCTACGTAAGCTCCTAGACAGAGAGCGCGAGCTACTTTAGAAGCTAGGGCACTGCTATAGATGCCGTTAAGAAGGCTATTATTATAAGAACCCAAACTACCTAATAGCTAGGTTTGGTAATCGCCGCTTAATACCCAACTTTATACCTTAAACACCGAACACCTTGCTATATACCGCTACCGTATAAGATAAAGACGTAGTAATAGCAGTAGAGTTAGATACGGAAGCGGAAAACGCTAAGTCCTAGCCCTAAGTTATAGGTTAGGACGCCCCAATAATAGAGGGATCTATATATCAGCCTGCTTAATAGATGACTTAGTAAAGATAAACAGATAGAAATAGATAGTTTTACCTATAATAGAAACTACTGCTAAAAAGCAATATAAAAGCCGTTCTATAATTAATTGCGGAGCTACTAATAAATTTATAGATACCTAATTTATGCGCACTTATAACCTACCTACCTTACCCCTTACTAAAGCCCGCGCCCTATAACTTGCTAATAGTAATTGTACCGCACAGAAGATTACCTATATGGTATAACTCTACCTAGATATAAATGGGCACTAGAAAGAGCTCTGGGCCTATATTATACCACTTACTAACTACCCTATTATCCTTAGAATAAACTGGCTTAAATAACACAACCCCACCATTAACTGGAAAAAGAGAGAAGTAACCTTTAACTCTAAATACTATAGAGAGACTTGCTTAGGGCATAGCCTAGCCGCCTCTATTTACTCCCTAGGATATTAACCTAAGGAACCCCTTATTACCCCACCTACAACCAACTGCCACTATGTAAGTGCTATGGCCTTCTACTACATAGCATATAAGAAAGGCTGGACCGTTGCTGCAGCTTCCTAATTATAACTATATAAGCTTAATAAAGAATAGAACCACGTCTTTTACAGTAATAGAATAGACATAGTTAACCTCCTAGAAGATAACGCCCCTATGGAACTCTACGGACTTTTACCTTTAGACTTTAAGAAGTTTATAAACCTTAAAAAAGGACTTACTAATAAGGAACTCCGCAAGCTCCTCCCTAAGAGGTACCACGACTTTATTAATATATGCTTATAAAAGGGCGCAGATATACTCCCCCCACATTAACCTAATAACTATGCCATTAACATTAAATAAGGGAAAATGCTACCTTATAAGAGACCCTACCTAATGTTAAAAGATGAACTCCTAGTTATAAAAAAGTATATCAACAAGCACCTTAATAAAGGGTTTATTTGTTCTAGCATATCACTAGCAGCCGCCCCTATTCTTCTTACTAAGAAGCTAGGGGGAGGTATCTAATTCTGCGTTAACTATAGAGGACTTAATGTTATTATAATTAAGAACTAATACCCAGTACTACTTATACGCGAGACCCTTAAGCGGCTTAGTTAAGCCAAAATCTATACTAAACTTAATATTATTGCCGCCTTTAACTATCTCCAAATACGGAAAGGTGATAAATAGAAAACCGCATTTATATCACGCTTCGGCCAATTCGAATATACTATTATACCCTTTAGCGTATGTAATGGCCCAGGCGCCTTCCAAAGCTACATTAATAACGCCTTATAGGACTACCTTAATAACTTCTGCTCTGCGTACCTGGATAACATACTTATTTACAGCAATAACCCTTCTAAGCATACTAAGCACGTTTGAAAGGTCCTATAGCGCCTTAGGAAAGCAGGACTTTATATTAATTTAAAGAAGTACGAATTCTTAGTTATAGAAGTAAAATACCTTAAACTAATTGTTACTATTAAGGGTGTCTATATAGACCCCAAGAAGGTACGTATAATTGCTAAATGGCAAGCCCCTAACTATATTAAGGATGTATAAGCCTTTCTTAGTTTCGCCAACTTCTATTAGAAATTTATATACAACTTCTTAGGCGTAGTAGCACCACTTATAGCAATAATGCGAACAAAGGGCCTTTCTGTAAAAGGAAGAAAAACATACCTATACTTTGCTTAGACGCCTAAATGCAAGAAAGCATTCCAAGACCTTAAAAATGCCTTTACTAAAGCACCTATCCTAGCTTACTTTACACCAGGACGACAACTCTATCTTAAAACTGACTCCTTAGACTACGTTAATGCAGGCATCCTTTCCTAGATAGGCGACGACGGCCTCCTCTACTTAGTCGCATTCTACTCGTCTAAGCTTATACTATAAGAGTATAACTATAAAATTTATAATAAGGAACTCCTTGTAATTATATAAGCGTTTAAAGAATTCCAATTAGAACTCTTTTTAGTAGAACCTAACCAGCTAACTAAAGTCTTTACGAATTATTATAACCTTAAGTACTTTATAACCATAAAGTAGCTAAACTAACGCCAAGTACATTAGAACGAGTTCCTCTCTAGTTTTAACTTTAAAATTGTATATAGACTAGGAGTATAAGGCACTAAGCCTAATAGCCTAATACGCCGCTTGCAAGACCTTCCTTAGTTAGAAGATAACCCCCGTAATTAGTTCTAATAATAGACAATCCTAAAAGCACGGAACTTAGCCCTAGGTATACTACCTATAACAGAGTTAACTACACCTTAGCTTTATACTATAGAACTAGAATTACCTCCTAAAATTAATAAGCTTATTACCGCAGTATATAACACCTCTATTAACCTACTACTGCATTAACTTATTGCCGCAAAGACTGCTGGCACCTATATGCTGCCCACAAACCTCTAAAGCTTGGGCCAGATTAATATGGCAGCCTTAGAAGTAAAAGAGAATAGGCTCTACTATAGAGGCCGCCTATTTATCCCTAACTTAGAAAACCTACAACGGCAACTAATCTAAATAGCCCACAATCTTTGGTTAAGCGGCTACCTAGGAAAAGGAGGGACCTATAAGCTCCTTAGCTGATATTACTTCTAGCCTAAGATAACAGACTTAGTTAAACGCTTTATAGGTGCCTACTATGGTTGTAAGCGCGCTAAGGCCTTTAATATAAAGTACTAAGGACTACTACACCCTTTACCAGTACCCATACAACAATAGGCAAATATTGCTATAGATTTTGTTATTAACCTACCACCCTATAAATAACACGGCTATACCTATAAGAATATCCTTATAATAATATACTGACTTATAAAAGAGCGCCACTACGTCCCTACTAAAGGCGTAGCTATTAGCAACATTACTAACGCCTTCCTCTATAAAGTCTACTAATTACATAGGCTACCTAACTTAATTACGTCTAACTAAGGCATATAGTTTGACTCTAATATATGGAGACGAATCTACTAACGTTTTAGCACCTCTATTAAGATGTCTACATCCTTCTACTATAAAACTACCGGGCAACTGGAAAAAGCTAATGCTAGTATAAAAGCGTACCTACAATAGGTAGTTGCCTATAGTTAGGATAACTGGGTGGATTACCTTTTACTAGGTGAATTCGCAGCGAATAACTATGTCTTAACCACCACAGGACTTACCCCATTCTTTGTGAATAAGGGTTATCACCCCTAATCTAGTATAGAGCCACTAGAACCTATTAATAAGAAACTGCCATATAGAAAACGCCTTAAGATGCTACTTGCCGACCAATATACAGACCGCATAAAAAATCTACTTAACTACTATAAGGGAGAAATGGCCTAGGCTTAAGCAAAGCAGGCCTACTTCGCCGATTGTTATAGAGCGCCACTACTAGAAATGCGTGTTGGCAACTAGGTATGGCTAGATGCATATAATATCTCTACGCAGAGGCCTATAAAGTCACTTAATTATAAGAATCTCGGCCCCTATTAAATTAAATAAGTTATTAATAGGGGAGCCGTATATAAGCTAGAGCTCCCGCCTACCCTAGCCACCTACGGGATATGGCCTGTATTTTACCTATAGCTACTATACCTTTACTAGCCTAACCCCTTACTAGGACAGATATAGCCTAAACCTCCACTAGTACTAATCTAAAATAAGAACGAAGACGAGAACCACAAGGAGTAGACTATTAAATGAATTATTAACTCTAAATACTGTAGCAAAGGCAGGGGACGGCGGCTCTACTATAGAGCTATCTATACAGGATTTAACATAGACTAGCCAGAATGGCAACTATAGGAAGACTTTAAAAATGCAAAGGATCTAATTAGCGATTTTTACCACGTAAACCCACAGAAACTGGGCCTAAGCAGAGATTTCGTGCCTAATCCTCTATGGGAGCCCTTATAGAGTTAAACCGTACATTGCTATATAAGGGCAAATTGCCGTCAGATTGCCGCAGATTGCTATTATATAATGGCAAAGTGTAATTACGTAACCGGAAAATCGTTGAGATGTCCAGGAACTTTAACCAGCGGTTAAAGTTATCTAATTGGCCGAATTCTTAGGTGCCAAGTCTTATTACGTGACGTTGTTGCAAGCCTTTAGCGATATTTCCTTTTCTTCTCTATACCTTACTATATGTATATAGCAACCACAGCGTCGCCGGAGCTCCGCCTCTATAGGAGGGGGGGTAGTGTCACGGAACCCCACCGCAGGGGCCTCCATAGGAGAGCCCCGTGCTCTCGCGTACACCTCGCGTATAGCTTACGTCAGCTACGCGTAGGTATATCACCTCCTTACGCCCTCGACCCTTATGATTAATTACGCAACGTCTTGTAGACTCCTTAAATACATACGTTCAGCTGCCACTGTTCCGCGCCCCATGACATACTATTACAGAAAGCGGCATAACTTTACTAATACTTATAGAGATCTGAGTATTATAAGTCTCTCTTGGTTTAATCAACTTGCTGCTAAGGAAGGGCTCTTTAATGATTCCGTACTAAGTACGAATTTTATAGTAGCCACGGTTTCGAATCTTATATATACAGCCGGGTATATAAGAGATCTTAGTGGCCTTTTAAAGCTTTCTAGAAATTGGAAAAAGGACGAAGTCGCCTACATTAAATGTAGTAATAGAATGCTGCGTACTATACTTCTTCTTCATCCGTTTTTGAGAGCGAGCCAATCGCTGTCAAACTCTCTTGTAAATATTCGATATATTGTGAAGGGAGCTCGACCCTACGGAAGGCCTCTGCAGCCGTAGTTCCTTTTGGCGCTCCTCTAGCTTTTTTAACACCCGCTGCTTAAGCTCTCGCCATAGTGGAATTGCGTGTATAGGATTGTTGGAGTTCTTGATTACCCGAACTAAGTTATGCCTATGGGCAGGCTTGGCAACATTATAATACTTACTAAGATCTGCAGGTAGAACGCCAGCTCCGCCGGCTTCGCGATAGAGTTATACTCGTAGAGCTTTAATTTAAACGGCAAGATCGTCTATAAAATAACCTCTGGGGGTGTAGTAGGAGTCCTCCGGATCTTCAATCCAGTCGTCTAGATATAGTTCCTCCTGCTGCCGAATAGATTGCAGAGCTCTCTCAGTACGTTAAAGATCGACAGTACGCTTAGCACTTGCTGCTGCCGAGGCTGCAGCCTTTCTATCCATTGCTTCTATTATCTCGTAATGTAGTTGCATTCTAGCTTCTTGGCTTGGTGTAGGAAAGCCTTTTAGTAGAGGCGGAGGCTGCCTAAATCCACTTAATCCTGACGACTGTATAGTATGCTAAATTTGTCGCGTTCGAATTAAGACTGGTAAGCGATTGTAAGAGAGGCAATCGTCGTTAGATAAAGTACGGTTTGGAGGAGTTACCTGCCTCTAGTCTCTCTTAGCTAAATCATCGTTGTTGTTGTCGTTGAATTGATTACAATTGCCTGCGGAGCTAGTTCCTAAGTTTGGAATAATACTATTAGAATTACTGTCTTTATCAGCAGAAGATTCGCCAGAGGCTAAGATCCAATGACTGTTATCTTCTATATTAGAAGACACATTGTAAGCCTCATTGGCAGTAGTAAGGGCGCTAGAAGCAATAGATTGATTATCCTTGGCCTCGCGCTCTTACTCAGCGGCCTCCCGCCCATTACCATTCTTATCTGGTTAAGGACCTAAAACTTCCTTATTGCCATCTAGATCCTCATAATCAAATTCGGCGTCACTAATATCGGACGGAGGCTCCGCTGTAGCCCAGTAGGCAGGCGGCAGTAAAGTAGAGGCCCAAGGATCTCTCCCATATAGGCAACGAAACGGCGTACAGCCAATTGACTTATAGTAGGTACGATTAATTAAGGTCGCGACGAGTGGGCAAGCCGCTGCCCATTACGAAGTTCCTATAACTCGCTTTACTGTATAAAGCTTCTTCTTTATAAAGCCGTTAGCCTGCTTTATAAGGCCTTGCGATTGCGGGTGACAGGGACGGCTATTAATAACTTTAACTCTATAACGACGAAGTAGAATAAGAAGGGCGCCTTTAAATTCTAAACCATTATCACTCTACTAAATACAAGGGTGAACACTATGGTGATATAGCTATTATAAAATAGCAGCAGCAACTTCCTCAGCAGTCTTCTACTTAAGAGGATAGAGGGCGCAGTATTTACTAAAATGATCGCGTATCTGTAGAATCCATTTATATTCGCCATTTGGCTCAGACCGCATATCAATTAGATCGCCCTGGATACGGTCAAAAGGAGCCAATAAGACGATTACATTAAGTGGAGGCTTTATAGTAGAGGCTGCTTTTCTATAAGAATATTAGTAATATACCTTTAGATCTAGAATTTTTAACTTACTCCTTGCAGATCCGACAGTAATCAATTAGCTAGTTAACTTCAACATTTCTTATACCGTAATACTCTGTCGCAATTATATGGTACGTCTTCTTCTGCCCTAAGTGTTTAACATGCTTGCTTATAATTACATCGTAAATCTCTGGCTTAGGAATCACCTTTAAAGCCTTTTTATTGGCGCCCGATGGGCGCCTCCAGAGGCCTTGTAGATCTAGGTAAACATCTTCCCTTATAAACCACCGGAGGTTGGCCTTTGATTTAGCGTTGCGTTCTGCCTATATACGAGCTTTGCAATCTGGATTGGCAAGCCAGGAAATAAGGTTATTATATTTATATTAGGAGACTCGCTTTATAAAGTTCTTCCTAGTTTCTTCTAGATACTTTATAAAGGCAGGCTTTACTATAACTGAGAAGGCAGGAATAGCTTAGGCGGCGTTATAGAACCCGGATATAGTAGAAGGTAAAGTAGCATTAGATGCGGAGGCAGGTACGGGGTTAGGCGCGGAGGCCAACATCGCTATTACTGTTAGATTTAACCCGGCAATTAAGTAAGATATATATTCAGAACTTACAAAGAAGGCCTGCATATTATTAAGGGTCTAATTGAGTCGTAGATAAGGTGGTGGCTAAGGAGTGATTAATAAGAATTTTTCAAAGTTCGTTATAAAGTTTAAAGTTTAAGTTTAAAGCCCCTGAGCTAAGCCTAATTGGGCGATTACTAAGCAAAATTAACACCATAAGGGGCTCACGAGAGCTCTCTAAAAAATGCTTACAGTTAATTGCGAAATATTATTCGACCACCAAATATACACTTATTAAGTAGATCTTTTGGCGACGTCGTGTAGGCGTCGCAGGCGCAATTTAGGGTTACTGTGGGCCTTATGCGATAACTATTTACCAATAAAATCTAAAGGTGAAATAAAAATTAAGCATATGGCGCAACTATTTTGAATAGCTTCGCGATTGGCGGTGTAGATGCAGCGTTGGTGAGCCTCAACTAGGCTATACCGTCTTGTAATTGGCCTGATCTTTAAAAGATCTGTTCCGGAATAAAGCAATTAATCCGGAATGAAGCAGCTCAAAGCGATACACGATTTGTTCCTCTTTGAGGACGATCTGTTCCGGAATGAGGCAGAAATATTCCGGAATAAGGCGTGTACCGGTATTGGGCAGAACAGTCATCCTTAATAAACTAAAAGACTGGGAGTAATAGATCTGGTAACTATAAGCCCTTATAGACAAATGAATTTGGGCCTACGTTGACCTAGATAATATAGCACCTTAATAAGCTCTACTATAAGAACTAGTCTATCTAGAAGTTATAGATTACAATAAGAATGTAACCTTATATATATAGCTCTTGACGAATTAACAGAAAGCGTACAAGAACAGCAGACGATACTACGACTAGGATATAAAGTACTTCCTAAAACAGGAAGAGTATCTGCAATAGATACGCACCCGGATTACGTCCATAGTATTAATCCAGAAGAAGCTACTGCTCGACCCTTCCCTTACAGTTAAGGAATGGCTGATTCGGTTAAAAGAAGACACTAAGCCCTTAAAGAACTTTATAATAAGGAAGGTACAACTGTAGTATACTAAATTACTTAAGGGACTTAAACAGACGAAGGTTACTCAGTGGCTTAACTGATAGGAGCATGCGATAAAGATGGCCAAGAAGTACGATCTTTTATAGATAACTAATAGGATCTGGCTAATGGACCTTGTAAATGCAATACAACCTATAAGCAAACCCTATTTTGTTCTATACATGAAATAGGCAAATAATACCAAAAAGGCTCTCTAATTAGAATACCGTAAAGTAGTAATAGAGCTGCGAGAAGCATTCTAAAACCTTTCTAAAGCCGTACCTACGGCGGTAAGAGGGAGTGTATTTAATGTAGACTACGTAGGAGAACCCGAAGAGGATATCCTAACTACTAAAGTCTAAAAGGGAAGAGGGAACAGCTTATCTCGCAGCTGAAAAAGGGCAGGTACAAATTTGACTAAAGAGACGTCTTCTAAAAAGTCAAAGAACCTTAAATGCCTAGCATGTAATATAAGGGGACATACCCTTCCTAACTGTCGGTATTTGTTTAAGAGCAAAAGGCCTAAGGGATTTAAAGCCGTAGGTACACGGATAAAAAGGGTGCTTATAAAGGTAGAGCATAATAAGGATCTAGCTACCTAAGTGGAACAACTTAAGCTTAAAAAATTAAAAGTTAATAAAGCTTAATAACAACAGAACAAGAGTTAGGAGACAGTTAAGAAGATTAAAGGAGAAGCTAATGCGATATTTCCAGAATTATATCACACCGGTTAACTCTATCCATTAAAGCTATTAACTATTCTTAACTTAGGAACCACTCTCTATATCTTTAATAATCTCTCTCGTTTCTATAACTTTAGGAAAGCCCTAAAATATAAATATGTTACCGCCGGCAGCTTAGAAGTGCCTATACTAGGTTACGGTGATGTTACTATTTAAGTCACAAAACTAGACGAGAGTAAGGGAATCCTACGTCTTAAGGACGTTGCCTTTTATACAGACTTTAATATAAATCTAGTGTTGTTCTGTCTACTTTAAAAATAAGGGTACTACTAGGATAATAAAGGAGACAACAATCTTCTAGTTTAGAAGGATAATACAATCCTATATTAAATAGAAGAACGTCACAGATAATAAACTATTAAGTACGTCTAATTAAGAAGCCTAAAATTAGCTTTTAATTTAAGCTAACTGCTACGCCGTTAACAGAAGCGCAGAATATTATTAAGAGATATTCGTCCAGATATAAAAGGTAATGCATAACTATAGCATCTGCGTCTAGGTCATCTAGGACCTATAAGCCTTTATTATTTAGGTATTAACGCCCTAGGAGTTAAGCTTTAAGGCCCTAAGACAATGAAATGTTAACACTGCAGTCTCGCCAAAATTAAGCGTTAAGTCTTACGAAGGTTCTTAAAACAGAATATTAATAAACCCTATCTTAACCTCTATATTAACTAGACTAACCTTAAGAAAGCGCATACTGGATTTATATAAGTTATATTTATCTATAACACCTTCTTAGGAAGAACCTTCCCGTATTTTATAATAACGCATAGTAAAGAGAAGGAGACACTATAAGTGCTTAAAGATTTTATCTAATAGATTCGTCTAAGGTATAACCTTAAGGTTAATACTATTAGATTAGATAACAAGCTAGGGAGAAGAAGAACCCTTAAATGGCTATAGATTTAAGGGATTATATTTAAGCCTTTAGCGCCTTATACCTAAGCTTAGAACGGTACCGCCAAACGCTTAGGGGGTGTAATTATTAAGAGAGTATAAGTAATAAGAATTGCTACTAATCTACCACACAACCTATAGAACAAGATAGTTAACTATATAGTCTACCTTTGAGATTAAACGCCACTAAAAAGCAATGGTTGGAAATCGCTATATAAGAGGTTCTATACCTTCCTAGCTAATGGGTTAAGAAAGCCGTAACTAGCGCACCTAAAAGCCTATGGCTGTAGGGCATACGTGATAACATTAGACGCCCAGCTAAAGAAGAAAAGGCTGAGTAAGCTAGATCTGCAAGCCCATATCGGCTACCTCGTTAGCTATAACTCTACCAATATCTATAGGATCTAGATCCCACATAAAGGTATCGTTATCTCTACTAGGGATATCATCTTTAACGAGAAGGTATTCTTTAACGGTAAGCAAACGGACATCTTAAAGGACCTATACGCTAAGTTAGACACGCTAATTAAGAAGATTTAACTCCCTAATATCCTAACTAAGAATAAGGTCCTTCTAGAAGATAATAAAGAAGTATTTAAACCGTTAATTTAAGAGGAAGACAATGACGTCGATAAGCCAGTTTAAACCTTTAATAAGTTAGCAGATCTTAAGCTTATAAGAGCTCTTAAAGATACATATTATACGCCACCTCTAATAGAAGAAGACGAAGAATCTCTATATGCCTTTTACGTTAAGTATCCTACGAAGTTAGATATATAAGGTACTAATTAGGACATTATTAGCCAAGTAGGAGACAGGTTTTATACTTAGGGGGTATTTAATAACTCTGTTAAAAACTTATTTAAGGAAGCCTATAATGACAGGTTTAAAGACTTTATTACTAAAAGAATTACGTTAGCCTATTACGGCGCCTTCTTAGCAGGAAGGAAGTTTAACCTTAATAGTTAACTTAATAATAGTAAGCTAAAATTAGGCAGAATACGCAATATTAGATTATATAGGAAGAACCTACCTCCGCCACCTTAGTTAATCTGGGACCTTAATACGTATCCTCTTTAAGATTAGTTCTAAGAGGCTTAATAAGCCTATCTCCAATCTTATTATTAAATAAGGTCGTTTTAAGAAACAGATAAGAAGTATATAAAGGGACAGTAGGTTCTTAGCTTAATATGGGTGTTTATCTATAACACAGATAAGTACGGATTTCTCCAGAAATACAAGGCACGCTTAGTAGTATATAGAAATTAATAGGCCCTAGGAGACCTACCTATAAGAGCTACTACATTAGCTAGTACAACCTTCTAAACCCTTATGGCGATCACCGCAAAATTCAACCTAGAGATGACACAGATAGATACAGTTAATGTATTTGTTTATTACAATCTTAATAAGGTCGTCTATATAAAGCTACTACCAGGGTTTAATAAAGAAAAGATAGATAAAGTACTACGCTTAAGAAAAGCCCTTTACGGACTATAACAATTACTACTATTATAGCAGAAGAATCTTACGAGCTCGTTGACAAAATTAGGTTTTAAAGAGGTACCCCAAGAGCCGTGTGTTATGCTAAAAGGTGGAATAGTTATCTTCTTCTATATTAATGATATTGTCTTCTGCTACTAAAAGATAGATAAGAAGAACGCTTAAGAAGTAATTAAAGAGCTAAGTAAGGAATACCAGATAAATACCCTTAGCGAGCTAAAATGGTTTCTAGAAATCTATATACTACACAATTATAGCTAGAGGCTCCTATAGCTATCCTAGAAAGCCTATATTAAAAAGATAGCTAACTAGTATAAGATAGATCTTATAGGGCGTCTTTTAGATACTCCTATAGCAGAATCTAAACTCCTCCCTACTAATTACCGATTAATCCATCTAATACGTCTATCCCCTAATATAGACCTATTAGTCCATCTAATATCCCTACTAGCTTCTACAATGCTATATTAAAGAAAATTGGGTTTAGTACTCTATATAGCCACTATAACGCGTCCGGATATTGCTTTTGCAATATTATAGCTAGTAAGGTTTAATTAGAACCCAAGCTAAGAGCACTATTAAGTAGTAAATAGAGTTATTTAGTACCTATATAGCATAAGGAGCAGAGCAATCTGCTATAGAGGAGATAAGGAAGGAATAAATGCTAGAGGGAGAGATAAAGGAATACGCGATAAAGGACGAGACAATAGAGACGGTAGAAGTAAAGCGTAATCATTTATCTATGCCAGCGACGCATTACTCGCGGACAACTCCGTTAATAGAAAGAGCTTGCAAGGATATATTATAAAGCTATTTAGGGGGCCGATCGCCTAGAGAGTAAATAAGTAGGGTATAGTTATAACGTTAAGTATAGAAGCCGAGTTGTTAGCTCTATTATAGATAGTAAAGGAAGCTATCTTTATTAGTAGGCTGTTTAAAGTAATAACGTTACGCCTAAATAAGCCCTTAATTATTAAATGTAATAATATATAGACACTCTAACTAATTATAGAAGATACGGTAAAGCTAATTATAAAGCTCCAACACGTTAATATCTATTAATATTGGCTACGTTAGGAATACGCAATAAGATAAGTATAATTTTAATAGATAGCGACGAAGGAGATAATTGTTAATAGACTTATAAAGGCCCTGCCCAAGCAGAGGTTTTAAAGCTTTGTTAATATAATCGGGATAGTGGATATTAAGGAGCAGCTAGATAAGGAGAAGTAACTAGAGGACCTAAGGGATAGTATTAAAGCAAGATAGAAAGATTTAGATAAGATTATGGTTCAATTAACTTATTAACAGACACAAGAAGGTGGCTAGCTTTAACCTTAAAGAGCTTAAAGCTAAGGGAGTGTGTTAGATAATTTATATTCTCTAAAGGCGTGGGTTACGTGCACGGGTCACGTGCACTGTAAAATCTCTTTATAGCTCGTAGCCCTAGGGCCCCAAGACATAAGAGATTAATTAACAATTAAGTTAAAATCATTAATCAATCAACCCATTTTATCAATGAGTAGCTCTATCTGAATTATCTGACAGTTTCCCTTCCCCTTAGTATTTTAGGGTTTTTTTTTCTATAAATATATAAGTTTCCCTATATATAGAGTAGTCTGTATAGGCTAAAATAGGATCTGTACTAGATGTTAATTAAAGAATATAATATTATTCATATTTATTTTTCTTTTCTTTTCTTTTTACCTTTTTCCTTTTTAGTTGTCACGGCACTGACCTGACGCGTTGTTATGGCTACGCGTATGCATGAGCACGGACCTGACCCCTGAGCAACACGTATATATACCTGCCTCGTCTCCTGTACATAGATCCTCACACGACATCGTTTGTCAATGTTATACAGTCACCTCGTACCTTGACCCTCCGCACGTACTGTGACATTAGTATTTATCTAATTAGAACCAGTATAGCTATAACTTTTATATAAAAGATACTATTTGTAGTCTATAGAATCTATTTTTAAAATAAAATTTATAGGATTATATAGATAGGCAAGCTAGCTAGGTATTAAAAATCTTTTACTTCTTCCTTTACTTCCTTAAGTATTTACCTAATTAGAACTAGTAAGGCTATAACTATATATATAAAAGATACTATTTAAAACCTATAGAATCGATTTATAAAATAAAATTAGTAAGGTCTACTACTTAAAGTAGAGTTGAAGTAAAAAGAATATATAGGATAGTCTGCATCGTCCGCATTATTAGCATGTTTAGGCGTAAGAATTTTAGACGGACTGTTATTGTTGGAAGGGGTTTAAGGCTGGCTAGGGGGAGATAGGCCTGACGACCTAAAGCCTTCCAGAGTGATGTTGTCAAGAATCCAGATCTATATCGTCGAAATTCAGATCCGTATCATAGGCAAACTGAGAATCCGGCTGATCCACCGGCTCGTCGCAAGTTCCTATGGGCGCCTCAATCCACCTTATTCACTCCTCTCCATCTTTAACTTTAACGGCAGCAACATCACACCTAGTCTTCCCCGCCTTGCTCGTCTCCTCTTGGGCGCCTTGTCCACACTCTGTCACTTTCTTATCACTATGCGTGATATCCACCACCAGCCCTCTTTCAAGCCTGACCCTCCTCTGGCCGATTTCCCCATCCTGCAGCATCTCTTCGACCGTAGCGTCCAGCCTGGTAGTCTGTAAGATCGGCGCGCCGAGAACCCTAGCCGTCTCCAGCGGACTAAGATTAACCGGCCTCCCGAGCCGCCACCATCCCCACAGTAGGGACAGCACGGAGAGCAGCGCAAGCAGAATGGGAACCAGGGCAGCAACAAGGTAGCGATGGTCCGAGTGGAACACTAACGCCTGGCTGGTGCGCCTTGCGGTGAATGTCTGTGCTTCGATGCTGTTACCAGCGCGCAACGCGGCACGGAACATGAAGTCGTGCATCGAGTTCAGGACGTACTCGGTAGGACTGGACCACTTGAGCCCACATTTGGAGAAAGTGTAGGCGGAGTAGCTCGACGACTCGGGCTGGAAGAATAGGTCGGCGATCATGCTGGGGCCGCTGTAAGTGGACTTGTTCAGGTCCGGGTCATACATCTCGGTGACGTTAGCGTATAGATAGTAGCCGAAGAAGTTGTTGAGCCCGGCGAGGGGCCCGGCTCCCGCATTCCTTGGGGCGGTGGGTAAATCCCCGGCGGAGATATACGTCGAGACGACTGTCATGCTCTGGAGCTCGCCACGGTTGAGTAAAATGGTAGAGTTCTGGATGGTAATAGGGTATTCTACGACAGCCGCTCCGATATCACAGGTATCTACGGTGAGGGTTGCAATACATGAGTCGTTGACGTCTGACGAGTAGAGAGTCATCAACCGAAGAAAGGGTACGCCAGTAGCATTTTGAGCCATGGTGGAGTTAATGGCAAAGACGATTGAACCATCAGTCTCGGTTGTAGATAAGTCAAGATACTCTGTAGTGGATGAGCAGTGATAGTATATTCCTGCGCCTTTGACCGTGCCTTCACATGTTCCACTGCAATTGTAACCATCTTCATTGCGAGTCAAGATGGTATCGTTTCGCCACCACTGTTGTACATCGGAGAGGCCAAGACGGGATCCTATCATGGTGATAGCCGAGCCGTTTCCGATATAGCCTGTCCAACCATCCGGTAGACGTTGCGCTATATCCAACTGCATAGGTAACTTTGTGATATGGTCATGGGTCTTCTGGTGCGTTGCTCTTTGCAGCAGGGGATTGTGAACGAACTGCACCGTGGCAACGAAGGCTGCGATCAGCGCCACACGCCTAGCGTCAAAGCGTGCACGAAAGGCAGGTATAAAGCCGATCCCTTCTCCCCGATCCCAGATATAGTGCAGCTGTGATACGTTTGTACCTTGATGGCGAGAAACACATAGCCACCATGTGATGGCAACCGCGTCGGTCAACGCTGTGCTGAATGCGAGGTTCATGATTGATGAAAGTATAGCAAGAAGTACTGCGGGCGAGACCTTCCATGATGCCACAATCTTTGTATCCGAGATCATAATGATGGCGATAGATGCCGCCATGCAGGCCGAGATAGTGACGGTTGAAAGTATGGCTAGTCGTGGAGTCCAGCGAAGACCCTGCGCTGAGGCCGGCCCCTCCTGGTAGGAATCTTGACTGGAAGTGTGACGAAGGGTAGGGGGAAAGTCAGACATACTTCAGGCTAGAGCGATGTAATGGAGAGGATTAAATGAGAAGAGATGAGGAAATCAGCGGAGTGATCCCTAACGCATTAAATAAAGATAAAATGCTTTGCTAAGGCCCCCACTTAACTTTATCATCACTAAAGGAAAATCTACTTATCCATACATTTTATGGTTCGGCCGGAGCCATTACCTATCATTTAGCCCAGGCCGTTAGCCATATATCAGGGCAAGATAAGCACGACACATATCTCGTAGGTAGAGCGTATGTATACACTCACCTCAACTGATAAATGATCGTTTATTGAAAGGCGCAGACGTCCGGAAGGCCAGCACCTCATAAAAACCCCACATATGCAAAGCCACTACAACTTTTGGGATGGGAAAGATAGCACCCGGCAGCGAGAATGGCGTTCTCCCTCGTGGGCACTGCTAGGACCTGCTGCGTGGATCCGCTGTCAGCCTTGCCAAGTAAGCCACCATAAAAATAACTGTCTCCTTAAGAAGATACATGCACCACGGCTCCGCTTTACTTATCATTAATTTCGTAAGATGGAAGGTAGGGTGTTACATAAAATGTATGAGTATAAGAGAGGCTAAGAATAATTGGGGTCCACGCTCCGCAAAGAAGCGCCACGACCGTGTGTTTCCATCCGGGCCGTCTCTTGGCAGAACCATTATCTTGGACCCAGGAGATTATCCAATCACAAGCTGCTTATATATCGCTTACATTAACTTAGACGACTACGACCCCCAGTTGTCTCGTTCCCAGACCTTCTTGCCAAGGCGCTAGTCGCTTTTGGCAAGACCTTCGTTAGAAGGTCTGGTACACGGTTCGGATTTTTGTTAGTCCCGCGCGGGGTATTTGGGCCTATATACATTACCTCAGCAAGCTCAGACGTGATTCTGTTGGTGCGGAGTCAATCGGCCCGCAAGCGGGTGACTAACCACGTTCGTAGTGTTCCACCAGTATCACGTCTGAGGGACTTTCATAACGTTTATTAAGAAATCCGACTTTTTTTATGATTCCCCCTATACTCGCGGCTGAATTGCTTAACCACAACGGCTTAAAATACTACTAAAAGTTCATCGATTAGAGAGACAACCTAATATTTTATAAATATTAGGTCCAAATTAGCCCATAATAGCCCGAAGTTAAGATCATTTTCGCCAAAAAAAAACCCCGTTATTTAAGACCCCCAACTTGGCGGATATTGTAATAGATATTGCATATATAAGGCCCAGAAAATACTTTATTATAGAGCTGGTTCTTACGATTATTTTAAGCCTATATGCAGCCCTAGACCTTACGTAGGTAGCTTATTAACTTTGTTAAAGATTATATATCCCCCAATACAAATTTAGGCAACAAACGTCGCAACGGGTGTATATATAAGGCCCAAAATTTCATCAATTATAGAGCTGCTTCTGCGGATTAATTTAACGGTATTTCTAAGATAAGAGCTGTTATAGAGGTGTACATTAATTTCGTTAAAGAAAGTGACTGCTCTATAACGTAGTCGGTAAGCCTATGGGCCATGCAAGCCTGTGGGCCATATCAAAACCCTACCAAAAATTAGAAAATTCATGCCTTAATATCTTAACAACCACTAAATAATAAATTCTAATAATTTAGATTTAGACTTTTATATATATTTTACAGCTGGCCGTCGAAATCGGACTCTGCACCTGTACGTGGTGACGGCTACGAACCTGGGTCTTCGAAGATCGGATCCAGAGCCAACGCAGAGACGTCGCACAGCGTGCGGACAGGACCTGGTGGTGGTTGTGGGCGTTAAGGGCGGTGGTGAAAAGTTTTCGGATGGTGAGATCTTGAAAACCACCACTGTTGGCCCTCTACAGTACGACGACTACTACACTGTTCTATCCAGGGCACCTGTACGATCCAACATGGATGAACAGTACTCGATAACATCCCCCGACCCCCAATTGAAAGCATCGACGACCTCACATCGACGAACGAGTGAACGCGCGAACGAACGAACGAACGAGCAAATATACGGCCCCTCCTAACCCCCAGGGCGATCGCCCGCGGAGCATGCGGTCACTCGCCGTTTTACTGCCGTAATACTGCAGCCTGGATTGCGACCCACGGTTTTCCTTGTCTTCTTTCAACGGAGTGGTGACCCTTTAAAAGGGCCTAGCTGGGGCCTAGGCATAAAAGATACCCAATACAATATATCCCGCTGCTTGGTATCATGGTAGTTAGAACGGATGAATCCCCCTTACGCCTTCGATGGCTCTAGGGGGGGGGAGGCAAGGCGTATATGGCAATGGTCAATAAGAGATAGCACACAGGGGATGGTCAAGATATGGGAGAGGCAAATACACGGCAATCGATTGGCAAGGCCTAGCTAGGGCGTAGTGAACCCTAGCTTTGGATAAGCTAGAGAAGGAAGCAGTGGTTCCCAAGGAGTTCAAAACATCTAAGGAGGAGGACGTGCTGTAGGCCCGCAGGGCCGCAGCTACGTGCAAACATGGCAAATCGGGGTTTTTCATCCTACTGAGGCTGCTCATAGGGTTTTTCCTCCCCCAACTGCAGGGGTTTTCTTCCTGTAAATACATAAGTTTTCCCCCCTGTGCGGAGTAGTCTGCGTGGGCCAGTAGGATCCGTATCAGACGTTAATCAAAGAGTTACTACTAAATGTTAGTAGAAATTTTAGACTAGTGGATCCTAGTAGATTCTTTAGACTTTGGTTTAGGGCTTAAGTAGCAAGTTATAAAGCACTTCTACTTATAACAGGAGGCGGTAAATAGAAGCTTAAGGTTGTCCTAATTAATGGTTACCTTATATAGCTTTATCTAGGGTTGTCTAAGGATTATTAAGTAACCTAGGGTAGTCACAAAGAGTTTAATTAATTCTTCGTGGTATATGTATTAAAGTCTTAGGGCTATTATATAAGTAATACGGCCTAAGATAGTGCGTTTGCTATTAAATCTAAATACGTTAATATGCCGGTTAAGGGGTATTAGGGTAAACCTATTATCTTACGCAAAGATCTTATTAATAAATCCTATGCCGCTAGCTCCTGTGTTAATTAGGACTTAAGCATTAGCCTATTAACCTTTCTGCTAAAGACGGCAGTTAACGGTTGTACTATAATCCTAAGAGTTAGGTTTTGCAACATCTAATGCATTTAACAAGATCCTGTAATATAGCTGTCCCGGAGAGCAATTTAACTCTAGAACGTACCTTTTGGTAGCGAGCAAGAAGGGGTTCCTATAGAACATTAGTTATAACTTCGTCCTTATAAGTGGTGCTTACTAGATACGGGGCTGGAACTAGGTAAAGATTAGGGACGGTAACTAGAGGATTAATGTAGTAAACGGTTGTTAGTGTTAACTGTTTATAAGTCGTGTTGGGGAATAGGGACGGAGTAGTATCTTAAGATATATTCCTTGCTTCCGCATTTAAAGCAAAGGCCTAGCTTAATGCGTTATTCTTATTTAGGGGACCCTAGTAAAGCATATCCTAGGGTCCCTGTGTTAATATCCATAGCGTTAAGGTGCTTAGGCTAAGATAATAACTTAATAAACGTTTATAGAGCTGTTGTATTATATTAAGGAGTAGACTTTAGTATTAGGCGTAGTATATCATTATACCGTTTATTAATAACGTTTACGCAGGCATTAAGAGCTCCTGGTAGGTCTACACCTATTAGGGAGGTCTTTAGTTTAGGGCTTAGGGACTTAATAAGGCTGTTAACTAGTGCGGAGTCATTCCAGCCTATTTCCTTTGCGTAACAGTTAAATTTAGAGAAGTATACTAGAAAGCTTTTTATTCCTTAAGTTATATAGTTTATCTTTCTCTAAGCAGTAGCTTGGCGGTTTGGGTTACTATACGTGGCTTTAAGTAGTACAACTAGACTTTATACTAAGTTCGGTTAAAGGGGTTTAACAAGGTTAGCTACATCTCCTCCTAGTTAACTTAGGGCGTAGCAGAGTTAATTGGCTTTAATTAGGTAGCAGTTAGCATTACTAGTTAGCTTATTTTTAAGCTAGCTTAGGAATAATTAGAGTTCTTATTGTTTACTAGTAAATATCAGAGGGTCTAGTAGTTATTTAGATTGTTATAGTGTGGTAGTCGGTTCAGGGTAAATAGTTACTATAGGTTTAGGACTCTTATCCCGCGTATTCATCTCTAGAGAAGGCATTCGGTCTTAGGGCCCTAGTATAGGCATCTTAAGGGTGCGGACTTCTTCTTAGAGGTCCTTAATTATTTATAGGTGTCGTGCCTCTTATTCGGCTTATTATTAAGTTAAAGTGGCTTAGTTCTATGCAAGGGCGTCTATAAAGGACTTCTATATCTCTACCAATTGTTCTTAGAGTACGGATATAATACTAGCGGCTGTTATGGGGGCTTTGGGGTCGTTCTGCATTTCGGAGGGTAATATATAGGGTTAACGCAATATAGTGTTACAGAGTGAGTATAAGCGGTAATAATATATAGCAAGGTAGATATTATTAAGCTATATACATAAACTGCATAATAAGGTTAAGACGTTGCATAAGGAAAGAAGGTAAGGAAATGGGAGGAAAGGGGTATATATTATTAACTTAGTTGCTTGGTTAACACATACACAGGGTAGAATAGGCTTTAGGTTATAGTCCTAGCGGAACTTGGTAAAATGTAGTGGAGGACGGCAAACTGCCATAGATTGCCGTCACGTGATGGCAAATTGCCTTAGATTGCCATTACGTGCCTTAATTAACTAAGTCGTTAACATAGAGGTCGAGACGGTAGAAACAGGTGAACGTGTGTAAGGTGTTACGGGGGTGTCCCGTGACACTCTATAATAACTTATAGCCAGATTTTATAAATATACTCTAAGTAAGGACTAGCTAAATATTAGAAGTAATTAATATCTATTAAATAGAGAATCTCTAAAATAAATTGGAATTATTATCTAATAAAAGTAATAAAACTCTAGATAAGATTTAAGTTAATACTAAAGGAAGACAATAGGTGGATTTTAGTAGAAATTAAGAGGAGCCTAATATTAAGAGTAATAAGCAATAAGATTTAAGCTCTAAAGACAACTTAGCTCTAGGGCTTTTACCTTAGATAAGACGCCAGAACCTAACTTACTAGAGCCTTTACTACTGTCCTTAAAGACCTTAGCAAAGAAGCCGCATTATATTATAGTTCTAACTAATAAAGCTAAGCTAAAGAAGAAGATTAATAGTAATATAGGGGAGTAAAACATAGTTAAAGAAAAGAGACTTAAAGGACGATTAAAGGTCTACGTAGGTTTTCTTACTAATATTACTAATAACTAAAGCCTTCTAGCTTAAAGATTAGCCTTTAATATAGGGCTTACATTTTACAAAAAGCTATACTATAATTAGCTTTTACTACCGCCTAGAAATTAAAAGAAGCTTTAAAGATATTAATATAAGAAAGAGTTTATGGCTGCTGCTAAAAAGAAATATATAAACCTTTAAAATTAAGGAACGTTCTAAGTTGTTAATAAAATAATCTATATTAAAACCGTGTCTGTTATTTAGGTATTTACCTATAAAACTAATAACAATGGATATCTAATAAGGTTTAAGGCTTGTCTTTACGCAAGAGGTAATTTATAAGAGTTAGTTTATAAGAATACGTATACCGCAACTTTAGCAATAAGATTGTTTAGAGCCTTAATAGCTATTATTACAATATTTAACTTAGACTGCTAGTAGGGCGACGCTATTAACACATTTATAAATAGCGAGATTAATGAGGTTGTGTATATTAAGTGTCTAAATAGATTTTTAATTAAGGGTAAGTGCCTATTGTTTTAATAAACGCTCTATAGATTGTGACGATTACCTTTAGTATAGTAACTTAACTATAATACTAAAAAAGGAAGGCTTAAAGCTAGTGGTAGAGGAGCCTTGTCTATATTATCCCTTATACTAATAAGGTGTTCAAAATGGTAGTCCGTGCAAGAAAATTATAAAATTGTCGCTATTAACCGCCTGTGATTTGGTTAGTGCGCACGGGCCACAACTTTAAACACCAAAATCATCGGTGTAAGGGATAATAATTAGCTAATAGTCTTCTTCTACGTTAATGATATTATAGCTGTCTATAGGAAGAAAGACCTTCTTAAGCTTAAAATATTTAAAAAGTACCTTATAAAAAGGTATAAAATAAAGGACTTAGGTAATTTTACCCAGTTTCTAAGGATTTAAATTATTTATAACTAAGAAAATAGGAAGATTTAGCCTAGTTAGGACTTCTATAAGAAATAAGCAAATTTTCTAAGGAAAATTTCTAAAATTGCCAACTTATAGCCGGCAATTTTAGTTCCTTAGAAAAGTTTACTTATTTCTTACGCCTATGGCAGGCTTTTGTTTTTTAGGGACGAAGTCCTTTTAGGAACTAAGTAGCTACCCTACTACTGCCCAACTACTGCCCTACTTCCCTACTGCCCTACTGCCCTACTGCCCTACTGCCCTACTGCCCTACTGCCCTACTACCCTACTACTGCCACTACTACCACTGCTATATACTAAGAGGGTAGCAACACCTCTAGATATATAATATTAGTAGTTACAGCACCCCTATTCTGCGGTAGTAATAGCAAAAGCCTAGCTATATCTATTACTCTTAATAGCGTAATATATAGCTGCCTATAGGTAAAGACCAGTATATATAAATTAACACTAATAAAGTTAAAAGACTGCCCTTGTATAACGTGGCCCGCCTCCACGTCACCATACGGCCAAAAAGACTAAGAGTGCTTGCGAACTTGTCGCAAGCGCGGCGGGACCTAATATATATACTCTTACACCTTATAACTTCTTTACGGTTATAGTAAAGCAGAGCTGGATTAGAAACTGCCTTCTACTAATAATAAATAGCAGTTCTCTTTCCGTAGAGGTAAGCTTAATATAAGGAATTAGCCGTAGCTAGTTATAAAAGCTGCCGCTAAGTATCTAAGTTTTAATACAGCAGCGGCCTACGCGCGTAATAACTATATAGGTGCTATTACAGAGCCCTTTCTAAGGATAGAGGTTCTATAAAAGAATTATAGGCGTACCTACCTTTAGGGAAAGCTTTAATAGAGGTAGGCTACTAGGGTTAAATATCTATAGGAGCTCCGCCGGCGGTAGTTCTATATAATTATCTTCTTCTATATTTTGCTCTACAGAATCTATAAAATAAAAGGTACTTAGGGAGTCGTAGAGCCGTATAAGGATAGCGTTGTTAATCTTAGCCATAGTATTATTGTAAATAGTTAAGATAGCACGATCGTGGAAGGTATTAGGAGTAGTATATACCCGTATAAACACTTGCGGAGAGTATATATACTTATAGAAGGGTTCCTTAGACCGCAACTAGGCTATACTAGGCGGGATAGTAACGCTACTAGATAGGGACATATTATAGAATAAGCTCTATACCTAAGCTGTAAACTACTAATTAACCTTACCTTAACGGACATGTATATTTAACTATAGGGATAGTATACAGAAGGTAGGCCAAAGGAATAACCGCTATAGGTAGGCACCTATAATAGCTATGCAGTTCCCCTATAGGATAATAGGCAGTATCTAAGCAAAGTTACTGCCTAAGACAGTAGGGAGTCCGCTAAAGGTAGAGTTGTTAGAATGGACATCTATAAGTATATAGTGCACGGCTTTAAAGTAGTAGTAGTACTATATTAGCACCTTATCCCAGATAAGCAGAGAGGTATAGCATAGAAACTTAGCTAGATTTAAGCTTTTAGAGACATTACAAGTAGACTCTTTATATAGATTAATAGGTATCCAAAAATAGGAGTAGGTAGTATAGCCACCAGGTAGTAGAAGGGCGGTAATACCAGAAAAAGCTATATAAAGAATAATCTTACTATATAAGCGGTAGTAGTAGTAGAGGTAGTAATAAAGAAACGTTTTACTAGTACCTATAGGGCCCTAGAGAAAGAAGCGGATAGTCTGCAGATCTATATCTATAGCGGCAATAATAGTATTAAAGCACACTACCTAATCTATATTTAGCTGCTAGCGTAGCTTAGTAAACTAGCGTCCTTCCTTTATATAGTTATACTATAGCTCCGCTGCAAGAAGTAGGTTACCTCTCTCCATAATAATATCCTACTAGCGCTGGAACTAGGGTAGGCTATAGTCTATAAACGTCTTCTAGTGATCCGCAAGTATCTAATAGATAAGGTATAGGCCGTAATTAAGATAGATATTGTTATTCTCGCCATCTATAAAAGAAGCATTAGGTTATTAGGCTAGAAAGCAAGGCAGATTATTATAGATAGACTATTTAAAGCAGTTCTATAAAGCAACTAGCTCTATAATAGGGCCATAAACTAAAGCAGTTATAAATAAGGAGCGTAGTTAGGCGCTAGTAGCAAAAACAGCAGCATCTATTAAGCAATTAATCTACTTATAGTTATCATTTAGTAGCCCTAGGGCCACGTAGACGGCCTAGAAGGTTAGATAAACTATACTAGTAATAGTACAGAGGTTCTTAAAAGAGGTAGGGCCGGGAATAGATATTAGTAGTAGCCATAAGTAAAACCTCTCGCCTATAATAGGACTACAGTAATATATACGGCCTATTATAAAGCCTTGCTAGCATAGACGCCACTCCCATTATTTAAAACAAAGGTATACCGCTTAGGGAAGTCTTGATATAGGCAGTTACAGCCGTCATTATACTTTGCATTATACTTAAAAAAGGCTATTAGCATAGAGCAAGAGAGCTTAAGGCGCTGCTAAATCTCCTTAGCGGACTAATTAGGCTAAAAGTATACGGACTGCTTGCATAGAAGGTATACTGTAAGCTAGGTTATAAGGGGAAACTCCTTATAAATAGAAAACTTAAATAGCCACCAGATGGCCTTAGAAGGGCTAATATAACAGCCTTGCAAATACTAGCTTACCTTATCGCCGTCCGTAAGCCATAAAGTAGTATAGTTGCTCCCCTTATATATATACTTATAGATATACTTAACGGACTTTATAGAGGCGCAGACCTTAACATTTATATACGTATAATACTTTATAGTTAGATATAGGTTATATAAAATAATCTAATGGTTGTCTAATTTAACTATAGCTCTGGTAGGCCCTAGTAAGTAGACAGTAAATATCTATAAATTATTACAACGGCGGTATTTTAAATATTTACTTAAATACATGTGGTGGTGGGATTGTATCTGTTTTTAGAGGTTGTTAGCCGCCGCTTTTAGCGGCGTTTTTACCTCGCTTAGACCCTATTATATCGCCGCTTTAAAGAAGCTCTGTTTGCTTAAGTACTTCCCATCCCTATTATATCCCGTCCTATTATCCTAGAGGGTTAGAAATGGGACATAAGCTTTAGCAAAGCTCGTCGGCGCTTATATTAATTTAACAATGGCACAGCCCAGGTAGAAAGGCCAGCGTCTACTTAAAGGAATAGCCTACTCGCCCTATCCCCACACTATCTCCCTTTACCACCCTCATTCCACTTCCTCTCTCTTTCCCTTTACTATCCTCGGTCTACTTCCTCTCTAGCAATTTAATCCTTATCTATAATACTTACCTTACCTATTCGGCAAACTCGCCGTCGCTAAAATAGTAGTACACCTATCAAAGTAGCTGCTCCGGCCTATAGGACAGAGAGGAGAGAAGCGCCCTACGCCACCACTGTTTATTAAAACTCAAATTCACAACTCTAAAGTCCAGACTCAAATATAGACACCAATCTAGATATATACATTCATTTAGAAGATAGTATAGATTTAGATTCTAAAGGACTAGACACGGAACCAGATACAGAATTAGATGCGGAATTAGATGCGGAATTAGATACAGAGTTAGATGCGGGATTAGACGTAGAATTGGACTCTAAAGCTAAGGAAATACTAAAAGATATTGCTAAATTAGAAGAGGAGGGACCCACAAAACTAAACCATACTCCTTATACCAAGAAACTATAGAAGAGGGAAGGCGAAATCTAGAAGAGGTAAATTATAAAATTCCCACTAACTCGTCATTATACCCTCTAATTGCTGCAAACTAGGTACTACCTAAAGATTAAAAAGAAAACCTAAAAAACCCTAGACGACTAGCTATATAAATACGCCCTAAAGGTATTTAAAGCATATCTCCGCTAGCAGAAGAAACATTTTTAAATTAGGAAAGAGAGTATAATGCGGAGCTATTAGAAACAAATTAGTATATGCTATATAGACCTTACACGCCATAAGATGGACAGTAATGTCCTTAATAATATTTGCAATATAAGTTCCCACCCCTCCTTTAAGGCAGACTAATAGCTATAGAAGTAGATCCTAAGCCTTAGGCTTAACAAGTTAGCAAAGGAAAAGTATGCTATATTCGTCTAAGACCTTTATACTATCCTTTACGCTCTCTGGATTAACGATACTAAGCCACTCTATAGCTTTATTTAAGTCCAAATTTCGCTTCTTCTCCTACTTAGCGTAGCTACAGCCACAAGACCAGGCGCTTTAGTAGAAAGCGCTAGTACTAAAGGCAGCAATAAAGCCGTCTGGTTTAAGAATATTAACGTTATAGTTATTTACAGCGAGAAACGCTCTAATAAGAGCATAATTATGGTAAATGTAAACCTAGAACATATTAAAAACAAAGAAAAGGATAGTAAACCGTAAGCTTTATACTATATGTAAATAATATATCCTACTAACTGTAAATCTATAGAAAGAAATTTACCTTCCATTTTAAAGACCTTTCTATATTCTATATTGTTTCGCATATCTTAGCTATTAGCGTTAGTTAAGACACATTCCTAAATAACTTTATAAGTATTTAAGATATCTTCAACCTTAAGGTACCGGCGTACCGTAACATGCTATATATTAAATAGAAGAACAAAGTATTAGATTAGCTATTCTTCTATAACGTCAGCCATATAACTAGGGGTGGCAATATTATAAAAGAAAAGGCCTTTCCATACGCTAAATACTATGATATATTTATACACCTAGGGCTTGTTACTGGGTTTAAGGAGGCACTAAAGCTATACCAGCTGCGATAGGCTTTAGGTAAAAATATTAATAGTAGGTCTACTTGACAATTACCTCTAGACCTAGTTATATATTAATTATATAAATAGACACTATTACTCCAGAAGAGCGGAACCAGACTATGGGCCATCTTAGTAGTATATATAAGAGGTATTATATACCAATATATATTATATATAATTACCAGAGCATCTATTTTGGAAGTCCTTTATAGGATCTCCTTATTAAATCTATTACAAGAATGGGGCTATTATAAGATTAACAAGCGCCTATAGAGCTTAATAACGACCAGCTAGAAAAAGTCCATAACAACCCTAAGCTTAAAGCACTTTGTAATAAACGAGAAGAATATAAAAACTATATTTATAGTAAAGGCCTCTACCCTATTACCAAGGCCAAAGGCACTAAATTATACTAGCAATATAAAGAGACTAAGTGGAAGATTGGTATAACGTATTAAAGATTACAGAGGGAATAATTAATAACCGCTATTCGCAAATTCCACAACTTAATTAACACAATTAAGATAGCTAGGTAGCTTAGTGAGAAGGGCCTAACTAAGGTATTAACACTACTAAAGGTGGAATTTAAACTTTAGGAGCAGGCTACTATTGCTAGAATGCTCTTTGCACCTTTTAAAAACAAAAAAGCCTAAGTTAAGTTTATTGAAAACCTAACTTAACTGCGTTATTGATAAGAAACGGCTTAACACAAACCTTTAAAATAGAAGAAAATAGACTTTATTATCTTTAAAGGTAAGAAGATATCTCATATATAAAAGCGAAAGAATATTGGTTTTAAGAGTACCTTAAATTACTAAACTCCTAGTTATACGTCCCTAAAGGAAGAGTTACTAGATAATAAAAATTGTAGGACTGTTTAATAAGAGCTTAGCACTTTAGATGCCGCTAAAGCCAAGACTGTTTAGTTATATTCTATAGAGCTTCCCCACCCAGTATACCTTATTTGCATAGGCAATGACAAGTTCTTATACAAAAAACGGATACGCTATATACCGTAAAAAGACGTCCTAAAGAAGTATATAGATACCCACCTTTAACTACCTAAGTACTAAAAAGAGTTTAAATGTTACTATCCTAAATGTTCCACGCAAATAGAGGGTATAATGCATTTTAAGAGATATGTATATAATGTATATAGAGTATCTTATTAACACCCACAGACTGTCCGTCTAATATTCTTAATTATATTCCTAATAAGATTCTTAAAGTTTATAAATATTACCTAGCTTACCCCTTTTTACCCAGCTACCTAAAGCAGGAGACTACATCGGGAAAATATTCGCAGGATAAGATTTAAGTAGACTTTAATTTTCGCGTTTCGCGTAATTAATATGCAATTTAACCAACTTGACACGCAATTAATTAACTTAACACGCAATTAACTAACTTGACATATAATTTGACTAACTTAACATATAATTAACTAACTTGATATATAATTTAACTAACTTAACACGTAATTAACTAACTTAATATACAATTTAACTAACTTAACATGCAATTAACTAACTTAATATATAATTTGACTAACTTAACATGCAATTAACCAACTTAACACGCAATTTGACTAATTTAACATGCAATTAACTAACTTAACAACTTTAAAAGCTAACTATATATTTCTTAATATGTAATTAACCTACTTAGCAACTTTAAAAGGTAACTATATATTTCTTGACATGTAATTAAGGTAAAGTTATATGCTATATATTTAACTATTATATATTATCTAATATAATCTTATACAATCTTATATAGTTTTATTACTTAGAGGCTCTGTATAAGGCTCTGCACGAGGCTCTACACAAAGCTCTATATAAAGCTCTACACGAAGCTCTACATGAAGCTCTACACGAAGCTCTACATAAAGCTCTACATGAAGCTCTACACGAAGCTCTACATAAAGCTCTACATGAAGCTCTACACGAAGCTCTACATAAAGCTCTACATGAAGCTCTACACGAAGCTCTACGTATAGAGGCTCTGCACGAGGCTCTGTACGAAGCTCTACGTACAGAGGCTCTGCACGAGGCTCTGCGCGAGGCTCTGCGTACGGAGGCTCTGCACGAAGCTCTACACGAAGCTCTGCGTATAGAGGCTCTGCACGAAGCTCTACA